>Ga0272441_10003504_pt1 | contig 29744 bp, 34 predicted proteins | sample SSMProp6N_FD_193582 | JGI IMG/M metagenome (GOLD analysis project Ga0272441, IMG submission 193582) | Marine sediment archaeal communities from Little Sippewissett salt marsh, Falmouth, MA, United States - SSM-Prop-6N | ecosystem: Environmental > Aquatic > Marine > Wetlands > Sediment ... | reverse complement strand
CCAGATGGTGAGAGCCTGTGAGATCGGGTCGGCGACCTCAACTCCTCGATCAGCGAAGTACACGTTCACGTTCGCGAAGTCTCGCAGAAGTAGATCGAACGCGTCGTCGTTGTAGCGCGGGTCGACCGCTTGAGGGAAGTCGATAATCGTCAGCCGATCCTGCCAGAGCAGGATGTTGAATGCGGACAGGTCGGCGTGAACACGGTGATGGATGAGGAACAGCTCAACGTTTCTCAGAACCTCCGTGTGTAGGTGGGCGGCCTCGTCCTGTGCAATCGGTAGATTGACGAGCATCGGGGCGGGGTGATCCGCGTCGCCGATGTACTCCATCAGAATGACTGATCCGCGTTGGACGAAGGGTTCGGGGACGCTCGCGCCGGCTCTGTGAAGCATCTCGAGCGTTCTCATCTCGTGTGCGATCCAGGCGTTGAACCTGCGCGTGCGGCCGCCCTTGCTCTGCTGGCTGAGTGTCCGCATCTCCTGCGCATCGGATCGGGCCGTCCGCTCTCGGCCCTGCTGGTAGATCCCGTTACGCCGAAAGCTTCTCCTCTCGTGCGGACGGTAGATCTTGGCCGCGACGAGGTCGCAGCCGAGGGACGGATGGGCGCGGCAGAGGTAAACGGCCGCTTCCTTGCCGCTCTTGATCGGGCGGATCACTTCGAGGATGAGGCGGTCCTCGATCAGTGGATCGAGTCCCGCAAGAAGGACGTCCTCGACGTTGCGATCCTCTTCTTCTCTCGACGGGACGCTCGGAAGTCTCTCCTGTTTCTCTCCGGGAAGGGGATCGATCTCTTCGAGTCGATCGACCATCGTGCCTACACGTCCGCCGTCTCCGCGAGAACCGAGTGAGTCTTCTTCAGCCAATCGATGATCTTGATCTGTTGAGGGCAGGCGGACTCGCACACGCCGCATTCGACGCAACGGTCGGCGCGCTCCTCGGGCTTCATGAAATGGTTGTAGCCCATGCGCGCCCTGCGCTCGTCACCGTACATCTTCAGATCGTTGTAGATGGTGAAGATTCGGGGGATCGCGACGCCGTTCGGACAGGGCATACAGTACCTGCAGCTCGTACACGGAATCGGCGAGAGAGCGCGATACGCGTCTCGCACCCTGTCGACGAGGGCGAGTTCCTCCGGGGTGAGCGATCCGACCCGAGCGCGATCGGCGCTCGCGAGGTTCTCCTCAACGTGCTTCATCGCGGACATCCCGGAGAGGCACAAGGACACCTCCGGCTGGTTCCACAGCCACTGAAGGGCCCAATCGGCCGGGGAGCGCTCGGCGGATGCCTCGGCCCACAGTGTCGCGACCGGCCCGGGCGGCGTTTGCGTGAGCTGCCCGCCTCGGAGCGGTTCCATGATGACGACGGCAAGGCCCTTCTCGGCTGCGTAGTGCAACCCCTCTCGCCCGGCCTGGAATCCGATGTCCATGTAGTTGTACATGATCTGGCAGAAGGCCCAATCGCCGGCGTCGACGATCTCCTTGAACGTCGACAGGTCGTCGTGGAACGAGAATCCCAGATGACCGATGCGACCGTCTGCCTTCGCCTGTTCCGCCCAATCGAACACATCGAGGTTGCGCAGCACAGGCCAACGGTCCTTATTCAGTCCGTGCAGAAGGTAGAAGTCGATCCGGTCGGTCTGTAGCCGCTTCAGTTGCTCATTCAGGTAGTGGTCGAAGTCTTCGCGTTTCTCGGTCAACCAGACCGGCATCTTGGTCGCGAGCCTAACCCTCTCACGATAGCCTTCTCGAAGAGCTCGTCCGACGACCGGCTCGGATTGCCCGCGGTGGTACGGCCACGCCGTGTCGACGTAATTGACGCCGGCGTCGATGGCCGTACGGATCATGCGCGTCGTGAGCTCCTCGTCGATCTGCGCTGCGTCGTCCCCGAGAATGGGCAGTCGCATGGCGCCAAAGCCGAGGGCGGACGGTTTCCAGTCAAGCTTCCCGAACGTGCGGTATTGCATTCATCGACCTCCTGCGGACCATGGTGGCCGATCCGGGCCGAACGTGCAAGAGGACGGAAGATGCGCGTCTGCCCCGGGGAGGTTCCGGTTGACGTGAGGCGATCGAGTGGCCCGACAGCGATCGAGTGGCAGGGGCTGCTTACGTGGCTCCCGACAGATGCTTATCGTTTGCCCGGAGCTACTTCTTGCGCACAGGCTCGCAGATGTCGACGATGTGCTTCTTCTCCGGGTGTTGCGCCGGATCATTCAGGTACAGCTCGTAGCAGAGGCGATCGGAGGGATAATCCACCTCGTACCCGCTCTCCGGAATCCATTCGCCGACGAGCTTGTCCCATGCGTCGCCGTACTCGGTTGAGTCAATCTCGACGTGGGCGACAGCGAAGGTTCCGCCTGGGATCTTCGTCGTCATGACGTCGCCGTCCACGGCCGTTCCCTTGGGGACCGTGAGGCAGGCATCGGATCGCAGTTCGCCGGCATCGACAGTCTTCGGATCGTCATGGTAGACGGCGAGACACTGCGTCTTCGGAAGCTGGATCAGCCCCTTCGGCCCGGCCCAGGCAAAGATCTTCTCGATGGCTTGCCCAATGTTGGGGTACGGTCCCACGTGGCGAATGCAGGCGACGTTCAACTCGGGCATCTCCCTGATCTGTGCTTCGAACTTCATCTCTCTCGGCCTCCTCGTGTCGGATGTCAGTAGCGTACGTCCTGACGGGGCGGGCGTCTTTCCGGATCTTGCTTTCGGCTTGACGGATCTTGCGCGCTGCTCCGGAAGCGCGTTACGCTGTGCTTTGCACAGCATCAAGGCAGGACATCTTCACAGCGGCCGAACCGGCTCGCAGATCTCGACGAGATGCTTCTTCTGAGGGTGCTTCCGCGGATCGTTCAGGTACAGTTCATAGCAGGGGCGGTCGTCCGGCTGGTAGCCGGATTGCGGTAGCCAGTCGGTGAACAGTCTATCCCATGCCTCGCCGAACTGCGTGTCGCCGATCTCAACATATGCCACGGCGTAAGTGCCGCCGGGAAGCGCCATCGTGCCCATGTCGCGCCTGACCTTCGTGCCGACCGGGACGGTGATGCAGGCATCGGCGTGGAGTTTGTTGACGGGGGTCACGTCGGGGTTGTCATGATAGATCGCCAGGATCTGCGTGTCGGGGAAATGGAGAAGACGTCGTGGACCTGCCCAACGCATCAACCGGGCGAAGGTTTTCTTGACTTCGCTGTAGTTCCCCACGTGGCGGATGTAAGCGACGTGGCGTTTTGGCTCCTCACGAACCTGGATCCGGAACACCATGTCGGTGCGGACCCTCCGGATCCCGGCCGGATTCACGAACTCGGCGCCCGCCTCCTCGAGTTGTTGCCTAAAGCGATCGAGGGAATCGTGTTCGCCCGCTCGGAACTCCGATGCTGAGGCGCCGAAGCGCTGCCTGAACTCGCGTGCGAACGCCGACGAGGAGGAGTAGCCGCAGGCGGCGCCGATCTCGCTGATTGTCATTGCGGGATTGTAGATCAGCTGCGCGGCCGCCAGCTGCGCACGGAGGCGGCGGACGTAGTCATTGAGCGTCTCCCCGACCACGGACTTGAAGACGCGATGGAAGTGGTAGGGGGAGAAGTTGGCCAGACGCGCGACGGTTTTCAGGCGGAGATCGCCGGCGATGTTCTTGCGCACGTAGTCGATCGCGCGGTTGATGCGCCCGACGTATTCCTGTCGCCGCAGCTCCGCTGGGTCAACCATGGCAGTTCTCGCGATGCACGGCTACGTACTCCACAGGCCGAGGTGGTTGCTCACGTCGCCCAGGAAGAGGGTGTAGAGTTCGAACTGATCCGGGATTCTCGTTGTTGGCATGATCGCTTGCCCGCCGCCTTCCTCGATCCATGTCAGGGTTCCATCGATATCGTAGCTCACGAATCCAGGGATGTCTTGGATAGTCCAGCCGAAGATCTTCTCGTAGAACGACCGCGTCGCTCCGATGTCGTGCGAATGGGATTCGATGTTGCAGACGTCGCCGTGTAGCATTTGCCCTCCTTTGGCGCCTGGATGGTTTAGTCTTGGTGTCGCTTGGTGGTGTACTCCGCGTGACGGCCACCGTCTAGGGGGTTTCTAGGGCATTCACGATCGCTGTGACATCATGACGCATGAGCTCCAGATAGGTCTCGGCCGGTCCCCCGGCCCGACTGAGCGATCCCGTGTGGAGTTTGACGACGGCGATTCCCGTATCGGCTGCAATGCTTTCGGCTAGGACTGGGTTCACCGTCGTTCCGACAAAGATCGCCGGGATGTCAAGATTCCGAATTGCCTCTTCCAGGTTGGCTAGCTCCCGCGCTGAGGGATCGGCCAACGTGCTGAACGCGGGGAAGACGGCCCCGACTTGATCGAATCCGTACCGGGCGGCGAAATACCCGAGGACCCAGTGATCCGTGGCGAGACATCGCCTTTCGCGCGGAATCTGCGCGACTTCGTCCCAGATCCATAGGTCGAGTTCCGCAAGCCGACCGCGGTACGCTGCGGCATTCCGCTCGAACGCGTTCGCGTGGTCGGGGCGAAGTTGCCCCAGCGTCTCCTCGATCCGGCGTGTCCAGACCATCACGTACGTCGGATCGAACCAGACATGCGGGTCGGCGTCGCTGCGAATGTGTTCGTCGTTTTCGTCATGATCCTGCTCGAGCAGCCGGAGGGCTAGCCCGTCTGTCAGCGTGACGACCGGCCCAGCTGCGGAAGAGAGGAGCTCCTCCATGCCTGTCTCCAGGCCAGCGCCGTGCACGAAGACGGCGTCTGCATTCGAAATAGCCACGACGTCCATCGGCGTCGGCTGGAATGCATGCGGGTCGGCATCGACAGGGAAGAGGACGTGCACCGAAACGAGGGGGCCGGCGACCTGTCGCACGACGTCGCCGACGATCGTCGTGGTCGCCACGACCTCAAAGCCTTGGGTGCAGGCTGGCAAAGCAAGAAGGAACGCAGCGAGGAGGCCAGTGATCGCAGCGACAGAGCGTCTCTTCACTCTCGGTCCCTCCGTTCGGATGGGGTGTCCGCCCGTAGAGCGTACTCACTCAGTCGACGGCAGGCACCTCGGGCCGGGAATCTGACATGCTGAGTGGCAAGTTGACTGTGCCGATGATCACGAAGATGATCGCGATCACAGCAACGAGAACCTCAACCGAGTGCAGTAGCTCAGGCAGGAGGTTTCGCACGTGCACTATCGGATGTCCCCCACATGCTCTCTAACCCTCCTCTTCATCGGATGGGTCCACGTAAAGGGACCCATCGTACAAGACGAGACAGCCCGCGTGATGCCTTATCCCTTCTTGTTCAGCTCGACGATCCTCGCGTCGATCTTCTCTCCAAGATCGAGCAGGGCGTAGGTCGGCCGCGCGTGTGGCGGGGCGATCGATCCAGGATTGATGAAGAGGATCTCTTTCCAAAACTTGATCAGCGGTTTGTGGAAATGGCCGAAGAGGATAATCTCGGATCCCGGGAGCTGGCTCGTCATTGCCTGGTAGAAGAGTTCGAATTCGGCTGAGTCGTACGAGCTTCCGATGTAACGATCCTGCAGTGCATGGCGTTGGTGGCCGTGAGCGAGGCCGACTTTGCGTCCTGCGATCTCGAGGATCTCGCGATCCCGAACCCGGCTCCTCACCTCCGGCGGGTCCATGTTCCCGGCGACGGCCGTCGTCGGGGCGATGGCGTTCAACCGGTCGAGGACGCCAGGCGTTGATAGGTCGCCTGCGTGGAGGACGCGATCGACCCCTTCGAGTTCCTCGATCAGCCTCTCGGGCAACGCGCGAAGCGAGGCAGGCACATGCGTGTCCGAGATCACGGCGATCCTCATGCGTCTCCTTTCACGGACGGGGCAGGGCGCGCCTCTCTGCGTAGGCGCTGTACCCACCTGTGTACTTGGTGAGTCGGCCGGCTTCAAGTTCGACGATCCGCTCGACCGCGCGATCCAGGAAGTAGCGATCGTGAGAGATCGCGAGCACGGAGCCATCAAAGGACTCGAGCGCGTCCTCGAGGACTTCGGCCGAGGCGATATCGAGGTTGTTCGTTGGTTCGTCGAGGAGGAGGAAGTTGGCTCCACTGTGCACGATCAGTGCGAGCTGTAGTCGGCTTCGTTCACCGCCGGAGATGTCGCCGACCAGCCGGCGCGCCTGATCGTACGTGAATGCGAACCGCATCAACGTCTGCACGGCTTTGGTCTTGGAAATCCCGGCGGCGAACCAAGCGTGTCGACGAGCGTTTTCGCCGGATCGAGCGTTTCGTGCTGCTGGGCGTAGTAACCGATCCGAACGCTCGGCCCGATGACGATCGTTCCGGCGTCCGGTTTCTCCTGTTCCAGGATCAGCCGGAAGAGGACCGACTTCCCCGCGCCGTTCGCTCCGACGAGGCCGACGCGCTCGCCGTGGCGGACGAGAAGGTCCAGACCTCGAAGAACGCAATTCGGTCCGCCGTCCGATTGCGGATACGACTTCTCAACGTCTCGGGCGACGACCATCTCCGTGCTTCCGCGCCAGCCGGACAGATGGAGATTCATGCGCCGCTCGACGTGCGGACGCTCGACCTTGTCCATCCGTTCGATCCGCTTCTCGATTGCCTGCGCCCGCCGGATGAACTTCACGTTGTCGAACACGACGCCCCACGTCTTCAGCCGCTTGGCCGACTGCTCGAGCCGCCGGATCTCCTTCTGCTGGTCGGCATACTGGTGTTCCTGCTGCGCGCGAAGCTCTTCCTTCACGATGGCGTACTCGGAGTAGTTGCCGGCGAAACGGCGCACAGTGCCGCCCTCCAGTTCCAGGATCTCATCGACCGCGAGGTCAAGCAGATAGCGATCATGCGAGACGAGGACGACTCCTCCGTCGTAGTCTCGGAGAAACTGCTCGAGGTGTCGCTTCCCCTTGAGGTCGAGATGGTTGTCCGGCTCGTCGAGGAGGAGCAGATCGGGTCTCCTGACCGTTTGTGCGGCGAGGCCCACGAGCTTCCGCTGCCCCCCTGAGAGAGTGTCGATCCTCTTCTCAAGATCTCCCTCTCGGAAGCCGAGAGCGTGAAGAGTCGCGCGGATTCGCGTCTCGATTCCGGGGCCGCCGAGGTGCTCGAACTGCTCTAGAAGTTCCTCCTGTTCGGCGAGGGTGCGCGCAAGGGCGCCCTCATCATCGTAAACGCTGGAGTCGGTCAAGCGTCGCTCGACGCGCGCGAGGGCCTGCTCGATCTCGGCCAGTTCTGTGGACTCGGCCCGTGCGGCCTCGAAGGTTGTCAGATCGGGATCGAGCGTCACATCTTGGGTGAGGTGGCCGATCGAGAGGTCCGAGCGCACAGAGATCGTGCCTTCTTTGGGACGGATCTCTCCTGCGAGAACCCGGAGGAGCGTGGTCTTGCCGCATCCGTTCGGGCCAACGAGCCCAACGACGCGGTCGTCGTGAATCTCGCAGTCAAGTCCGGTGAAGACCGCGCGCGACGCGTGTGCAACGGTGATATGGGAGGCACTGACAGCGATCATGATTGATCCTTTCGGCTGCAGGCTACCTCACCGGGTCAGGTTGCGCCACCTGAAGAAAGGTCGAAAGCGGAAGCGCCCGCTAGATTGCGTAGTCGATGAAGATGAGCAGGAGAAGAACGGCGATCAGACCAGCGACGATGTAAGCGCGCCACGGGATCTGGGGGCCGATGACGCGAACGAGCGGACTCTCACAGCCGAACCGCATGCAGCCTTCGATGGCCGCGCGTAGCCGCAGCTCCTTGTCAAGTCCGACTCCCACGATCGCTTCGTTTCCCACGAAGATCACCGGGAACTTGCTGGGGAAGATTCCGTAGTTGGCGGAGAGCGCCCACATCAGATCGCCGTCGGGCCCTCCCTCTTCGATGTATCGGATCGTGAGAGACGCGTACGTCGTGTGTAGCTCCTGGAGGACGCGATCCACGCGCTCACAATCATTGCAGCCTTCACGGTAGAAGACGAGAACCATCGGATCGTCCTGTGCGTAAGCAAGCCAGGGAGTCGCGACGAGGACCACCACCAGGAAGCTCAGCATGATCCCGTGACGTCGCATGTGCCACCTCCTGGATCCATGATGTCCCAACGAATCTCCCTCGACAACTCCTGCCCTTATCGCGTCGCCGCCGACGTGTCGGTCAGCAGCCGGCGAATCACCGGAAGAGCCTCTTCCGCTGCCGCTTCCCCGGCCCGGATTCCCTCGGCCGCTTGCAGGTAGCTCAGGAAGGACAGCGAAAGCTCCGGACGGATTAGCACGTCGGGTGGGTGGAGGATCAGCTTCTGTCGAAGGACTTCCTGCAGCAGGATCGAGATTGACTGGTTCAGGATGCTGTAGACGCCGGGAAGCGGCCGAGTGCTCTCTGGGCGCTCGCGGAAGATCGAGTCGAGTAGCTCGATCAGACTGTTCGGGAGCCATGTTTGCTGGCTGAGCCCTTCGTGAAGCTGTTCACCGATCCGCGCCCAGATTCTCCTTCCGCGCGGTGTCGTTGGGATTGGCCTCGGCGTGATGTCGACGGCGATCACGATGTCGACGCCGAGGGACCGGCAGACATCGACTGGGACTGGGTCGATCAGTCCACCGTCAACGAGCAGACGGTCGTCCCAGCGCACCGGATGGAAGATTCCTGGAATCGCCGTTGACGCACGCACCGCGTCGAGGAGAGAGCCCTCCCGGATGATGAATGGCTCGCCGGAGTCGATGTCACAAGCCACGGCGGCGAAAGGGATCGGCAGATCCTCGATCGACAAGTCGCCGAGCAGGTCTGCCAGCATCTTGCGAAGCTCACTCCCGGAGCTGAGTCCCGCTCGGGGAAACGTAGGGAGAAAGCCACGGAAGATCCGTGAGACGTCGGTTGCAAGCCACTCGCGCTCGACCTCTTCAATCGGCATGCCCACCGCGTGCGCGGCACCGATTAGGGAACCGATGCTCGAGCCGGCGATTGCCGCAATGGCTATCCCCTCTCGCTCGAGCACTTTCAGGACGCCGGTGTGCGCCGCCCCGCGAGCTCCACCGGACCCGAGGGCGAGGCCGACCTTCATCTTTCGTACGCCATCGCCGTTTCTTGGAGTCATGACGCTCTATGCTAGCGAACCATCTGGCTCGCGGCCATCCCGCGTCGGCGTAGGTTTGCGCGAGCGGGCGCGAGGGTTCAAGATCCCTCTCAGAGGTGAGAAGTGGCCCACACACATGGCGGACACGCGCACGGCCCCTCCTCGGAGCGGCGGATCAGCGCGGCGTTCTTCCTCAATCTGGCGTTCACGTTGATCGAGATCGCCGGTGGGATTTGGACCAACAGCGTAGCGGTTCTGTCGGATGCCCTTCACGATCTCGGCGACAGCGTCGCGCTGGGTCTGACCTGGCATTTCGCGCGGATCTCCAAGAGGCGGGGCGACGAGACGTTCACCTTTGGCTACCGTCGTTTCTCGCTTCTTGGCGCGTTGGTGATGTCCATTGTGCTCTTTGCCGGTGGCGTGGTGGTTCTCTTCGAAGCGATTCCGCGGATCCTGTCCCCGCAGGCGACCAACGCGCGCGGGATGTTCGCGCTCGCTGTCGTGGGCATCCTCGTGAACGGGATCGCGGCGCTTAGAATGCATGGCGGACGTTCGGTCGGCGAGCGAATCGTCACTTGGCACTTCATCGAGGACGTCCTCGGCTGGGTAGCCGTTCTCGTCGCAAGTGTCGTGATGTGGTTCCGCGACGTGCCGATCCTCGATCCGATCCTGTCGATTGGGATTACGGCCTACGTCCTCTGGAATGTCGCCAAACGGCTCAAGGAGACGCTCTCCATCCTTCTGCAGGCCGTGCCGTCCGACGTCGATCTTGGGCTCGTTGAGGACACGATCCGTCGCACACCGAACGTTTGTGACGTACATCACACACACATCTGGACGCAGGACGGGGAGCATCACGTTCTAACGGCGCACGTGGTCGTCGAGAATGCAGACTCCTACCAACAAGTTGCCGCCATTCGCTGTTCGATCAAGCAGTCGCTGCGCGGGCTCGGGATCCGACACGCGACGATCGAGGTCGAGGCGGACGACGGCTCCGACTGCCCTGACGAGAACGATGAGTGTCGTACCTGCCCTGATGATCGGGAGAGAGATGGCTAGTCTTCCTACTGCGTCGTCGACAGTCGCCGTCGTCCAATGCGAAAGCTACGATGGCGATCAGGTTCTCGGCGCCGTTCGACGCGGGCTCGATTTGCTCGGAGGCATCGAACGCTTTGCGCGGCACGGCGAGCAAATCCTGCTGAAGCCGAATCTCCTCGTTCCGCGGGCATCGGAACGAGCGGTTACGACCCATCCGAGCGTCTTTCGAGCGGTGGCCGAATCCCTGCGAGAGGTCGGCGCCAATTTGAGCTACGGTGATTCGCCGGGATTCGGTTCGACGGCGTGGGTTGCGAAGAAGGCCGGGATCGCCGATGTTGCCGAGGAGCTCGGCGTCCCGCTCGCCAACTTCACGGACAGCGAACAGGTCTCGTTTCTGGAGGGGCGGCTGATCAAGCAGTTCACACTCGCCCGCGGTGCCCTCGAAGCGGACGGGATCCTATCTCTGCCGAAGATCAAGACCCACGGCCTGACGCGGATCACGGGCGCGATCAAGAACCAGTTTGGCTGCATCATTGGCCCGTTGAAGCCCGAGTTTCACGCTCGACTGCCCAGCGTCGACCTTTTCTCTCAGATGCTCGTGGACCTCAACCGACTCTTGAGGCCGCGGCTGTTCGTGATGGACGGAATCGTGGCAATGGAGGGAAACGGTCCGCAGAGTGGCAGACCTCGTTCGCTGAACGTTCTTCTCCTGTCGGATGACCCGGTCGCGGTCGATGCGACCGTCTGCCGACTGATCGGCCTGGATACCTCACTTGTTTCGCCGCTCGTGCATGGGGAGGCCTTCGGCCTCGGACGGCTCTCGGGCTTCGACCTCGTAGGAGATCCGATCGAGGAGTTGGTCGTGGCCGACTTCGACGTCAATCGGAATCCGCGTTCGACGACCGGGTCGTCCGGACGGCTGAACCGGCTCGCGCGTCGCCTGGCAGTACCCCGACCGGTGATCCGGCCGGAGCGGTGCACGCGCTGCGGAACTTGCGTGGAGGTCTGTCCGGTCGCGCCGAAGGCCGTGCAGTTTCGTGCTGAGACCCGCTCGGGCCCTCCCAGGCACGACTACGAGCGATGTATCCGCTGCTACTGCTGTCAGGAGATGTGTCCGGAGCAGGCGATCGAGATCGATGTCCCGCTCCTCGGGCGTCTGATCCGCCGCTAGACCTTTCGGAAGATCCCTTCGAAACTTGGGCCGAAGAGCATGGCTCTGCGCTCTTGGGATCGCTCTTCGTGAAACCCGACGGCGCCAGTCAGGGATCGAATCTCTGTCACGGAGATGCCGTGGTTCTCCTTGGTCGGCTCTCGCAGGAAGAGCTTGCCGTCTGCTTTGAGGAGTTCGTAGACGCGATCGAGTGTCGACGGTCGGTCGATCGTCGAGATGTCGTGGAGCACGTAGTGGAAGAGAACAGCGTCGAACGACCCAGGCTCGATGTCTGCCGTCAGCACATCTCCGACATGAAGCGAGACATTGCGTCTCCCACGGAGGCGGTTGCGGGCGTAGTTGCCCCAGTACGCAGACGGATCGATGCCGATTGCCCGACCGTTCGGGAGCAACCGGGAAAGCTGTCTCGTGACCGCGCCGCCTCCACATCCCACCTCGAGGAGCGTCTCGTTCCCTTCCAGACCGAGACTTCGCAGGTACGCGGCGATCAGCGGACCGGAGAACGCCCACTCGATGCGGAAGCCGATCTTCTCAAAGGTTGTTGGGTTCTCGAAACTCATGGCTCCCGATCCTACCCCTCCGGAGTGCTAGGCGCCAGATTGGACGACCCGTGACGCGACGAGGAGCCGGTATACTCGGAATCTCGGCGCTCTCTCCGTCGGGATATCTCAAAGACAGGAAGGGACATGCCAGAGGAGAGACTCTCACTCGACCAGGCACGACGACTTGCCGTTTGCGCACAGCTGCTTGACGGAAGGGCGACGCTTCCTGATGGGAAGGGGGGCGTCGCGAAGGCGATCGAGCGATTGGGTTACGTGCAGATCGACACGATCTCGGTTGTCGAGCGCGCTCATCACCAGACGTTGGGTGCGCGCCGGCCTGACTACAACCCTGCGATACTCCGCGAGCTGCTCGAGGTCGATCGCCGTATCTTCGAGTACTGGGGGCACGCCGCGTCCTATCTTCCGATGGACGACTTCCGCTACTACCTGCCTCGGATGCGGCGATCTCCGACGAGTGAGCGAGGGAGGGCGTGGATGACGCAGAACGGGGACATCGCTCGACTCGTACTGAAGAGAATCGAGCGGGAGGGGCCGCTGGCGTCCAAGGACTTCCAGTGGCCCGAAGGACGGAAGGGCGGCACATGGTGGGACTGGAAGCCGGCCAAGATGGCGCTCGAGATGCTGTTCACACAAGGCAAGCTGATGATCGCTGCGCGGCGCAACTTCCAGCGGATCTACGATCTGACGGAGCGAGTCTTGCCGAAGGGGGTAGACGTCCGCCTTCCCGATGGATCCGAAGTGGCTCGTTTTCTCGTCCGCCGCGCTCTCGGCGCCCATGGCGTCGCGCGGGAGCGTGAGATTCGAGAGCACATCCATGGCGCCGACCGTGCAGAGCTGTCGGCTGCGCTGACGTGTCTCATCGATGCTGGAGAGGTTGTTCGCGTCTCGGTCGAAGGTTTCGAAGAGCACAGCACATACGCTCTGCGCGAGACGCTCGAGCAGGCAGACGAGACCTCGGAGGAGCGGCGCTGCGCGCTCCTTTGTCCGTTCGATAACCTCATCATCCAGCGGGAGCGAACGAAGTGGCTGTTCGACTTCGACTATACCCTTGAGTGCTATATCCCCGAGAAGAAACGAAGGCATGGGTACTTCGTCTTCCCCATCCTGTTCGGCGACTTGCTCGTTGGCCGTCTCGATCCGAAAGCGGATCGGAAGAGCAGGACACTCATCGCCAGGAGACTGCTTTTTGAGCCCGGGTTCGACCGATTCGATGAGATGCTGCCGATCTTCGCGCAGACGCTCGCACGGTTCGCGCGCTTCAACGGGTGCGAGACCGTCGTCTTCGAGACGATTCTGCCGACGGGACACAAGCGGGCACTCAAGAGCCTGACTCGACAGGCGCTCACGAAGACGAGCTAGCGATGCATCTGAGGAAAGCGTTCGCCTACCTCATCCGAGTCGATCATCTGAAGCCCAAGCTCCTCGTTTTCAACAGCCTCGAGGAGTCAGGGCTGGAGGTTCCGAAGGGCGCGGCCGAGGAGGGGGAGACGTTCGCAGAGGCCGTTGTGCGTGAGCTTCGCGAGGAGACAGGGATCACGGACGCACGCACGATTCGGGAACTTGGAACGACATGGTATGGCAACGAGGAGCAGCGCTTCTTCCTGCTGGCGGCGCAGGCCGGGTTACCGGACGTATTCGAACATACCGTGACCGGAGAGGGCGGCGACCGCGGCTTTCGCTATGTGTTCCACTGGATGCCTGTCGATCCATCCCTTCGGGCAGAGCTTGTCCAGGGCTGCGGTGCCTTCGTGGACGCACTGATCGATGCGGTGGGTCGGCTGTAGCCGGTTTCAGGTACACTCGGCGTACTCGGGAGGCAGGAGATCGATGGAGAGAGCGAACCCTCCGATCACGTCGGTCCGAAACGCTCGTATCATCGGGGCACGCAAGCTGGCTCAGAGGAAGCATCGCTATCGCCAGGATCGCTTCCTCGTCGAGGGGCTTCAGCTTCTGGCGATGGCCGCTGAGCAGATTCGCGACCCCCTGTCAGACGCGGACGTGAGACCGCTCGAGCTCTTCTACTGCGAGGAGCTCTTCGTTGGCGAGACGGCGCCACGTCTGCTGAGAGAACTGACTGAGGCTGGAGCCGAACCGGTCCACGTTGCTCCGCATGTTCTTGAAACACTGTCTGAGCGGGAGACCTCACAAGGGTTGGCGGGGACCTTTGCCCTCCACGATCTCGAGGCAGCACTTGACGACCTTGAGGCGACGGCCTGGCCGCCTCCAGGGTTGATCCTCGTTCTCGATCGGCTGCAGGATCCGGGCAACCTGGGTACGCTGATCCGAACGGCTGACGCGGTCGGCGTGCGAGCCGTGATCCTCCTCGAACCATGCGTGGATCCGTTCGACCCCAAGACCGTTCGAGGGACGATGGGGTCATTGTTCGCTGTGCCGTTCACCCGGATCGAATCCGCGGAGGCTCTGTCCTCGTGGCTCACCCGAGTCGGATATCGAGCGGTCGGCGCGGATGCACGCAAAGGCGAGGCCGTCTGGCAGAGTCGAGTTCTCGCTGGCTCCGTCGCTCTGGTTTTGGGCAACGAGGCGAGGGGTCTGGGATCTGAGTGGAACGACGCGCTGTCCGCGTACGTCAGCCTGCCGTTGCTGGGATGTGCCGAGAGCTTGAACGTGGCGGTCGCCGGCGGCGCGCTGATGTACGAATGGCTACGTGTCAATCGGCCTCCCATCTGAGCGGCAAGAGAAGCTCTAAGATGGGCTTCGTCATCGCGTGGGTCGTGTGTTGCGCGCGCGACGGATACCGGAGACAAGTTCGATCTTCTCCCGAACGATCCCGGCCGCGCTTCTAGCTTGAAGGGCCCGATCGCTTGCCGGTGACCGACTCAATCTCAAGAGCCCAGACGCGGGTCACTTCGACGACCTTCGGCGCGAAGCTCCAATCCTCGTTGCGGCCGGACTGCTGTCGCATGATACGGCGAAGGGCCTTCTCCCGTTCCTCTGCATCCACAACTTCGCGGAACGTGCCATGACCGATGACGCTCTCGTAGAGAAGGCTCCACGAGCAGCCTCTCCGGTCGCCGGCCTTCACGGCCATGTCCCCTTCGGCTTCGAAGCAAACACGTGGATTGGCTTCGATGCAGACGATCTTTCTTCCTTCGACGGCAGTGTGGACGTAGAGGACGCCGGCTCTCGCATCGTAGCCATGTGAAAGCGGGACGATGTAGGGTTCGCCCTCGACGGCAAACGCGACGCGTAAGACCTTCGCTCTGGCAAGGATCGCGTCGATTTCAGCCCGGTCGGCGATCTCCCGTTCCCTCTTGCGCATGTGCGCATTGTACGGATTCGACGAGGCGGGGGTCGGTCGTCTGCGCGTTATCTCAAGCGTGAGTTCGTGTAGGCTCTGCTTCCTGAGGCCAACCAATGGAGAGAATCGAGCTTGCGTCAGGATACAGCATTTCGCGTGTGATCAAGGGGTCGTGGCAGCTGGCCGGCGGTCACGGAGCCGTGGATCCCGGCGAGGCCGTCGCGGACATGCGTGCGTACGTCGAGGCTGGGATCACGACCTTCGACTGTGCCGACATCTACACGGGTGTCGAGGCGCTGATCGGCCGATTCCTGCGCCAGCATGACGGTGCGATCCGTGCCGGCGAGCTGCCGCCTGTCCAGGTGCACACCAAGTGCGTTCCGGACGCTGCTGATCTGTTCCATCTTCGCGAGCAGGATATTGCGGAGATCGTCGATCGGTCTCTCGAGCGACTCGGTGTGGAGGCGCTTGACCTGGTGCAGCTCCACTGGTGGGACTACGAGATCACGGGATATGTGGAGGCCGCTCGGTGGCTGGATAGACAACGGCGTGTGGGGAAGATCCGCCGGGTCGGTCTCACGAACTTCGATGCAGCTCACCTGCGCGAGATCCTCGATGCAGGCGTGCCGGTTCTGTCGAATCAGGTGCAATACTCGGCGCTCGATCATCGCCCTGAGAGCGAACTCGTCGACTTGTGCAGAGAGAATGGGATCTCGCTTCTGTGTTACGGGACCGTCGCAGGCGGCCTTCTCTCAGCGCGTTACCGTGGCAAACAGCCGCTTGCGGTGCCGCACGAGAATCGCTCGCTGACCAAGTATGCCCTGATTGTCGAGGAGTACGGGGGATGGGCCGCACTGCAGCGGCTTCTCGACGCGCTCGCCGACATCGCGGGCAAGCACAGTGTCAGCATCGCACAGATCGCGTCGAGCTATGTCCTACAGAAGCCGACAGTGGCGGCGGTTATCGTCGGGGCGCGAACGCGTCGCCACCTCGAACAGAACGCCCAGATGGCCGACATCTTGCTCGACTCCGAAGATCTCGCGGCGATCGCTGAGGTTACAGAGGCCGTGACTGGCCCTCAGGGATCGGTGTACGGCCTCGAACGCGTCCCGGGCGGCCGGCACGCCGCCGCCATGAAAATGGACCTTCATCGAGGCGACGGGTAGCCGCCCGTCCGAACGGCTATCGAACCGAGCTTCGCATGAACCGGTCGATGTCCTTCTTGAAGGCCGTCAGGGAGGCGATATCGAGATAGAACATGTGCCCCGCCTCGTAATTCACCATCTCGACGTTCCCGCGGTGCTCTGGATCGACGTTCATGTGGCTGACCATGTACTCGGTCGAAAAGTGCGGCGTCGCCAGATCGTAGTAGCCTTGGCCGACGAACACCTTCATGTAGGGATTCTTGGCGATCGCGCTCCGCAGGGCCTCGCCGGTGGCAGGCATGGTGCCCTTCTCCCACTCCCAATTCTGGTTGACCGCATAGCTCAGTGTCTCGTACGTTAAATCCGTCTCGATGCCCAGCTCCGAGCGGACGTAGTGATTGAAGGTGGACGTGTACGGGGGCGTGATCGCCAACATCGACGGGTCGAACTCAGGACGCTCGGTGATCGCGAGGGCTTCGACCCCCTTGAAGCGAGAGTCCAGACGCCCTACGCTTCGCCTCTCGTCCCGCAGAAGCTCTTTGCAGAAGCGAAAGATCTCGACGCGCAGGTTGGTTCCCAAGACGTAGTCGGGGCTCAGCCCGATGTAGCGTGCCAGGCGCTCGGCCACGGTCTGTCGCTCGGCTCCCGTCAGTCGGTCGCCTTTCATCAGGGCGGAGGTGAGTTCGCCCTCCGAGAAGGCCTTGACCTCCGTCATCAGCTCGGTCAGCGGCCGCTTCTGCAGGCTCTCGTCAAGCCGACCGTGATACCACGCAGTGGCGGCATAGGTAGGAACGAACAGTTGGAAGGGAAGGTCGTTCGCCCGCACGAAGCGGATCGCGTTGAAGTCGAGCACGGTCGAGATGAGGACGATCCCGTTGAACGTGATCCCCTTATCCACCAAGTGGCCGGCCAGTCCTGCCGCGCGCGTGGTGCCGTAGCTCTCGCCGGCCAGGAACAGGGGCGAGGTCCATCGCTCGTAGCGCGTGAGATAGAGGCGGATGAACTCCCCGACCGACTCGATGTCTCCCTTGAAGCCGCAGTACTTCTTATCGAGTTCCTCTTTGGTCGAGCGACTGAATCCGGTTCCGACGGGATCGATGAAGACCAGGTCGGTTCGATCGAGCCACGTGTACGGGTTGTCCTCGTAGCGGTACGGCGGTGGCGGCATCCAGCCCTGCTCCTCCATCCGCACGCGTTTCGGTCCGAGGGCGCCCATGTGAAGCCAAATCGACGACGAGCCTGGGCCGCCGTTGAAGGCGAACGTGAGGGGGCGATCAGCGCGATCATCGACGCTATCCAGCTGATAGGCGGTGAAGAAGAACTCCGCTTCGGTCTCGTCGAACTCATCCTTGAGGGGGATGACACCGGCGCAGGCGGTGTACTTGAGCTTGCGTCCGTCCAGTGCGATCTCATGCTGCGTCTCGACCGGTTCGATGCCGAGGAGCTTGCGCTTCTTCTCTTCTTTGCCTGTTGGGTCGTCGTTCTTCTTCTCCTCGGTCCTCGCCTTCTCTTCGGCCATGCGCTCTCCTTTGACTGGTGTGATTGCGGTCGAAGGGTCATTGTACCGGGCGGGCAAGGCCGAGGATCGGACTCGTCGCAAGGTTGGCCGACGCAGCAAGTTCGCTACGGGACGGCCGGGAGCTGCCAGGCCGTCGCCTCTCCGCCCACGCGGACTTCTACCCGGCCGCGTCCCGGATGAAGCGGGCGATGTCCTTCCTGAACGCGGACAGTGCCTCGATGCCGAGGTAGAACATGTGCCCTCCCTCGTAGTTCTTCATCTCGACGTTGGCGCGAAGCTTCGGATCGACGTTCATGTGAGAGATCATGTACTCGGTGGCCAGCAGAGGCGTCGCGAGATCGTAGTAGCCTTGCGCAATGAAGACCCTCATGAACGGATTCTTGGCCATTGCACCGCGCAGAACTTCGCCGGTGGTGGGTAGCTTCGCCTTCTCCCATTCCCAGGACTCGTTCGCCTTGAGATTCATTGTCTCGTAGACCATGTCCGTCTTGACGCCGAGGTCGGAGCGGACGTACCGGCTGAACGCCGAGGTGAACGGAGGTGTGACCGAGGTGCTTGAGGGATCGAACTCGGGACGTTCGGTCACCGCTAGAGCCTCGACGCCCTTGAAGCGGGAGTCGAACCGTCCGATGCTTCGCTTCTCGTTTCGCAGCAGCTCCTTGCAGAAGCGATGGATCTCAACGCGGAGGTTGGTTCCGAGGACGTACTCGATGTCCAAACCGGTATAGCGCGCAAGTTGTTCGGCCACGGCCTGCCGCTCGGTCTCACCGAGTCGGTCTCCCTTCATCAGGGCGGTCGTCAGATCGCTCTCCGACCAGGCCTTGACCTCGGCCACGAGGTCTGCAAGCCCCATCTTCTGCAACGAATCGTCCAGTTGCTTGTGATACCTCGCAGCTGCTGCATAGGTCGGCACGAAGAGCAGGTAAGAAAGGTCGCTTGACTGCATGAAGACGATGGCGGCGACGTCGAGCGCGGTCGAGATGAGGACGATCCCGTTGAATGCGATCCCGCGGTCGACTAGGTGGCCGGCCAGTGCAGCGGCTCGTGTCGTGCCGTAGCTTTCGCCGCTCAGGAACAGCGGCGAGTGCCATCGGTCGTACCGCGTGAGATAGAGGCGGATGAATTCGCCGACCGAGTCGATGTCGCCCTGGTAGCTCCAGAACTTCTTGTCGAATTCTGCCTTGGTGCAGCGACTGAAGCCGGTGCCAACGGGGTCAATGAATACGAGGTCAGTCTCATTGAGCCACGTGTCGGTGTTGTCCTCGTATACATACGGCGGAGCCGGCATCCAGCCCTTGTCCTCCATTCGGACTCGCTTCGGTCCGATGGCGCCCATGTGGAGCCAGATCGACGAGGAACCGGGCCCACCGTTGAAGGCAAACGTGAGCGGGCGCTTGGACCGATCGTCCACGCCGGCGAGCTCGTAGGCGGTGAAGTAGACCTCCGCTTCGGTCTCGTCGAACTCGTCCTTGAGTGGGATGACGCCAGCTCGGGCGACGTACTCCAGCTTGCGTCCGTTCAGCATGATCTCATGCTGCGTTTCGACCGGTTCGATGCCGAGGAGTTTCCTCTTCTTCTCTTCTTTTCCCTTCGGGTCGTCAGTCTTCTCTTCGGTCGTCGCCTTCTCTGCGGCCATGCGTGCTCCTTGACTGGGTTGGTTTCGATTGAGGAGGTCATTGTACCGACAGAGCAAGGCCGAGGATCGGACTCGACGAAGGATCGGTCAGTGAGAGACGCTCTCTACGGGACGGCCGGGAGTTCCCAGACCGCCACCTCTCCGCTTTTGTGGACGATGGCCGCGTACCGGCCGTCACGTGAGACAACGAGACTCCCGGGGAGATAAGTGCCGTCCGATTCGCCCTGCCACAGGAGCAGGCCGTGATCGAGATCCCAGATCTGGACGAACGATCTCACCGGCGCCGCGTCGGCCTTCTCGCCAGCCAACAGCACTCTCGGCCCGCTTGGCACGACGAGCAGATCATAGGGCCTTGGACTGCCCACCCTTGGGCCGGAGAACCTGGCGACTCTTGCCCCGGAGATGACATCGCGGATGTCGACTCGATATGCGAAGTCAGTGCGATACGCGTAGAGGAATGTGTCCCCCATGACGCCGACTGCCTTCTGGAACCACTCCGAGGAGGCCGGGACGGCTATCTCATGGAGCGAATGCGAGTTTAGGTCCACCCTGAAGGTCTTACCTGTGGAGCTGTTCCGTCGAGCGAACGCGACTTGCTCATCGTCGAGACGGAACGCGAGGCTGTCGTAGTACTCGGAGCTTCGCAGCGAGGGAAGCTCCATCTCGAGAAGCAGGTCCCCCGTGTGCGTCGCCCAGACACGGAGTAAGTCGTCGTACACAACGGCGGTTTCTTCCCCCGTGTGAGAGAAGGCGAAGCGAGCGCAGTACATCGAGTCCGGCGCTGCGGAGTCGATCGGCCAGCTTTGCCCTGTTCGCAGGTTCACGATTTCACGCGGACCGCAGAGGGACGTCACGGCGAACTCGCCGAACGGGCCGAGTTTGCCGGTCAGCGCGGAGCCGGAGCCAAGAACCCCGCCGCTCGAGCGAAAGTACATCGCGGGAAGGATCGGATCTCCGACGATCACTTCCTCCGTGTCCTGAGACCATGGCTGCGTACTGGTCGAAGTACGTCTCGCAGGCTTCAAGCTCGCTGTGAAAGGACCACAATCCGCATCTAGGCGGTACCGCTTCGTCGACGATCAGATGTAGGCTGCCATCATCGAGGAAACGGATTGCCTCGGCGGCCAGATACTCGGGGGGCGCTGCGGCATCCTCCTCGCGTACGCCCAGTCCCAGGTGCCACACATGCAACGGTGTGCCATAGATCCACTCGTGGCTGATGAGCGATGCTTCCTTCGGTGTCCAGTCGAACCAGTGGAGTCCGCCGTAGAAGACCTCACCGCCCGAGAACAGAAACTCACTCGCCGGTCCACCGGGCTCAAGGATCATCAACTGATCACCGAAAGAGACCATCTCAACGGGTCCGTCGAACACGACGCGAAGTCCCGTTGCCAGAGCCTCTGACGGGTTTGAGAGCATGTCCGAGCCGAGGCAGCCTGCGGAGATCGCCAGAAGGGTGAGAGCCGTTGCCGTGATTCGATTGCCCTCATGTTGTCTCCGACCTAGGGCCCCAGGGTGCGCGCAGATCCGCGGTTCGTCTCCGCTTGCGAGGACGCGATAGAAAAGCGACTGCTGCTGGAGTCTTCTTCACTCCTCAGGAATATCTCACAGGCTGCTTTACGAGAGGAGCAAGGCGGGCTGGCGGGCTGCGAGAGATGACAGGAGAGCGCATCGATCGGGGCCTGGATGCTGGTGAGTTTCCCCGTACGCCCGCGGAGGTCGGTCAGGGCCGGCGGCACTCGACGACGGTCTCGCACGTATTGGAGCTCGACAGCTCCTCGCCGTCCGCATTGAAGACAAGGGCGAAACGCAAGGTCGCGGAGAAGCTGCTGCAGCCCCCCGCGAAACGCGTTCTCACATCTCGCAGGCGTACCGAGACCGTCTTGGACGGGCCGCTTCCCGTGACCTCTGTGGATCCGATCACGATGTCCGTCCGCGGCACGTCAAGGAGGCAGTCGCTCGGCACGGAGCCGCCCGGTGAAGGCTCCGAGTCGAACACGCGGACGCGCGGCGACTTGCCCGGATCCAGGTCGTCGGAAGGGTCCGAGACAGTGAGTGTGATCTTGAGGTCAAGCCAGCAATCGGTTCCGAGCCACACGTCACGGCATCGATAAACCCAGCCTGTGACCGGTGTTTGCACGCCGGGCTCCGTCCAGAAGTACCATCCGCAGACGCGTTCGTACAGGTTCTCACAGGCTGTACGGATCGGTGTTACGCTGCAGCCTAGAATCTGGGGGAGAGACAGCACGCGCACGATGCCGGGAAGCGGAACCACGCTGTTGGAGCTGCCGACGAACAGGTAGCAGGATGACAGGCTGAGCACAACCGCCAAAGCCAGCACGCACAGGATGGCCAGCCAAGTCAGCTTCCGCACGTGCGTTCTTCCTCCTTTGGTCATAAGGTCAGAAGCGCCTGTACGCTGAGCATCAGCCAGCCGATGCGATACCCTAGACCGAAGCTCATCGTAATTGCCCTGCTCGCGAAGGATGCCGGCAGGAGTTGATCGTCGACGAGCAGCCGAGAGGTTCCTTCGTACGTTCCCATGACGACCAACGATCCGAAGGATCCGAGCAGATAAACGTTGGGCGCAGCCTCGTAACAGAGGCCGAGCGTGACCCAATTCGCCTGTTCGATCCGGGCGCTCAGGTCGTATCCCTCGTGCTCGACCGTCGGGTAGAGTTCGCTCAGGGAGACGGACGCCGCCCCGAAACTCGTGCCGAATCCGGCGAACGCTAGCCAGCCCTCGGTGGTCAGCTCCGTGGCGACGGATCCATTCCAGATGCGCAGTTCCCCAATCGTGGTGAGTCCTCCTGAGACGACGAATCGTTCGAACTCCGGCGGCAGGAGGAGCGGCGCGTTAGGCTCGGCGATCGGGAAGCTTGCGGGTTCCTGCTCGCGGCCCAACAGCAGATATTGATCCTCGAGTCGGAAGAGAACTGCGAAGTCGCCTGGCTGTGCGTAGCCTGTCTCAAGATCGATCACCGTCACGAAACTCGGGAACTGCGCAAGCGACACGGTCAGCTCAACGGACTCCGTCTCACGGTGGAACATGCCGTCTTGCTCGAACACTTCCATCGTGAGTTCGACTCGGAACGTGCCGGGCATGGTAAACCGGTGGCTGACGCGCTCTCCAATCTGAGTGGTCCCATCGCCGAGATCCCAGATATAACGGACTTCGGCAACCTGCTCATCCGGAATGCCATGGCCGGACGTCGAGGCATCGAGCACGACCTCCTCTCCGAGGGACACGTTCCAACTCGGGGAGACGGTCATCACGGGCAGAAGCACGGGTGTCAGAAGGTCATCACGGCTCCCATCTTCCGCGAGAGATAGGCCGACGCTGAGTGTCACGAGAATCGCGGCGAGACCCCATGCGAGAAGCTGAGGCGCAGCCAGACAGTGTCTGTGCTTCCGTCCTCTCCACGCGTCATCCATTCGCCTCAGCCTCCCTGCGCGTCCACGGTACGCTGCACCCTAACACGAGGCCTTCGCTGAGTCCAATTGGGCGGACGGACCTCAAGGATCCTGATGTTGGAGTGTCCTGTAGGGGAACGGCGTACGCCCGCCCTCTCCTTGACTTCTTGTCCACGCAGAGGCGGCGTGATAAGCTGGCCGCGGCGCATCTCGCGGCGTCCAATCCGCGAATCGTGCCGACCAAGGAGCAATCAGCGAGCGATCATAATGCATCGCTCGAAACGCAGCAGGCAGTGGAGGATTGGTGAGAGCGACTGTCGCTCTCCGCTCTGATCGTAACGAGGACGACCAGGAGGTGAGGCACGTGGGGACAGAAAGCAGCTTACCACTCGATGGACCGCCGAACTGGACGGCCGGGCTCGGCCGAATCATCGATGGTCGGGTCCGTTCCGAGTGCGCCACCGGAAGGCCGATGGATTCGTCATCCTTCCGGCCGCGTTCTCGGATGGGAGGCTCTCACGCGAAGCGTGGCGCGCGGTCAAAGCCTGTCTGAACCAGGTTCGTTCAACGCGTCGCCCGGCTGGCCTGCGTGTCCACGCCGTTTGCTCGGGCGATTCTCATTGGGAGACCGTTCAGCTTGCGCTTGAGATTCCGATCCGCGCGACGTGGGTCGAAGTCTGGCGTGCCATCCACCGAGCACGTAGCGTCGGCGCTCGTCGATCCCGCGGCATCGGTTCGGGGCAGGAGCTTGGCGTGGCTGTGGAGCCGATCACCGCATCAAGCGAGTGAGTGCAGAAGTCGAGCAGGTCGAGCCGGGGGTATCTGGAAGGTGTCGCGGCGCGTCTGTGCGTCGTATGGGAAGAGATGCTGCTCCACGCAGCAGCCCACGGAGCGTCAGTGAAGCCGCTTTCCGGATCGCGTGTCGCTCGACGCATAGGCGCCGCGGGCATCGTCGGGCTCGTTGCGTTATCCGGGAGCGTACGATGCGGCAACACGCCCGAAAACGACGAGGTCGCCGTTCTCGCGCTCTGAGAACCTGAGCTTCTCGCATTCATAGTAGAGGACGCATCCGGCGACGACGGGAGCTGGCACGCACCGGGCCGACGCAAGCGTCAAATCAGCCTCGGCTGCCTTGTCTGTCTCTCGACCGGAGCGCGAGCCACAGAGGCTGAGCTCCTCCGACAGTTCGCCGAGCGCGGGGACGCTGACGGTGAACGACTTCGCCTCTTGCACGTATTCGTATGTGTAGCCACCTCGAGTGACGTAGATCGAGAACATAGGGGCCTGAACGGCGATTCCAATGAGTCCCCATCCGATCGTCATCGGGTTCGGCTGGCCGTTTGGGGCGATGGTGACGAGAAAAGCGCCACCATCCATCAGTGAGGCGCAGAGGGTGTCTGCGTTATCGAGCAGAGCCCGGCAGTCTGTCACGTTGCCTCCTTCAGCCACTGCGAGTGCCTTCGTTCACGACCGGCGAACGCTTCCCTGCGCGGAAGCCGGTGCCGACGCGCTCACCGATCCGGTAGTAGCCGTTGTTCGGCGCGTAGATCAACAGGTCGAGCGCGGCGAGATCTCCGAAGGTTCCGGGCTTGGCGGCTTTGCCTTCGATCCCTTCGTCTACGTAGACTTCCCGGATCTCGCCGACGAAGACGGTCATGCCTCCCAAGGAGAAGGTGTGAACGACCTCGCATTCCAGATTGGCTGGGCACTCGCTGATCATCGGCGCGGTCTCGAGGTCGCCAAGGAAGACATCGAACAACTGTGACTTGTCGACGTCTCGGCCGGAGACGATTCCGCACGCGTCCGCGGCGACCATCTGGCCGACGGACGGGTAGTTCACACTGAACGTGCCGTGCTCGAGGATCCCCTTCGTCGTGTAGTGACCTCGGCAGATGGAGATGTAGGTTGTCGGTGGTTTGACGCGCATGAGGCCGTTGTTCCCAAGCATCGTGAAGTTCGCTCGGCCGTCGACCAGAGTTCCGGCCAGCACCGTCGGCATCGGGCAAACGAAGGACCTTGCTCCCAGTCGCCTCTTCACTCCGGCCTCCTCTTTCCCGCGCGCCGGTTCAGACCTGCTCTTCGGACTGCTCCAGGCGTTCCCAGACGCGCATCAAGCCCTCGATGAATCCCATCCAGAACGCTTCACGCTCCACAAGCGGATCGTTCTTGGTCGGGTGATCGACTTCTTGGAACGGCTGCCGTGGCCCTTTGAGGATGAGCCTGTAGGCGGCAGCAGGATTGCGTTTGATCTTTGTTTCGTTCCGCAGATATGCAGTGGCGCACCAGGAGAGATCTCCGTAGGACGCCTTCAACGCCCATGTCATTCCTTCGGCCTGGCCGCGCTCGCGGGACTCCCCTTCGACGACAGCCTTTTCGGCTCGTAGCCGCTCAACGGCCTGATCGAGATTCTCACCGTCGAACTGATCGGCCGCTTCGAGGGACGTCAGCTCCCGTTCAAGACTACGCTGCAGGATCGCAGATGCATTGATCCGGTCGCGGTACTTCTCCAGACGATCGAAGAGGGCGTCCGGGACGTAGAGTGTCAGTTTCATTGGCTCTCCTCCTCCCGCAGTATACGTACACGGTACTACATATACTGCGCAGTGTCAAGTAGTCGCCCAGAAGTCAGGGCGATGAAGTACTGATGGGTTCTGGAAAACGCGCTGCGCGAAGACGCCGAACCAGTTAGAGAGCGGGCGGTTTCCTTGTCGCAAGGAGAATCGCCGATCGCATGTAGGTGAGATGCCCTTCGTCGTCGGTATGCTCGGCCAGGAGTGCTAGTGCATCGCGCTCGAACGTCGGCAGTATCTCAGGGCTCGACTTGATCCGTTCGAGTTCCTCTTCCCACGAGTGGCAGATACACGCCATCCACTCTGCCGGATCCTCGAACGTGTAGTGTCCTTTGAACGACGTAACGCGGATCTCTTCGAAGCCGACGGACGCAAGAAGCTGGACGTAGCCTTCCTCCGTTCCGGGGAAGTAGCCGCGCTCTCGGCAGTCAGGAAGGTGCTTTCGGACGAGCTCGCCCATCCACTCGTTGTCGTCTTGCCAGAGCCAGTTGCTATTGTAGAGGAAGTGGCCCGGCTTGAGCACGCGGTAAACCTCACGCATCAAGGGCGCTTCGTTGATGATGGTCTCGGTCTCGAAGTCGTAGTCCTCGTCGAGACCGACCATCCCCATGATCACGACATCGAAGGCATCATCGGGGAAGCTCATCGATTGTCCGTTCATCAGCAGATTCTCGGCGTTTCCGATCCCGCGTTCCGCAATCTCTTTCTGAAGCCACTCAACCCAGTCCTTTTCGACCTCGATGCCGACGATGCTGCCCGCGTCACCGATACGATCGAGTGCTGGGAACATGGTTCCCCCGCCGGCCGATCCGACATCGAGTGCGCGCATCCCCGGTCGCAGGTCGGCGAGCGCGAGAAGCGCCCGTGCCGTCTCGTCCCAGACCGCCGGCTCCACGTATGTCCCGCTCCACAGGTCTTCCGTCACGACACAACCTCCGAGAGAGGATCCCTTCCTGAGATTCGGCGACGATGCAGCGGCCCGCCCTCGACGGAATCCTCCACCGATTGCGTCTTTCGCCCGTCTCGTCGATCTACCCTGACGTTCCACCGACGATCGAGAGACCGATGAAGCTTCAGGACACGGCACCTCCCGACAGGTGGCTCTTCGAGATGAGTCGGCGCGCCTCGGCCTCGGTGTAGGCGGCGTTGAACGAGGAGACGAGCCCCGCGCGCATCGGTCGCTGTCGGACCATCATCGGCATCAGGGCCCGGACGAGGAGGTTCGCGTCGCGGCGGAGGTCGGTGATGCAGAAACGGCTGCCCGGCTTGAGGACGCGGCCAACTTCGTCGAACACGGCGATCGGATTGGGCCACTCGTGCAGCCCCCCCGTTGGCGAAGACGCCGTCGAACGTCGCGTCCTCGAACGGCATCGTGCAGGCGTCGCCGTGGACGTACTCCGCGCGTTCTCTGAAGCCGTCGCTTTCGGCGTTGCCGCGAGAACGCACCAGCATGTTCTCGCTGATGTCGAGGCCGACCAGCCTCGTGGCCGGCGTCTGCTGAGCCAGTCGATGCCGAGGCGTCCCGGGCCGGGACTGATCTCGAGCGCCTTTCCGGACAGGATGCCGGCCTTGAGGATCTCGAGCGTCTCGATCCAGCCTCGCTTGCGCATCCTGCGCATCTCGCGATCGTAGGCCTCAACATCGAATGCATCCTGGATCCCTTCCAGCGTCTCAATGACTCGTTCACGAACCATCGTCCCTCCGATCGGTCTGGCCGATTCGTTTCTCGAGAGGGTCTTCCTCGCTAGGTAGATATGCGGAGATCGCGCCGCTGCCCTTGGCCGATCATGATTTGCTAGAACCACGTCACCCGGACGCGATCGGCCTTGACCTGCTCGGAGCCGGCATCTTCCATCAGCTGACGGAGCTCCATCGAGCCGGTGCTGTCGACGTGCGCCCGTTCACCCAGCTGGCCGAGCCGATCGAGGATTCGCATCGTGCTCGCGTCATCGCAGATGTCCTCGATTGCGAAACGCCCTCCGGGACGTAGCGCACTGAGCACGCGCCGAAAGATGTCTCTCTTGTCCCGGAAGTGATGAGAAGCATTGGTGCAGACAACGACGTCAAACGCTGATTGCTCGGCCAGTTCTTCAGCACATCCGACGGCAAATGAGACGCCTGTCAGTCCGAGCCGCTCGTGCTTCCATTCCGCCTCGGCAATCATCTTCGGCGAAGCGTCGACTCCGACGACCTCGCCACACTTGCCGAGTTCGGGAGCGATCGCCAACGTCGCGGTCCCCGCACCGCATCCGAGGTCGAGGACGCGCATTCCCGGCCGGAAGCCGAGTTGCGAGAGAAGGATCGCCTGAGCACGTGACTGGAACCGGCGAACCGTACAGGATCGCTCATAGCGTAACGCCTGGTCGCCGAAGTGCGCTGCGGTCTCGCGAATGTGCTTGTCCCGCTCTCTGCTCGGCACTTCGGTCTACCCTTCGCAGTCGCTGTCGCGGTCCTCAAGCTGCTTCTGAAGCGTCTGTGTCCACACGAGTTCCGGTTCGACGTGCACGTGCGAGTGATCGAAGATGAAGCGAGCTCGCCGGGGGACGTGCCGATCGGCCATGCGTTTCCGGCGATGTTCCGCGAGATGGCCCAGCGTCTCCTCCGACTGGATGAGTCTCTCGCCGAGCGGGAGCGCGTCCGTGAAGAAGAGGCCGAGATCGGCGGCAAGTACTGGCGCTCGACCTTCCTCAGAAGCTCGCGCAGCAAGCGCAGGAACTCGTCTCGTCTGGCGTCGGTCACGGCATAGACGGTGCGAGACGGCCGATTGCCATCCTGCTCCGTGGCGGCGATCTCGACCATGCCTTCTTCGGTCAGCTTCTTCAGCGCGAAGTAGATCGACCCGAATGCGATCGACGTCCAATCGCCTATGTGATCTTGGATGATGTGCTTGGTTTCGTATCCACGCAGGGGGCGTTTCTGCAGCAATCCGAGAACGACAAGACGGGTCGACACGGGCAACCTCCGAGTTCGAATACACAAGTTTGAATATCGAAGGATGCTCGATTCCTTGTCAAGTTCTCTCAGGCGACGAGAAGACTGCGATGAGCTGACGCTCGGATACGGTTAGTCGGGCTAGCCTGTGACGCCTCGATGTCCGCGACCATGCCGGCCTCCGCCCCTTCGTGGGCCTATGCACACGTGCTCGGCGTCGGAGAAAGAGAGCGCATGGCCTTCGCTGATCGCATGAAGAAGCTTCTTGCGTCCAGACTGCAGCAGGCGCTGAACGGTCCCTCGTGAGACTCCCATCGCCTCCGCTGCCTCTTCCTGCTGGTTGTCTTCAAGATCGCAGAGGCGCATGGCTTCCAGCTCGTCGAGGCCGAGCTCGATGATGTCGAGTTGGGAGAGTGGAATCCCCGATGGCTTGAAAAGATTGAACCCTTCGATGCCGCGGCAATAGCGCAGCTTCTTCCTACGAGGCATGGTTGTCCGAGTATAGGGGGTCGGCGACGGCACACCAAGAGGGAGGACGTGCCAGCCTTGCATTGTCCGTGTATATGCACATAATGTCGGCCGGAGGGAGTCTCCACTCAAGGCAAGAGGAGGTTGACGATGCCTGGTTTTGATGGATCGGGTCCACGAGGGATGGGGCCCATGACGGGCGGCGCCCGTGGGTACTGCGTTACGGACTGGAATCGCGGTGGTCGCCGCGGATTCGGCGTTCGGCAGGTTCCGCGCCGAGGCTTCTACGGTGCTAGCGGATGGCAAGTTGACCCGCCAGCGTATGCGGACGCACCGATCCCAGATGTCGATGCGCTCACAGAGCAGATCCAGCGGCTTGCCGAGCGCGTCGAGACGCTCAGCGCCCGGCTCGAGGCACAGGAACGGGGCGGGGCATGACAGTCTGTGTGACAGCCGCCGGCAAAGACTGGAGCGCGGCGACGCAGCCGAACTTCGGGCGCGCCGCGTACTTTCTCTTCATCGATCTGGAGGCCGAGACGCTCGATGCGGTGAAGAATGAACCTGGCGCGCACGGCGCAGGCGTTCAGGCCGCCCAGACGGTCGCGGCGCGAGGTGCCACCGCTGTGGTGACGGGAAGCGTCGGACCGAACGCGTTCCAAGGTCTGTCGGCAGCCGGGATCGATGTCTTCGTCGGCGCGACGGGGACCGTGCGCCAGGCGTTCGACGCCTATCGCGCTGGCAAGCTGCAACGAGCGGGCGCTCCGACCGGCCGACCACACGGAGGAGGAGGACAACGACGATGACCAAGGTCTGCATCCCCACCGCAGGAAGTGGCGGTCTCGACGACCGGGTTGGCGAGCACTTCGGCCGCGTGCCCACGTACACGATCTACGACGCGGAGTCCGGGATGGTCGAGGTCGTCGACAACACCTCGGAGCACGCGGGTGGAGCTGGTCTGCCGGCGGATATCCTGTCCAGTCTGGGGATCGATATCCTGCTGTGCAGCGGCCTCGGCCGGCGGGCGATTGGGATCTT
>Ga0272441_10003503_pt1 | contig 29748 bp, 27 predicted proteins | sample SSMProp6N_FD_193582 | JGI IMG/M metagenome (GOLD analysis project Ga0272441, IMG submission 193582) | Marine sediment archaeal communities from Little Sippewissett salt marsh, Falmouth, MA, United States - SSM-Prop-6N | ecosystem: Environmental > Aquatic > Marine > Wetlands > Sediment ... | reverse complement strand
CAAATCTACTTCACAGGCCCTCAAAGCCCTTTCCAGTGAACTTTTTCTGGAGATATTCGAAGGGGTTCCCCAGGCGCGTGTTTCCAAACAGGAAATTGTTGACGGACTCGATATTGTCGGGGCCCTTTCTGCAAGAACGGGATTTTTGAAATCCAATGGAGAGGCACGGCGCGAATTGAAACAACAGTCCATTTCGGTCAATAAAACCCGGGTGGAACAGGACTACACCCTCTCGGAAGCAGATCTGATTCAGGATCGTTTTGTTTTGCTTCAACGGGGAAAGAAAAACTATTTCATTCTGGTTGCAGAATAACGATTCGCCATTTTTCAAGACTAGAGGGCCATCAGATTACATCCCCGAATGTCCGAATGATCAAATCGCCCCAGAATTTCAAAAGTCCCATTATCGTATGATTTCCCGAGATCCTGGGTTGCGATAAATGCACATGAATGCTGGTTGGCCAGGTCTATGATGTCCACGCCTCCGGTGCGCCCCGATTCCAGGAGACTCAGGGGATCTTCCGTGTCCCGAATCCGAACCTGCATCCAGGGGGGACATTGGAACAGTCCCTGCCCTGAAGAATAGGCCTGGGATAGCAATTCGGTCATCCCGTATTCAGAGTGAATCGATTCCTGTCCAAAACCTTCTGAAAGGATTTTGTGAAGTTCGCCCCTTACCATTTCTTTTCGCCTGCCTTTCATCCCCCCTGTTTCCATAACAATAGTGTTGGGAGCTGTTTTAATGGTTTTTTCGACCAGGTCCAGCAGGGCAAAAGTAACCCCGATTATAAGGACTTGTGTTCGGGATTCTGACAGGATTTCCAGAACCTGCCTCGCCTCATGGACCTTGTAAAATCCACTTTTCGGATGTGCACTTTGGCCGATGAGTTCTCCGACCATATAACTCAATGAGGCATCCGATCGCTCCTGATAGGATGGTAATAAGGCTGCGATGCAGTATTCGGAGGGCTTTCCGTAAAAGTGCTCAAATCCACGGGTAAAACTCTCCCGGTAAAGACCGGTGTCCGCTACGAAGTGCTGACTGCGGACACTGCCTGTCGTGCCACTGCTACGAAAAACGATTTCCGGCTGGAATGCAGCGGATAGAACCTTATGGGATTTAAAGAATTCAATGGGTAAAAACGGGATTTCGCGAAGGTTTTTTATTTTGGCAGGTTGCCTGCCCAGGTGATCGCAAAACTCCCTGTAGATGGGGACGTTGTGGTACTGATGCGCAAACGTTTCCAGGGCCAGGAGTTCAAATTCCCCGGCAGATTGTATCCCAAAAATGCGATCCTTATCCATACGGAAAGATTCGTGCGAAAATACTAAAAAGTGAAGGGTTGTTCGGGGAAACGGAGTTGAAACTACGGGAAAAAACCTTAACGGATCACGAGTTTTTTGGTCCCTATCCGTTCCTCCTGACGTACCTGTACCATGTAGACCCCGGGAACCAGGGCGCTGACAAATAACTTTTGAGAAACGAGTCGCTGCTCAAGCACGACTTTTCCGAACAGGTCGTAGATTCTGATATCTTTCGGGCCCTGGGAGTCGGATTGCACATAGACGAACCCATCCTTTACCGGATTGGGATGCAGGCTGAAACGGGCTTCGGCCCTGTCGGGACTCTTTGGGTCCTCTTGGGCTGAAACGGCATAAGTACTCAGTATGAAAAGCAGCAGTAGAAGTTGCTTCATCTATGGTAATTGATTTGGGATCAATACAAGGAAGGTAATTCAAGCCCGGGCTACCTGGAATTTAATGTTGCGAATCCGTAATTTTTGTAGGTGAACTTGTAGCGGCTTGCGTTTCATCGATAAAACAGGTAGATCGTCGATGCGGTTTAACCGAAAAAAAGGTTACTTGACGATCAGTTTACGCGTAGCTACTTTGTCTTTTTCATAGACCTGAATCAGGTAGACGCCTGCTTTAATCCCTGAAAGGTTGAGCTCCTTTCCCATGATGGTGGTTTCAAGAACAGGGGTGCCCAGGACGTCGTAAATGCGAATTTTTTTAGGCTTGTTCGCTGCTGTTACGATATAAACAGTCCCTGAAGTAACGGGATTCGGGTATATTTTAAAGCCCTCAATATCCGCCTGGTCCGGAGCTTTTTGACTGAACGCCGAACCCATGGTAAATAGTAAAATCAGGAGGTAAAAGTGCTTCATACGTTAAAACAACCACAGCGATAAACAAATATAGCATTTTTGACTGCCGGAAACTTTCAGTGAAGTATAAAATTTATGTAAATATCGACAAACTACCCTACTCTCTATGGCAATCCCGGGAATCCGGGAAAATATGTTATTAAAAGGTTAGTAGTATTAAATTGCCGTTAAGTAAGAAGGCCATCTGCCGAATATGGTTATTTTTGAAAGAATCAATCATATACCACCTCTATGAAAAAGCAGGACATCAAAATTCTTCTGGTCGACGACGAACCCGATATCCTGGAAATCCTGAGTTATAACCTCTCCGCTGAGGGCTACCAGGTGTATACTGCCAAGAACGGTGCGGACGGCGTTGAAAAGGCGCGTAAAAAGTTGCCGCATCTTATCATTCTGGATGTGATGATGCCCGAAATGGATGGTATTGAGGCCTGTGAGCTCATTCGGAAATCCAAGGGTCTCGAAGATACAATTATCACTTTTCTCACCGCCAGAAGCGAGGATTACTCCCAGGTCGCGGGTTTTGATGCTGGCGCAGATGACTATATCACAAAGCCGATTAAACCCAAAGTCTTTCTCAGTAAAGTTAAATCCCTGTTGAGGAGATTGAAAAAGGGGGAAGAAGATTCTGCCGAAGTACTCAAAGTGGGGGATCTGGTTATTAACAGGGAAGAGTACAAAGTTGTCAAGGACGGACAGGATATGGTCCTGCCCCGGAAGGAGTTTGAACTCCTCGCCTTATTGGCATCCAAGCCGGATAAGGTATTTAAGCGGGAGGTCATCCTGGATAAAGTCTGGGGTCAGGAAGTGGTTGTAGGAGGAAGGACCATAGATGTCCATATTCGGAAATTAAGGGAGAAGATAGGTGAATCTCATTTTAAGACCGTAAAAGGGGTGGGGTATAAGTATGTACAATAATGGCCATACAACTCCGTAAGTCTTACAGATTTGCCTTCAGGTCATCCCTTTACATCACATCAGCTCTCGCTATAGGTGGTTTTGCATTCCTGTATATGCAGGATTTGCTTCAGGAATACTGGCAGTGGTACTTAGGTTTTATCCTTTTAACCTTTGTCATTTGTTTTGCCATTCTTCAAATTCGGGTAGAGAAATTTATTTACAGGCGCATCAAGCAGATTTACGATGATGTTTCCCTTCTGGAGTCCACTTCTTTTGCCTCCGGCCCGATCACCACGGATATGAAAACCTTAACCTCGGAAATCGAAAAATTTGCTAAGGATAAAAAGGTCGAAATCGATACTTTGAAAATCCGGGAAGAATATCGGAAGGAATTTCTGGGTAATGTGTCTCATGAACTTAAAACCCCTCTTTTTACAGTTCAGGGCTATATCCATACACTCCTCGACGGGGCTCTGGAGGACAAGAAAGTCCGAAAAAAGTACCTACAGCGCGCAGCCAAGGGAGTGGAGCGACTCATTTATATCATTAAGGATCTCGATCTGATTTCAAAACTGGAAATCGGGGAACTGCACCTGGAAATCGAACGTTTTGATATCATCGAACTTATCCAAAGCGTTTTTGACCTTCTGGAGATGAAGGCTTCGAAAAAACGAATTTCCCTGGTCTTTGATATGGAGTACGAGCAGCCAATTTACGTCAAAGGGGATAAAGAAAGGATTCAACAGGTACTGACCAATTTACTGGTTAATTCCATTAAGTACGGACACCAAGACGGCACGACGGAAGTCAGTGTGGAAAACCTTATTAAGAACAAGGTTATCGTTCGGGTTACGGACAACGGGGAAGGGATAGAAGAGCAGCACCTCACCCGCCTCTTCGAGCGTTTCTATCGAATAGATCAGAGCGGGAGTCGGCGGGAAGGAGGTTCCGGACTCGGACTGGCTATTGTCAAACACATCATCGAGGCACATAATGAGAAAATCTACGTCGAAAGCGTCGTAGATGTAGGGTCTGAATTCTCATTTACCCTTGAAAAGGCAGAGGAAGGCGCAACCTCCTGAGACCTGAGACCACCTATTTTAGTAGTTTTGTACTCAGTGATTTACAACTGTTATGGGCTCCAAAAATAAATTAAAGCGCTTTCGGGAGAATGCCTCCTTTAAAAATGTCATTCAGCCACAGCGGGATGAGGTGCTCAAGGGTGGGTTCACGCTTCGAAACCGTTGGGCGACCTTTTTTGGCAATTCCAACCCGATTGTCCTGGAACTGGGATGTGGGAAGGGGGAATACACCCTGGCGCTTTCCGGGAAGAATCCGGGGAAAAATTATATTGGGGTAGATATCAAAGGAGCCCGGATCTGGAGCGGGGCTAAAGCAGCTTTGGAAGCGGATCGCGCCAATGTCTGTTTCCTCCGTTCACAAATTGAACTGATCGACCTGTTGTTTGCCCCCGCAGAAGTCCATGAAATCTGGATCACATTCCCGGATCCTCAAATCAAATACAAACGGACCAAACACCGGTTGACCAACCTGGAGTTTCTGGAGAAATACAGGAGTATCCTGGCCCCCGGTGGTACGGTGCACCTCAAAACCGACAGTGAATTCATGCACGGATATACACTCGGAATCCTTCATGCCTCCCGGATCCCTGTTACCTATTCCAACCACGATATATACCACAATGGCGGCGCCCCTGAGGAAGTGCTGGAAACACAGACTTTTTACGAAAAGATGTTTCTGGAATCCGATAAGCCCATAACGTACCTGTCCTTCAGTTTCACCACGCCATGACGCACCTGCTTACACTTTTCTTCGCTACATTTTCCGCGGCATTCATGGCAACGGTATTTCCGGGGCTGCTAAATATGAACGCGGCAAAAACCAGTGTGGAAAAAGGAAAGACGGCCGGGATTGTTTTTTCTATAGGAGTGGCTCTTACCATAATGGTGCAGGCCTATATAGGTGTTCTAATTTCGAAATTCCTTTACAGGAACCCCGGGGTCATAGTGAACTTACAGAAGGCCGCCCTGATTGTTTTTGCTTTTTTTGCGCTCTTCTTTTTTCTGAAGGCAAAAAAGAATAAGGAAAAACCACTCACGCTAACCCCCATTAGCAAGAAAAACAGTTTTTTTAAAGGCGTGCTGTTGGCAGCGCTTAATTTTCTGACCATTCCGTACTACAGTGCCCTTAATGTCATGTGGAACAGCTCCGGATGGATTCAGTTCGCCTTCTGGGACATCGCTATTTTTGTCTTTGCCGCCGGTTGCGGATCTTTTACAATGCTGTATCTCTATACGGTCTACTTCAACAAACTAGAAGCGCGAAATAGTGCATTCTCCAGGAATTCAAATTATGTCCTCAGCCTGCTTATGCTGATTTTACTGGTCATTACCCTGATACGGATCTATTACACCTGATGGATATGAAAGAAGAAGAAAAAGGATTTTTCGAACGTGTCTACGCTGTGGTTCGCCAGATCCCTTATGGCCGTGTAACGTCTTATGGAGCCATCGCCCGCTATCTCGGAACAGGCGGGAGTGCGCGGATGGTGGGATGGGCCATGAACAATGCCCATAGTATGGACGATATACCCGCACACCGGGTGGTAAACCGCAATGGCGTATTGACCGGGAAGCACCATTTTCCGGGTACTACGCTAATGCAACAACTCCTTGAAAACGAAGGTATTGTTGTACTTAACGATCAGATCGTCGGTTTTAGGGAGTGCTTTTGGGATCCGGCCGTTTTACTGGACTCAAACTCCTGATGCGCAAGGTGTTTATCATAAGAAAATAAGAACCCGGCCCTGGCCGTACTTCCTTTATATATTCGAATCCAAGCCCTATCTTTGCAGGGTAATTTCAAAGTCTGTTAAAATGGGGGTTTCACTGGATAAAAAAGAGATATACCGCGCACTGGAGACGATTACCGTCCCGGGAGAGGGAGGTAATATGGTGGCCACCGGGGCTGTGCGTAATGTGCAGGTTTTCGGGGATGAGGTTGTGGTGGATATTACTATAAAAAATCCAAGCCTCCAGGCCCGGAAGAAAACCGAAGTCAGCATCCTCCAGGCGATTCATAAAGAGGTTTATGCCAAAGCAAAAATTACGGTCAACGTAACCGTAGAAGCCGCTACCCCGCCCAGAGTTGCACCTATCAAGGGCAAGGCCATTCCCGGAATCCGGAATATTATAGCTGTCGCGAGTGGTAAAGGCGGTGTAGGGAAATCTACCGTAACGGCTAACCTGGCTGTGACCCTGGCGAAAATGGGGTTTGATGTAGGTCTGCTGGATGCAGATATTTACGGGCCCTCCATTCCCATAATGTTCGATGTGGCCGAAGAAAAACCCGTGGCTGTCACGATAGACGGAAAATCGAGGATGCGCCCGGTTGAGAATTACGGTGTAAAAATGTTGTCCATCGGCTTCTTTACCCAACCGGATCAGGCTGTGATCTGGAGGGGACCCATGGCCTCAAAAGCCTTGAACCAGATGATTTTTGACGCCCATTGGGGACAGCTCGATTTTTTACTGGTAGACCTCCCGCCCGGAACCGGTGACATCCACTTGAGTATTATGCAGGCACTCCCGGTGACCGGGGCTGTAGTGGTAAGTACCCCCCAGCAGATCGCCCTGGCTGATGCGCGAAAAGGTGTGGCGATGTTCCAGCAGGAGGCGATTGACGTCCCTGTACTGGGAATCCTTGAAAATATGGCCTACTTCACACCGGACGAACTGCCGGATAATAAATACTATATCTTTGGACAACACGGGGCCCGTAATTTGGCAACGGATATGGAAATTCCTTTCCTGGGTGAAATCCCATTAGTCCAGGGTATTCGCGAGGCCGCGGATGTGGGCAGGCCTGCGGCGCTTCAGGAAGGAACACCGTCCGCCCTGTCCTTTGAGGAGGCCACCCAGAAAATGGTAAGTCAGCTCGTATTGAGGAACACGAATCTGCCACCTACCGAGGCGATCAAGATAACTACAATGGCAGGTTGTGATGCTGTTAAAAAGAAATGAGTATGACTTCTGAAGAATTGAAACTGAAAGTAGAGGAAGCGCTGGAGGAGATCCGGCCTTTTCTTCGAAACGACGGGGGTGATATCACCCTGGTTGATATAGAGGATGATAAACTTGTAAAGGTCCGTTTGGAAGGAAATTGCGTAGGGTGCTCCGTAAATCAGATGACCCTGAAGAGCGGGGTGGAAATGACCATTAAGAAACACGCACCTCAAATTGAAGAAGTAGTGAATCTGGCTACTTGAGTTAACACACCCATCATCTCTTATTTTTAAAAATACTCTAAGTTTTTTTGAATGATTAAGACAGACATACTCATCATTGGAGCTGGCCCTACAGGGCTTTTTGCCGTTTTTGAAGCCGGGTTGCTACAACTCAAGTGCCACTTGATTGATGCCCTGCCACAGGCTGGAGGTCAGTTGGCGGAACTCTATCCCAAAAAGCCGATTTACGATATCCCGGGCTTTCCGGAGGTTATGGCCGGAGCCCTGGTGGATAACCTGATGGAACAGATTAAACCCTTTCAGCCCGGATTCACATTGGGTCAGCGGGCAGAACAGATAGAGAAATTGGAGGACGGAACTTTTGTGGTGACTACAAATGAAGGCGTGCAGCACCATGCACCCATTATCGCTATTGCCGGGGGACTCGGGAGCTTTGAACCCCGGAAACCCCAGTTGGATTCCCTGGAAAAATATGAAGACAAAGGGGTGGCGTATATGGTCAGAGATCCTGAAGTGTATAGGGATAAGCGGGTACTGATAGCCGGGGGCGGAGACTCAGCCCTGGATTGGAGTATTTTTCTCTCAGATATTGCAAAGGAGGTTACCCTGGTACACCGACGCAATGAATTCAGGGGAGCGCTTGATTCTGTTGAGAAGGTTCAGGAGCTTAAAAACCTGGGTAAAATTCGTCTGATTACCCCGGCAGAAGTCGTTCAGTTGCAGGGTAAGGATTCCCTGGAAGGAGTGCTGGTCCGCCGTAATTCAGATCCGCAGGAGGATATCCTTGTGGAACTCGATGCCTTTATTCCCCTGTTCGGACTTTCACCCAAACTGGGTCCCATTGCCAACTGGGGCCTCGAAATTGAAAAGAATGCGATAAAGGTGGACAATACCCTGGACTATCAGACAAATATTCCGGGCATCTATGCCATAGGAGATGTTAATACATATCCGGGAAAACTCAAACTCATCCTTTGCGGATTCCACGAGGCCACCCTGATGTGCCAAAGTGCCTATCAGCGCATACACCCCAATAAGCGTTATGTCATGAAATACACCACCGTGGGAGGTGTTACCGGGTTTGACGGGAGCAAGAAGGAAGCGCCCAAGGCTGTTGTAAAGGCAATCGATTAAGCAAATCCGTTTTTTTTTCATGAGTGACATTCAAATACGTATTACAGACCGGGAAGGCCAGGACCATACTGTTGAGGCACCTACGGATATGAACATGAACCTTATGGAATTGGTCCGGGCTTATGAACTCGCCCCCGAGGGTACCATAGGGGTTTGTGGGGGAATGGCCATGTGTGCTTCCTGCCAGTGCTATGTACTCAGTGACCATGAGCTTCCTGAAAAATCCGATGAAGAAGAAGCCATGCTCTCCGAGGCCTTCTACGTGAAAGAAAGCAGCCGCCTGGGGTGCCAGATAGCACTCACGCCTGAACTCGATGGCCTGCAGGTGGAACTGGCTCCCGAGAGTTAGGATTATTTTTGGTTTTTTTAGGGTATCTTCCTCTCCATATGCTAAAAACACACAGATGAGATTCCTTTACCTACCCCTGATATTAACCCTGCTCCTGGGTTGTGGAGAAACAAAACAAAATACAGAAGTCGAGGCCTGGAAAGAACAGGCGGCGCGCGTCACGATAATCCGGGATGATTTCGGCGTTCCCCACATCTATGGCAAAACGGATGCCGACGCGGTCTTTGGATTGCTGTATGCACAATGCGAGGATGACTTTAACCGGGTAGAGCAAAATTATATCTGGGCTATCGGCCGTCTGGCTGAGTTGGAGGGGGAAGAAGCCATCTACAGCGATTTAAGGGCCCGCCTCTTTATGACGCGCTCAGAGGCCATGGCAGCTTACGAGAGCAGCCCTGCCTGGTTAAAGGAGTTATGCGATGCCTTTGCAGATGGGATCAACTATTACCTGCATACCCATCCGGAGGTTACCCCTAAACTATTGACCCGTTTTGAGCCCTGGATGCCCATGTACTTCAGCGAAGGCTCTATCGGAGGTGATATAGAAAGGATCAGTACGCGTAAACTCAGGGCGTATTACGAGAAGGGGATTGAATTCCCCGAAGCTGAAACTGAGGACTTGGAGAGAAAAAAGGCCGAACTGGAACCCCAGGGATCCAATGGGATTGCGCTGGCCGGTGAGCTTACAGCCACCGGGAATGCTATGTTGCTCATCAATCCACATACCTCTTTTTATTTCCGGGGTGAGGTACACGTGGTTAGTGAAGAGGGTTTAAATGCCTATGGGGCTGTTACCTGGGGGCAGTTTTTTGTATATCAGGGTTTTAATGAGAAAACCGGCTGGATGCATACCTCCACCTATACGGACGTTTTGGACGAATTTGTCGAAACGGTAACTGAAGTAGAGGGAACCCCGGTGTACCGTTACGGGGAAGAACTCAGGCCCTTACGCACCTCTGAGATTACACTTTCCTATACCTCCGGAGACAGCCTGTTGGAGCGGACCTTCCCGGCCTACCACACGCATCACGGACCCATCACCCATGAATTTGAAGGCAAACCTGTTGCCACAGCTATGATGTGGGATCCGGTACGGGCATTGGAACAGTCTTTTACCCGCACCAAACAGGATTCTTACGATGGTTTTCGCCGGATGATGGATATTCGTACAAACTCGTCCAATAACACGGTCTATGCCGATGCCGATGGTACGATCGCTTATTTTCATGGAAACTTTATTCCGAAACGAGATACCCTTATCGATTTCAGCAGCCCCGTGGATGGGAGTGATCCGGGTACTGACTGGCAGGGCCTGCATACGGTAGATGAGAGTATTCTGGTGGTGAATCCGCCCAACGGGTGGATTCAGAACTGCAATTCAACCCCCTATACCTCCGCTTCAGAGTACAGCCCAAAGCGGGGAGATTACCCGGAGTATATGTCGGCGGACCGTGAAAATTTCAGGGGAATACACGCGATTGATTTGCTTAAAGAGGCCTCCGGTATCACCCTGGATGGATTGATTGAACTGGCCCACGACCCGCGACTTCCTGCGTTTGAAGCCCTTATCCCCGGACTGGTGGAGGCCTATGACCGGCAACAGGACCCTGATCCCAAACTCCGGGGGGCTATTGAGGTTTTACGCAAGTGGGATTTCAGGACTTCTGAGGCTTCTGTAGCCATGACCCTGTCGCACTTTTACGGTACGCTTTACGGACGAAAGGGCGAGTATCCCGGGGGTATGAGCGATATGGAGCTTATGCAGTACCTCGGATCTGAGTCTGAGGATGCTGAACGTCTTTCTGTTTTTTCCGAAGTCCTCGATAGCCTGACAGCTGATTTTGGGACCTGGGAACTTCCCTGGGGGGAAGTCAACCGGTACCAGCGCATCAATGGCGACATTCGCCAGGCTTTCGATGATTCCAAACCGAGTATCCCCATAGGTTTTGCCTCGGGGAGGTGGGGCGCCCTGGCGGCATATGGAGCCCGATATCACAACAATACAAAGCGTATCTACGGTACCCGGGGTAACAGTTTTGTCGCTGTAGTTGAATTTGGGGACAAAGTAAGAGCCAAATCCATTCTGGCCGGGGGACAGAGCGGGGATCCCCAATCGCCCCACTTCGATGATCAGGCCACGCGCTATGCAAATGCCGAGTTTAAGGAGGTTCCCTATTACGAGGCTGACGTCCGCGCCCGGGCACAGGAAGAATACCGTCCGGGAGAAAGGAATAAATAGAGGATTATTCGTCTTCCTTGACGACAATCAGGGAAGCTTTGGAGCCTGTGGAGAGGAGCCACTTGTTGGAAAACATAAGCTTTCCGTTTTCATTGTAGACATCTACCTGGGCTGTGTTCGGACCGGAGGACCCCTGGTTCAGGGCCTCAAATTCCAGGCGGTTAAACCCTTGATTGAGTTCTACATTAATGCCCTTAAAGGCACCTGTTAACAAGACATTTGGCTCGACGACAATACCGTTGGCGTAGATGCGAACCCGGTCTCCGTCTACGTATTCGTGATCCCTGCACACAATGCCAATAAAATTGGAAGCGGTCTTAACATCTCCGAGATACATATCTCCAAAGTGTTCGGATTTACCCCTTTGCCCTTCGGATATGTTGGGTTTTAATACCAGGTTGTGCCCGGCTTGTTTTAGCTCCGTTTCGGGTTGCATTTGTACAGGCCGCTTGTACAGGTCATCACTGAGATTCAGGTCCGGGGTTTTTCCAAGGATGGAGGGAGATGAAAGCCCGAGGCCCGTTGACGTGCTCGGGGTAACCCCTTTATCGGGATTGGCTTCAATTCTGAGTTTACGACTGTTGGGAATATCCGTCTGGGCCCACAGTGATCCACTGAGACAGCAAAAGATAAATATCGTTCCGAAAATTCGCATACAACCGTTATGTACTGTAAAATTAGCAATTACCCTGCCAAAGAAAGTTGTAAATACGTTAAAAAACAGGGCCTTTGATCGGTAAATGATAGTCCCTTGCGGCGATATTCCACTTGCCACTCACGGACCCTTCTATAACGGTAAGGGCCTGTGGATATTTGATTACTGTAGGGCAGATATGCATGGGAATGGCATAAAGAACCGTCCCGATCGGAGGAAGGTTTTTCGGATCGTCCTGCAGGACAAGATGTTCTTCACTTTGGCTTATCTGCCTGCTCTCGGGTAGCTGGGGAAGCAGGACCCTCGGGAAATCCATTTCTGCAGCTACGGCCTTATGGCCCAAATCCAGGCAGCATATCCCTGGCGCCGGTTTGCTAATTACCCGACATAAGACAACCGCAGCCGGGAGAAAAGGCATCTCTCGAAATTGGGAGCCGTATCGGGCGTCCCAAAGCAACGTGGTACCCGGACTGAGTTCCACTCCGGTGCGTCTGGCGTGTATCGGGAAAGTAGGAGATCCCCCGGCAATAACATCCGGAACACTTATGGATTGCGCTGACAGGGCTTCGCGCAAGGCTTCTACTTCCTTAAATGCAGCGTCGCAATCTGCAGTCCGGATTTCAGGATCCGGGTTTCTCAGATGCCCGTCATAGGCATGGAATCCTCTACAATCCAGGCCTTCGGCTGAATCCATCTTCCGGTAAAGCGCCACCGCTTCCGGGCCGGGAATAATCCCGGTTCGGTTCATTCCGACATTCAGGTCCATAAACACCCCTAACCGGATTCCCTCATTCGCGACCGTTTCCTGTAAAGCCGCCAGGGTTTCAGGATTATCGACAAGGCACGAAAACCGCGTGGCCGGATACTTTTTTTGTAGTCGTGAGAGCCTGGCAGGTCCTGGCCCGGTAAGGGGATAGGCGACAAGCACATCCTCTGCCCCGCATTGCGCAAGCAATTCAGCTTCGGCAAGGGTGGCACATTTAAATTTCCGGATACCCACATCTTGCTGCATCCGAATAATCTCCGCCATTTTGTGGGTTTTAACGTGGGGCCTTAGTCGATCCGGACCTCCGGCGGTCGCCAGCATTTCACGGATATTGTGCGCAATCCGATCCGGATAAACCAGTAAAGCCGGGGAGTCAATTTTCCCTTCGTCCTCAACGGCAAACCAAAGGCTGTGTTGTTTTACATCCATTTCTTATCCGGTGAAATTAGCCCTTTCAATCCTTAATTTTAAATATGGATTCTATCTCCACCGCCACATTTCCAGGTAAATACATTCCCACCGCAGATCGGGCACCCACCCCTTTGTCAGTGCCGAAAACCTCGGCCATCAGCTCGCTGAAGCCATTAATTACATAAGGGTAGTCATGGAAATCAGGACTGCCATTAACCATACCCAGTGTTTTGACCAGGTAATCCAGGGTATCCAGTGATCCAAAATGTGTTCTTATGGTGGCCAACATGGTGAGACCCACCTGACGGGCAGCTGCTTTCGCATCCTCCCGGTCCATGTCAATTCCGGCCCGGCCGCAGATGTAGGAGCCGTCAGCCTTCATGGGCGCCTGGCCGGAAATATAGAGGTACCCTTCAGATACCCGTACGGGTTTGTAAAGTCCCGCCGGGGGAGGTGCCGGCGGAAGGGCAAGGCCAAGGGATAGCAATCGTTGTTCAGGAGAGGTGTTTTTCATCTGTTTATTTTTATTGTTTTTAATAGGTCAGATGTAATTCGCCAATAACCATCTCGGTTGGTATTAAGAAGTGTTATGGCTCATTTCATAGGTTCCAATTTAAATGAATGTGTCCAGTACCAGAACCCCGATCAACCCCATGATCCCCACGGTAGTTTCCATGACGGTCCAGGTTCTAAGGGTATCTGCAACAGAGAGGTTAAAATATTCTTTGAACAGCCAAAACCCACTGTCGTTTACATGAGAGAGCATCAGGCTGCCCGAGCCGATGGCCAGAACCATCAGTTCCGGGGCAACACCAGAGGTACCGATAAGGGGCAGGACGATACCAGCGGCCGTTAGTCCGGCAACGGTAGCCGACCCTACGCATACCCGGATCACAGTCGCAATCCCCCAGGCCAAAATAAGGGGTGAAACGCTGGATTGGGACAATAAAGCTCCGATGTACTCACTCACCCCGCTCTGGATCAGCACTTCTTTCAATGCACCTGCCCCTGCGATAATCAATAAGACCATAGTGATCCCGGAAACTGAATTTCCCACTGAAGTCATCACTTCCTTCATCGTTTTACCCCGCGCCAGCCCCAGGGTATATATGGCCACTAATACGGAAAGCAGCATTGCAATGACCGGGTTGCCAATAAACTGTATGGCCTGGGTAATCCAGAGGGTTGCAGGTAAAAACAGATCGGATAAGGCCGCCAGGCCAATGAGGAGTACGGGCAGGAGAGCTGTAAAAATACTCACACGGACACCCGGCATTTCAGCTTCTGTGAGAACCCTTGGGTTTACAAATTCTTTAAGGGGGCTCGCCGGGATTTTCGTAAAAAACCGCGAGAGAAAGGGCCCGGCTACTGCAATGGCCGGAATGGCAATCAGGATGCCGTAAAGGAGGGTTTTCCCGAGATCAGCCTCGAAAATCTCAGATATTGCCGTGGGTGCGGGATGCGGGGGTAAATATCCGTGCGTTACCGAGAGGGAGGCCAGCATGGGCATTCCCACATAGAGTAAAGGCAGGCCTGTGGCGGCAGCGACTGTAAAAACAAGGGGTACAAGGATGACAAACCCGACCGTGTAAAACATGGGGATGCCGACAATAAAACCCGTCAGGACCACGGCCCATTGAACATTCTTTTTACCAAAACGCGAAACAAGTACAGCGGTAATGCGTTGTGCTGCTCCGCTTTCAGCTACCAGTTTACCCAGCATGGCACCCAGGCCCAGGATGATCAGCAGAAACCCAAGGGTATTACCGATTCCACTTTCTATAGCGTCTACCAGCGTTTCTAAATCCATCCCTTCAGCCAGACCTACACCGAGGGATACGATGATAAAGGCGATAAACGCGTTGAGTTTAAACCGCGCGATCAGCAGGAATAGCAGGAGGATTCCCAGAACTACAATCAGCAGTGGCATGGTTGGGCAGCGGGTTGGTTTTCGGTTTAAATATACGGTTTTCAACCTAAGAGCGGAGACCTGCAGAAAGGCACCCCGGGCACCGATTTTTCAGTTGGGCAGTTTTTTGGGTTTTAACCCAAAAAAAGGATGCAGCCATTTAAAAGGTAAAATAATCCCCTGGTAAAGCAGGAGACTCCCCCCGAAGGTGCCTGCGGAAAGCAAGAGCGCCTTAACCCAAAAGCCCCAGTCCAGGTCCATGATAAAATATGCGATGATAAGGGTAAGGGTTTGGTGCAGGATGTAAAAGGGGTAGACGGCCCGGTTGCAGTATTGCAGTACGCGTCCTGGCCGGTTGAGGTACGTCGAGGCATAACCAAAAAGCACAAAAATCCAGGTCCAAAGATTGAGCACTTTTACCCCGGCCTCTGTAAAATGCCTCAGGTATCCGTCTTCAAACTGCCAAAGGAGGAGCAGGATGCAAAAACTGCCGATACCCAGAAAGAGGTTCCGCCTGCGATATTTTGTAACATTTTCCCAAAACGGTGCTCCGCTTGAGATGAGCAGGAAGCCGAAGAAAAACAGGGTCCCGAAATTAATCAGGGCAAACCAATCCCCGACAAGGGCATGTGTGACATTGAAGTTGGGTTCCAGTAGGGCTTCCCAGAGATAAAGGGGAAGTAGAAAAATGAGCCATCCCCAGGGGGTCTTCAACCTGTTTCCCACCCATTTGACCAGAGGACCGGGACGATCCTTGATCTTCCGGAACGGCCAGGCTAAAACCAGGGAAAAAACCAGTAAATAGGGAAGAAACCAAAGGTGGTGCCAGCTCAAATTCCCCTCAGGGTAAATACCGTTAAAAGCCTTTGAAGGAAAGTACTCCCAATACCCTCCCTGGATGTCGCCCTGGGCGAGTCGTTCGAGGTATACCTGGGGCGGAACGATCAGGAGCATCCCAAAAATCAGGGGGATCCCAAGCCTGCGGATACGTTCCCAGCCGTATTGCCCCGGCGTACGGAAGGAATAGGCGTAAAAGGTTCCCATTCCCGAAATCACAAAGAGAATGGGCAGACGCCATTGGTTTAAAAAAAGCATGGGCCAGCGCAGTTCCGGATAGATGACATTGTTTTTCAGATGCCATCCCCACGGGACGAAGAACATACCGACATGGTAGAAAATCAAAAGGGCAAATACCCCGACACGGAGCCAATCCAGATCATACCTTCTTACGTTTTCCATTAAACCCGGTTTTGCACCAAAAATCAGAAGTTTTCCCGGTTTACGGGGCGATTATTGGGTCGTAGCCGTATGGATTTGCAATTCCGTACGCCTCAGGCAGGATCCCTTCCGGATTTCAAGTATGCAGAAGGGGACATCCCGGTCTGTTTTTTAAAGGCCTGGTAGAATGATGATTTGGAACGAAAACCGACGCTTTGGCCCACTCCTTCTATAGTCCAGTTTTGGTAAGCATCTGACCTTAAACGCTCAATGGCAAGACGAATGCGGTAGCCGTTCACAAAGTCGTTGAAATTCCCATCGGTGTCCTGGTTGATCAGGCGCGAAACTGTATTGGGGTGCGTCCCGAGGGCTTCTCCCAGCTTTTTGAGGGAAGGGTTGTGGGAGCAAAAAAAGGATTCCTGTGCGACAAATTCCTGCACGGTTTCCAGGCGGAGTGTCAGCTTGCCTTTGGAGGACGTTTCATATTTATCAATCAACCAGGCATGCTCGAAAAAACGGGATTCCGAAAGAAAGGCAATCGCAGATACCAGAACTATGGCTGAGATAAAAAGATTGATAAAGTGATCTCCCCCGTCGTCCTCATAATTGATAAAGACATAAAACAAAATGCTTAGAGTAGCAACAAATGCAATCAGCACGAACATCACAAAACGATGCTTTGAAAAACGAACATCCCCGGCAGGATTTCCGAAGGAGTCCCGCCGGGTATACCAGAGCCGGATGGAAAGCAGGCCGTAAAAGGCAAAACCCAATAAAAGCAACCAACGCTGTAAATCTTTGATGCGCTGGTAGGTATACTCCGTTCCTTCAGGGACACTGGCAAATGGAAGGTCCGAAAAATAAGCATCCTTATAGGCGTTGTATTTTACAGATAAGGGTTCCAGGTAATAACCTGTTTGCGATAGGGCATAGAGTATGGCAGGAAGGAAATGTAATACAATTATCCAGGAAGGCAACGGCCTGCGCAGGATCAGGAAGCGGATGCTGAGGTAAAGCAGGGGAGCCAGCAGGAGGGTGAGGGGTTCGGTTGAATCATTCCAGTGCAGGGTATACTTCATCCACCCGGTATAACACAGAAAGGTATCCAGAATGAGTAAGGCCAGGCAGAGCATCAGGACGCCATAGTATTGGAGCGCACGATTGCGCCCCGGTGTGCGCACCCAAATGAGTATTGCAAAAATAAAACCCACCACGGCCCCGGTGAACGTCATATAAGATATGAGGTTGTGCCGTATGGGGATTTGCGTTATGAGTTCGTCCAGTGAGGTCATTACAGCTTAGTTGTTCCTGTAATCCGAGAGCTTTTGAGGTCCTTCCAGGACCAGCCGTACTACCCGGAGGTTTCCTTCGTCTGAGGTGGAAATCAGCCATTTGATCAGGAGGATCTGTCCGTTTTCGATCTCGATACCGGTAATACTTCTGGGGTGTACACAACTGCCATCGTTGAACAAAGGGATTTCCCCGGGTTCGGGAAACCTCGGTCTGTGGGTGTGTCCCACCACAGTCATGGTCAGGTTCCGGCGGAGGATCCATTTCTTCAGGCGTTTTTCAATGCGAATGAGTTCTTTATAGTTTTTAGCCGGAGATGTGGGGTCCGCTATTCCCCAAACCTGTAAAGGCTTCCAAAGGATACGCACCATAAACCGGCTCCATCTCCAGAAGGTATAGTTCCACCAGTCAGCCTGATGTCCATGGCACAGGAATATTTCCTGCCCCGTTTTCTCGTGTTCCAGGATCAGGCCTTCGTGATAGGTCAGGCCGTCAAAAAGTGCTTTTTCCCTTCCGTCTATGGGCTCAAAATAGGTGTAGAGATTTTTTTGGACCACTTTTGGATCCTTGTAGACCATGTCGTGATTTCCCCAAATCAGGTGCAGTCGGTTGTCTATATAAAACAATTTCAGGAGTTGATAGACATTTTTATGAGCCTCGAAAATGGATTCGAACTGAATATTCTCCCATAGTTCATCCCCGTCCCCGAGTTCGATATAATGAAAACCCTTGTTAAAATATTGTTTTAGGGCGTGGAAGTAGATGTTCCGGTTATTCGCGAATTCGTCTGCAAAACTGTTATCCCCCCGGTGGCAATCGCTGAAAAAGATGAATTTAGAATCGTCATTAAACGGGATTCTCTTTGCGTTGGCGTAGGCCCGGTCCAGACGTTTGGCAGATCCCATAAGCGATCGGAAAGGAGTTTATAGTTCTATATCCGGGGTCGGTAGTCCCGCTGCAGGGAAGTAGCGCGCTTTTCCACAACCCTATGGAAGACATTTACGCCCCTCCCGTAAATATAGCCAAAAAGGGACGATCCGGTGGGGTATCACTTCTACCGGATTTAGGCCATTGCCTCAAGGGCGTTGAAGTTTCAACTACCGAATTGAAGAAGTGTGATTCTATGGGAGGCGGCCCGGAGGTTTATAAGGCAGCGGAACCAAATACAGGTTGCCGCCGGATTGGAAAACGCGTTCATCAGCCAGATAAAGACTTTGGTTATCGATAAAACAGATCGCTTCCAGTTGCGTCCTGGCCCCGAGGTCTATGGTACGGGTCGGGCCTTTTCCAAATCCTTTTTCCCGGAAGTTCTCAAAGACCCACAGGGTTCCGTACCCCAGCATTACCAAACGGTTGCCATCCGGGGAGAGGGCTGCATCGGTGACGCTGCATTTGCTTCGGTTCTCACAAGTTGGAAATTGCAATTCTTTCCTGGCGGTATAGGTTCCCGTGGAATCGGGGATGCTGTACACGTGGGCTGTTCCGTCAAAGGGGTCAGACCGGTTCTTGGTTATAATATAAAGCCGGGACCCGAAATGGAATAGCGCCTCTGCATCGAATCTTCTATTGTCGAAAGGAGGGGGAAAGGCCTCCTGGTCCGGATAACGAAAAGCAATGGTCCTGGCAGGAATCTTGCCCCCTTTTTCCAGTAAAGGGTTTGGAAGTTTATAAATGAACAGGTCTTCCCGTTTATTCCCGTTGTTCCCGAAATCCCCGATATAGAGATTTCCCAGCTTGTCACTTGTGAGGGCTTCCCAGTCTTTATTCGCAGCATTGGAAACCTCAAATTCCTTTTGAATGCTACCCTTAAGATCCAGCCCGTACAGGATATCTTTGTTACCACCGTCTTCGATAACCCAGAGGGTTTTGCCATCCAAAGTGGTCATTCCGGAGCATTCATTTATCCGTTTGGGCAATTTCGCTTCCGCCTTCAGGGAGTCCTGGGGTCGGCATCCTGCTAAAATCAGAACACTGAGTAGTCCGTATAGTAATTGCATCGAGGTAAACTATGAATGTTCGAAATTACGTTTAACACCTGCCAAAATGAAATCGGGAGTAAAAATTACTGTCCGGATCGCCCAAATCCCTTTTACGACTATTTAATGAGGCCCGAATAACTACAAGGACTCGTTACTTTGGGAATAATCCGATATATTTAGGCGCCAAACGAACCAAACCAAACCGTTATGATTGGAATTCTGTCTTTTGTCGGGTTTACAGCCATGGTAGGAATTATTTCCTACTTCGCCACCAGGTCAACGAACGAAAAAACATCAGACGGGTATTTCCTGGGTGGGCGTAGCCTGACAGCCGGGGTAATTGCGGGTTCCCTATTACTTACCAATCTCTCTACCGAACAAATTGTAGGACTTAACGGAAGTGCCTACCGGGATGGATTATCAGTAATGGCATGGGAGACTTTGGCAGCGATTACCATGGTAATTACAGCCCTCTTTTTATTGCCCAGGTATCTCAAAGGCGGTCTTACTACGGTGCCTCAATTCCTGGCCAAACGCTTCGACATTACAACAAAGACCATAACCTCAGCCCTTTTTTTAACAGGTTATGTAGTGGTTCTGTTGCCGGTGATCCTCTACTCGGGTTCTGTGGCCATCAGCGGTATGTTTGACTTTCCCACATTGCTGGGGGTCTCGGAATCTGCCGCCATTACCCTTTGTATCTGGGGAATTGGGATTATCGGATCTATCTACGCCGTTTTTGGCGGGTTAAAAGCCGTAGCTGTATCGGATAGCATCAATGCAGTCGGCCTGTTGATCGGGGGGTTTTTAATTCCTTTGTTCGGCCTTATGGCCATTGGGGACGGGAGTGCTATTAACGGTCTTGAAACCCTTATGGCAGCCCATCCGGAACGTTTTGATTCTACGGGTGAATCCTGGCAGGAAGTCCCGTTTATTACCATCTTCACCGGGATGATGTTGGTGCAGCTTTTTTATTGGGGGACCAACCAGCAGATTATCCAGCGTGCCCTGGGTGCCAAAAACCTGCAGGAAGGCCAGAAGGGGCTTCTCCTGGCGGCTTTCGTAAAAATTCTCGGCCCAATTATCCTTGTACTCCCGGGGATGATCGCCTATCACTATTTTGACGGTGGACTGTCTTCCAGTAATCTGGCGTATCCGGAACTGGTACGGGCGGTATTGCCCAAGTACCTGGTAGGCTTTTTCGCAGCGGTGCTCTTTGGGGCTATCCTGAGTTCCTTTAACAGTGTGCTGAACAGTTCGGTGACTCTTTTCGGTATCGACATCTACAAACAACATATCAACCCCGAAGCTTCCGAACGCACTGTGGTGAAATACGGTAAAATATTTGGTGTTTTCCTGGCGCTTGCAGCCATGTTTGTGGCTCCGATAATTGAAAACGCAGGAAGTATTTTTCAATATCTCCAGGAAGTGAATGGTATTTACAGCATTCCCATCCTCACGATTATCGTGGTGGGGTACCTCACCAAACGAGTTCCTGCTATCGCAGCTAAAATCGCTATTTTCCTGGGCTCCGGCCTCTATATACTGAGTCAGTTTGTCATTGGGCCAGGCCGGGTGGATGCCGCCATGGCTGCAGCTACCGAAAGTGGAATCACCGATGAGGTCGCCCTCAGGCAGATTCAGGCGGATGCCTACCCACATTACCTACATATCATGGCCATACTCTTTCTGCTCAATGTCATTCTGATGCTTGTTATCGGGAAAATCTGGCCTAAAGCAGTTCCCTTTAAGCTTGAGTACACCAACCAGGTTGAGATCACCCCGTATAAATACGTGAAGCAGGTGGGAATTGGGATTGTAGCTATTGTCGTCCTGATTTATATCTATTTTGCCCAGTAGCCGGTTCCCAGTGGGCAGTAGGCAGTAGGCAGTAGCCGGTTGCCAGTAGGCAGTAGACCAGTGGAAATGGGGGCGATTCCGCTCCCTGTATGGTCATCCCAGTGTCCGATATGGGCTATAACCTTTAAATATACCGATTGATAAGGTTTTCCAGCATCTCCTGTTTGCCGCTTTTCAAGGGAATTTCCCCTTGTTCCAGGGCAATCGTATAGAGGTCCTGAAGGGTTAATTTCCCTTGTTCAAAGGCCGCCCCCTGACCGGATTCGAAGGATTCATAGCGCTGCCGGCGCACCTGTCGGTAGGTGGAATCCCGCAAAATGCGGTCGGCGATCAGCAGGGACCTGGCAAAGGTGTCCGCGCCCCCGATATGCGCCAGAAAGAGGTCTTCCGGGTCGGTGGAATTCCGGCGGAGTTTCGCATCGAAATTAATTCCGCCCCCCTGCAAGCCACCGGCTTCTATAAGGGTCAGCATCATCTGGGTCACCTCATTGAGGTTGTTGGGAAACTGGTCGGTGTCCCACCCGTTTTGGTAGTCGCCCCGGTTCGCATCAATACTCCCCAGCATCCCCCGGGCTGCGGCGATTTCCATTTCATGCTGCATACTGTGGCCGGCCAGGGTGGCGTGATTCACTTCCAGGTTGAGTTTGAAATCGTCTTGCAGGCCGTATTGATGCAGGAAACCGATAACCGTGGCCGCATCGTAATCGTATTGGTGTTTCATAGGCTCCATGGGTTTGGGTTCAATAAAAAAAGTACCCTTAAAACCCTGGCTACGTGCGTAATCCCTGGCCATGCCCAGGAAACGACCCATATGATCCAACTCTTTCCCAACCTGGGTATTGAGCAATGACATATAACCTTCCCGACCTCCCCAGAAGACGTAGTTTTCACCCCCGAGGGCAATTGTGGCGTCCATGGCCGCTTTGATCTGGGCCCCGGCCCGGGCCAGAATCCTGAAGTCGGGATTTGTAGATGCCCCGTTCATATAACGTGGATGGCTGAAACAATTCGCGGTACCCCAGAGGAGTCTCACCCCAGAGGCCTCCATTTTTTCTTTCAGGTACGCAACGATCTCTTCAAGCCGTTTTTCCGATTCCACAAGCGCAGGGGCTTCGGCGACAAGATCAAAATCGTGAAAACAGAAATATTCAAACCCCAGTTTGGTGATAAACTCGAAAGCGGCGTCTGCTTTCTGGCGGGCGGCAGTCATGGGGTCATCTGAAACATCCCAGGGATGCATCAGGGTGCCGGGCCCGAACGGATCTGCCCCGGTGCCGCAGAAGCTATGCCAGTAAGCTACCGCAAACTTAAAATGGGCTTTCATCGGTATGCCGTTGACGGTGCGCTCCGGGTCGTAATATTTATAGGCGAGGGGATTGTCCGATTCCTTTCCTTCATAGGGGATTTTTCCAATTCCCTTAAAATACTCTGTGTCTCCAAGTATTGGCATATTTCTTATTTTTTCTGAAGTTCATCCTTCCATCTTAAATAGGCTATTCTGTAGTCCCCTGCTTCCTTCACAGGCAGTACTGTGGCCAGATAATCCCTTCCGGCCGTACGTTCTATAAATTCCTCAAGTCCAAGCTGCTCGACCATACAGGCCCTCGCAGCCCCGACCGCTCCGGTGACCTCAAAAAGCTCAATGGTCGTCTGGCCAAGGGCTGCCAGGGTGGTGGTAAAGATATCTGATTGAAAGAGGTTGTCATTGCCGGCCCTAATCGTTTTAAAGGGCAGCCCGCTCCCTTCCATGAGTTCCATTCCGTATCGGAAAGCAAAGGCAATACCTTCTAAAGCGGCACGGCATAAATGTCCTTTGTGGTGACGGTTAAATTCAAGGCCCGAAAAAGACGCCCCTATGGATTTGTTATCGAGCATTCGTTCGGCCCCATTTCCAAAAGGAAAACACAACAGGCCGTCTGAACCCACGGGAACGGTTTCGGCCAGTATATTCATCTCATCGTACCCTGATACATCCAGTTGATCTTTTAACCAGCGGTAAAAGCTACCCGCACCGTTTATGCACAGCAATTGTCCGATACGCAGGCGCTCAGGGGTATGGTTTACGTGCAAAAAATGGTTAAAGCGCCGGAGTTCAGCAACCTCCGGGGAAGCTGTGATGCCGTAAAGAACCCCGGAGGTCCCTCCGGTAGCTGCAACTATTCCCGGTTCCAGCACGTTCAGTGTAAACGCATTGTTCGGTTGGTCTCCTGCCCGGTAGAGGATCGGTGTCCCTTCCCTGAGGCCGGTGTCCAGGGCACCCGATTTACTCACTTTTGACTGATAACCAAAGGTGGGGACGATTTCCGGTACAAGGGTGTCCGGCATACCCCAATGCCGGAGCAACCAATAGGCGGGTTGTCCTTTTTTAAAGTCCCACAGAATCCCTTCTGAAAGTCCGCTTGCCGTGGTTTGGGCCTTACCGCTAAGGCGGTAGGCAATATAATCTCCGGGTAAAAAGAAGGTTTCGGTTTTCTTAAAAGCTTCGGGCTCCTCCTGCTGCACCCACCGCAGCTTTGAGGCTGTAAAATTACCCGGCTCATTCAACAATTGTTCCTCGCATTGGGATTCTCCCAATTCCTTAAGGGTTTGCTCACCTATGGAAACGGCCCGGCTGTCGCACCAGATAATCGCCGGCCGAACGCACTGGCCTGTATGATTCAAAGTAACCAGTCCATGCATTTGATATGCGATGCCTATCCCGGAAATAGCCTCAGGGGCTACCTTGGTTTTGGAAAGGATTTTCCGGGTACCCTCGCAAATACACTGCCACCAAAGTTCCGGGTTTTGCTCCGCCCATCCGGGATGAGGGGCATCTATTCCAAGTTCTTCTGCGGGGGTTTTAGTCACGGTGAGGGTTTCCCCGGTCTCAGAATCGACCAGGGCTGTTTTCAAAGAAGAACTCCCGAGGTCGTAGCCGATAAAATACATAGTAATGATAGGGTTAGAGGCGCAGTGCCTGATCTCCTAAGTTAAAAAAACTATAGTATTTTCCGGTTGCAAACTTCGGGATTACTCGGCCTCCTCCTGTAGGGGCAAATAGACTTCAGCTTTCCACCTGAGAGCATCACCGCCCATGTGAGGGTTGTTGAAGAAGACTTCTACCGGGGTTTCCTCAACTTCTATCCCCTCACTTTCTGCATAGTCTAAAAGCGCATACCACGCCCGGTCCGAAGTGATGTAGTTTCCATTGTAGGTGGCTTTCAGTGCCCTTTTTGGAAAAATTCGATTGTATTTGATGTTGGGATGCTGGGGCAATTGGTCTGACCGGATGATAGGGAAACAAAAGCGGTATTCCAGGCTGTCGGTTTTCCGGTCCCAATGATCGACGAGGATCATGGGCGGGCCATTCAAGGTGACGTTACTTCGGACCAGAACATCGCTAAGCATCATATAGGTGTCCATCATGCCCCCCGCCTTTCCGTGCTGGTCCGTTTTAAGGTCCACATAGGCGTAAAATGTGCTGGGCATTTCGGCCTCTCCGTCGATATGTACCTTAAAAAGGTCGATATGCTCGTTGAGGTCATTGACGAAATCCGAGACGTGTTTGATGCCCGACCGCTCTACTTCGGATTCCGTAAAGGGAACAAGGAGTTTGTTTTTCCAGCTGTGATCCCGGTCTTTGATCCGTACGGTGACTTTAGAGGAATTCTCGGTCAGCGGGGTGATTTCCCAATCGTAAATATGGACAGAATCCCCGGCCTGCACATGTTGCTCGAGATGGTAGAGGTCTTTTTGTACTACCGGACTTCCCGGGACTCCTACGGTATTGTTCCAAAGCTTAACAGACTGGTTGATCGTGCCTGGAAAAGTCTTGGCCTCAAAGCGGACGACATAATCATAGGGATAAATAATGAAATACCCTACAAAAGCGATGAGCAGGACGATCAGAATGCCATAAACAGTTTTTTTCATGAATGGTATTTAAATACAGAGTTGTTCCTAAATCAATTAATCATTATCCGTCGCGGAAAGGGTGACAACCTCTTTTTTGTCTTCTCTCATCTGCAGGTGGTTTACGACAAAATTCCCCAGGTCACGCCCTTGTTTTACACCTACTTCCACCGCTTTGCGATAGTGTATGCCCCCGTACATCCGGCTGATGGCCGCTTCATCCGCAGCAGCCCGGAAAGAAGGAAAACTACGAACCGGCAGGCCGTATTTCAGCTCTGTATCATCGTCAAAAGCAAAGGAGGGCCCGAAGATATCTGTAAGGGCTATGGAAGCTGCCCCGGATACCACACTGTGCCCACTGGTATATTCAGGAAAAGGAGGGGTCTGCAAAACGGGCTTCCAGCTGTCGTCTATGTATTCATTGATCAGGGTTTCGGGCCGAATTAAATTACTGCGGTATTTTTCATCCCAACAACTGATAAAAGCATCAGCCATTGCGATAGCTGTTTTCGTATAGGCGTACGTAGTTTTTTCAAAATCACTTTCGGTATCCCGACAAGCTATTTTGGTAATCCCCATCCAGTGGGCACCGGGGCTGATTTTTTTAGTGGCGAACATCAGGTGCCCCCGTGTTACGGATACATAGGGATTGCAATCCCAGAACTGGGCGATGGCTACCTCTTCGGATTCATCCCCCTTCTCGGTGATTTCATTGCTGATATCGTATACTTCCCGTACTTCCTTGTAGAAGGCGGAACCTTCTTCCATGGTGAATGGCGGGGGGGGTGTGGGTTTGAACTGGGCGGCAGAATCAATAACAAAGGGCCTTATTTTACTCCAGTGGGGCTCAATACCTTCCATATAAGAGGGTGGGGTAGGTTGCCAGCGGGAAGGATCATCGGTATCTACCGTAAATTTAGACATGGTCCGCGTCTGGGCGTAATTGTCTTCATTCATCCAGGCCGTAATAAATTCAGCGACCTCCAGGCCGTAGGTTCGAGACGCTTCAAATTCCCTGGGATTTCGCGTTTCCCAAATGTTGTACAGACTGTCCCTGAAAACAGTAACCTTATCTTCGGAGAAAATCAACCTTCTTCCTATATCCATGTGGGCGATAAGGGCAGCCAACCTGTAATTCACAGGGGAATCGGCCTTTGGTTCGGGAATAGCTGACAGGCCGGATATCTGTCCCTGAAGGGATCGGTATGAATCCGAATGCAGGGCCATGATTTCATAGGCGGCAATACTCGGATAGGCATAGACGCGACTCGCCACGGGAGGGCTGAAAATATCGTGGACCATTACATCGGTCAGTTTGTCCGTCGAGGCGTGGAGCTCTTCGGCCGTGATTTCAATAGGCTCTGAAGGGGAGCTACAGCCGAACACAAGGACTATCAATCCTAAGCTTGAAACAAAACGTAGATTCATCATTTTAAGTTGTTTTTTAATAATTGGTACACTTCTGCGGCGTCCCCATTGTAGACCGCTAACAGAAAAGGTTCATTGTTCAGCTCGATGACCGACAGGTGCCGGATGGATTTATTCATAAAGTCCAGTCCCATGCGGTTTCCCGGAAGAATATCGGATTCCCCCAGGATGAGGGCCCCGGGAAAGGCATCCAACCTGCCCTGATAGGGCTTGACTCCAAAGTAATTTCCTGCAGCCAGCACTTCCGTTTTTCCATCCCCTGTAAAATCATAGGGCAGAAATGTCAGCACAGGGGCTACCTGCAGGGTATTGGGGAAGGGATAATATTTAAAACGCCCCTCCTCATTCTTAAGATACCCGGACCTTAACTCGGTTGCTTCATACAACCGGGCCGCCTGCAGGGCTTCGGGCCCAAAGATATCTTCTATCGGTTTGCCTGCAAAGCTCTTGTAGTTCGGATATTTTTTCCGCAGGCTGACCATTTGTGCGCCCAGATCATCCAGGCCCACCAAAGTGTAATAGGATCCCTTTTTAGCCGTCGCCACGATGGTTTCCGTACTCCCATTGGAATCAAAATCCGAAAAATACATTTTCAGGGGGGCATCGGCAGAGGCCACAAACTTAGAATTGGTTCCCCAGTTTCCCAGCAGGTAATCGGTATCTCCATCCCCGTCGATGTCGTGGGGACTTATACATTGCCAGAGCCCTGAAGGACCTTCAAAGGCGATTTCTTCAAAACCTTCCGTTGTGTTTTTAAAGAATCGGGGAGACATCCATTCCCCGACAACGATAAGGTCTTCGCGTCCATCTGCGTCGAAGTCGCTCCAGACTGCGTCTGTGATCATCCCCAGGGATTCCCCATTAAAACTGTCCGCAGGTTTAAAGCTTCCTCCTGTGTTTTCCAACAGATGGCTCTCGGGTATTTCCCCAAAGCGGCCGGTAAGGCTCTGTGCTCCCAGAAAAAGATCCAGGTCCCCGTCCCTGTCGTAATCAAAGGGTCGGATCACAGAGGTGTTGGCGTAGTATTCAGGAAAAGGGACTTGCTGTAAACCTGAAGGGGAATTCCGGTATAAGCGATCGAGCAGGGGAGGGGCTTCCCCATAGTAATCACCGCCCCCGGAACCCAGAAGCAGATCGTTGCGACCATCGGTATTGAGGTCGGCAATAACAGCGACCACATCTTCCTGAATGCTGTCCAGGGCTATTTCCCCGGACGACTGGCGTGTATAGCTGCTATCTGAAGCATAAAAAACAGCCGGGGCAATACGCTTGGACCCCCCGAAAAACAGATCTTCTTTCCCATCGCCATTCAGGTCGCCCCTGGCAAAAGCCGGCCCGCGATCGGCGAGGCTGTAGGGCAGGAGTTTTTCCCGGTTAAAGTCGGTGTAAAGATCTTCCCGGTGTACAAAATCAATACCCATGGGGGAAGCCATCTTTTTAAAGAGTGGAACGGCCCCGGGGTTCAATGAGGCATAGTCGAACGCATGGGTGTCCCTCATAGCTATTTCGAGGAGCTCACCCGTTGGCAGGTCCTTTTCTACCTGGTAACGGCCATCAGGCCAGATAATCCGTACGGAATCCACCTGGCTCAGTTTCCCGGTTCCAAAATGGATCAGGGGCTCTGAAGAGGATTGAAAACCCCGGACCGGAAATAACTCCCGCATCTGTACCCCTTCGTCGAAGTACGCGTATACTTTGGCGCCCACCCCAAAGGGGTTTCCCCCGGTGTATTGTAGTTTCAGGGTGAGGGAGGTATTGCCCTTACCGGTGTTGACCAGAATACTGGCCGGTTGGTTCAGGTTGTTGATTACCAGGTCCAGGTCGCCGTCCCGGTCGAGGTCTCCCCAGGCCGTGGCCCCGGAGAGCAGGGTATCCTGCTGAATCCAGGCCTCAGACTGATCTTTGAATTCCAGGTTTTCAGAACCTTGAAAAACGAAATTCCGGGTGTTCCCCGAGGGCATCATATTGAGCGCCTTCTGGTCGACCAGTTTGGTGTTGCTGATGGTACTGCTGATCTGTTCATTGGATACAAACTTTACGAAATCCAGGTCGTTTGGTCTTTTGGGAATTCCATTGGATACGAACAAATCCTGAAAACCGTCCTGGTCAAAATCCGCAAACAATGCACTCCAGCTCCAGTCGGTTGCAGCTACCCCGCTCATCAGGGCCATTTCCATAAAGCGACCGTCCGGTTGGTTGACATAGAGCATATTGCGGGTAAACTGGTAGTAATACCCATAGGCCCCAATACGCATACGCTGGGTTTGAATATTGTCATCCCCTTCTGAAGATTTGAGGGGAACCTCGTCTTGTGGCAGCATATCGAGGGAAATCAGGTCGGGCCTGCCATCGTTATTGACATCTGCCGCGTCGCTGCCCATGGAGAACCGGCTGGTATGCCCGAAATAGGAGCGTAGGCTTTCGGTAAACGTCCCGTCTGTATTATTCACGTAGTAGTAATCGTCTTCGTGAAAGTCATTTCCGATATACAGGTCCGGGTAGCCATCCAGGTTAAAGTCAGAAACTGCAATACCCAGACCATAACCGTTAATGCCGCCAAAAATCCCGGCTTCGGCGCTTACGTCTGTAAAGGAATTCCCGTCGTTTCTCAGGAGTTTATCTCCGGTGTCGTAATCCCGCTCATACCGGAGGGATGCTTTTCCATAGGAATCCTGTGTGTGAACAGCGTGGTTCAGCAAGTAGATATCCAGATCACCGTCCAGGTCGTAATCCAGAAAGGCTGCGTTAGAACTAAAGGTGTCAAAATCCAGGCCATAAGCCCCGGCCTTTTCGCTGAAGGTCCCGTCTCCATTGTTGATAAAGAGTTCGTTATGGCCGGTAAAACCGTTGATTCCAACCACGGCGCAGACGTAGATGTCCAATAAACCATCTCCGTTTACATCGCCCATCACAGCGCCTGTATTCCAGCTGCTCTTCCCCTTTACCCCAGCCTTTTCGGTAATGTCTTCAAATTTCATTCCGCCGAGGTTCCGGAACAATTTGTTACCCACCTGGTTCCCGGAGAGGTAAATATCCGGAAAGCCGTCCCCGTCCACATCTCCAATGGCCACACCCCCTCCGTTGTAGAAATAAAGGTAGTCCAGTATATTCAGGGCATCCGTTTCCGTGAGTTCATTGGTAAAATGCACTCCGGTCTCTGCAGCCCCTGGCGCATCAAACATATCCCCCCCTTGTCGGCATCCGGTCAACAATACCGCCAGGGCACTTCCTATGACAATAGCTCTATTCATCCAGTTTAAAGATTCTGGGATGGTCTTCAATCA
>Ga0272441_10003502_pt1 | contig 29753 bp, 27 predicted proteins | sample SSMProp6N_FD_193582 | JGI IMG/M metagenome (GOLD analysis project Ga0272441, IMG submission 193582) | Marine sediment archaeal communities from Little Sippewissett salt marsh, Falmouth, MA, United States - SSM-Prop-6N | ecosystem: Environmental > Aquatic > Marine > Wetlands > Sediment ... | reverse complement strand
TTTATCAAAACAGACGTCGATTCCCCTCTCCAGGAGCCAGTCACTCAATCGACGGGAGTGTTCAACGGCATGTTCCTTGTCACAATTTGCGATTATTCCAACCTTCTTTATTTCCATCTGCTCCTCTGAGTTCCTGTCGGCCTTTTCCCTGTATGCACCGGGATCAGTGTCACCAGCGCTCCGCTGCCGGCCGGGGCGTTTTTTCCATAAGCCGCCAAAATACCTATCACAAAAAGAAATGGGTGTCTATGCTATTTGGATGTGGCCATCCTCGGCGAAGGGTCATGCCCCGGACAGGGTCCCGAGACGGTACTTTTGCCTTGACTCTTCAATGGCCCTCAACTATTGATGCGGAGGGAGGGTGGGATTATGTCGAAAGTGGCGGTCGTCCGGTGCACAAGCTGTGAATATGCTGAGGTAAGAAGGACCGTCGAACTCCGTGAACTGATAAGGAAGAGGGTGGCCTCATGCTGAAAAAATTTCTACTCCACTGCATCGCCGCAGTGATGCTCCTGATACTGTTACCCCTCTGTTCCGATGCCGGACAATGGACAAAGGTCGATGCGGTGACGCTTCGCTTTGAAGGTCCCATTGAAACGAATGATATCGACCAATTCAACGACCTCATCGATGACGGGATCACCACGATTATCGTAATGAGCGGCGGCGGCGACACACTTGCGGCCCTTCCGATCGCCGAAATAATTCAGCGCCGGCAATTGAATATCATCGTCGACGGTATCTGCGGATCATCCTGCGCCAATTATTTCTTCATCGCCGCCCATGAAAAAACGGTCCCGCCGGGCAGCCTCGTCATGTGGCACGGAGGTCTCACCCCGAAACTGCGCCACGGATCCCGTGAGATGAAAGCGTACATGCGAAGAGCGGGAATGCCGCCGCAACAGATTAAAAGGCAGTTCCAATCCTGGCGGGAAGGCGCCGCACGGGAACGGATGATCTATCAGAAAGCGGGTGTTGACATGGCCCTCCTGGACTATTCATCGGTCGTCACCCAAAGGGCCTACGATTTCTGGGCACCCCCGCCGGATACGCTGAGAGAACTCGGCGTCGGCAATATCATCTCATTCTGGTACCCCGCTTCGGCTAATGAACTGAACAAACTGGCAAACAGACTTCGGAGTAACTATTACAGACGATTCAGGAAGACGGCGGCACCTCCTCTCAACATACTGGGGGGTGACCTCTGCCGCCCCGATCCGTAACGGCAGGCCTCTGGTCCCCTTCCGCAGGCATGCCAGACCTCCGTTGATACCGGCCGTTCCGGCATCACCGTGCCATGGCTTTTCCTTGACACGACCTTTCGTCATGGGGTAGGTTCGCCTTTTCATTCCGAAAGAGAGGAAACATCCATGGGACTCACGAAAGGCACCATCACATTCACCCGGTATCGCATCGAAGGAAATCAGCCCGACAATTTTCCCGATTTTCTGGACAGGCAGATCAAGCTTTTCGCCTTCAAGGAAACCGTTGCGCTCCGTGAAAAAGCAACGGGATGGACGAGCCTCGACAATGTCCTGGACACAAATTTCGAATACGCCAGCTATTCGCTGGGAAACTATGTCGTTTTCTCCTTCAGAATCGACCGCGCCGTCATACCCGCCGCACTGCTGAAACTGAAAGTGCTGGAGGCGGAACGTCGGTATATGGCTGAACAGAAAAAAGAAAAGCTCTATCGGGAGGAACGTAACAATATCAAGGAAAGCATACGCCGAAAGCTCCTTGAGAACGTTGCGCCCGTACCGTCGTTCTACGACATCTGCTGGTGTCCGTCGGAAAACTGGCTCATCTTCGGCTCGCTCGCAGAAAAAATCACCATCGATTTTGAAGAACTGTTCAAACGTTCCTTCAATCTGAAACCCTTTCCCTATACCCCCTGGGACGAAAAGAAGAGCGGCGCCACGCCGGCACCGCCTGCAGAGGAAGCTCCCCGGGATACCGCATCGGGGGCACTCTCCTTGCCGGGGCGGGATTTCCTCACGTGGCTCTGGTTCAAGAGCGAAGAGCGCAACGGAAGTATCATGATACCCGGCATCGGTGACATCGAACTTATTTTCCTGCAGCGTCTTGTCCTTGAATCGGGAGAAGGAGAATATTCGGAAACCGTTGTCTGCAGAGGCCTGCACGCCGATCTCAGTGAGGGCAAGACGGCGCTTCGCAAGGAAAAGAAAATCAAGGAGGCACGACTGCGACTCACCGTCGGTAACGACCAGATGGAATTCACCTTCAAGGCTGACAGGTTCCAGTTTCAATCCCTGAAAATACTCGCCGACTTTACGGAAGATGAAACGACCGAAGAAGAAAAGGAAGGACGAATGCTCGAAAGGATCTATTATATCGAACGAGCCGTCACCACGATGGAAAAGCTCTTTTCCCTCTTTCTTGAAAGGCGTCTCTCCCCTCAATGGGAACATGAGGAGATGCCGAAGATCAAAACGTGGATCAGTCATTAACCCCGTCGTCTTCACCGGCATCCCTGCGACAAATGACGGGCTGTCGCACGTCCATCTTTGTCGGCAACGGAACTCCGGAATGATCGGTCATGGTCTCTTCGACACGAATCGACAATTGATGGCTTCGTAAAAAGTGAAGCTCGCCGCCAGCAAGGCGAGGCTTGCGAGAGCACTCCCGGTCCAACTGCTGCGTTGCGCTGCATCCGTCCCCCGCCTTCGCAGGGGCAGGCTATGCGGCGTACCGTACGTACGCCTCATTCCTCAGGACTTGCGCGCCCTGCATTTGAAGCTTTTTACTTTGCCATCGAATTGAACAGCGAGCGCAATCGCCGCTATTTGCGGCGATGTGAGCGAGCGAATATTAATTAATACTTTCCTTAACAATCGGAGATTCCCCGCAACGTGTTGCGGGAGTCTTCAATTCCTGCTTTTTGCGACTGCATCATAATTGTCGTTCTCAAAAATCGAAAAAAATCGCCTTCAGACATTGACAACAGGATAAATCGTGGTATTGTTTCACACCATGGTAGCTCGTAAAAAGGAAACCGACTTCAACGAATACTTCGACGCCCTGTGGGATTACGCTCGGTCACACGAAATGAGCAAGGGCCGGTTCATGAAACTATCAGGGCTCTCGGCACAGCGCTTCAGCGAATTTTCCCAGCGATCAAGAAATATCACCGGTGAATATTTCATAAAAATGCTCGCAGGACTGGAACTCTCCTACGAGGAATTCGAACAGATCAGCGGCCGTCCATTTTCCGAGGATCAACGCCTTCAACTTCAATTCGATAATTTCGTAAAAAGCCACAAAGACTTTCTTGAAGCACTCATGAAAGAACCGGCCAAATTAAAACTCTGCAGGATGATCATTCAGTCCGAACGATTCTGGACCAATCCGTATATACGACGTATAATATCAAAGATATTGCCTGCCGACCGGTAATTTCCGGCACCACCGGGGAGCCTGATACAGAACAACGCCGCATGGAGGATGCCACCTGTGGTAAGGCGGAGCGGACTGCATTGACTCAACAGGAAAGCGTCATTCCACAAGAAAGGACAGAAAAGGATGGAACCGGAACTGAGGGAACAGAATATCGGCGAGGTAAATCTTCAATACCTTTTCTATGAGGGTACCGGCCCCACGATCCTGATGCTTCACGCAACGGGGTTTCTGCCCTGGTTATGGCATCCCATCGCAAAGAACCTTGTCCCCTCCTTTACGGTGATGGCGCCCTATTTCTGTGATCACCGTGTGACGGAACCCGAGGAAGGGGGACTGAACTGGATGACCCTCGCCCAGGATATCGCCCGTTTCTGCGAAGAACTCCCTGTCGAAGCTCCCCTGCTGGTGGGACATTCCATGGGAGCGACGGTCCTGACGATCGCCGATGCCCTCTATGACATTAATGCACGGGGACTGATTCTGATCGAACCGATTTTTCTGCCCCGGGACTTCTATGGAATTGAACTTCACATTGAAGATCATCCCCTGGCATCGAAGTCGATCAGGCGGAGAAATCACTGGGACGACAGGGAGGAAGCACTCGGTTATTTGAAATCCCGGCCCCTTTTCAAAGAGTGGGATGAAGAAATGCTCCGGATCTATATCGAGCACGGTATGACCTTTACAGAAACGGAGGGTCTGGAACTGACCTGTTCCCCCACACGGGAAGCGTCACTTTTCATGGGCGGAATACATTATGATCCCTGGCCGATCATTCCCAGAATCGAATGTCCAGTTCTTGTCCTGGAAGGCGAAAAGAGCGAAAATAGAAGTTACATAAACCTCAAAAAGGCCACGTCTCTCTTTCCCCGGGGAGCACATGTGCTCATCCCGGAGGCGGGGCATCTTATTCCCATGGAACAACCGGGGAAAATTACCGACATCATCATCAATTATTTCAAGGACCTGTAGTTAAACATCTCCATCACCGAACTCTTCACGCTGCTGCAATTTTCAGGATTATTCTTTCCTGATCGTATAACCCCGCTGTGACGCCCATTTTTCCGCCGCCCGGATGAGTTCCGGTTCATTGCTGTTGAGATAGGCTTCCGTCATGAAGGCCGTCCCCCGCGACTCAATTCTTGTAACAAGTTCGGGCACAACGTCCCCTCCTCCCGCCTCAAGTAATGCAAAGAGTGCGTTTTCCACGATCCGTGAATTTTTCCGGTCCATATCCTGCATCAGTATTCTTCTGGTGACATTCCACTCTTCCCTGAGTGCCTTAAAGTCTCGTTCCGCCACCAGCATATGAATACGTTCCCGCTCTCCGCGGGGAACCCAGCGGAGTGTCGACAGCGCCTCCGCCACCGCTCCCCCCGCCCACCAGTCCGGGAGATGGTTCACCAGTGCATCCACGGCCCCTTGGTCGCCGATCGCTCCCAGGGCCTCGGCGGAACGTTTTCTCACTTCCTGATCATTGCATCCAAGGACCTCCACGAGCCCCTCGAGGGCCCTGCGATCGCCGATACCGCCCAAAACCGTTGCCGCCTGACTCTGAACATGCGGATCACCTTCCCGTAATTCCGCCACGAGAGGTTCCACTGCCGGCGCACCGATTTGCCGAAGCGTTTCCCCGATATCGTCCCGCACATCGGAATCCTCTTCCCGCATCGCCTCGACAAGCGCCGTTACCGCCGGACTGCCGACCTCCACGAGGGTGTTCCATTCCTTCATCGCCAGCTGATACCGGACACGCTCGTCCTCCGACTGCGGCGTCCACCCTGTTTCATCCAATGCACCTGCGGCGGAATTGCGTACCTCAAAAGCGGAATCCGACAGGAGTTCCACCAGCGGACCCGCCCCATCGGCGTCACCAATCTTTCCGAGGGCTTCCGCCGCATTCTTCCGTACGCGTGCACTGGGATCTTTCAGAACATACCGCAGATGCTCCGCCGCCCCGCCCCCTCCTATATTTCCCAGGGCCTCGGCCGCCGCCGCCCGGATGTATGAATTGTTGTCTCCGTCAAGCAAAGCCGCAACCAGCGGTTCCACTGCCTCTGGCGGTGCGATTATACCGAGGGCCTTCACCGCTTCCTCCCGTACCGTACCGTCATGATCCTGCAGCGCCGCAATGAGCGGTTTCGCCGCCCGCCCATCCGCAATTAATCCCAGCGCTACCGCCGCCTCTTTTCTGACACGGATGCCGTCATCCTCAAGGGCTGTGCAGAGGGCTTCCACTGCCCCGGCGTCACCAATCTTTCCGAGCGCACCGGCGGCTCCCTCGCGGGCATAGGCGCTCCTGCCCGACAAGACCGCCACCAGTGGAGCGACTGCACGGGAGCCATAGACTTTCAGTGCCGCCGCCGATTCGGAACGTACATCGCATTCACGGTCCTGCATGACGAGTATCAGGGATTCCAGGGACCGTTCATCCCCCATCTCTCCAAGGACGCCTATGGTCACCTTTCTCACATCGCAGGCCTCATCCTTCAAGACGCCATTGAGTGCAGGGATTGCCCGGGAATCACCGATGGCACCCAGGAGGATGACCGCGTCTTTTCGAATGTCGACATCGCGGTCATTCAGCAGCCTTAGCATTGATTCCAGGGCGGCCGCTCCGAATGGTTTTACCCGGTCCCATTCCCGGAGGGCGATGAAAAAGGCAATCGATTCCTTCTCCATCACGGGGCGCCAGCCCGCACGCTCAAGCGCCCGGGCGGCCTCCTGACGCACGTCACCATTACGGTCATTCAGCACGGTGATGAGCTGCTTTTCTGCCGGCTCTCCGAGGGCGGCGGCAGCGGACCATTCCTTCCGTGCAATCATGAAGACCGCCTTCTCTCCGACGGTCCCGGGACGCCATGCCATCGATTCCAGAATGCGGGCCGCGCGCTCGCGGACGATGCTGTTCTCGTTTGTCAGGGCCCCTGCCAGGGCCTCCTCCGCCCTGTCCCCTATTTTCCGCAATGTTCCGTCCACGCCTTTCCGCGTAGCCTTATCGTCGTATTTCAATGCCTCCACCAGAACCGGCACGGCTGAAGTTTCAAGACGTGCCAATTCCTCCCAGGCCTTGGACGCCACCAGATAACGAACCCGGTCCTGCTCACCTGCGGGACGCCATCCGATGGCACTCAGGGCGCCGGCAGCTCCCTGCCGCACATTGGCATCGGAAGCGGCAAGGGAAGCGATGAGCAGCGGCGTCGTCTCCGCGCTCATCGTCGTCACTGCTTTGACGGCGGCGTATCGCACGTCATATTCCTCGTCGTGCAGCACCTCGACGAGAGGTGAGGCAGCCCGCTCATCACCCAGGCGAGCCAGCGACCGGACCGCGTTTCTCCGCACCTCCCAGTATTCATCATTCAATGCCAGAACAAGCGGGTCGACGGCACGCGGATCACCAAGTTTCCCCAATACACCGGCGGCTTTTTTTCGAACATGGCGACTTCCGTTCTTTAAGGCATCGATGAGCGGCTCCACTAACCGGGGATCCTTATTCTTGCTCAACAGATCCACGGCATCAGACCACTTGACGGGATTGTCCGACTGCAGGTCGCTGAAGGGATCGTGAGCGCAGGACAGGCATAAACAACAGGTCATGAGACAGGCCATGAATATGACCATATTCACGGTATGACGATTTTTCAATATACTCATACAACCCCCTGTATGGAAAGATTCGGCAGGCCGCCGCAGGGCCTTCACCGGCAGAACCATAACGCCGTCTTAGAGCCATCACGTCCATGTCAGGTGAGAACGTAACGGCAGATGCGCGGGGCGACTCCCCTGTTCGTCACCTCCGGACCCTCGCGGATCACGCGGAGGCAGTCTCCCCCGTTGCCTCTTGGCCGACAGGATAGACGTGGTCTTCATGCATGATCGCGGAAAGGGTTCAAAGCGGACTGTCAAATTGGTGCGGTACCGCCCGGAAGGACGATGTGAGCCTCTTACAATCTTGATTCAAGATATGCAAGGAACAGCTGGTACTTTTTATTCCTCGGATTATAACTGAGTGCCTTTTTCATGTCCGCCACCGCCTGGCGGAGATCGCCCTTCATTTTCCATGCAATACCGCGGTTGTAATAGGCATCGGCAAAATTGGGATTGATATCAAGTGCCCTTGTATAATTTGTAATCGCTTCGTCAAGATACCCCTTCACCCTCATGGCAACCCCGAGATTGTTATAGGCGTGTGCATGGTACGCATCAACTTCGAGGGCTTCCCTGTAGTTTCTGATCGCTTCCCCGAGGTCTCCCTTCATTTCACGGGCGACACCACGGTTATTGAGATAATCGGCATTAAGGAGATCAAGGCCCAGGGCCTTGTTGTAGAATGAAATGGCCCGTCCGTGATTGCCCTGCATCCCGTAAACCACTCCGCGATTGTTATAGCTCGCGGCCATGAGGGGATTTATTTCAATTGCCCGGTTGTAATCGGCAATCGCCCGTTCCAGGTCGCCTTTCAGTCTCCAGGCAACCCCACGGTTATTGTATGCGCCGGCATGATCGGGGTCCAGTTCAAGGGCCTTGTCATAACAGGAAATTGCGCGATCGAGATCGCCCTGTTTCCGCCATTCGATTCCCAGGTTGTTGTACTCATCGGCTGAACTCAGCGACACGGAAGGCAAGGCAGGGGATGGGGCCGATTTCGAAGAACAACCGGCAATCAGAAACAGGGTGATCAGAAGAAAAACTGCTATTCCCGCATATCGTCTTTTCATTGATTGAGCCCTCAAGGCACCTCTGTAAATCAATTTCATCATAAAATCAACAGTAAAAAACATCCCCGTCGACATGACATCCCCCGGGCAAAGGAGTATCTCCGGTTCTGACATCACCGGGGTGCATGAGGGAAACACCGGGAAGATTCCGGTGATTTTCACCCGGCGGAATAGCTGTTTCAGCCGGGCCTTCGGCAAAGTCACCTTGAAGGGGCCCCACAACCTGTGATAGAGTGCATCCCGAAAAAAGAAAGAGATAACAGGAATTGTTGTGGCTAAGGAAAAAGTTCCCTCGACACCGGCAATACGGCTGCTGAAAGAACGGGAGGTGGCGTTCACCCCGCATTTTTATACCTACGAGGACCGGGGCGGCACGAAGGTCGCGTCACGGGAACTGACAATTGAAGAACATCAGGCCGTCAAGACGATCGTCATGGAAAATGAAAGGAAGGAGCCTTTCATCGTACTGATGCATGGGGACAGGGAAATTTCGACCAGGAACCTTGCCCGGAAGACCGGTGCAAAGACGATTCGCCCCTGCGATCCGAACGTTGCACAGAAGCACACGGGATACATGGTGGGGGGAACCTCTCCCTTCGGTACACGAAAGCGGATGACGGTGTACATGGAAGAGAGCATTCTGGAAAATGAACGGATATTCATCAACGGAGGAAGGCGGGGTCTGCTCATCGAGATGAAGCCCTCTGAACTGGTGAAGATCCTGAACCCTGTAATGGTAAGTGTCGGATATTAAGGACAGGGAGGCCCTGTGATGAACAGCCGTATCATATCCTGTCCCCGTTGCGGGACACGGAACCGCATACCGGAAGACCGCCTTCACCAGAAACCATTATGCGGAAGATGCGGTGTTCACTTACCGGTTGAAGACTCACGCAATCATCCCCTGTCGATTTCCGACGCTTCGTTTGAACGGGAGGTACTCTCCGACCCGGGCATCGTACTGGTCGATTTCTGGGCGCCCTGGTGCGGACCCTGCCTGCACATGGCACCCGTACTGGATGCCCTTGCCGCCGACTACGCGGGACAGATCAAGATTGCAAAGATCAACGTCGACGAAAACCCCCGCGCCGCCTCACGCTATGAGACCCGGAGCATCCCGACGCTTCTTGTCTTTAAAAGGGGGGAACTGGTCGACAGACTTGTCGGTACGGTGCCGCTTGCAGAAATCGAAAAACATATCAAGCCGTTATTGAAATTATGAGAGTTCAATTCACCGTCGAATTTACCGGCCGTACCGCTCCGAAAGACAGGCGCATCGCTGAACTCGGCGAATGGTGCAGCATCTTTCACCGTTATGACCTCACCCCGTCCTATGAAGGATCCTCGCTGGGCAATCTTAGTTTCAGGTTGAAAAATGCCGAGAATTCCTTCATAATTACGGCATCTCAGCTTGGGTTGAAAGAATGCCCTGCTGAAGATGCCTTTGTCGCGGTGAATGATTGCAATATGGAAACAGGTACCGTCTATGCCGAAGGATTGCGGAATCCTTCATCGGAAAGCATGCTGCATTACTGTATCTACCGGGAACGGCGTGACGTGAATGCCGTCTTTCACGGCCACTCCCCGTTGATTCTCGAAGCGGCGGAGCGTCTCTCTCTTCCCGTAACCCGCCGGGAAGAACCGTTCGGCACGATGGAACTCGTTCATCGCGTTTCCGAAATACTTGACGATCGCACTTTTCTTATCATGAAAAATCACGGGTTTCTCGCACTGGGTCACGACATGGCCGCGGCGGGAAAGCGGACGCTTCAGGTATATGAACGGGCGGGCGGACGTTTAATGCCGAACATGGTAACACCACCGTGAAACGCAGAGAAGGGACCATGACCGATATCAATTTTTTTAATATGTACAATCATGGCTTTATCAGAACAGCCCTCTGCTCACCCGAGGTGCGGGTGTCAGACCCTGCCTTCAATGCGAAGAGTACCGTCAGCCTGGCTCGCAGGGCGGCTGCCAACAATGCCGTCTTTGCCCTGTTTCCCGAACTGGGATTATCGGCATACTCGAATGAAGACCTTTTCCACCAGGACGCCCTGCTCAAGGGTGTACTCGATTCCATAGAATACATTGCAGAGGCAACGGAACATCTCAATATCATTCTGGTTATCGGCGCACCGCTGCAGGTTGATTCCTTTCTTTTCAACACTGCCGTCGTGCTCTATCGCGGAAAGATCCGCGGCGTGGCCGTCAAGTCCTATCTTCCCAATTACAGGGAATTTTATGAAAGCCGCCAGTTCAGCCCCGCCGAAGATGCACGCTCCCGCACCATCAGTATCTGCGGCCAGAAAAACATTCCCTTCGGCTCGCACCTCTTATTCAGGATCGAAAACTTCAGACACTTCACCTTTTTCATCGAAATATGCGAAGACGTCTGGGTTCCCATTCCGCCGTCGAGCCTTGCCTCGCTTGCAGGAGCGACGGTAATAGGCAATCTCTCGGCATCGAATATTGTCGTCGGCAAGTCGGAATACCGGCACATGCTTGTCGCAAGCCAGTCAGCCCGTTCCATATCGGCATACCTCTACACCGCTTCGGGATACGGCGAATCGACCACTGACCTGGCCTGGGACGGCCATGCCATGATCTACGAGAACGGCACATTCCTGGCAGAATCGGAACGTTTCTCACGGGACCCCCAGATCACATACGGAGATATCGACCTTGACCGGCTCGCTCAGGATCGGATGAGGATTACGAGCTTCAGCAAGAACGCACGAATATTCAAGGAGGATTTGTCTCACTTTCAGACGATCTCCTTCGCAATCGAGCAACCGGAGAAACGCATCCTGCTCACCCGGGAATTTTCGCGGTTCCCATACATACCGGCCGATCCGGGCAAAAGGGATCTCCGCTGCTATGAAATTTACAACATACAGGTACAGGGCCTGGCGAAGCGCATGCACTCTTCGGGAATCGACAACCTCGTCATCGGGATATCGGGAGGCCTCGACTCGACCCATGCACTCATCGTTGCGGCCCGGACGGTGGATCTGCTCGGTCTTCCCCGGTCCAATATCAAGGCCTATACCATGCCCGGATTCGCCACCTCCGACATGACATACCAGAATGCGATGAACCTGATGAAGGCCCTCGGCGTGGAAGCCAATGAAATCGACATACGGCCGAGCTGCATGCAGATGTTCAGGGATATCGGACATCCCTTTGCCGAAGGCAGAAAGGTTTATGACATCACCTTTGAAAATGTCCAGGCCGGTGAACGGACATCGCACCTCTTCCGTATCGCCAATTTGAGAAAGGCTCTCGTGGTGGGAACAGGCGACCTGAGCGAACTGGCACTGGGATGGAGCACGTACGGTGTCGGCGACCACATGTCACATTACAACGTAAATGCCAGCGTACCGAAGACCCTCATCCAGCATCTCATACGCTGGGTCGTGCGGTCCGGTCAGTTCGATGACGAAACGGGGAACATTCTCACGGAAATACTTGATACGGAGATCAGCCCGGAGCTGATCCCCGGAGACCGGAATGATACACCGGCCCAAAAGACCGAGGAAACGATCGGCCCTTATGAACTCCAGGATTTCAACAACTACTACATAACCCGCTACGGCTACCTTCCCACGAAAGTCGCCTTCATGGCATACTGCGTGTGGCGCGACAAAACGAAGGGTCTCTGGCCCGACATACCGGATGACAGGAGAAATGAGTACGGAATCGGCGATATCAAGCGCTGGCTGAAGGTGTACCTGTACCGGTTCTTTAAAATCAGTCAGTTCAAACGGAGCTGTATTCCCAATGCACCGAAGATCGGGTCCGGCGGATCGCTTTCGCCGCGGGGAGACTACCGGGCTCCCAGCGACAGCGAAGCGACGGTCTGGCTTGACATTGCCGAAGGAATACCCGAGGAGGACGGAGAATCATGAGTAAACCTTCTTACAGCGACTTCGACGCCACTGAATTATACTGCCCCCGATGCAGGATGGCGGTACCGGTACGAAAAAGGCTGCTGCTGGTTCTTGCAAACGGTGACAAGTATGATTATGTTTGCAGCAGGTGCGGAAGTTCGCTTGGAGATAAGATGGATCATCAGAAAAACAATTTTACCGAGTTGATCAAATAGAAAGGGAAAGGAGTAGATGATGAAAGAACAAAAATACGTATCGGGACAATACTGCATTGACATATGTTGCCCAGTACACGAAAAGCTGAAAGGTCTCGAAGGCGACGAATACGTCAACAAAAAGAATGAGTTGTGCACGGATTGCGCGACGTGGAAATTTTACACCTGGCTGAGGGACAACAACTGGCGGATTGTCAAGACCGTCCCCGAAATGTCGGCAAAGTCACTGGCGGCGGCAATCAAGGGGATCGATCCCGTCCGCGTCGAAGATCTCACGATGGATGAAATTCTTTGCCTGTAGATTCCTTCGACAGAGAAATTGTTCGCGGATGACACGGACATCCCTTACGATTACATGATCCGACATGCATAAAAAAAGCCATGGCATGAGACCATGGCTTTTTTTGTATCCTCCATCGGTGACGGCGGAACCATCACCTTCCGATAATATAACGATAGGGATCAACTTCCTCCCGAAGAATCTGCAGTTCCTCGTCGGTCGGCTCGTGGGTTTCCACGATCCGTGACGCCTTCAGAAGCTCGAAGCCGCAGTTTTCCTGCACATCCTCTTCGGAATATCCCGGATTGATGGATATGATTCTCATCCGCTTCGTAACGGGCTCGAAATCCATCACTGCCATGTTGGTAATAATCCGGTAGGGACCGGAATCGCGGGCAAGCCCCGATTCCTGGCGCGAATCACCACCTTCAAGCCAGCCGGGAGTGGTGATATAGGAACACCGCTCAACAAATCTCTTACTGTCCTGGGGTGTCATCACCATGGTCCGCCAGGCAAAGGATGCAAAATCATTTGCACCGCCGCTTCCGGGAAAGCGCACCTTCGGCTTCTGATGATCATCTCCTATGCGGGTCGAGTTCAAATTCCCGTACATGTCGATCTGCGCACCGCCAAGAAAGGTATAATCGAGCATTCCCCGGCAGGCCGTCTCCATAATTTCGCACATGCCGCTTGCCATGACCGCCTTCCAGGTGGTTCGTGAATCACCCACCGAAATCGGCATCTCGGGAAGTATCGGCGCAATTCCGCCCGCTTCGAACATGATCAGCAAATTAGGAGCGTGTGTCTTCTGGGCAAGCATCGCCGTTGCGCAGGGAGCACCGGTACCGACCCCGACGGTGGCTCCGTCTTCCAGCTCCCGCGCGGCCACGCAAATCATCAATTCCATTGTGTTATAATCTGCCATGAGCTCCTCCTCCCTCACGCTTTGTTGTTGATAACCATCAATTCTTTGTGTCTGAGTTGCCACATCTTTTCCATGCCGCCGTTGGCACGCAGATAGTCGAAATGATCCCTGCAGTTGAATATGTTCTTATCGAGGAATTTCTTCAGCTCCTCCGGGTCTCTCTCGACCTTCAACCATTCCACGAGATGCTCCTCATCGGAAAAATACTCGCCGTACATGTTTCCCGGATAACTTCCGTAGGGCACCTCGCAGACTGCGTCAACGAGGTAATAAGGAATGAGGGTATATGATGGTTCTTCACGAATGAGTTCATTGGGGATAATGCGTTCCGCCGTGATAATGAGCCGCTTCGTGGCGCGGGCCAGATCGATATCGGAAACGGTGATACCTCGTATCCTGCAGTTTCCGTAAATATCGGCCTCATGCACGTGGATGGCCGCCACATCGGGATAGAGGGCGGGCATCAGGACATAGTACTGTCCCGTGAAGGGACACTTGATTTTCTTGGCACCACTGTAATGAAAGGTATCCGTTCCGAGAACGTTTCTCGTCGGCACAAAGGAAACGCCCATGGCCGCCGCCTTCAGCCGGGCCGACAGGGAATAATTGGTCCACTCGCACACTTCCACTTCGCCGCTTTCCATGTATTTGCGTGCGTTGGGGGACAATCCCCGGGCCTCCAGCCCGATAATATAGGCAATGTCGCACCGGTCAAAGACCTTGCCGGCACAGAGTATCTGAAAGTCATGGGTTGATGTATGGCCGGCAAATCCCATGTTTCGCCGCCCCTGCCTCACAAGCTCATGACACACCGCCGTGGGAATCCTGTTGGCACCGAATCCCCCGATGGTAAGATAATCCCCGTTGTTCGTGAACTTTTCAACGGCCTCCTTGACGGACATCAGCTTGCTTTCCATTTTTCGCGATTTTTTTCTGAAGATCGCCCGAGCCTTGTCGGCATCGGGATCTGTAAAGAGCTTTCCAACACCCTGTTCGATCACATCCACAACTCGTTCCTCCTTTTCTCGGTATTGAAAATCCACCTGCGTTCCAAAATCGTACATTCACTTTTTTTTGACGCGGTTCTTTGGAACCTGCTGTCGTTTCCTCTAATACGGATAAAAAAGGCCAGGCAAAAGCCAACACGCGTGAAAAGTATGACCGGTCAAGAAGGCTGTCCCCTATTTCATTTGTATTCCAGTGTCGGCATGATGCAAATTATAAAAAAAAAATTGACTTGTCAATCAATATTTGAGCCCCACCACAATAAAACATACAATACATTGTTATCATTAAATTAATTATGAACGGATTTATTCCAGATGCCCCGTTTTCAGGAAACGGAGCGGCCAAAATAAAAAATCCGCCCCGAATGAAGCGGATTAACGGCACAAGTCACATGATGAAAGAAAAGGCGGCCGCCTTTCAGGGAAGGTTATTTCTTTTTATTCAGGGCTTTCAATAACTTATCGCCCAGTGTCCCCGGAACGGGGGCTCCTGAATCCGGATGCTTTTCATCGGAAAAGACCAGTGAACTCTGTTGCTTGCCTGTTTCGCCCTCGTAATACTCACCAAGGACCTCCCTGCTGTGTATATCCTCGTGACAGTAAACGCAGAGGTTCTCCCAATTGCTTCCGTCGGGAGGATTGTTGGAGTGATTACCGTCTTTATGATGTACCGTCAGCAGGTGCCTGTTTGAATGGTCGAACTCCCGCCCGCATCGACCGCAGATCATGCCGTGAATGGCCAGGGAGCGCTCACGGTAATCTTCTCCCGGAGGTTTTTTCATTCCATCCTTTATTTCCCGTACGACCTCATGCACCGACTTACCGCTCGTGGTGCGGTCCCGCCGCACATTTGCCTGTACCCGGTTTCCCCGTTTGCTGAAGGTGAGTCTTGCCATTTCTCCCGATGCTTCCTTTCTCCGACATGATGCATCATTCTTAGCAAATCTTTCTTTTTTTGCAAACGAATTCATCACACCCTTTCCTTCCTCATGAGACGGCAGACCGGTGAAATCATGAATTGACGGATATTCTCTCCTGTGGTACTGATTCCGTAAATCACCTCTAAGGACTAATCATGATATTAGGAATTGATGTCGGGGGAACCCACACGGATGCCGTCCTTCTGGACAATTTCGCCGTCAGGAGAAAGGCCAAGGTAATCACCAATCAAAAAGACCTTCTCGATTCCCTTCTGAAAGTCACGGAAGAAATCCTTGGTGATGACGGGCCCGAACTTCTTGACAGGGTTGTGCTCAGCACCACCATGTCGACCAACGCGATCGTTCAGGGCAATACGAGCAGAGTGGCCATGATACTGGCAGGCGGACCGGGCCTCTCTTCCGAAATGCTTGCCATCAATGACGACACGCATTTAGTTTCGGGATACGTCAATCACCGGGGGATAGAGGCAGCACCGGTTCATCGCGGCGAGGTGGAACGAATCCGGACAGAGCTGCGGGACAAGGGCATCAATCACCTGGGGGTGGTGGGGAAATTTTCTACCCGGGACCCGAAGATCGAAACGGATATCGCCGATATTCTCAAAAATGATTTTTCCCACATATCACTGGGACATCGCATGTCGGGTAACCTGAATTTTCCCCGGCGGATTGCCACGACCTATCTCAACGCAGCGATCTGGGACACCTACAATTCTTTCATTAAAAACATTACCCGGTTCGTCGGGAGATTCACCACAGGTCTTCCCATATACATCCTGAAGGCGGACGGCGGAACCTTTGAAATCAGTCAATCCGCAAAATGTCCCGTCCAGACGATCCTGTCGGGACCCGCCGCAAGTATTATGGGGATCCTCAGCCTTACGGACTGCCCCGATGATGCGATCGCGCTCGATATCGGGGGGACTACCACGGATATCGCCATCTTTGCCGGAGGCGTACCGCTTCTCGAACCGCTGGGAGTGACCATAAAGGGTCACAAAACGCTGATACGCGGCCTGAGAACAAAATCAATCGGAATCGGCGGTGACAGTGTCGTATCCGTCGAAAAGGGGGAACTCTCCGTGGGACCCGAGAGGCGCGGCCCCGCAGCCGCCTTCGGGGGACCCGCGGCCACACCCACCGATGCCATGATCGTACTCGGCCATACGGATATCGGCGACAGCGGGAAGGCCCGCGCCGCCATCGCCGGGCTGGCGGAGGCCCTCGGCCGTTCACCCGAAGAAACGGCACAGGCGATTTTCGAGCGTACCTGCAATGACATCGTGACTGCCGTACAGGAAATGATACGGGAAATCAACAATGAGCCCGTCTATACCGTCCACGAGATGCTGGAAGGGAAACAGATCAGCCCCTCCGTACTCTTTGTCGTCGGCGGTCCCGCAGAACCGATGGCGCCCCACCTCGGGGACCGTCTGGGATGTCGTGCCGAGATCCCCCCGAATGCGGAAGTAGCCAACGCCATCGGTGCGGCACTGGCCAGAACGACCACGGAACTGACGGTACTGGCAGACACCGAAAAAGAACAGCTCACGATCGTCGAGGAAGGGGTTCAGCAGCCCATACCCGCGAGCTTTACCCGTGAAGACGCACTTGACATATGCAGGAAACGGCTGCGGGAGCGGGCTATCAGCATGGGCGGCCGGGAAGAAGATCTGGAGATTGAAATCACGGAAGATCAATCCTTCAACATGGTTCGGGGATATTATACGGCAGGAAGGAACATACGGATCAAGGCCCAGGTCAAGCCGGGCCTGATCGCTCTTTCCGGGAAGGATGCTGACCGATGAAGAAGCAAAAAAGGACAGGGCTCATATTTTTTCCTGCCTTCGACTGGGCGATATCACCGACGCACCCGGAACGGGAAGAGCGTCTCCTCTATACCCAGGACCAGGTATTCGAAGAGGGCCTGCTCGATCTCGATAACATAACGGAATTCAAGCCCGGGCTCGCCACCGTTGACGATATCAATCGAATTCACATCTGCGTACCCGATGCAGAGAGCGTTATCACCGAATCTCACCTGATCTCCGCCGGTGGCGCCATCACCGCCGCCGACAAGGTAATGCAGGGCCACGTAGACAATGCCTTTGCCCTCGTGAGACCGCCGGGGCATCACGCCATGAGAATCGTCCATGGCGCCCGGGGATTCTGCAACATCAACATCGAGGCAATCATGGTGGAGTATATCAGGAGAAAATACGGTCACCGGAGAATTGCCATTATCGACACCGACTGCCACCACGGTGACGGCTCACAGGATATCTTCTGGCACGATCCCGACACGCTCTATATTTCAATTCACCAGGACGGCAGAACGCTCTATCCCGGATCGGGATTCTCCGATGAACTGGGGGGACCCAACGCGGTCGGATACACCATCAACATACCCCTCCCACCCCACACGTCGGATGAAGGATTCCTTTTCGTGCTCGACAATCTGATTCTCCCCATCATCGATGAATTCAAACCCGACCTCGTGATCAATTCCGCGGGGCAGGACAATCATTACACCGATCCCATTACGAACATGAATTTTTCCGCCCAGGGATATGCGCTCCTGAACGACCGGCTTTCCCCCGACATCGCCGTTCTTGAAGGGGGATATTCCATAGAAAGCGCCCTCCCCTACGTGAATGTGGGCATCATCCTCGCCATGGCCGGTATCGATTACAGCAGTGTTCGCGAACCTGACTACGATCCCGACGCCATCAGACAATCCGCCCAGATAAGCCGGTATATCGAGCAGGAAGTCTCGGAAATACATGAGCTCTGGAAGACCCGCGAGGCTCGACGGGCTGAAGTTATTCAGGGAGCGGGGTTTTTACGGCGGCGGCGAAACATCTACTACGACACTGACGGCATTCAGGAGGAACAGGTGGAAACGGTACGGGTCTGTGACGACTGCGGCGGGCTCCTGACGATCGATTCCCAGGCAAGCACGGGCAACAGGATCTTTGCCGTCGTGGTCCCCGGCCAAAGCTGCCCCGCCTGCAGAAAAAAGGGCGAGCAGTTTTTCGACTCCATGGGTACGGGACCTTACCACCACGCCTATTTTCAGGATCGCGACCGGGACATCTACCTGGTAAAATAGTCACGCAGGCGGCCCGTCACTGCCGCGCAGAGTCTTTTATCAGATGATCTCCAGGGCATCATTTTTGATCCATCCGATCTTTCCCCTGGAAAAACGAATCCTGGAATATCCCGACTTTTCCTTTTCTATGCCGACCGTCGTGCCCTCATGCAGGACGAACAGCTCCGTGGCATCGTCCGCAAGACCGGAACGTACCGGCACCTCCGCGGGAAGGATTACGGCCGTCTTCACGTGAAGCGTGACGTAGTAATCATGGCAGGCGGTTACGAGAAAGACGAGGGCAACCCCGAGGATACAATACCGGGCGAAGGGGAAGACCCTTTTGCGCCTGATCGCCTGCGCCGTCAGGAGACCCCAGAAGCAGAGGTTCAGGAAAATCGCCGTCCACCGGACGGCGGCGTCACCGAGCATATCCTTCCAGAAAAAGAAGACACCGATAAAGGGATTCACCTTCTCCTCTTTCATGTCCCTTGTCAGTGACCGGGCATAATCGAGGTTAAAGAGAAGATCCGGGTCATGGGGGTCAAGCCGAAAGGCCCGTTCATACCAGAGTATGGCGTAGCCGATCTTCCCCTGCTTGAGGCAGGCATTTCCCAGATTATAGAAGAGTTTTTCATTGCATATTCCGCTGCCTGCTACGGCTTGAAAGGCTGAAACCGCCTCATGGTAGGCACCCCTGTTGTAGGCGCTCACGCCATCGAGAAACAGACGCGGCCGCTCCGCCGCTCCCGATACCGCGACGGCGGCAATCGTCGCCATGACAACGAACAGTATGGCACATATTTTTTTCATCGCGTCAGACTCCTCACCATCCGCTGCGTGTCGTCCAGCAACTTCTTTTTCAAGGTTTCATCGACGACACGTCCCCCGTATCGGGCGGATTCAATGTTTTTCATGAGCTCTGCCGCGTTCTTTGCCGTCTCGGCGGGATAGCCCCCTCCCAGGAGAATTGCCTCGGTCTCGTCATAGGTAAGCACTTCTCCCTGAAGCCCCGCATGCGAGAGGATAATCGACAGGAGCGCGCGGCGGAGGCAGGAAAAAAATTCTTCGTCCCTACCGACACGGCGTTCAGCCATTTTCAGCGCCCCATGCGCCCGGCGGACCATCCGGCTTCCTGCGTCTGCATTTTTCCGCCTGACGGCAAGGAGTATCTTCACGATGCCATAGAGCAGGCACGGAAGAATCAGCAGGAAAGCAAACTGATAGTGACGAAGCGATCGCCTGTGTTCCAGGGCATCCAGATCTTCCTTCAGGGGCAGGATATCCCGCCCCGTGAATTCAACGCTTTTCCGTGGTCCCCTTGTGCCTTCGTCACCGGGAGGAGATTCAAAGACGGCCGATGCATCCTCTTCGGCAGCCTTCCCGACGGTTACCGAAAGGGGTTCACTTGCAAGCACCCTGCAGGTTTCCGTCGTGGGGTCGAAGTAACTCATCCGAAAGGGCGCAATGGCATAACTGCCCTCCCTCGTGGCGACCAGGGCAAACCGGAAGGTTTTACTACCCTTGATGCCGTCCTCACTCAGCCTAATCTCCTCCTGCGGAACATCGGTATACAACTTAAAGGCATCAGGAATCTCTACGGTCGGTTCGCCGGCATCCATAACGTTTCCCCTGCCCTCAATCGTGACCGTCAGGGTGGTGGAATCGCCTACGTTGACGGTATCACGCTCCAGCATGGTCTTCATGGTAAAGGACCCGACAAGGCCCGAAAAATCCGGACGGGCCGTGTCGCGGGGAAGTGGCTTCACGTGAACCGTCAGGGGATCGGTCCTGAAAACCCGGTGTTGAAAGGTACTGCGCCCGAGAAAGGATTCCGGGAACAGGGAATCGAAGGGCGATGTGCGCCTGCTGCGCTTTCCCGTTGCCACGTCGCATTCAAGGAGCGCCGGTTCAATGGTGATGGTGCCGCTTTTCAGGGGAATGAGCAGGTACCGCAACTCGGTCATGGTCACTTCCTGGCCCTTTACCCTCGTCCGATAGGGCTCTTTCTGCCCTATTTCCTTAACGGTAAAACCGGAAAACCGGGGCTTTTGAAATCGTGCGTTGGCATACTGGGCACGGCTTTGGAGGGTGAAGGTGTACACAACCTGCTCTCCTTCATAGGGGTTCCGTTCCGACAGGGCTGCCGCCACGGAGAGGGGCGGCAGCCCGTTGCGTGCCTCCCGCGGTGCCCCTTCTGCCACGGTGATGGAGATCTCTCCTGTCGAATAGGTCCTTCCCTTGAATTCGACCTCCAAAGCCGGAATAGTGAGAACGCCGTCCTTAAGAGGGACGAGGAGGTAGTTGAACGTCTTTTCACGAGAAACTTCGCCGTTGATAATCTGCAGACTCGAGCTGGTCCCCCGGGGGACAACGCGAAAGTCCCTGACTACGGACAGATCCATTTCCGGTTCACCCCCCCGGACGGTCAGGGACAGCATGACCGACTCCCCCGGTTCGATCTCTCTCCTGTCCACGTCAGCCGTTATTTCAAAGGCCGACAGGACCGCGGGAAACATCAGTATGCAGAAAAGCATGAAAACAAGTTTCTTCATCATAGCAACTGTCAGCCTTCACCTCTGGCACTCCGGTACTTTGGAACTCTGGAACTTTGGAACTCTGCCATTCACCAATCCTTCTCGACAGTCCGTTTTTCGTAGAAGGGCATCGTGGCCTTTCCCGGCTGATCATGAAGCCGGTTCAATATACGTTCCGCCTGCATGCTCCCCCCCTGATCGCCGGCCTTCCCTTCTCCCCCGGCAGCATGCTGCTGCGCCGGGGTATCATCACCGCCGGGTTGCGGTGTTTTATCACCATGTTCCTCACCATCATCATCCATCTCGCTCCCATACCGGGGAGACGCGGAGTCTCCGGAAGACGGTGATTCATCCTCCTTCGGTGCTTCGCCCTGGCCTTTCTCAGACGGTCCCTTTTCCCCGCCGTTCTCGTGCTCCTGCGCGTCCCGATCCCCTCTTTCGCCGTCGCCGCGGGACTCCTGCTGCTGCGATTCCTGGTTCTCTTGCCGTTGCTCCGCACGTTTCTTCTTCACAAAATCGAGATTGTTCCGGGCCTCCTCGTCCCCGGGATCGATGCGGAGTGCCTCTTCGTAATGAGTAATCGCCGCTTCGAGCTCTCCCTTTCGATAACTGGCATTCCCGAGATTGTACTGCGCCTTCTGTCGCAATCCGTCAGCTCCGCCTTTCAGCGCCGCCCGGTAATTTTCGGCGGCGGCATCGAAATTGCCGAGCCGGTAGTATGCGTTACCGATATCATAAAAGATCTCGGGCCGTTCAGGATCCTCAAGCTGGGCATCGATAAAGGATTTCAGTGCCTTCTCATACTCACCCCGTTCATAGGCTTCCGACCCGCCGTAGACCATGTTCCCTGCCTCTCCCGCCCAGACCACCGGTTGCCGGCAGAGCAAAAGGACGGCCATGATGAGCAGGACGGTCCCCCTTTTTGTCTCCGGTACGGCAAGATCGATAAGGAGTGCCAGAATCGCCAGCGCCAGAAACCACTGGAAGCGATCCTCCCAGACCTTTTTTCGTCCGCTCTCCTGCGTCGTCGCCTCCATTTCCTTTCGGATCTTCCGGGAATAAATCGTTTCGAGATCCATGTCTCCCGCGACGGAGCGGACATAGGCGCCGCCGGTCAGTTCAGCGATCTTTTTCAGAGTTGCTTCGTCAAGGCGCGAGAGAACGATGTTTCCCGCCCCGTCTTTCCTGAATCCGCCCGCTGCATCGGGAATGGGCGCCCCTTCACTCCTCCCGATTCCGACACAGAAGATTTTCACTGCACTCTTTCGCGCCGATTCCGCAATGTCAACAGGATTTCCCGCCCCCGTGTCTTCTCCATCCGTAATCAGGATCACGGCCTTATCGGTGTCATGTTCAAGGGAGAACCCTGCTAACGCCTCTGATAATGCCGCGGCGATATCGGTACCGCCCAGGGGAAGAAAATCGGGAGACAGGGCATTCAGAAAAATATGGAAGGCCTCATAATCAAGCGTGAGGGGACACTGGAGAAAGGCCGTGCCGGCAAAGGCCACCAGCCCCACACGATCCCCCTTCAGCATGCCCAGAAGGTCGTAGATCTCCCGCTTCGCCCGGTCGAGCCTGCTGGGACTGATATCTTCCGCCAGCATACTCCGCGAACAATCGAGGGCGATGATGATATCGATACCTCTCTGCTCCAGGTTCTGCCAGCGAAACCCGTACTGGGGACCTGAGAGGGCAAGCGAGAGAAAGATGACCACCACCAGAATCAGGAACACCTTTGTCCATCGCCCGGCATCGCTGATTCCGGATGCGGCCACTCCAAGTCCCCGTGCGGTGGAAAAACGGGACAGTATCTCCCTGCGCTTCCGCATGCCGTAAAGAAACAGAAACAGGATCGCCGGCACCAGCCATAAGAGAAAGAGCATCTCCGTGCTGACAAATTTCATGGCACCCTCACATAACGCGTGTTGACCAGGATACTCCACAACAGGATCATGACAAGGGCCGGGATGAGCAGAAATCGATACAATTCCCGATATTCGGCGAAATGCTTCATCCTGACCTCGGTTTTTTCAAGCTGATCGATGGTATCATAGATTTCCTGCAGTGTTTCCGAATCCTTTGCGTTGAAATAGAGGCCTTCCGTCTTGCGGGCAATATCCTTCAGGCCTTCCTCGTCCATGGTGACACGTCGGTCGACATACCGTTCACCCAGAAGGGGGTCCTGGATCAGGAAGGGGGCCCTACCCGTCGAACCCACGCCGATAGTATAGATCCTGACGCCCCGGAGCGACGCCACCTCCGACGCCGCCTGCGGAGAAAGCTCTCCGGCATTGCTCTCACCATCGGTAAGGAGAATGATGATATTGGATGCACTCCTGATGTCTTCCAGGCGTTTCAGTGAAATGCCGATTGCATCGCCGATCGCCGTCATGGGACCCGCCGCACCGATTTTCACACGATCCAGGATCGAGGTAATGGTGGTGTAGTCGCGGGTCAGGGGAACCTGCGTGTAGGCCTGGGAACCGAACACGACAAGCCCGATCCTGTCTTCATACCGTTTCGTGACAAAGCGCGCCACCACCGACTTCACCGCTTCGAGCCGATTGACAATCTTCCCCTCGCGTCTGAAATCAAGGGCGGCCATGCTCTCCGACGTATCGACGGCAAGAACGATATTCACGCCTTCCGTCAGCACGCTGACCTGGCGGACACCCCACTGCGGCCTGGCGAGTGCCACGATCATGAGGCAGAGGGCGCCGTATTTGAGCACATCGATGATCCATGCCATCCTCAGGGCCGGTGACGCCTTGACGGTCTTTGCCTTCGAAAGGTCCGGCAGCCCCATGGGGGGGTAGAAGACTCTGCGCCTTCTGAAATAGACAAGGAGCGGTATCAGAATGAGAAGGGCAAAGAAGTATGGCGACGCAAATCGAAACATGGTTATCACACTATCCTCAACGCACAGGGGGGAAAAGTGTTTTCATTCCTTCGCCCCGTCTTTCATTTGAGTAGTCTTGTGCACAAAGCTTTCAACGAAGGCGAAGTGGCGGGCAATCTTTTCCTCCTCAGGAGGAAATCCCGCATATTTCACCAGATCGCTGCTGTACAGGAACTCCCTCCCCTCCCGTTCGAGTTCACCTTCCAATGCCAGATTCTTATACAGGGGCACCAGTTCTTCCGTGGTCATCTCCGGCGCGTCAATGCCGAACCGTCCCCGGAGGTATTCCCTGAAGACAGCGGTAAGCTGAAAATAGAGGATCCGTTCCCGCAGAAGGCCCGACCTTTTCAGCGCCCGGAGGGCGTCAAGGGCCCGTTCATCGGGAGGAATGTCACGAAGGACCGGAGCCCCGCCCCCGCGGTGCCGGGACCACCAGGCGAGAAAGCCGATCGCCAGTGCCACGATGAGTATGCCCAGAGCACCGTACACCATGAAGGGGACCACCGCCGGATCGAGGCCGAAGGTCACCAGGGGCTTGATATCATAAATATCCGTCATGGGAGGAAGGCTGTCGCCGGGAGGCAGCGCGGGTGCCGGCCCTTCTGCACCGTTCCTGCCAAGGACATCGGTGCCGGTGGCGAGGAAAAACCAGCTCAGCAGGAGGGGAATGAACACTCTCTTCATGACCGCGTCCTCTTCTCCCGGTACCGGAAATAGCGCGTCAGGGCGTCGACGGCGGACCCGTCGGTACTGATTTCGATAGCATCCACATCGGCCTTTTTGAATAATGCAAGCCTTTCCCGGTAGGCCTTCCGCATAAGCGTTTCATACCCTCTTCTCGTCTTTCCATCCGAGGCATCAAGCAGGATGTCTTCCCCTGTCTCCAGGTCGCGGGCCGTCAGGATACCCCCCGGCGGCAACAGGAATTCTCCCGGATCGGAAAGGACAATGGCGATCAGCTCATGTTTTTTTGATGCAATCCTGAGCTGGTGCAGAAAATCAGGCGACAGGAAATCGGAAATCAGGAAGGATACGGTCTTCTTTCTGCATACCCTCCCGAGATAGGCAAGGGTGGTCCCGACATCGGTACCGTTCCGCTCCGGCTCAAAGGCGAAAAACTCCCTGATGACACGCCACACATGGGCGGACCCCTTTTTCGGAGGAATATATTTCTCAACCTGATCGGTAAAAAGAACCGCACCCACCTTATCGTTGTTTCGGATGGCGTTGAAGGCGATAACCGCAGCGATCTCCGCCGCCGTCTCTTTTTTCAGATTCTCCGTGGTCCCGAAACAACCCGAGGCACTCACATCAAGAAGGAGCATGACCACCCTTTCCCGCTCTTCCCGGTAGCGCTTCACATAGGGCCGTCCCATCCGGGCGGAAACCATCCAGTCGATATGTTTGATATCATCACCGGGCGTATAGTCACGAACTTCCTCGAATTCGATGCCCATTCCCCGGAAGACGGACCGGTAGTGTCCCGCCATCATCGTATTGACGAGTCGCCCGCTTTTGATATGGACCCTTTTAATCTTCTTTATTAATTCCGGTGACAACATCGGCTGATTCTACAGGGATCGACCCCGCCTCCCGCTTTCCATCAGGGAACCACCACGGAATCGAAGACATGTTCGATAATTTCGTCCGTCGTGATATCCTCCGCTTCGGCCTCATAGGACAGAATAATTCGATGGCGAAGCACCAGGGGCGCTACGGTCTTGACATCCTGCGGCGTCACGTAGGCTCTCCCCTGGAGGAAGGCCTGGGCACGCGCCGCAAGACTCAGGAAGATCGTCGCCCGGGGAGATGCGCCATACTGAATATAATCGGCAATGTCGATGTGATAGTCTTTGGGATTTCGTGTGGCGAAGACCACGTCAACGATATAGTCATGGAGTTTTTCATCCACATATACGGCACGCATCAGCGCCGCGATCTGGTTGATCTGATCGGGGGTAATGACGGCTTGAACGGATGATTCGTTCTGAAATCCGACACGCTTCATTATTTCCTTTTCTTCCGCCTTGTCGGGATAGTCGATGATAACCTTCAGCATGAAGCGGTCAATCTGGGCCTCGGGCAACGGGTAGGTCCCCTCCTGTTCTATGGGATTCTGCGTGGCCAGGACAAGAAAGGGATCTTCAAGGGGGAAGGTGGTCCCCCCGATCGTCACCTGTCGTTCCTGCATGGCTTCGAGGAGCGCCGACTGAACCTTCGACGGGGCCCTGTTGATTTCATCGGCCAGGATAATATTATGAAATATGGGCCCCTTCTTGATGGTAAAATCATTGGCCTGGGGTCTGAACACCTCCGTACCTATGAGGTCTGCCGGCAACAGGTCCGGGGTAAACTGTATTCTTTTGAACTGGGCCTGGACGGTGGCGGCAAGGGCCATGACGGCACTTGTTTTCGCCAGTCCGGGCACGCCTTCGATAAGGACATGACCTTTCATGAAGAGCCCCATGAGAAGGGCGTCGATCAGATTCCGCTGTCCCACGATAATCCTGCCGATCTCGCTCCGTATACCGTTGATCAGCACATGTTTTTCTTCCACCCGTGTTTTCAGTTCCTCTAACACCGTTTTCACCCCTTTGCGCAGGTTGTTCTGTAATTTTCATCCAGTTGGCGCGTACTATAAAAAAAGGATTTCCTGCTGTCAAGAGGTGAATTAACTCACTGAAAGTTTTAAGGTAATGCGATAAAAAGACCCACCGGCCACCGTGGTGTCCGGTGAAAATGACATTACATGCCCGGGGAAAACCATCTTTCGAGTCGATGGAACGGTATCTTCGACGACCTCCACCCCCCGATTTCCGCCGCTTCTTTTCCGGCCGGTGGCCGCAGAACCGGGTAGTGGCCCTCGAAAAACAGACCGTCCCCGACAAAAAATGCCCCGGGAGACATATCCCGGGGCATCCGTTCTTTCATGCACGGCCTTGCCCGCCGTAAGAGCCCGACGACCGGCAGCGTTTACCGGAAAAGCTCGCGCGCGATGATAATACGTCTGATTTCCGACGTCCCCGCCCCGATCTCGTAGAGCTTCGCATCACGCCACAGCTTCTGAATCGGGTATTCGAGGCAGTATCCGTACCCGCCGTGGATCTGGACCCCCTCGCAGGCAACTTTTGTGGAGGCCTCGGCGGCAAAGAGGATCGCCGCGGCGGCCAGCTTATCCAGCTCCGTTCCCTTCCCCCCCCTCTTGCCGTCAGGACCATCGGCAAAGCGGGCCGCCCGGTAGACCAGCCCCCGCGACGCCTCAACGAGACAGTACATGTCGGCGATCTTCTGCTGAATCATTTCAAAATCTTTCAGCGGTCTGCCGAACTGTTCGCGCTCCTTTGCATATTGAACCGAGTATTCCAGCGCCTGCTCCGCAATCCCGAGCGAGCCGCCCGAAAGGACAATCCGTTCATAGGCAAGCCCGGAGGTCACCACCGCCACACCGGTATTTTCTTCGAGGAGAAGATTCTCGGCCGGCACCTGCACATCTTCAAAGCTGAGTTCGCAGGTCGGCGACCCCCGCATGCCGCACTTCTTCAACTTTCTCGACACCGACACCCCCGGCGAATCGGCATCAACGATAAACGCGCTGATCCCGTGAGGCCCCAGTTCGGGAGCCGTCTTTGCATAGACGAGGAGCGTCTGCGCGATGCTCCCGTTGGTGATGAACATCTTGCTCCCGTTCATAACGTAATGATCGCCGTTCTTTCGCGCCACCGTCCGCATTCCCCCCAGAGCATCCGAACCGGCATTCGGTTCGGTCAGACAGAGGGCTCCCACATGCTCCCCGGCACACATGGGTGGCAGGTATTTCCTCTTCTGGGCATCACTGCCGTTTTTGTGGATGTTGTTGGCACAGAGATTTGAATGTGCCCCGTAGGTCATGCCCAGTGCAGGAGAAATCCGGCTCAACTGTTCAACGGCCAGCGTCTGCATCATGATTCCCTGACCGGCACCGCCATACTCCTCATCGATGGTAATTCCGAGCATGCCGAGATCACCAAGCTTTTCGAAAAAACCCTCCGGCATCCGGTCATCGTCATCGATTTCCTCCTGCATCGGTGCGATTTCATTGACCGCCCATTTGTACATGGTCTCGGCCAGCATCCGTTCTTCATTCGTCAACTCTACCATATTCCGCTCCTTTTGTTGGTTTTCTTCATGACAGCACTGAGTCCTGTCACTCTATTTCTGCAGAATGTCGTCACCGTTCTTCCCTCAATTTCCCCCGTCCGTGAGACATTCATCTACCCGATAGAGTATGAAACCATCCTTCGGTTCCACGACGTAATTCAATTGTAAGAGAACTCATCACTCAGTACGGGGAAAAGAGAATCCCCGCTCCCCTCAGTTTACTCAATCAAAAATTGATTCAATTGTCAATAATTAATTGACAACAAATATTAAGTAATGATATATCTTTACCCATACAAAATATTAACCGTCATATGCATTTGGTATTATTATGAATTTAGGTTCTATACTGAAAGACAAGCGGAAGGCGCGGAAGCTCACATTGAAAACGATTGCCGAACGGGCGGGCATCTCGGAGGGGTTTTTATCGCAGGTTGAAAATGAGGTGAATTCCCCCTCGGTGGATACGCTCGTCAATATCTGCAACGCAATCGGCATCAATGCGGGCGATGTGCTCAAAGAGGCGGAAAAGCAGGAACGGATCGTGATAATCCGCAGGACCGACTGGGAAGAGGATGTGGAAATCCCCGCATCGGGCTTTGCGACACAGCGTTTCTTTTCGCCGGAAAACAGAAGGGTTGTTGACAGTTCGGTGATTGCCATCGAGCCGGGTCGGAGCATTCCGGCCCGTAAAAATGTTAAAAACACGCAGGAAATTCTCTGCGTGTTGAAGGGTGAAGTGGAACTTTTTCACGGGGGAGAAACGGTTAAACTTTTTGAAGGGGATTCCGTGCATTACTGGTCTATTCAGCAAAGAGAGATTATTGCGAACAGATCAGGGGGGCTGGCTGTTGTTCTTTGGGTGGGAACACTGTAATTTGCGCGGAATTATCCATAGGAAAAATCAACTGATAGAGAAAGGAGTGGACGAATGATTAAATTCAGTGCGGAACAACTAAAGGTTCCCAAGATGATGAGACCGGTGTATCTCGTCACTGCAGGACAGTCACAGTTTGATCGGGCCTTTCCCGGCAAGCGGACAGAGGAACTCTGTGTCGATGCATTGACACAGGCGGCCGAGCTTATCGACATGACTCCTGCGGAGTTAAAAAGCTATGTTCATACCGCCTACTACGGCCATTTTGCAGACCATTTCGGTGATCAGCTTCTTGGCGAGGCGGTCATCCATGACCGCCTCGGCCTTGACCCTCTTGGAACCATCGGCGTGAAGACCGGCGGCGCTACCGGGGGTTCAACCATCTGGGAGGCGATTAAGGCCGTCGCGTCCGGCTATTCCGACTGCGCACTGGCCATGGGATGGGAGCGAATGGATGAGGTTCCCACCGATGAGGGAAACTTCCTCATCTCCTGCGCGGCCGACAAGGACTGGGAAACCCCGCTGGGACATATCTACACGGGCTACTATGCGGTCATGGCACAGAAGTACTGGAAGGTCTTCGGGAAAGAGGAAGAATCCTTCAGAAAAACCCTTGCCGAAATCGCCGTGAAACACCGCGGCTACGCACGGTTTAATCCGTATGCGCACGGCTCCATGAAAATCACCGTCGAGGATGTCCTCAATTCTCCCGTTGTGGCCTATCCCCTCCTGGCCCTTGACTGCTGTCTCATGAGCGTCGGCGCGGCATGCTGCATCGTCTGCGACGAAGAAACGGCGGTTAAACTTACC
>Ga0272441_10003501_pt1 | contig 29755 bp, 27 predicted proteins | sample SSMProp6N_FD_193582 | JGI IMG/M metagenome (GOLD analysis project Ga0272441, IMG submission 193582) | Marine sediment archaeal communities from Little Sippewissett salt marsh, Falmouth, MA, United States - SSM-Prop-6N | ecosystem: Environmental > Aquatic > Marine > Wetlands > Sediment ... | reverse complement strand
TCCCTATCCAGTCAGGGCGTTCATCTCTTTACAATCATCAGCGCACGGTCCATACACCAGTTCCATGTTCTCCCTAGTCTTTGCCAGTGCCCTGATCGCCCCGTCCAGGTAGTCCTCTCCATCAACGGGCTTTAAAAATGCTACCGAAAGAGATCTCGGCTGCTGTCCACCCCGTTCGGCAAGGAGGTATGAGGCATACGCCCGCGAAGCAAAGCTGTTCTGCTTCCCTTTCGGTCCAACCTTTGCAGCCGTTTCCACGAGGGCGCGTATTGCTGCATCGGCGAGGTCAGTGTCCCCGTTCAGATTCTCAACAAGTAGATCGCGATTGATGCAGATATATGCGTAGAAGAGCCCGGCCGCGAATTCAGCCTGACCTACATGCCCTGCACCGACATCCTCCACACCGCGGTTGAGATCGTCCACAGCCGTGAAATAATCATCCTCCACCGCGACCTTATGGACCGTGATCGCATGAGCGACCTGAACTGCCGCTTCCTGATTGAACGACGGATATGCGGCGAGCATCCGGCCAAACATGGCGATGTCCACCGCAGAGCTCTGTTTCCGGAGGAGTTCGAGTTCCTCGTCTGTTGGTTCATTTCCTTCCTTCGAGATCTTTGCAATCAGGTCATCGATCGCTGCAATCTCTTCTGGGCTGAAGTGGATCATCTGCTCGACGCAGAGCGAATCCTTCTTCTGTTTTTCAGGAGGATCATCCTTTTTCGGGGTCTTGAGTTTGCCGAACTTGCCGCCGATTGCCTGCCCCCACAAAACAGCTTTCTTGTCGTCAACCTTCGGGTTGACCGTTTCTGTGTCTTTCTCGGCGATGACGTCCGCGAGCGTCCGCCCCGTCGTGAGGGCGAGGTACACCTGCCACCCCATCTCTTTTGTCCTTATCCCGAGATGACCGCCAAATGCCTCCTTGAAGTGTGCGGATTCACGCCACGCCCTCTTGAGACTCTGCGAGGATACCCGGAGTCTCCTGACTCCTCCCATCATGGCGGTCTTCGGCGTTCCGAGGTCGTCGCGGTTCAGGTTCGACGGGGGATACGATGCAAGGATATGCAATTGGATAAAATCTGTCATTTTTTCACCTCATTTTTTTCTGTGGAATGTGTTCGTAATACGCTTCTGCCCAACGCCGCTTCGTCGTCTGATCCCACTTGTAGACCCCCCAGACGAGACTGGGGATCGCCTGTTCGGGGACTTTTCGTTTGATCTGGCGGATTATACGCGTCAGCATCGGATAGAGCTCGGCGTAGTCGTCGTCGGCCACCCTTAGGAGGCGGCGGAACCGTGGATCGCTTATCCGGGGAGCCGATCGGCCTTCGTCCGGGCGGGCGAAGAGTTCGGCTATCGTCACTCTCCCATCCACCTTGGGCGGGATCTCGACATGGGAAAGGATCCCGGCGACGGCCGCAAGCCTCTCGGGATCGAGATTCTGTGGCATATCCATCTTCAGGCGGTAAAATGCCGGCACAAAGGCCACTTCGGCCGGGCTGCGGCAACGTCGGAGTTCCGCCCGGTCACCACGTTCTTCTTCAAGCTCCTTCTGCCAGGCAATTATCGTGCGAACGGTTGCCTGCCAGGGCTTTTCAGTCTGTGCTGTTGTTTCGGTCATGGTTCTGCCTCATATCACGTCTTGCGTTTTTCTGGAACAGGAATGCCGAGGTGACCCCGGATAGCTCTGTTCGCCTTTGTGAAGGGTTTGGTCAACAACCCCCGGGCGTCGACCACTCTCTTTGCATTGATCGCATCAATGAAGTCGATCTGCGAGTACTCGTCGAAGAGTTCTTTACTTGTTTTTTCGAGCGTCTTGAGCCACCGACCTCTGATTGTGGAAGTATCGCCACCATTGCTCAGGGCAGAAGCAGCATCTTCAAGGCCCTGGTAGAAGGATTCTTCAGTTGCCTGGTAGAACCGGGCGGTGATCACCGAGAGATCTCCTTTGACGTCGGAAGGCTTGTCGAAGAGGGCAACCTTCACGCACCATCGGACGTTGTTCGCCGCCTCACTGGCAGACCTGACCATACCTGCGGCGAGATCTTCGAATGAGGCGGTCCACTCCTCTTTAACCGCGATGATCGGCATCGTCCCCTGATAATAGCAGCGGGGCTTTTTATTGTCCATATCATAGCCGGAAAGCCAGAGACGCGGTCGGCCGCCATGCCCAGAGTAGATCTGCCTGATTTTACCGGGAGGCGTACGACTTGGAAAGCGTTCTACGTTCATTGAGATCTTCGTCCCTTTCGTTTTGTCGTTGATGACCGTCCCGAGCCAGTTCTGGTATGTGATCCCATCCGGCTGTGGATGCAGGGGCAGCAGATCCGTTGAACTTTTATCCTTCCGGTAATACGGGCTGAGCGGGTGGACCCAGCCAGCATACCTTACCCCGTAGGGTTTCGTCCGGTAGCGGGTGATCAGGCGGTTGGTCTTCTCACTGCAGAGATCGCAGGTTCCCGGATGGGCATTCTCGAAGTCGAGGAGGATCCTCCGTGGCATAGCCCAGAACGCCTGGTCGGGATGGGCGTCTCGGGGCGTTGTTTGTGTGCCTGCTTCACTGGTCCTGAGGTCTCCCATCCAGGGGAACCTGCGTGAGTCCCCGGCTCGTACCGGGCTTTCGTCGTCGTCCCAGTGATCCCGGTCGATGACATTGGCCCAGACTGTCTGCCAGAGCGTGGGGCCGAGGATGATGCTGGTCATCGGCCCCCCGCCACGAAGGGACGTCATGTGCCCGCGTCCACCGCTGGGGGCGTTTGTCTGGAGCGTGAAGAGTGCCATTGCAGCGCAATAGGAGCAAAGTCCTTTCACCGTCCCCCTCTTTACAAACCAGTCGGTGTTCTCGCTTATCTTCGTCTCTTCGGGCATCCCGATCAGGAGGTTGTCGATAGTCCAGTAGGTTCCACCGTCAATCCCTACCTCCTGCATGAATCGGGGGCCCTCGCCGTCAAGGTTGAATGCCGGTGCGAGCGGTTCGAGTTTCGCTCTCATCTCATCCGGGCTCGGAGGGTCGAGCAGCAGCTTCTCCCATTCCTCATCGTCTTCAGGCGTGAGGATCGTCTGGCAGATGCCGATGAGGAATTGGATCAGGGCGCCGTCGAAGTCAGGTCGAAGAGCAGCTATCGTTACAATGGGGTTATCGCTATCGTGACGATCGGTCATCTGCCACGGGGTGATGGTCTCTTGTGCTCCGCTTCTTCGTCTGATCGGAACCCACCGATCAGTAATCAGATTCGTGATGAGTAACACATCCTTTTAACTTTATCACTTTTCATCTGCTCCACATCGTTCCTTATATCCCCAGTGCTTAAGAGTCTTCCGATCCGTTCCTGACAAAGATAAGTCCCTGTTCACTGTCGTACTTTATCCAAGCCTCCTTTCCCGATTTTTGTGCTACAACACCCATCCAGTCCCCGTTCTCGAAGGCGAGGGGAATGACAACGGCATTCCGCCCCCAATCACGCATCGTTGTGATCGCTTTCTTCATCGCTTCGGCAAGGGGCCCGCTGTGTTCTGCTGCGGCGGCGACCAGGCTTTCGCGGATGCTCACCTGGCTGAGGTCCCATGCAACCCGGAGATCAGGGTCTTCAGCCCAGGGGGTGATCTTTAAGCCGTCCCATCGGGCGAGCCTGAGCGTCACCGATGGTTCTCCAAGACGGGTGGGTGTCCTGACATCGTCCTTCCACCCCTCTCCGGTAGCCGAGTAACCGGGTTTCAGTTTGAGGGCGTTCTGCGCTGCGAACGATGCGTCTGCAGATTCAATCCCCCGCACCTTCGCAGCCAGCAGGCGAAGAGTCGCAGGAATCGATTTCTCGCTCTCTTCGCCAAATACGGCTTCAATGAATGGGTGTGCATCCCCCGGAATGTTGATCTCGCCTCGCGAAAGGAGATTCGCGGTCAGCCAGAGACGTGCATGGTCAGGATATACCGCCGCTCCACCGGGGAACATCCTTGAATACCACCTTTCATCGGGGTTATCCTGTATTTCCGGAGTCAGGATCAAAATGTGTGGCATACCGCGATCTCCGCGATCATGTCGGTGGATTCTCCCCGCCCTCTGGATGATCCGGTCGATGGGGGCAAGGTCACTGACCATGAAGTCGAAATCGAGGTCAAGAGACTGCTCCACCACCTGCGTTGCAACGAGTACCTGCCCCCTCCTGCTCTCCGGACCGCTATATTTGCCGAAACGTTCTTCGACCTCCTTTTCAATCTTCAGGCGGTCACCGAGCGTGAAACGTGCGTGGAAGAGACGCACGGTGCCCGGAGGCAGGATCGCAGAGAGATGACGCCATGTTGCGACGGCGTCGTCAACGGTATTCCTGATACGGCAGACGCACATCCCCCTCTGAGCAGCGGCGACGACCGCCGCATCCGCTTCGTCGGGTGACGTGGTCAGGGAGACGACGATCCGCCGCTGCCGTGCCATGGAGAAGACCTTTTCCTCTGGAATAGCCGACCGTGAAATATGGGTGAGGAGGGGGTAGCCGTCAGCCTGGAGTTCCGCCTCCATATCTGGGATGCGGCGTGCGAAACTTTCAGCGAGCTGCTTTCTCTGGTTTGAAGGAAGCGTGGCGGAGAGGAGAATAGCACTTCCTCCCATGGCACCGTGGAACTCCAGAAGCCGTTGCAGGAGTTCGTGCATGTAGGGATCGCAGGCATGCACTTCATCGACGATCAGGATATTTCGAGAGAGACCGAGGAGCCTGAGTGACTGGTGGCGGACTGGAAGAATCCCAAGAAGTGCCTGGTCGATGGTACCCACACCCACCTGGGCGAGAAGAGCCTTTTTTCTGTTGTCTGCGAGCCAGGCAGTTCCGGAAGAGCTGTATCTACTCTCTCCGTCCCTTCCTTCCAGGTACGCCCTGATCACGCCATAGAGCTGGCTGGCCGAGTGGGCAAGAACCGTGGAGTAGGTTTTGTCCTCAAAAAGCCTTCCTGCTGCATCTTCAACCCTGGTGTACATGGCATTGGCGGTTGCCATGGTGGGAAGCGCAATATAGAATCCTTGCCCTTCGCCGGCTGCCATGAGCCGGTGTGCAAGAGTGATCGCCGCTTCGGTCTTTCCGCTTCCGGTGGCGTCCTCAATAATAAAGAGGTGCGGCCCTGCTCCGAGAGGGCAGGAAGAGGCGTATTTCTGGAGGGGCGTCGGCGCATGTTCCGCAAATATTTCAGGAAATAGATCCTCGATCCTGCGTTCCTGTGACGGGATAGAAGGGATAGTGCCTTTATCTCTGACCGCTGCCGCTGCATTAGGGAGGGCGATGTCATGCAGGTACAAAGAGAGATCACATGCATCCACCCTATAGGGGAAGTAGTCTTCATCCGACCCGATCCAGTCGGCGAGGACACAGAAACCAGCAACAAGCCAGGATGTCTTTTTGATTGCCCGGATAGTTTCCCGGTCATCCGACAGGGGAAGAAGCCCTCGGTCGAGGAAGAGCGCGCCGCAGTCCCTGATAAACTCTTCCGCCGCGCGCTTATCCTCGCTGGTGAACCATTCCAGGATCGATGTCTCCTCCTCATCTGGAGGTCTCCCGTGATGGCCGCAGGACACTTTAAGGAGAGGATCGACGACACTCCAAACATCATCTGCGTCTGTGCCGTCTTTGAGCCCGATCCAGCCTTCATCTATTGACTTTTTCCAGAGGTGTTCCCTCCAGAGGCGGTAACCGAGATCAGCATGGTGTCTCCACAACCTGTTTTCTGCGGGAAGATCCGAGCCCATTCGCTGGAATGCCGGTGTTGAAAATTTTCCCGTGTCGTGGACGGCAAGGAGGAAACACAGAAGGGATTCGAGATCTCGTCCATCAAGACCAATTCTGCCGAGGCGCTCCCGCAGTATCGGGTCGCTCCTGAACAGGACTGTGCCGACAGCAGCCACGTCAAGTGCATGATACGGGAGCAGGTGAAACTTCGGGCTATTTTCATCTCTATTTTTTTTACCCCAATGGTGGAAATAGGAAGGGGCGTTGGGATCCATGGGCTGTATCTCCCCAGAGATGATCGGAAACATCTCGTCGATCACCAGATTGTTTTTTATATATATTGGATCATGCCGGACGACGAAAGTAACGGCCCTTATGCCATTTTCAGCCGTTGCCTTGCTGGAACCATCGATTTGCCGCACATTCACGACTACACTACATATGGCATGGGGAGCTGCAACGTCGTCCCAGCAACTGAATCAATGCTTGAATGCCCTCATACGACGACAGGGAAAGACACCACCCAAAGCAAAAACAGAGAAGGCCGGGGCCGAGATTCGAACCCGAGTCCAGGGAGCCACAATCCCTGAGGATAACCAACTACCCCACCCCGGCAAAATACCCTTTATAATACTACAGCAGTACTCTTTAAGGTATCTTTTCTCCATACCACCCGTGTTGCGGAGAACGACACCGTCCTGACCCGCGGCACCACAGGCATGGTTATGCGGCCGGGGACCCAATCGTGATCTCACCTAACCCCACGCGGCGGTATGCGGGCAGGCGCACCGGAAGGAGAATGAAAATGAGCGGCAAATCGATTCGGACACCCATCGTATGTGTTCTCGGGCACGTGGACCACGGCAAGACCTCGCTTTTGGATAAGATCCGGGGTTCATCGGTGGTCGACTCAGAGGAGGGAGCGATCACCCAGCATATCGGAGCGACTATCGTCCCGCTGGAGGCGATCGAGAAGATGAGCGGCACAGGGGGCAAGGTGAAGTTCGATGTGCCAGGCCTGCTCTTCATCGACACGCCCGGCCACCACGCCTTCACCACCCTGCGCTCCCGGGGCGGGGCGCTCGCCGACATGGCCATCCTGGTGGTGGACATCAACGAGGGGTTCCAGCCGCAGACCATCGAAGCGCTCCAGATCCTCAGGAACTACAAGACGCCGTTTGTGGTTGCCGCCACCAAAGTCGACCGCATCCACGGCTGGCGGGTCCACGAGAATATGCCCTTCGCCGCCACCTTTGCCAAGCAAAACGACCGCGTGAAAATGGACGTGGAGAACAGGGTCTACGAGCTGGTGGGCGCACTCTCGGAGCGGGACTTTGCGTGCGAGCGCTACGACCGCATCAAGGACTTCGCCCGCAACGTGGCCATCGTGCCCGTGAGCGGCAAGACCGGTGAGGGGGTCCCCGACCTGCTCATGGTAATGATCGGGCTTGCGCAACGCTACATGACCGACAACCTGGCCCTCTCCGCGGAGGGGCCGGGCTACGGCACGGTGCTGGAGGTCAAGGAGGAGCGGGGGCTGGGCACCACGCTCGATGTCATCCTGGTGGACGGCACCGTGAAGGTGGGCGACGAGATCATCGTGGGAGGGCACGACGGGGTCATCGAGACCAAAGTCCGGTCCCTGCTACAGCCCCGGCCGATGCACGAGATCCTGGTCGAGGACCGGTTCGAGCGGGTAAAGGCCGTGCAGGCAGCCGCCGGGATCAAGGTGGCGGCCCCCAAACTGGAGGGCGCCATCGCCGGATCGCCGCTGCGGGTGGTCAGGGGCGACCGGGACGAGGTGCGGGAGCAGGTCATGCACGAGATGCAGGACATCCAGGTCGCCATCTCCGAAGAGGGGATCACCATCAAGGCCGACACCATCGGGGCCCTGGAAGCGCTCTCCAAGGAGCTGGAATCCAACGAGATCCCGGTGATGCGGGCGGAGGTGGGGCCGGTCAGCCGCCACGACATCATCGAGGTGGGGACCATCAAGGACCCCCTGCACTCGGTGCTGCTCGCCTTCAATGCGCCCCTGCTCCCCGATGCCCTCGACACGCTCATGGACCACTCCATGAGCCACGTCCATGTCTTCGAGGGGGGCGTGATCTACCGCCTCATCGAGGACTACCTCGAGTGGCAGGAGGAGAAGAAGCGGGCGATGGAGAAGAAGGTCTTCGAAAACCTGGTCATGCCCGCCAAGATCACGCTCCTCCCCGACTGCGTCTTCCGGCAGAGCAACCCCGCCGTGGTGGGGGTGCGGGTGCTGGGCGGCAAACTGCAGTCCAACGTGGACCTGGTCCACCCCGATGGGCGAAAGGTGGGGCACATCAAGATGATGAAGAGCGGCCAGGAGACGGTGCACGAGGCCGATGCAGGGACCGAGCTCGCCATCTCCATCGAGGGACCGACCGTGGGCCGCCAGGTAAACGTGGGTGACGAGCTCTACGTGGACATCCCCGAGCGGCACGTCAAGATCCTGGAAAAAGAGATGTTCTCACACTTAAACGTCAGCATGCAGCTTATCCTCGAGGAATTCACCTCGATGAAGAGAAAGGAGAACCCCTTCTGGGGCAAGTAGTATTTTATTGTGAGGCGTCCAAATTACTAGACACTTCAGAGGAGTACGCGATAATGGTAGATTTCAAGGTTGTCCTTTCAGATCCTCAGACAGGAAAATCATACAAGGTTGATGCGACGGGAGGGGCCGCAGGATCCCTCATCGGAAAGAAGGTCGGTGACGAGGTCGGCGGCGATGCGTTCGGCCTCGCAGGCTACACCATCGCCATCACCGGCGGCACGGACCACACCGGGATCCCGGCGAGGAGAGACCTCCCGGGCGTCTCGCGCAGGAGACTGCTGCTCTCCGAGGGCACGGGCTTCAAGCCGCACTACGACGGGGAGCGGCGGCGCAAATCGGTCCGTGGAAACGAGATCACCCAGGATTTCGTCCAGGTCAATGTAAAAGTCGTCAAATACGGCGGAAAAACGTTAAAAAGCATTTTTGAGCCCGAACCCGAGGTTACTGAAGGATCCGAGGAATAAGGGGGCAACCCCTCACTTTTTGCGCCCGAGCCCTGCTCTCAGGTCTTCGAGCACGTCGTCGAAGGGCACCGCATACATTCTTGCCAGCACGACCACCGCAGCCTCTCCCGCCAGGTGTCCGTCGAACCGGTTCTGTATCAGGTCGTTGAGCTCCGCCGCCACCGCGGGCACCTCCTTTCCCGTCTGCGCGGCAATGCGTTCCAGCATCGTGGCGACCGGATCGTCGCTCTCGAAGATGTCGCCGGGGGGCTTGAAGCCGAGCGGGATGGACACCTCAGCGACCGCAAACTGCGGGGTGAGCACCCCGTCGGCCTGGGAGAGCAGCCCCCGCTCCTCCGCGAGCGCAACCAGGCGGTCCGCCTGGTCCTTGTTCATCCATTTCCGGTCGATAGCCAGGAAAAAGATGAATTCGCTCTTTCTCAACGAATCCTTTCGCATGTGCCGGAACGGGGCCGCTACCGTCTGCTTGAGGCTCACTCGCAGGCACCCATGACGTAACTTTTGAGATGCATCGCATCCATGCCCCCCGAACTGCCCTCCTTGACGACGAAACACTCGCACCTCGGGCCCGAATCCTGCACCCGGAGGAAAAACCGGTTTTCCGAGAGGGGCACTTTTCTCTCGGGGGTGAGTAGAGTCTCGTTCAGGGCGATCCTGAAATCGGCCACCTCACTCAGGGTGTCGCAGAGACCGGGGATGCGGTCCACGGGCTCGAACCGGGTTTTGCTCTCGGCAACATCGACCAGGAAATGGAGTTTGACCAGATCGGCTCCTTTTCTGTCCGTGATATGGCTGTTGTTGAGCCCCACGATGCACCGCACGACCTCAGCAAACGGGTGTGTGATCTCAAATGTCAGGTCGGCCTTGAGCGGAAAACGGTGGTAAATTCTGCGCATCAGTATATAGTGAGGAGAGCCGCTCTAATAAAGAGTATGCTGTCACTGTGCGGGGCATACCATCCGGTGTCGGGTACGGTCAGCAAAAAAAGTATACACCGGCCCCGGATTGGCCCGGCATGCCTCTGTGCACCTTACTCGATGAGCACGGCGTTGATGACGCCGTCCTGTCCGGGCCTGCTCACGATGCGTGCCCGGCCCATCTCGGTCTTGATGATGGCGCCCTTCGTGAGAAGGTTCCGCCGCACGAAGTTCGGGTTTGCGGGGTTCTCCTCCACGTTCTCGATGATGGACTGTTTGCTCTGCCCGGTTTTAGGATCGGCAACGGTCGCGTAGGTCGCCCGCAGGGCCCTGACCTTCCTGTTGCCCCCGTGGGTGCGGATGATCCGGCTGCGGGTCTCTCCGATATGGGTCTCTGAGGGGGCCCTCCCGATCTCAACTCTCCTCTTCTTCCTCGACGAATGAATCCGGCCGCCGGTCATTCCACGTACTGATCTTCCATGCCACTGCATCAAATCACCATTTTCTTATGTGTTCGTGAATATGACGGATGATAAGATTTTTTTGAAAAAATCACCCGCAACCTCGCAGAAGGCGGAAGCACGCCACCATATCAGCGTTTCTCCACCTTCAGCCCTTCACTGAAGTGCTATAAATATTCCCGCTATAGCTATTTAACTTCACTGATCACTCCAGGATCGCATCGAGGACCGGCGCAATACCCACTCCAGCCTTCAGGTTGGTGCGAAAGACCTGCATCACCGGGTTGTAGCGGTGCATGTCCGCCTCCATCCGGTCGAGATCGCAGCCCACGTGCTCGGCGAGATCGATCTTGTTGATGATGCCGATGGCACTCTCGCGAAACATCATCGGGTGCTTGTTGACCACATCATCCCCCTCGGTGCTGCTCACCACAACGATCCGTTTCTCCGCCCCGAGGCGGAAATCGGTGGGGCAGACCATATTGCCCACATTTTCGATGAAGAGCACATCGATGTCATCGAGCGGCAGGTCTTCCAGGGCGTGTTGGACGAGGTGCGCATCGAGATGGCACTCCTTACCGGTGTTGGCGTTCACTGCCGGAATGCCGCTCGCCACGATCCGCCTGAAATCGTCGTCGCCGTAGACGTCGCCGGCGATGGCACCTGCACGGATCCCCCGTTCGGCGAGGAGGGGGACGAGACGCTCGATCAGCGCCGTCTTCCCCGACCCGATGGCACCGAGAAGGTCGAACGCCCGCACGCCGTGATCTTTGAGCAGGTGGGCATTGGCATGGGCGATCCGGTTGTTTGCGTCAAAGATGTCCTTTTCAATACTGACATCGATATGGTGCATACAGTGAGGTTCGATCCTTAGCGGTATATAGGTTCACTTCCTTATAGTACTCCAATGCAGCGAGATCGGCTTCTGTACCCCTGTTATTTTGACAGTACCTGTGGACGCGGTGACGGCCGCCGCGTCCCCCGCTCCCTCGCGGTGGAACACCCCACCACCAGGGACATCGAGAAGGCGGCAAAGAAACTCGGCCTTTCCTGCAGGGTCGAGGAGGCATCCCACCCCCACCACTGGAACGAGAAGGAGGGGCGGGTCGCCGTTGCCTGGGAGGGGTCCAAAGAGGATCTCGTCAGAAAGATTGCGGGGCGGCTCTCAGGGGGTGCGTGAGCGGCATGTACGACCTGCACACCCACACGCTCCATTCCGACGGGGAACTGCTCCCCATCGAGCTGGTACGCCGGGCGGCGGTGCTGGGGTACACCACCCTCGGGATCACCGATCACGTGGACGCCTCCAATATCTCACAGGTGATCGAGGCAACCTGCGCCGTGCGGGAGGAGGCTGCCAGCTACGGCGTCTTCCTGCTCTGCGGCGTGGAGATCACCCACGTGCCGCCGGCCCATATCGCCGATCTCGCCAACCGCGCCCGCAGGGAGGGTGCAGATCTGGTCATCGTGCACGGGGAGACGGCGGTGGAGCCGGTGGCGCCGGGGACCAACCGTGCCGCCTGCACCTGTGCGGAGGTGGACGTGCTTGCCCATCCCGGGTTCATCACCCCCGACGAGGCGAAGGAAGCGGCAGCCCATGGGGTGGCGATCGAGATCACCGCACGGGGCGGGCATAACCGGACCAACGGCCATGTGCTCTCTGTTGCCAGAGAGGCGGGGTGCACCATCGTCGTGAGCTCCGATGCCCACGGACCGCAGGACCTCATGACCGCAACCGCGCGGCGCGTCGTTGCAATGGGCGCAGGAATGTCAAAAGAGGAATGTGAGCGGGTTCTTTCGTTCGATGCAAGGGGCTGGCTCAAACCATAGTCTTCAATATATATATTTTAGCGTTATGTTTAAATAGGACAAGGGCATATATATATAGATTACGAAACGTCTTCGCAAGCAAGCGTGTCTCGCAGGTATGTATCGTGAAATTTGTCGGGCGAGTTAAAAGAATTTGTGGTCGGAGAATGCTCATTCTTCAATGCGATGCTGCGCAACTGCCCCGATTGTACACCGAGGTCACCGACAGGCGACTCAAACCTGTGGGAAAGCTTGTGGACGTCTTTGGCAATATTTCAGCACCCTATGCGGCAGTTCTCTGTTACGATGTCTGTGCCAGCACTGTGGGGGAGAAGCTGTTCGCAAAATGATAGGTGATACCGGATGCAGGAAATAGAAAAACTCAAACAATTGCAAATCCAGAGGGAATCCCTCAAAAAGAGATCCACCGAGCGTGAAAAAGAGACGGAGCACAAGCACGAAGAGACTGCACAGTCGGTCTGTCCGGAGTGCGGAAGCCGCCAGCTGGTGCACGATTACGAGCGGGCGGAGCTGGTCTGTCAGAACTGCGGGCTCGTGCTCGACGAGGAGTTCATCGACCGGGGTCCCGAGTGGAGGGCCTTCGACCATGACCAGCGCATGAAGCGTTCCCGTGTCGGCGCCCCGATGACCTTTACCATCCACGACAAGGGTCTCTCCACCATGATCGACTGGAGAAACCGCGACTCCTACGGTCGCGCCATCTCCAGCAAGAACCGCGCCCAGCTCTACCGCCTGCGCAAGTGGCAGCGGAGGATCCGCGTCTCCAATGCCACAGAGCGCAACCTCGCCTTCGCGCTCTCAGAACTGGACCGTATGGCGTCGGCACTCGGCCTGCCGCGCAACGTCCGCGAGACCGCGGCGGTGGTCTACCGCGACGCGGTGGATAAGAACCTGATCAGGGGCCGATCCATTGAAGGCGTGGCGGCAGCCGCCCTGTATGCCGCGTGCCGGCAGTGCAACGTGCCGAGGACGCTCGACGAGATCGCCGAGGTGTCCCGTGTGTCCCGCAAAGAGATCGGCAGGACCTACCGGTTCATCTCCCGCGAGCTGGGGCTGAAACTGCTCCCCACTTCACCCATCGACTACGTGCCGCGCTTCTGCTCCGGCCTCAACCTCAAGGGCGAGGTGCAGAGCCGCGCCGTGGAGATCCTCCGGCAGGCGGGCGAGCGCGAGCTGACAAGCGGCCGCGGCCCGACGGGGGTCGCCGCGGCGGCCATCTACATCTCCTCGATTCTCGGCGGAGAGCGGCGCACCCAGCGCGAGGTCGCCGAAGTTGCGGGCGTGACCGAGGTCACCATCAGGAATAGATATAAGGAACTGGCAGAAAAATTAGATATAGAGATTATTCTCTAATCTTTCTGCTCTCATACGTTTTGAGAACACCCCGGGGCTCGTAGATCAGGGGTAGATCGTTACGTTCGCAACGTAAAGGCCGCGGGTTCGAATCCCGCCGAGTCCATTCGTTTTTTCACCCGTTTCTATCAGATTTTATCCAATTCCCAAACCCTTTTCAACTGCTCTTCAACCGCCACGGGGCGACCGCAGGTCGCCGGGGGAATCGATTGGGGCGAAGCGCCTTCGGTCCGCAAACCCATCCTCAGCCACCATCCCTAAACCCGCCGATAAAAGGTATCCTTTTTCCGTATCCGGCGCGAGTATCATCCATACAGGCTTGAACAACGGGTGATCGGGATGAAAAACCTGGAACGTATCATGGGGGGTGCCGGGCCGGCAGTGCTCGCCGCGGGAATGGTGTGCGTGCTGCTGCTCGTGTGCCCGGCGCAGGCGGTATCCGACGAGGATGTCACGCCCAGCTGGGACTACCACGCCGGTCTTGACATATGCGGCGTCGGAGTGTCGGCCGACGGGGACTTCGTGGCCGCAGGGTCCGGCGACCATCACGTGTACTTCTTTTCCGAGGACGGGGGCCTGTTGTGGACCTACGTTGCACCGCTGGGCGTCAACGACGTGGCAGTCTCGGAAAGGGGGAGGTATGTGGCTGCGGGCACGGACAACAACCGGGTGTACCTCTTCAACACGAAAGGGGCCGTGATCTGGTCGTACTCTGCCGGCATTCCCGTCTGTGAGGTGGCCATCACGGACGATGGAGGATACGTCGCCGCCGGGACGGAGGGCGGCAGGGTATACCTGTTTACCGGCGAGGGAGACCTCCTCTGGTCACGGTCCGCCGGCCAGTCGGTCTGCGGAATCGCAATCGCCGACAATGCGGATATCGTGGTGGCAGGCTCGGCCGACCGGAAAGTGTACGCCTTCGATCGCGATGGCGAGACGCTCTGGACCTACAACGCCGACTTCGGGGTCTGCGGGGCGGCGATCACCCCCGACGGCTCCACCATCGTGGCCGGGACACAGAACGGCAGGGCGATTGTCTTCGACCGCAGCGGGGAGGTCGATTGGACCTTCTCGGCAGATCGTTCCATCTGCGGCGTGGACATCTCCGAAGACGGCGGATTGATCCTGATTGGATCGCAGGACCACCGCACCTACCTCCTCTCCCGGGAGGGAATGCTGATCTGGTCCGAGGCGCTTGGTGGCGAGGTCTGTGACGTGGCCATCTCCGGGACGGGCTCGCTCATCGCTGCCGGATCGACCGACTATACACTGCAGGTCTTTGCCGTGGCAACAGAGACTGCAGCCACCGCCACCCCGACGCCCACGGCGCCGCCCACTACCGCCGCACCGACCGAAACGCCGGCACCGTCGAACACCACCGCCGCTCCCACCTTCCCCCCGGCGACGAACGCCACACCCATGCCTTCGCCCACCCCCACCCCGAGCAGCCCGCTGATGGTGGTTGCAGGGCTGGGGCTGCTGTTGTTCGCCCGGCACCTCCGGCGCTGAGCCGGCCTCATCCCTTTCATTTTTTGAATGCAGAGAAGAAATGAGGGCTTATTTTGCGTTTTTCTGGAACAACACGGAGAATATACGGAAGGGAGGACATGGCACACAAAGATTTTCTGTATCGAATACCAACCGCGTGAATGGTATCGGCAGGGGGTACGGGAAGTACCCGGCGGACCAAGAATAGAACCCGAGATGCCGCCGCGCTGATGGGGGTGTTCAGCCGGTGCATCGGACCGGGGTGGTGTTGGTCCGCCGGGCGGTGCCGTATTGATAAAATTGCCAATCTCAGGATTTTCCTGAGAAAGGCCGCCGATATTCCCAGAGTGTTCCTATATCAGGAACAAATCCTTAGGTTTCCGCCATCCGCCATTATGGTTGACCCAATATGACCACGTATGCGGGATCCGTGACTGGATCAGGGAATTGCGCCCGGGTTCCCTGATCGGTCCATGTTGCGCACACGGGGAGTTCCATGAGACCTTGGGGGGTTACCTGGAGCACGAAGCACCGCATCCATCGTCAATCATCACTGTAGATCATATGGGCCGAATTTTTATATTACTGTTATAATATATATAGTTAATTATCATTTATAAGATATCCAATATCTCTTTGGATCATATCATTTCTGCGCCATACTTGCCGTTTTCCGGGAATCTTTTATGCATAGCAGGAATTGTCGCGGCACACGATGCCGTCATTCCCCGCCCCATCGGTGCTGGTACCCTCCGGCATCGGCCTTCTTGCCGTCGACGAGCACCCTGCAATCGGGAATGGCCCTGCCGATCACCGCGGCCTCCACTCCTGCCACCGGGAAGCGGTCCGGAGAGATGGTGAAGAGCAATCCGAAGTCCCCGCCCCCGTAGAGGGCGTATTCACGCGCCTCGTCGGCGGGAACCCCGCCGGGCAGGGGGAGGCGGTCCGACTCAATGGCATAGCCGCACGCGTTGACCGCCATAAGGTCGTAGAGGGAGATGACCAGCCCGTCGGAGACATCCATCATGGCCGAGGCCCCCGCCTCCCCGAGCCGCTGCCCCGCCAGGACCTGCGGCTGGGGTTCGAGGAGGGCTCGTCGGTGCTGCAAAAACCCGGCCAACCCCGCCTGGGCGCATCCGGGGGTGCCGGTGATGCAGACCAGGTCGCCGGGCGCAGAGCCCGTCCGCCGCACCAGGTGCTCTCTGCCCACGCGGCCGACCCCGCTGCTCACCACGGTGAGCTCGGCATGGGCATCGGTATCGCCGCCGGCGAGCTCGCACCCGAACCTCCCGGCGCAGGCCGCCGCACCCTCCGTAATCCCCTCCAGCCGCTCCCAGCGGTCCAGGCCCACGGCGAGGAGCACCGCCACCGGCCGGGCACCCATAGCGGCAATATCGGAGAGGGTGACCGCCGCTGCCATCCACCCGATCTGCCAGTCGGTCATCCCCCGCGGAAAATCAGCCGTCTCGTGCAGCATGTCGGTGGAGAGCACCAGGACGTCGCCATCGAGAGGAAGTACCGCACAGTCGTCGGCCACCCGGCCGGGGCCGATGATCTCCCCCACACGGCCGATGAGCGCCCGCTCATCCATGCCGCTTCACCTCTTTCTTGCGCTCGCTGCGGTACTCTTTGAAGATGGACTCCAGCATCTCCGTCTTTTTCCGACGGGCGTACTCCTCCTGCGCCTCGTCCCACGCGGCGAGGGCCGCATCGAGGGCGGCCTTCCTCACCGTACCAGTCCGTCCTCGCACGGTGACCTCAAGACCCTCTCTGGTGAGAAGGGGCACCCCGCACTCCTGGAAGGCGGCGAGCAGCCTGTCATCGGGGGCATCGCCGACGATCAGGCCGCGGATCCGGGCCCCGCAGAGGTGCTCCACCACGCTCATCCCCCAGCCGTCGATCCGTGGAGTATAGAGGTGGTCGCCCTCGCCGATCCCGAGGTCTTCCTCGAGGGACCGCACCGCATCGCGGGTCAGCGCCTCGAGCACCTTGAGGGGGATATGGTCGCCGTTCATCTGCAGGTCGGCGAACCGCTTGAGGCGGTCGATCTGCCGCATGAGTTTCTTCCGGCTCTTCTCCTCCTTCCGGAGCCGTCGTTTGAGGTTCTTGAGGGCGGCCTCCAGTTTGGTGATCTCGGTGTCCTTTTTGACCTTGAGGGACTTTTCGGACCGTTCGCTCTCCAGGAGGCCCCCGAGACGGGCTATCTCCACGTCACGGTCTTTGATATCCCCCTGCAGCTCGTCCACAAAGGTGCGCAGGCGCTTGACCATCCCCTCCAGCTGCATCAGCCGCTCATCACGGGGCGTCGGCTCCTCGCGCTCCTCCTCCGCCTCCTCTTTGGAGGGCGCCGCGGGGGTCATCTCCGCAACGACCTGCTCGATGGAGCGTCCCCGCACCACCCCGGCACGCAGCTCGTCCAGATCGAAGCCTGGAGGGGCGCGTTTGGCGATGTTTTTGAACTTGTTCTTGTAGGACCGGTAGGCATCGAGGGCTGCGGAGAGGGCGTCCCGCTCGTGATCGTTGGAATAGGCGTACCCGCTCGTGATCTCCCATTTCTCCTCCACGCTGCGGTCCTGGCGGGGGGTGTAGGGGATGGCGTTGAAGGCCCGGCGGATCTTTTCCACCGAGAAGGGCATATGGTGCACATCGGAGGCAATGATGAGCGGTTTGCCGATACGGAAGAGCTCCTCGATGACATCGGACATGGTCATCTGGCGGGAACTGATGAGGTGGATGAGGTTCCCGTCGAGATCGACCGCGGCGATCCCGATGGTCGTGCCGGGGTCGATGCCCACGATCAGGTAACGGGGTCGTCCCCTGAGGGGCTTGAACCGGATGCGGTCGAGTTTCCTCCCCGAAATGCGCACCTGCACGTCGCTCCCCCGGAAGGCGGCGACGGGGATCATGTCCCTCGAAGCGTAGACGTGGAAGTGCGCCCGGCTCATCCCCCCAAAGGCAGGCGACTCCTTTTTCTCGTACTTCAGCCCGGCATTCTTCAACTCTGCCTCGATCTCGCGGGCGCGCTGCTGGACGGCGCCGTGGATCTTGCGCACGTAGCGGTTCTGGCTCCATCCCCCCTTCCCGATGGAGCGGTGCCTGCTGACCACGATATCGCTGGAATTCTCAAACGCAATCACCTCGGCCCCGCTGCCGAGGGACGCCACCTGGGCAATGGTCCGCGCCTCGGCGAAGGGATCGAACTTGTTGAAGCTGATATTGTAGCGGGCGGCCACCTTGCCCAGCGACTCCGTCCGCTCCCCGCCCGTGACCTGCACGAGATGGGTAGAGGGGGGAAGCGCCTGGATAAACGAGAAGAGCTCCTTCTGGTCGGCGGCGATCTCCTGGAGGCTGTCGACGGCGAGAATGTCCGGCTCGTCCCCACCGAGCAGGCGCATCAGCCGGAATTTTGAGACCTGGCTCTCGGCGACGATCTCCCCGCCTTCCATCTGCACCAGTGCATAGACGGGGCGCTTTGTGCGGGACCGGACCGAGCCCTTGATGATGTCGATCCCGAAGACCTTCACCCGACCACCCGGGCCATTGCATCCTCCAGGGAGCAGGAAAGCCCGTATTTCTTCTCGAAATGGTTCAACACGTTCGTGACATCGCGGGCGAGGATCTCCTCGCTGTTCGGGTGATCGGCCTCCACCCACTGGGGCCAGTCGATGATCCAGCATTCCTCGTCGTCGAACATGATATTGAACTCGGAGAGGTCCCCGTGGACGATCCCGAGCCGGAAGGCGGTCTCCACGAACCCGAGAACCTGCTCAAACGACGCGGCCGGATCGGGAAGGGTGCAGCGGTTGATCGTTGTTCCCTGGATGAGCGACATCACCACAACATTGCGGTTCTGGTCGAGGGGAACGGGCACCTTGATCTCATCGAAGAGCTGGTTGAGCGCCTCGAATTCACGTTTTGCCGAGGAGGTGGAGGCAAATATCCACGGGAAATGCCCGCCTCCCGGCATGTACCCCCGGGAGCGCCGTGCGGTCTGGAACGAACGCTGGCCGATGCGATGGAATTTCAGCACAACCGGGCCAAACCCCAGTGCCTCGTAGACGACCGCCTCTTTGCCCTCGCCGATGAGGGGGCCCAGCGCCTGGATGGTGCCCCGGCGGGTCAGAGTGTGCAGGGCGAGGGTATCGTAGCCGGCGAATACCATCTGGAACCCCTCGTAGGGGACGGTGCTGCTCTTCACCAGGTCCATATTCATGAGCCGGCCGAGCCGGTAGCTCACCTCTGATTCCGAAAACCCGGTCGTTTGCCGAAGGACGTCGAGGGGCACCCAGCGGTAGCGCCTCATGAGGCGTTCGACCGCCATCAGCACCCTGATATCATAGGGCTGAAGCGAGCGAACATTTTCCGCAGAAACTGGCATCGTCTCACCATTTTATTTGTGGGGATGATATAAGTTTGATTGGAACGCGGTATGAAATGTCAGAAGTGCTCCAGAGAGGCGGTAATCTTCCAGCGTTACTCGGGGCTGCACCTCTGCGAGCACCATTTCACGATCAATTTCGAGGCGCGGGCGAAGAAGGCGATCAGAAAACACCAGTGGATAGAGCCCCATGACCGGATCGCCGTTGCCGTCAGCGGGGGAAAAGACAGCAGCGCCCTGCTCTACTTTCTCGTGTCACAGTTCGGGGAGAGAAGGGATGTGGAGATCTTCGCCATCTGTATCGACGAGGGGATCGCAGGTTACCGGGACCCCGCGGTGGCAGGGCGTATCGCCGCATCGCTGGGGGTGCCCTTCCATACGGTGTCCTTTCAGGAGGCCTACGGGCTGACCCTCGATGAGATCGTAGAAAGACGCGGGGATACCATCTCCTGCTCCTACTGCGGAGTGCTCCGCCGCCAGCTGCTCAACAGAACCGCCCGGGAGCTGGGGGCGACCAAGATCGCCCTCGGGTTCAACCTGGACGACGACGCCCAGTCGGTGCTCATGAACGTGCTGCGGGGAGACCTCGACCGTCTGGTCCGCCCCACCACCCCTGTCGAGGGACTCGTCCCCCGCATACGGCCGTTCCAGCCGCTGCCCGAGCGGGAGGTGGCGCTCTACGCCCACCTGCACCTCTCCGGCTTCGAGGAGCAGGGGTGCCCCTATGCCCACAATGCACTGCGTGCCGACGTCCGTACCATGCTCAATGACTACAATTATCGCCATCCTGCCACAAAGTACGCACTGGTACATCTGGGGGAGGAACTGGCACACCTGGGAGAAAGCGTCGCGTCCTCCCTGCACGCGTGCGAGACATGCGGGGAGCCCTGCCAGGATGTCTGCCGTGCCTGCCAGATTCTCAAGGAGTTCGACGTGCGATGATCCAATCCGTCCGGGAGCTGATCACTCCCCTGTTGCCCGACCGCAGGCTTCGGTTCTACCTCATCGTTCTTGCAACGCAGGTGATCTTTTACACCCTCCTCGTACACTTCACCTTTCCCCTGCTCGAGGGGCGCACGCTCTCCTGGATCGACTCGCTCTTCTTCGTCATCGAGACGATCACCACCGTGGGTTACGGGGAAATGCTGCCCTTCACCAACCAGCTCACCACCGTCATCGTGATATTCATCATGACCACCGGGGTCTTCACCGTACTGATGATCATTCCCGCCATCCTCACCCCCTACCTCGCCGCAGCGCTCCAGTCCACCCCGCCCCGCCGGGTCTCCACCGAGCTCTCCGATCATGTGGTGATCATCGGCTACGGGGAGCTGACCAAAGCCCTCGTCGAGAGCCTGAGCATTTCCGATCGGGCCGTCGTCATCGTGGACGAACGGGAGGAGAAGGTGCGTGCCGCCCAGCGCCGGTACGGGAGAACCGTCCACACCATCTGGGGCGATTACGCGAACCCGTCCACCTGGACCGGCGTTTCCATACAGAATGCCAGCGACATCGTCATCTGCGAGGACGAACGCACCACGGCGACCATCATCCTGGGGATCAGCGAGATGACCACGGCCCGCACCATCGCCGTGGTCGACGACCTCTCCTACGACCGCTACCTGCGCTACGCAGGCGCCGAGTACGTCCTCTCCCCGAAAAACTCCACCGGCAAGATCCTTGCCCGTCACGCGGTGCTCAGGCCCGAGGTTGACACCATCTATGAAGCCATCGGCCTCGACCAGATGAAACTGGATGCGGAATCGAAAGAGCGGACACTCAAGCTCATCAAGGTCCCCATTATGGAAGGCTGCAGGTGTATCGGCAGGAGCCTGGGCGACCTCGACCTCTTTGGCCGCCACGGGATCGACGTGCTCTTCTTCTGGAAGGCGGGCAACTTCGTGCTCCACCCGAAAGACGAGGACATCCTGGACACCTCCACCATGCTCTTTCTGCTGGGCAGAGCGGAATCGCTGGCAAAGGTGCTCGACGAGGAGTTCGTCGCAGGTGTGGCCGGGGAGGACCTGGCGATCATTGCCGGGTACGGCGATGTAGGGAAGGGAGCGTTTCGCGAACTCGCGGCGTCGGGGATCAAGTGCGTGGTGGTGGACCCGCGGGTGGGCCGCGAGGCGGACCTGCAGGGCCCGGAGATACATGTCGTCGCCGGGGAGGCGGAGCACGAGCAGGTACTCACCGACGCCCATATCGAGAGTGCCCGCTTCTGCATCGTGGCGGTCAACGATGATGACGTCAATATCTTCACCACCCTGATGGCCCGCAACCTCAACCCCAATCTCCGCATCCTTGCCCGGGCCAACGAACCGTCCTCCGTGGACAAGCTCTACCGGGCGGGCGCGGACTACGTGGCCCTCCTCCCCACCATCGGGGGTCAGGTGATCGCCGGCATCGTGCTCGCCGATTTCGTGCAGGTGCTCCTGGACCTGCCCAACGGCCAGAAGGTGGTGATGAAGCATATCATGCGGCACGTGCCCACCACGGTAGGGTGGCTGGAGAAGAAGAGCGGGGTGAGGATCCTGGGGATCGAGGGAGAGAGCCACTCCGTGATCCGCCCGGACAGCAGCGAGCCCCTGCACCAGGGCGACGCCGTCATCGCCGTGGGGGACATCCCCTCGCTCAAGCGCTTTATCGGACTGCTCTAGAGGAGAAATCACGATGCTTCGGGAGATCGAACGAATCAGGAACTTTATCCGGGAGACCTGCGGGGCCCGTGGAATCGTCATCGGGGTGAGCGGGGGCATCGACAGTGCCCTTGCGGCGGCGCTGGCCGCCGGCGCGGTGGGAGGGGAGAAGGTGCTGGGCCTGACCCTCCCCTCAGCCGTCACGCCGCAGGAGGATATCGAGGACGCCGCAGCGCTGTGCAGGGCATTCGGCATCACCCACCGGGTGACCGACATCGGCCCGGTCATCGACGCCTACCGGCACATGGAGGGGTTCGAGGACGCCCCCTATCTGGTGGGCAACCTCATGGCACGCACCCGGATGGCCGTGCTTTACTACCACGCCAACCAAAGGGGCGCCCTGGTATGCGGCACCTCCAACAAAAGCGAATACTTGCTCGGCTACTGCACCAAACACGGGGACAACGCTGCCGACCTCCAGCCCATCCTGCACCTCTACAAGACCGACGTCTACGCTCTCTCCCGCACCCTTGGCATCCCGAAGACAATCCTCTCGAAAGAGCCCTCCGCGGGGCTGTGGCCGGGGCAGCGGGATGAGGACGAGATCGGCCTGCCCTACCGGGAGATCGACCGGGCGCTCATCGCCCTGGAACGAAAGGGGTGGGAGGCGTCGACCCCGGCGGAGGAATGGGTGCTGGCCCTCGTCAGGCAAAATGCGCACAAACGCCTGCCCGCCCCCAGCCTGCTCACAGGTACTCCAGGGACTCCATAGCCTCTGCGGGCGTATTCAGGTAGGAGAGACACGAATACTGGCCAACCAGTTCATAGATCGGCATGCCGTGCCGGATGCAGAGGGCGGGGATCTCCACGGGTCCCATGATCCTGAGGGGCGGATGAAGGGGAGCGAGGGGATTCTCCACCCATTTCCCCCCCTCGAGTTCGTAGTAGGCGGCGCCGCGGTGTGCTTCAAAGAAGGCGTACTCGCTGGAAAACCGGGTTGAAACAAGGTTCGCCATGACCAGCTCACCTTCACCCGGGTTGATGGTCACATGGCCGTAGCCGGGAGGGATCAGCACCGCATCGCCCTCGCCTGCCCGGATGACGACGGCATCGGTGAGGTCACGGTCCTGGAGGAGGTAGTGCGCCGTGCCTTCGAGCACCTGGTAGAGCTCGGGGTAGGCCGGGCCTTCCGGCGATGCGGGGTGATAGTGGCCCTTGGTCTTGACGTACTCGCCGCAAAGCGTGGCGGGAGGAATCACGGTGATGTCGAAGCGGAGGTCGTGGATCTTCAGCCATTCCCGGTCGGCCTCGTTCATGGCCACGTCCCGGTACATAAAATAGAGGGGTTGATCGGGGGTGCAGGCGGGGTCCGCCAGCACCGCCTGCATCTGGGCCCCCGTCCTCGCCTCAGGTGAGGGGAGGGGACCCTTCCAGCGTTCCTGCAAGGTCATCAGTTGCCCTTGCGACGTTTCACCACATAATACCCGATGCCCGCCATCAGCACCACGATGAGGCTGATGACCAGGGGGTTGGAGAAGAGGGCCATCGAGCTGCTCCTGGGGATCACCTGCACCTGGACCTTCATGGTATCGGAGATCTGGCTGTTGTCGAGGGCGTCCCGGTACCGGATCTCAGAGTCGAGGCCATAGCTCTTGACATTGGCGCCGGAATCGACGCTCACCTCGAATGCGGCGGTGGCCGTCTGGCCGGGGGCAAGATCGCCCAGATAGGCCGTATCATCGTTGCTCGAGAAGGGATCGACCGCACTCAGGCGTGCCTGAGCATTATACACCGTCGCAGCACCGGTATTTTTGTAGGTCACCTCGATGACCTCCTTTTCCCCGGGAGAGAGAGATGCGGTTTCGGAGACCACGGAGAAGTCGATCTTCCCCCCGACTTCTACCCCGATCGTCTCGATCCCCGAGGTAGCATCGTCGCCCTCCTCGTCCTCGTACTCCACAAAGACCTTCAGCGGGTAGACCTGCTCCTCGGCGTCGCCGGAGACAGCCACTTTAAAGGTGCATTCGGCGACCTCACCCGGGGCAAAGGATCCCACGTAGACACTGCTGTCGGTGGGCACGAGGGGGCTTGTCTCGTCCTGGGCAATGCGCACCACCGCCGCGCGGGCCTGCTCGTATCCGGTGTGCTGCACCTGCAGGGTCAGGTACCCCTCGGTCCCCACGTTGAGGGAGTCGGTCCGGATATCGATGACGTCGATGGCGAGGTCGGATGTGATCCTGACCTGGAGGGGGAGGTCCACCTGCCGGGTGGTGTAGGTGTATTTCATCGTATCCGTGCCGAACTGTTCGGCATAGGAGAGATAGGTGTATTCGAGGGAGACCGGGACTGCATACACGCCGGGGGCGGCATTCTTATCGAAGGTGACGGTGAAGGCCGCCTGGGTGCTCGCACCGCCGGCAATATCGCCCACCATCTGGGTATCGGTCTTGACCGAGAACGGGGCGTCCTCCGGATCAAGCGTGACACGAACCAGTTTTGCGGTATTGGGCAGGTCCTCTCGGTTGATGATCGACGACTGGACGATCTTGACCTCGTTCAACCCCCGGTTCTCGATCGCTACGGTCAGGACAGCCGACTCGCCGGGGGTGAATTCGTTGGTTCCCGCGAGCGTTGCGGCAAGTTCCGGTTCGCCGTAGAGATATTTTTCGCCGGCCAGTGCGGGGACGCAGAGCAGGCTGATCAGCACTGCCAGCAGGAGAATGGTGCGCAAATTCATCGGTGGACTCCTTGTTGTTTTTGTTATAACAACATTTATAAGCCACCTCTATATATACCTATTTCAATGACGGAATCGCCGAATTCGGCTGATCTCACGGAAGCCCTAAAGTCGGTGGGGCTTACCAAGTACGAAGCGCTCGTCTACATTGCCCTGCTGAAAGTGGAGGGAGCCACGGCCACCGAGATCCACGAGATCTCGGGAGTGCCCCGGGCATCGGTCTACCCGGTGCTCGATCGGCTTATCCTGAAGAACCTGGTCATCGTCTCCCACAGCACCCCCAAACGGTTCAGGGCGACACCCCCGGAGGAGGGGATCGACAACCTGCTGCGCCAGATACACGCCGATGCCGACGCAGCCAAACAGGTGCTGCAGGAGATCTACCGCCAGAGGGTGACCGCCGAAGCGGGTATGGAGGAGCTCATCTGGAGCATTTACGGCGAGGAGAAGATCACCCAGCGCCTGGAAGAACTCATCTTGCATGCGGCCGTCTCGATCAGGATTGTCAGCAGCTGGCTGTTTCTCAAGAAAACCATCCATTCTGTCATGAAAGCGGCGGAACGGGGTATCAGCGTTGAGATCATCTCCGACCATCCCAGCCCCCCGGGGGCGTGCCCCGCATCGGTGCGCTGGACGGTTCTCCCCGTCCCGCTCAGGCCGGCACAATCGCAGATCGAGAATATGGCGGGCATTTTCATCGTGGACGGGGAAAAGGCCCTGCTCCTCATGGGATCGAAGGACGTTGCGCCGACCGCCCTCTATTCTGAATCCATGGGATTTGTCAATTTTTTCACGCAGTACTGGTCGTTTATCCGGGGACTTCACCACAGTGCCTGATCAGTAGTCCTCGATCGAGGTCATCTCCCTGATATCCATGAGCCCCTTGAGGGCGCGGCTCTCCGCCCATTTTCCCGATTCCTTGAAGGCGGCGATGGCGTTGGTCCCGCCCACCAGTGCCACGCCCAGGTATTCAGGGCTCGGCGGCACCCCCAGCAGGGGCGTGTTCGGCACCCCGACATCGAGGATGCCCGTGAACCCCGCCCCCGAGAGCTCGTCGAACACGTCGCCGATCAGGCGTTCGGCTTCCATATGGCACTCCCTGATATTGGCCAGGATGGTGCCGCTGCCCCGGAGCATCACGCCGGTGACGGAGGTGACCTCCTGCGAGATCAGCACCTGGAGGGGATCGATGGTGGTGTGCTCGTACCGGATGAGCGTGGTGAACCGCTTGGGGATGTTGCCCTCGATCTCCACCACCCCGCCGCCGAGGGGATTGAGGGGCACGCCCCGCTGAATGAGCATCGCATCGATGGTGATGCTGCACAGCGTGCAGATCCCCGCAGTTTTCTCGGGAATGATAAAACCGCCGATCTCCTCACCCGGCATAAGGAACCGCACCCTGTCGCTCACGCAGAGGCCTGCCGAGAAGGCGTGTTTCAGGGTGGCGATGGCATCCTCGAGGTCCTCGCGGCGCACCAATGAGAGGTTGTAAATCACGTCGCCAGCGTCTTCCTCCGGCTGGTAGGTCACCTTGAGCGCATACTCGTCAATACGGTGATTGATGAATTTCAGGGGGAGATCCATTGCGTAACAACCTCAATCGTAGAAATAGAAAAATTGTTCTATACTTCGGCAGCACATTGTTGGTAAATGATCCGGGGAAGAGCAATCGAGGCGGTACGCAATATTCTCGAATACGCAGGATACGAGGTGGGCGAGGTCGGTGGCGAGATCGATCTCTCCGCCGTGAACGGGGAGGAGTGCATCCTTGTACTCTGTTCCGACGATGGTGATGCGATCGGAAATTTCGAGACCACCCGCTATTCGGCAGATTTCGATGGAGAAAGGACGGAATGTGCAAAGATCCTCGTCACCACATTGCCGGGTGCGTCGTCGGCCCGCTGTACCAGGTGGGGGATCGAAGATGTGGCCAGGCTGGCCGGAGAGGCGGTGGGGGCCGCAATTAGTGGCGATTCCTTTTCTCTTGCCCTGAAAAGAGGGGCCGCAGAGCCTGCCCGGGAAGACACCACGGGGCCCCGTATCCCGCACCTGCCCATATCCATCGACAAGCGTCGTGCCGCGAGGATCGCCGGCATTGACGGCCAGATCGCCTTCCGGTTCCTGCCCCACTGGCACTACCACTGGAAGAGCACCGGGGAGAAGATCTTCAAGGACCGCGTCATCTCCTTTGATGCCGAAGAGCGCGGGTGCATGAGTGCCATCAACGGTTTGCGAGGCGATATCGACATCGGCGCCCTGGTCACCGACGCCATCCCGGGCGATGCGGTCGTGCTCGACCCTACCATCGATGAAGAGACCGCACGAGACCGGATCATCGAGGAGATCACCGACAAACTGACCCGCGGGGTCCGGGTGAAGCGGGAGGAGGGGGATACCATCTCCACCGAGGACAAGATCCTCAAACCCGACAGAAAAGACATTACCGTGGATCTCTCCCTCTTCTACGTTCCCATCTGGCAGGTCAAGGGCAAGAGGATCGTGGAGGTCAATGCGGTGAACGGCGAGATCCTCTGCGAACCGATGGACGACGGTGTCGAGCTGATCTGAGGCATGATAACGGTTGTGGGGGGCGGCCCGGCCGGCCGCACGGCGGCGATGCGACTCGCGGGTGCCGGAAAGGAGGTCGAACTCATCGACCGGGGCGGCCTGGGGGGCCAGTGCCTGCACCACGGGTGCATGGTCATCTGCGCCCTCAACGACGCCGCCCGCCTGCTCCAGGCCTCACGCTCGCTCGCCGACCGGGGCATCATCGATTCCGCCCCAGCCCTCTCGTTTCCCGCCCTGATCAGGGAGCTGCAAAAGACCCAGGCGATCATCCGCGATGTGCTTGACCGGGAGACGGAGCAGGCCGGGGTGACGGTGGTTCGCGGCGCAGAGGCGCGTGTGGACGGGGCAACGGTCGTGTGCGGGGGCGAGATGCGGACGCCTGAAGCAGTGCTCATCGCCACCGGCTCAAGGCCCCACATCCCCGACATCGAGGGGATCGACCTGCCCGGTGTCTACACCGCCCACCAGATCCTCAACGCGGAGACGCTCCCCCGCAACCTCGCCATCATCGGGGGCGGGGTGATCGGGGCGGAATACGCATATATTTTTCAGTCGTTCGGGTGCGAGGTCGATCTCATCTGCAGGAGCAGGCTACTCTCCGCACTCGATGAGCGGATCGGCAGGCAGGCACGAAAAGACCTCGATGGGGTAAGGATACGTGAGCAGACCGCGGTGCGTCGCATAGAGGGATCGCCGCGGGCGGACTCGCTGGTGCTGGAGACGGGGGGCAACGAAGAGGTGATCGGCGTCGATGCGGTGCTCATCGCCGCCGGGCTCGTTCCCCGCACGGAGATGGTGCGCGGCGTCCCCATGGGTTCGTCCGGAGAGATACTGGTGGATACTTCGATGCGGACCGCCGTTCGTTCTGTCTATGCCGCGGGGGATGTCACCGGCCCGCCGTACCTTACCCCGGCCGCCCGCAGGGAAGGGCGGATTGCCGCGGACGCCATCCTCGGCAGAACACCCCCGGACAACCCGGCGCGCATCCCCCAGTACCTGAGCCTGCGCTACGACCACGCCTTCTGCACCCTCCCCTCCGAAGCATCCGCATCGTTCACCATCCCCTCCCCCTCAGGCCCGGGGTCGTTCTGGTCGGTGCAGGAGCGCCACACCGGCACCTCAACCCTGGACTTCGAGCCGGAGAGCGGGATGATGACCGGCATCTATGCATCAGCGCCGGGCAGCGCGAACGCGTTGCCGTACCTCGCCCATCTCATGAGGCGGGGCCTTCCCCTCTCCGAACTCGAGGACCTCATCGAGGTCCACCCATCCACGGACGGAATGTACTGGCTTATCCGCTACGCGGCGGAGTGGCGGAGAAGAAACGGGTACGACTGAATACTCATTTTTTCACGCGATCGGCCGGGAAAAAAGAGGGGAGATCAGGGTTCAGGGGAGGTGACCTCGATGAACCCGGTCGCCGTGTCGTTGAACCCGGTCTCGTTTTCCACCGTCAGGTTCACCTGATACACCCCCTCCTCCGGGTACTCGTGCACCGGGTTCTGGACGGTGTCGTTGAGGCCGTCGCCGAACTCCCAGAACCAGGCGATGGGGAATCCGGAGGAGAGATCGGTAAACTGCACCACGAGCGGAGCAGGCCCTGCCGGGGGCGTGGCGACGAAACTGGCATTCAGCGGCGGGGTGAGGACTGTGATATTCTCCACAGCACTCGCCTCGGAACCCGTCGCGTTTGCCACCGTCAGGGTCACCGGGTAGACGCCCGGCATGACATAGGTGTAGGTGGTGTTCTGCTCAGGCGACATGCTCCCGTCCCCGAAGTCCCAGAGCCACGAGACCGGATCGCCCGTCGAGGTGTCGTTGAACTGCACCTCGAGCGGAGCGAACCCTTCCGTTACGTTGGCCACGAAACTGGCGTTCAGCGGGATCGCAGGAGGCACCTCGGGCGTGACCTCGGGGGTCACTTCTGGGGTCACTTCTGGAACTTCTTCAACGGTGATCTCCTGCACCGCGGTCTCCTCATCGCCGGTCTCGTTGGCCACCGTCAGGGTCACTGGATAGGTGGCCGGAACCGCGAAGGTGTAGGTCACGTTCTGCTCGGCGGAGGTGTTTCCGTCCCCGAAGTCCCACAGCCACGAGACCGGATCCCCCGTCGAGGTGTCGTTGAACTGCACGTCAAGGGGAGCGAACCCTTCCGTTACGTTGGCCACGAAACTGGCGTTCAGCGGGACCGCGAGGGGCACCTCGGGCGTGACCTCAGAGGTCACTTCTGGGGTCACTTCTGGGGTCACTTCTGGAACTTCTTCAACGGTAATCTCCTGCACCGCGGTCGCCTCATCGCCGGTCTCGTTGGCCACCGTCAGGGTCACTGGATAGGTGGCCGGAACCGCGAAGGTGTAGGTCACGTTCTGCTCGGCGGAGGTGTTTCCGTCCCCGAAGTCCCACAGCCACGAGACCGGATCGCCCGTCGAGGTGTCGTTGAACTGCACCTCGAGCGGAGCGAACCCTTCCGTTACGTTGGCCACGAAACTGGCGTTCAGCGGGACCGCGGGGGGCACCTCGGGCGTGACCTCAGGGGTCACTTCTGGGGTCACTTCTGGAACTTCTTCAACGGTGATCTCCTGCACGGCGGTCGCCTCGGCACCGGTCTCGTTGGCCACCGTCAGGGTCACC
>Ga0272441_10003500_pt1 | contig 29755 bp, 16 predicted proteins | sample SSMProp6N_FD_193582 | JGI IMG/M metagenome (GOLD analysis project Ga0272441, IMG submission 193582) | Marine sediment archaeal communities from Little Sippewissett salt marsh, Falmouth, MA, United States - SSM-Prop-6N | ecosystem: Environmental > Aquatic > Marine > Wetlands > Sediment ... | reverse complement strand
GCCTCGAGCACGTCCCACACGTCGATGCCCATGCGTCCGTAGATGACCTTCAGTTCGTTGACGAGCGCGATGTTGACGGCCCGGTAGATGTTCTCGGTGAGTTTGGTGGCCTCGGCCACCTCCATGCTGCCGACCGGGACGACCCGGGCCACGCAGGCGCCGTAGAGGGCGCAGGCGGCGTCGCGGCTGGCCTCGTCCATCCCGCCGACCACCTTGGGGATGGTCCGCGTGCTGAACTGCGGGTTGCCGGGGTCCTCGCGCTCCGGGCTGAAGGCCAGGAGGAAATCCTTGCCGGCCTCGAGGCCGCCGCGCTCCAGGATGGGCCGGAGCACGTCCCGCGTCGTGCCGGGATAGGTCGTGCTCTCCAGGACGATGAGTTGGCCGGGGCGGAGGTGCGGCTGCATCTGCTCGCCGGTCCGCTCCAGGTACGTGAGGTCCGGCTCGCGCGTCTCGGTGAGCGGCGTCGGGACGCAGATGAGGACGGCGTCGGCCTCGCCGAGTCGCGCAAAGTCGGTGGTGGCGGCAAAGCGGTCGCCGGTGCGCATCTCGGCGATGCGGTCCGAGGGAATGTGCTTGATGTACGAGCGGCCGGCCTGGAGGGCCTCGACCTTCGCGTCGTCGATGTCGAACCCCAGGACGCGGAAATCGCATTCCCAGAACGCGTGGGCGAGCGGCAGGCCCACGTACCCCATGCCGACGATGCCGACGACGGCCTCCCGGCGCTCGATGCGGTCGATCAGATCGCTCATGTGGCGGTTCCTTCAAGGCGGTCATTCTGAACACATAAGCCGCGGCGCGCCGCGGCCTACGACTCATGCCGTGGCCGGCTGGCGGCTTGCCCGCCAGTGCCCCTTGGTATTCGGAAGACACTGGCTGACAAGCAGCCAGTGGCACCCGCGCTTCACCATGACGTCAGTACCCGATGCGCTTGCCCTGGACGTCCGGCTCGGGCTCCAGGCCGTAGAGACCCAGGATCGTCGGGGCCACGTCCATGAGGTGGACGGGCCCGATGTCGCGCCCGCCGCCGGGCCGTTCGGGATCGCGCATCACGAAGATGCCGTGGTAATCGTGGTTGGCGTCGTCCGGGCCGGTGTCGTTCTCGAAGGTGTGAATCGTTCCCATGCCCACCTGGCCGACGCTCCGCCAGTCCAGGTCGCCCCAATAGACGATGAGGTCCGGCGCGATGCCGCTGACCTGGGCGTACAGGTCCTCCGGCTTGTGGACCTTGGTGCCGATGGGGTTGCCCTCGTGGTCGGGGATGGCGGCCAGCGCCTGTGCGAGTTCGTTGCGGACGGTCTCGTAGTCGGCCGCCGGAATGGCGCCGTGGGGCTCGCGGCCCTGGACGTTCATGAAGATGCGGGCGTAGTATCCGCCCTCGCCCCAGGCCCGCGTGCGGGACCAGTCCACCCGGCACTTCCGCAGCGGCGTGGGTTCGGTCGGCATCTCCTCCAGCGCCAGCCACCCGTTGCGGACGAGCCAGTCGTTGACGCAGATGCCGCCGGTCATCCCCTTGGCCCCGTGGTCGCTGACGATGAAGACGACGGCGTCGTCGCCGACGGCCTTCAGGACGCGCCCGAGGCACTCGTCCAGGTAGGCGTGGTAGTCGCGGACGGCCGACTCGAACGGGTTGCCCGGCTCGTACCGGTGATGGGTGGGGTCGGTGTGCGACCACAGGCCGTGGTAGATGCGGTCCGTGCCCATCTCGACCATCATGAAGAAGTCCCACGGATGGGTGGCCAGCAGATGCTCGGCCACGCGGACCCGCTGGTCCGCCATCCGGTAACACTGGTCCAGGATGTACTGCTTGTCGTCGGTGCGGAAGCCTTCGACGTCGAGCATATACGTTTCGCCTGAGAGGACGCGGGCGATTTCCTCCTTCAGTTCCGGCGGATGGGTGTACGCGCTCTCGACGCTCGGCGTCAGGAAACTCGTCACGAGGTCCCCGTTGAACGGCTTGGGGGGATACGTCTGCGGCACGCCGAGGATGATGCTCCGCAGGCCCTCCTTGCCGAGGCGTTCCCAGACGCGGTCGCGCTTGATCGCCAGGCTGGTGGCGAACGTCAGGCCGTCGTACGTGTAATCCTTGCGGTTGCGGAACCCGTAGAAGCCGAGGCGGCCGGCGTCGACGCCCGTCATCATGCTCGTCCAGGCGGGGACGGTGATGGGCGGGTCGCTGCTCCGCATCCGGGCATGCACGCCCTCGCCGATGAGCCGGGCCAGGTTCGGCATCGCCTCCAGGTGCGGCCCGAAGACGAGTTGCGGCGTGGCGCAGTCCCAGCCGATCACCGCCACCTTCCGTTGACCTGCCATGCGAAGACCTCCAGGACACGATCGACCTGTTGGACGGACTGCCGCGCGGGGCGAGGGGCGAGCGGGGACGCAACGGTGAGGTCCTTCCGCCGTCCGTTGACAGACGGCCGCAGCCGCGGGTACAATCCGCCCATACTATCGGCCGGGGGGCGGGGCGTTTCCACAGTTTTTCGGTGCATCCGCCGACCCCGAAGCGCCGAGAGGTATCAGGGGCCTGTCCGTGCGGCGCGCGGGCAGGCCGATGCCATTTCATCCCGAGCGACGCACAAGGAGCGCACCATGACGACCGTGGCGGTCATCGGCGGCGGCGGATGGGGCAAGAACCACGTCCGCAACTTCCACCAGATCGATGCCTGTTGCCTGAAGACCGTCTGCGACCTGGACGAGGCCATCCTGGCCCGACATCAGGCCGCCTACGAGGGTCTCGCGACGACCACGCAGGCCGAGGATGTCTTCGGCGACGCCGAGGTCGACGCCGTCGTCATCGCCACCGACGCCCCCAGCCACTGTCGGATTGCGAGCGCGGCCCTGGAAGCCGGCAAGCACGTCATGGTCGAGAAGCCGATGACCCTGGTCCCGGACGAGGCCGAGGCCCTGGTCGCGGCGGCCGAGGCGGCCGGCCGCGTCCTCATGGTCGGGCACCTGCTGGAGTATCACCCGTGCGTGCTGTACCTGAAGGACCTCGTGGACGGCGGGCGCCTGGGCGACCTGCGGTACATGTACTCCCAGCGGGTGAACCTGGGCGTGGTGCGCAAGGACGAGAACGCCTGGTGGAGCCTCGCGCCGCACGACGTCTCCGTCATCCTGTTCCTCTTCGGGACGGCGCCGACCGTCGTGACGGCCCAGGGGCAGGACTACCTGCGGGACGGCGTGGAGGACGTGGTCTTCGCCCAGTTGAAGTTTGCCGACGGCCGGATGGCCCACATCCACGTTTCGTGGTTCGACCCGCACAAGATCCGCAAGATGACCCTCGTCGGGGCCGAGAAGATGGCCACCTTCGACGACATGGAGGCCGCCGAGAAAATCCGCATCTACGACAAGGGCGTCGAGGCGGCCGGCACCGTCGTCGGGTACGAGCAGTCGCTCGACATCCGCAGCGGCGACATCGTCATCCCGAAGACGCCGGGCGGCGAACCGCTCCGGGCCGAGTGCCTCCATTTCCTGGACTGCATCGAGAACGGCCGGACGCCGCGCTCCGACGGCCAGGACGGCCTGCGGGTCGTCCAGGTGCTGGAGGCCGGCCAGCGGAGCCTGGCGGGCGGCGGCACGCCCGTCGAACTCTAGCGAGCCCGGGCGCGGCGGGTCTCCGCACCCGCCGCGCATCGAATCCGCTTCTCAGCAAAGGACCACCCATGACCGAACCCGACTACTTCGTCCACGAATCCTCCTACGTCGACGAGGGGGCCCGTGTGGGCAGGGGCACGAAGATCTGGCACTTCTCGCACGTCCTGGCGGGGGCCGAGATCGGCGAGGGCGTCTCCATCGGCCAGAACGTCAACGTGGGCGGCGGCGCCAGGATCGGCAACCGCTGCAAGATCCAGAACAACATCTCCGTCTACGACCGCGTCGAACTGGAGGACGAGGTCTTCTGCGGCCCGAGCATGGTGTTTACAAACGTCTATAACCCGCGGGCCTTCATCAGCCGCAAGCACGAGTACCGGCGGACGCTCGTCCGCCGCGGCGCCACCATCGGCGCCAACGCCACGATCGTGTGCGGCATCACCATCGGCCGGTACGCCTTCATCGCCGCCGGCGCCCTCGTGCGGGAGGACGTGCCGGACTTCGCCCTCGTCGCCGGCGTCCCCGCCAAACGCATCGGCTGGATGAGCAGGCACGGCGACCGGCTCGAGTTCGACGACGCCGGCCGCGCCGCCTGCCCCGCCACCGGCGAGGCGTACGTCCTCGAGGACGGCCTTTGCCGCGAGGCCGACGGCGAGGGCTGAGGCTCGCCAAAAACGGGTCCGGGAGTCTATCCTGCGAATGGGGGTGGCATGGCCACGCCCTGCGCGACCATGCGCCTCTTGAGATCCCATGGCCACCCGACATCGGGTGGCCATGCCACCCGCCTTCTTCCGCGCGGCTTGACGCAGCCGGCCGCGGGCGATATCCTTTCCCTGCGCCCGGCCCCGGCCGGGCCCCGCCGTCCCGACCGCGGAGAGGTGCCAGAGTGGCCGAATGGGCTCGGTTGGAAACCGAGTGTACCTTCGGGTACCCCGGGTTCGAATCCCGGCCTCTCCGCCAGGTGATTTCGGATTGCGGAATTCGGATTTCGGATTGGCGCGCTGGAATCTCCGCTCTCAAATCTCTAATGGGCTGCGCCGCTTGACGTGTCGGGTTCCCGATGCGGATGACCGGCCGCCGCCGTTGCCGTGTCTCCCTCCCTTGCTCCGTCGCTCCCTGCCGTTCTTACGCCAGGCACGCTGCCAGGTCGTCCTCCACGGTGGAGATGGGCATGACGTTGAATTTCTCCGCCAGGATCCCGAGCGCCGCCGGCGTCACGAACGCGGGCAGCGTCGGCCCGAGGCGCATGTCCCGCACGCCCAGGTGCAGGAGCGTCAGCAGGATGGCGACCGCCTTCTGCTCGTACCAACTCAGGATGAAACTCAGGGGCAGGTCGTTCACGCCGCAGTCGAACGCCTCCGCCAGGGCCGACGCGATGCGAATGGCCGAGTACGCATCGTTGCACTGGCCGCAGTCCAGCAGCCGCGGCAGCCCGCCGATCGTCCCGAAGTCCAGTTTGTTGAACCGGTACTTGCCGCACGCCAGCGTCAGGATGACGCAATCGTCCGGGACGGCCTGGGCGAACTCGGTGTAATAGTTGCGTCCGGGCTTGGCGCCGTCGCATCCGCCGATGAGGAAGAAGTGCCGGATCGCCCCGCCCTTGACCGCCTCGACGACCGTCTCGGCGGCGCCCATCACGGCGTGGCGGGCGAAGCCGATGGGGATGGTCTTCGCCTCGGCGTCCTCGGCGAACCCCTCGGCCGCCAGGGCCGCCTCGATCACCGGCGTGAAGTCCTTGTGCCCGCCTGAGTCCGCTTCGATGTGCGCCACGCCCGGCCACGCCACCAGACCCGTCGTGAAGAGGCGGTCCTTGTACGAGTCCTTCGGTTTCTGGATGCAGTTGGTGGTCATGAGGATGGCGCCGGGGAAGGCGTCGAACTCCTGCCGCTGGTCCTGCCACGCCCCGCCGTAGTTGCCGACGAGGTGTGCGTGGGCTTTGAGTTCGGGATAGGCGAGGCACGGCAGCATCTCGCCATGCGTGTAGACGTTTACCCCAGAGCCCTCGGTCTGCTCGAGCAGCATCTTGAGGTCTTTCAGGTCGTGCCCCGAGACGACGATGGCCTTGCCGGCCACGGGGGTGACGCGGGCCTCGGTCGGTTCCGGGTGCCCGTAGGCGCCGGTGTTGGCGGCGTCGAGCCGCTCCATGACCCGCAGGTTCAACTCGCCCGTCGCCAGGGCCTTGGCGAGCAGGTCGTCCACATCGGTCGGGTTGCCGGCCAGGTAATCGAGCATCTCGTGGAACGAGGCGTAGATGCCGTCGTCCTCGACGCCGAGGATGCGGGCGTGGTCGGCGTAGGCGGCCGCCCCCTTCAGGCCGTAGGTGATGAGTTCCTGAAGGCCCGTGACGTCCTCGCCGAGCGTGTCGATGCGGTTCTGGATGCTGAGGGCCTCGCCCTGGCGGATGAGCGCGTCGAGATCGTCGGCCGGGTCGATGGCGGCGTCGCCGGCGAGTTCCTCGGGCTCGGTGCCGGCGTCGCGGCAGGCCTGCGCGTAGCGCTCGCGGGTCCGGTCGCGGACGGCGGCGCCGCGGCGGACGACCGCGGCCACACGCTCGGGATCGAAGTCCACGTTTGTCACGGCCGTGAAGAGGGCCTCCAGGACGTAGGCGTCGGCCTCGGGCGTCTCGGCGCCGAGTCCGCGGGCCCGATGGGCGACTTGCGCGACGCCCCGCGCCATGTGGACCGCCAGGTCCTGCAGAGCGGCGGTTTCCGGGTCCTTTCCGCACACGCCGTGGGCCGTGCACCCCGACCCCTTGGCCGTCTGCTCGCACTGATAACAGAACATGTTCATGACATCTCCTTTCAGAGTGACTCGCCGTGTGTTGTGCGTTTTCCGCGCGGTGGGTCTCCCGGCCCGCCGCGCCGCCGGCCCTGCTTTCGATTCCCGCGCGGCGGGTCTCCTGGCCCGCCGCGCGGCCACTCAATGTCCCTTGGTCTCGCCTGGTTTCCTCGTCCCGGCCGATGCCGCCAGGGTCGTCCGGGCCAGCCGCCGGCCGGCGTCCGTCCGGAAGACGCGGGCGACGAGCGCGTCGATTCCCTCGCCGCCGCCGGGCAGTCCGTCCTCCTGGTAGTTCACGAGGTGGTCGGCGTCCCAGACGATGCGGAACTCGGGGGTGTCCAGGTCGCGGGCGCTGTGATGGCTGCCGATGATCCGCAGGACGTGCTCGGTCCGTTCGTCATCCACGCCGTGCCGCTCGAGGATGGACCGGGCGATGGGCGGCCCTTCGAGTTCCTGCCACTTGGCGGCCGGGGACCCGTGCTTCGCCTCGGCCGCCCGGATGCCGATGTCGTGCAGGACGGCGGCGGCCTTCACGACGAGCGGGTCGGCCTCCTCGTCCTGGAGGATCCGCTCCGCAACGTCCAGCACCGCCAGGGCGTGCCGGATGCGGCGCACGTCGTCGTCGAAGACCTGCTTCATCTCCTCGACGAGCGCATCGGCCAGGGCCCCGCCGTCCTCCTGCGCCTCGAGCGCCGCCGCCCCGAGGCACTGCTCGGCGAACTGGCACCACTTGGCGCAGCCGGCGTCGAAGTGCGGGTTCGGCGCCGTCGTGCCGCACTCCGGGCACCGCCGGCGGGGCTCGTCCTTGAAGAACTCGACGGCGTAGCCGCACGCCGGGCACGGGCTTTCGGAGATATCCTCCGGCTGCCAGTAGCGGGTGTCCTGCCCGGGGCATCGTCCGCTTGGCATGGTGGGCCTTTCCGTCGTCGCCTGTGTCCGCTCGCTTCGCGGGCTTCCTGCTCCTGCCGCGGTCATCCACTGTCCCCATTATGGCATGCCGTGCCGGGCCGTGCCTTGACACAGGTCAATTTCCGGCGCTTTTGAAATCGGCCCCTGTCGGTCGGTGGGGTGTGAAACGGTCGAAGGCACCGGCGAAGGATTTCTCGTTGCGGTCACCGCTTTTTGGGTGTTTACTTTGGGGGGACACGTCACATCCGCACCGTCTGGCCGCACATCGTGACGAACCGCCCGGCGAGGGGGTCACACGCCCCGAGCCTGAGAAACCGCTACGAAGACGCACGCGTCAGGGGAATCTCGGTATGAACCTTGCGTCGAGCCGTTCCGCCTTGCGTCGCCCGGTCGTGGCCGTCCTCGTCGCCGCCGCCCTCATCGGTGCCGGGCCGCTCTCGGCCGCGGAGCCGAACAGTGAATCAGCCTTCACCGAGGCTGCGTTCCCCATCGCCGACGCCGCTTTTCAGAAAGGCTGGGCGGGCGAGGCCGTCGAGCCCGCCGAGTGGCAACCCGTCGCCCAGCCGGACCTCGCCGAGGCCCTGAAGCGGGCGCCCGCTCTGAAACTCGAAGACGTCGCCCCCCCGCCCGGGCGGTGCTGGTGCGGCCATCGGCCGTACGTCTGCCCGAACCCGGACGGCAAGACCTGGGACATGCTGTTCCCATATTACAATAAATACCGCGGCGAGCAGCAGGTTGTCCTCCACGACTTCGGCACCGGCCGGACCCGCATCCAGGTCCTCTCCACCCGCCAGGGCGACTCCGTCCTCACCCGCGAGCCCATCGGCTTCCACATGCAGCCGGCGTACTGGACGCACGGCCAACTCGTCTTCGAGATATGGGGCCCCGTCCTCTTCGTCGTCTACGACCCCGCCGAGGACCGCTTCACCCGCGGCGTCAAACCGTTCGGCGACGAAGTCACGAACGGCCGATGCGTCCTCGGCCCCGGCGGCCTCCTCTACGGCATGGGATGGACGAAGGGCGGCGGCGCGTTCGTCGCCTACCGCTTCGACCCCCGCACCTGCGAGGCCACCCGCTTCCCCCCCTTCGGCCCGAGCAACCCCAACCGCAAGGAACTCTACCGCCAGGTCGCGATGGTCGGCGACTGGCTCTACGCCGGCATCGGCCACCAGCCGTGGCACCTCGTGGCGCTGAATGTGAAGACGAAACAGGGCCGCCTCCTCGCCACCACCGTCCCCGACGAGCGCGGTCACGGCATCGTCCTCACCCGCATGAAAGGCGGCGTGGCGGGCCTGATCCGCCATCCCGTTTCCGTCGAGGGCGTCGAGACGTTCGACAAGGACGAGTTCACCTTCTGGCTCCACGACGGCAAGATGCATCCGCGCACCGGCGACGTCCCCCCGTGGTCGGACCAGCCCGCCGAGCCGGACCGCACCGGCACGTACCGCTGGGCCCGCGAGTTCCAGCGATGGGGCGATTTCGTCCCCGACACCCCGCCCCCCGAGTTCAAGAGGGACGCCTCCGACCCGGACGCCCACGGCCACGTGGAACTGTCGTACCGGCTGCCCGGCGAGAAGGCGTGGCGGCCCCTGGCCTACGACGTGAAGATGTATCCCGGCATCGTGCGGTTGCTGACGGAGGTGAACGACCACGTCCTCTTCGCCACCGACGAGGGGTACGGCCAGCACGTCTTCTACGACGTGACGGGCCGCCGCCTCCAGCGGGTGGGCGGCACGCTGAGCCCGTACTCGATGGGCATCGCCGGCGGGCGGCTGTTCGTCTCGGGCTATCCGAATTCGCAGATGTATGTGTACGATCTCTGCCGGCCGCTCGGCCTGAGGCGCGACCCGCCCAATCCGCGGTTCCTCGGCTACACGAAGTGCGACACGCACTGCCCCATGGCCGGCACCGTCCCCGCCTGCGACGGCCGTGTGTACTGCGCCGGGACGACCTACGGCCGGCGGCGCGAAGGCGGCGGCCTGGGGTGGGTCGACACCCAGACCGGCGACCTGGGCGGCACGGCGCTGGAGGGTCACCGCATCTTCTGGATGACCTCGGCCGCCGGCGGACGGTACCTCCTCCTCTCCACCAAACTCGGCGACCAGGGCCAACTCTTCTGCTGGGACACGCAGACGCACGCGTTTCTCTACAAAAAGGCGATCCTCGGCGGGGGCCGGCCGGGGCCCGTGGAGGAGGCGCTCCCCGGCGGGCTCGTCCTCGGCCATCACGATACGGGCGTCCTGTACGGCCTCCGCGCCCGGACGGGCGAGGTCCTGTGGCAGAAACCCGTCCCCGAGGGGCCGATCACGGGGTTCTCCCAGGTCCGCAAGCACGCCTATGCCTTCCGCCGCGGACCCCGGGGGCACGTGTGGTCGTTCTTCGGCGACGTCCTGGTCCGCATCGACCCCAGGGACGGGCGCGTGGAGCCGGTCGGCCGCACGAGCCCCGCCCAGATCGCCTTCGCGGGGGGCGACGTCTACATCGCCGGCGGCCATCACCTCCGCCGCATCGTTTTGCCCGACGAGGCGCCGTGACCCCGTAGGCCGGATGCCTGTCAAATTCCCGCGCGGTGGTCCTCCCGGGCCACCGCGCATGACCCTGGAGCCCGTAGGCCGCGGCGTGCCGCGGCACTCCCTCTGGTTGTGTGGCCCGGCCGGTCTTGTCCGGCCGGGAGAGGCGCTTCCGTGTGGCCCGGCCGGGTGCCCGTAGGCCGCGGCGTGCCGCGGCAGCGCGCCTTCGTCATTCCGACCGAGGCCCTTCAGGGCCGAGCGGAGGAATCTCGCCGTGGCTTTGCCCTTGGCCCTTGGTCCATTTGTCCTTTGTGTGCCGCCTGCCACGGCTCAGCCCGCCGGGCGAAGCCGGGTGGCCGTTGACCTGTTTTCCGCCGTTGCTGTTTTAGCGGCTTTGCGCCTTTGCGTGAGGCCGCCGTGGCTGTGGTCGTTGTCGTTCGCCGTTCATTCCGCATTCCGAAATCCGCATTCCGCATTCCAACGGCACCCGCTCCGCTGCGCGTCGCGGCTAAAAGGGCACGCCGTGCCGTTGCCGCTGGCCGTTGCCGTGGTCGTTGCCTGATGCCCGTTGCCTGTTGCCTATTGCCTGCCTCTGCATCGCGCTTTTAATTCATATGGCCGTTCGTGGATGTACCGAAAAAAGCCGACAATTCCGGGTGTGTTTTCGCGCGTTTTCGCGCGTTTCGATCAAAAGTCATCAAAAAGCCGCGCGTTTTGCCTTGCCCATTTTAACATTTGGGCCCCGAATCGTCCCTGGGGCGTCAGAATCGACGAATCGGGGGTCGAAAAGGCGCCATTTCGGGGGGTGCGCGAAATTCCATTTTCTCAAAGTATCGATCGCGCGACGCCGTTCGAGCCCGCCGCGTGAGCGGCGGGGTATCCCCGAACCTCAGCGCACGTCTCGCGGCGCAGGAATCGCGCTGCCTGCGCCTCCCCCCCTCACCGCCGCCGGCCGATGCAGTACACCTTCGCATCGGTCCGGATGAAGAGTTGGCCGTCGGCGACGGCGATGGAGGCCCGCACGCCCTTGCCGCCCATGTCCGTCCGGTGGAGGACCTCGAACGGTTCGCCCGCCGACAGGACCACCGCCTCGCCGTTCATGCTGAGGCAGTAGATCTTGCCGTCCGCCCCCGTCGGCGAGGCCTGGAACCGGCCTCGGGTGCCCAGGTTGCCCTCCCACACGGTCTCGCCGGTCGTAGGGCGGAGGCGGAGCATCCGTTTGTGCGTGCCGACGAGGACGTAGAAATCGTCCTGCCACACGAGCGGGGTGCAGACGTCCGGGGCGTCGGTCTTCCGCGTCCACGCCCACGTGCTGGAGCGGCCGAGCGGCGCCCCGTAGATCCGCCGACCGCCGCGCGGGGCGCAGACCGTCACGATGCCCTTCGAGACGGCCGGAGAGATGATCGTCCGGAAGTTCGGGTCCGGCAAGGGATTGTACGACGGCGTCCGCCAGACCTCCTTGCCGGTGTCGGCATCGTGGGCGGTCGTATAATCGCCCCCGCCGACGAGGATGACCGTCCGGCCGCCGATCTCGGTGGGGATCGGCGTCGTGTACGCCTGCTTGGCCTCGCGGGCGGCGTCGCTGGGGCGGGGCTGTTTCCACAGGTCCTTGCCGGTGGCGGGATCGATGCAGAGGAGGAAACTCTTCTCGCCCGGGCCCGTCCGCAGGACCCCGTGGATGACGGGGATGTACAGCCGGCCGCCGTGCAGGAGGCCCGTGGCCCCGTAATCCCAGAGGAGGTCGAACGGGCCGTGGTCCTCGGAGATGTTGCGCCGCCACGTCTCGTTCCCTTCGAAGTCGAACGCCGCCAGTTCCCCGTTTCCGACGTAGAACCACACGGTCTTGCCGTCCGTGATGGCCGACGGCGACGCCCCGGTGTTGCCCTGCTTGTTCGCGAAGCCCTGGCCCATCGGTTTGCTCCAGCGGACGGAGCCGTCGCCGCGGTCGAGGCACAGGGCCCACAGGGCCTTGTTATGCGGCACTTGGGCGGTGATGAAGACGCGGTCGCCCCAGACGATGGGCGTCGAGGCGCCGACGCCCGGCAGCGTGGCCGTCCAGGTCACGTTCTCGGTCGTCGAGAACGTGGTGGGCAGGTCCGTCTCGGTGGACGAGCCGTTCAGGTGCGGCCCGCGCCACTGGGGCCAGTTCTCCCCCCGGGCGGGGCCGGCGGCAAGGAGTACGAGGCAGACGGCGAGGGCGACGGTCGGGCGACGGAGGATCATCGGTTCTCCCTTAGCGGAGGCGCGTTGGCCATCGAGGCGGCCGGACGAGGCCGCGTGATTGTACCCTCCGACGGCCGGGAGGCAACCCGTTGCGCGACCGTTCACTTTCCGGCGGGGGCCGCCCCCGCATGCCAGCCGCCGTCCTGGGCGCCCAGCACGCCGTCTTCGCCCATCGGACGGAGCCGCGGAATGGCCGGCGCCGGCCGGTCCGTCTGCGTCTCCGTCACCAGGCGGCCGTCCACGGTCACGTGTTCGGCCTTGCCGACGGCGCACCGCTGGAACTCGGCCCCGCCTGGCATCTCGAAGACGTTGTCGGCCACCTCGATGTGGTGCGGCATGCAGCCTTCGACCGGGATGTTGTTGTGCTTGCCCCAGCGGACGGAGACGGCGATGAGCGGCCGGAAGTCCGTCACCGTCCGGAGGTGGCGGAAGAGGTTCCCGCGGATGATGCCGGACCCGTCGCGGATGCCCACCCCGTGCCGCAGGTTCTCGAACACGTTGCCCTGCACGACGAACGTGCCGTCCATGCCCGGATGGGTGTCCGCGGCGCAGAGTTCGTACGGCGAGGCGTCGTTGGAGCCGACGCGGTTGTGGCGGAACTCCCAGTGGGTCTTGCGGACGCCGGGCTCGTGGACGTACCGGCCCAGCCGTTTGCCGCTGCTCCAGTCGAGGGCCCCGTTGGAGGCCAGCGAATGGCGGTTCTGATGGAACGCGTTGTCCGTCACGAGGACCCAGGCGCCGGAGTACACCGCCACGCCGTAGCCCAGGCCGTCGCGGAGGTTGTGGTGGATGCGGCAGTGGTCCACCCGGAGGCCGGCCTCGTCGAACGCGCTGATGGCGTAGGAGAAGCCGAGGACCTCCGAGTGGTCAATACGGACGTTTTGCCGCCCCTCGACCCGGATGCCGTGGGTCTGGTTCGTCTTGGCGGGCGTCGTGTCGGCCCCCTCCAGGACGAGGCGGGCGAAACGGACGCCGTCGCCGGCGACGCGGAAGAGCAGGGTGCGCTCATCCTCGGCCACGCACCGGGTCTTCGAGCCGTCGCCGAGGACCGTGACGCCGCCGGGCACGGTCACGGTCGCCTCGAAGACGTACCGGCCGGCGGGGAGGAAGACGACATGCGGTCCGTCGGCCGCGGCCGTATCGCATGCCGTCTGGACGGCGGAGGCGGTCCGCCCCTCGACCGTGACGCGGCGGGCGAGGCGGGCCTGCTCGTCGGCCGGGAGCGGCACGTCCGGGCCCACGGGGCCGCGCGGGCCGACGTCTCCAAGGTTCGGAGGCGTGGCGGCGTCCGTCGCGGCGAGGGCCGGGGCGGTCCAGAGGCAGAGGCCGGCGGCCACGGCGGCCAGCGTCGCGAGTCGGCGAGGTGCAGGATTCATGGCGGCTTCCCCTTGGTCCTATCACAGACGCCTTCGTGTCGGCATTTTTCGCGGCGGGCTCGGGGACGCAGGGTCAGCGCGTGTCGGCCGCGGCGTGCCGCGGCCTCCAACGCTCATCTCGGCCGAGGGCCCGGCGGGCCCGAGCGGAGAGATCTGGCCGTGGTCTCCGCCGTGGCTGCGCCCAAGACAAAGGCCACGGCGAGATTCCTCGACTCGCTGCGCTCGCTCGGAATGACAGGACTCACGCCGCGGCGCGCCGCGGCCTACTTGTATGGAGGCGGTTGCATGCTGGGTCTTGACCGTTTCAGGGGATCGCCAGTTGACTGGCAGCCGGCAAGGATGTTATGATATCAGGGTGCATTCAGCCAAGGAGAAAGCGATGGCCAAGTCAAAACTCTCAGCAGTTGGACGGGCAGCGAAGATGGCGACCATTGGGGCCGTCAAGGCGGCCGGAGGCGTTGCCGAAGCCGTCGTGGACGCGGTTCGTGACGTGCTGCTCACGACGGTGGACGGCGCCGTACAGGTGGCGGTGGCCTTGGAGCAAGGTGCCGCCAAGGTCGCTCGGGGCGCCATTCACGCCGTTTCCGACACGGGCGAGGACGTGGGCGTTGTCGCGGAGTCGGCCTTGCGAGGGACGATCAAGGCGGCGAACGAGGTCGGCGGCGATCTCGGCAAGACTGCCGTGGCGGCCACTGAGGCTGTCGTCAAGGCAGCGGAAGACATCGGCGCCGACACCGGAAAGGCCCTCAAGCACGCGGTTACGGGTGCGGTGGAGGCGGCCGGCGAGATCAGCGAGGATGCGGCCAAGGCCGTCAGCGATGCCCTCGTGACCTCCGTCAAGGGTGCGAAGGACGTCATCAAGTCGCCGTTCAAGAAGTAACCGCTTCGGCATTACATCTGTTTGCCGGTGGCCGCCAGCTCGGCCTCATGGCCAGGGAATCTCGCAACCACGGAACGAACGAATGCATTTTGCTTCTGAAGACGATCCCGGTTGCACAACTCCAACGCATGAACGTTCTCATCGAATCGCGACTGGCCGTCGAGGCCGACGGACTGATCGATGTGTCTGAAGTGCGTCCCACACCAGATGCGGTCTCCGAACAGGAGATGCGCGCTGTCGTGGAGCGCCTGTCGGGGGCGTTTTCGCGGGAGACGCACGTGACGTACTCCGGGCGGATCATCACACTACCGCAGCGGGATGGGGCCGGCCCCGGCACCGAGTCCCCCTAGCAGAGTGCTTAGGCCGGGATATCGCAGGCCGCGGCATGCCGCGGCCTACGATGTGCGTTATACATCCTCTCATTTCCCTTGACCGGCCGACCTGCGGCAATCACTCTAGAGACGCGCCGGGCAAGCCCGGCGGCTAAATGTGGCCCCGCCGTGCTTGGCACCGCCCCGACGCGCGTACCGTTTTGGGGGTGCCGCGGCGCGGGGCCCGCTCTGCCATCTGATGAAACGCGCCGGGCAAGGCTGGCGGCTAAATGTGGAACACACGGACCCGTTCAAGGAGGCGAACCATGCACGCGAAGCGATTCATCGGCATCATCTGTCTGCTGGCGGCCGGCCTGTTCCTGGCCGGCGGGTGCAGCACGGCCATGCACCAGGCCCAGACGATGGGCCTCAAGGGCTACTGGCCGATGGACGAAGGCTCCGGCGAGACCGTGGGGAACGCCGTCGGCTCCAACCACGGCACGATCAAGGACGGGCTGGAGTGGACGGAGGGCAAGTGCGGCAAGGCGCTCGAGTTCAACGGGGCCGGCTACGTCCTCATCGACAGCGCCCCCTACCTGAACGCGGGCCAGTACACCTTCTCCGCCTGGGCGAAACTCGAGAACACGTCCGACTACCAGTACATCGTATGGCGGGGCGGGCCGGAGTTCCCCGAACCCACCGAGGCCCGCACCCTGGACATCTGGATTACGATGAGCGGCACGCTGTCCGGCATTCTCCATTATAAAGACCCGGACGCCTTCCCGCTGACGATCGACGGCTCGGCGAAGGTCGCCGACGGCAAATGGCATCACGTGGTGTGCACGAATGACGGCAAGACGGTCACGTTCTACGTGGACGGCAAGAAGGACGCCTCGGCGACACTGGACGGTCCGCTGGCGACGAGCCAGTTTCCGCTGTGGATCGGCGCCCGGCCGGCCGACGTGGCAGCGACGGGGGTGATCGACGAGGTCAAGTTCTTCGACCAGGCCCTCAGCCCCGCGCAGGTGGCGGAACTGAAGTAGCGCCCGGGCGGGCCACACAGACGACCGGCCGGGCCACACAGCGGCTTCTGCGCGGCGGGTGTGGAGACCCGCCGCGCCATGTTTCATCCGCCGGGGGGCGTTTTCGGCCTGCCGTCGGCACGATGCTTCTTGACCTCGCCGCCGCGCCAAGGTAAAGACATAGTGGGGGAAGGGTGTGCGCACGTCCCCGCCTGCGGGCGCGACGGCTGCATCGGGCTCGGTCCGCGCAGCCGTGGCGTCCGGCCGCCGGTCCGGTCGCCGGGCGGGCGGCAGATGCGCACGACAGGACAAAGGTCCCCATGAGTCAGGATGGATTCCTCGCCACCCTGCGCCGGACCCCGCTGAGCCGCCTCTTCGGCCAGGACGCCGACCGGCCGGCCAGCGAAGAGCCGCCCCTGCGCGCCGAACTGTTCGCGCTCGGCCAGTTGGAGCAGCACGGTCGGATGCTGGCGGAGGACCAGCACGTGGACCCGCGGCCGGGGCCGGAGGTCCTGCTCCACCGCCTGAGCGAGAACGAGCGGGTCATCCGTGAGTCGTACAACCGGGTGGCGGAGGCGGCCCGGCGAGGGCTCCAGACGGCGCCGGGCGCCAACTGGCTGCTCGACAACTTCTACCTGATTGAAGAACAGATCGACATTGCCCGCGACCACCTGCCGCCGGGCTACTCCAAGCAGTTGCCGCGCCTGGCCACCGGCGCGCTCCAGGGGTTCCCGCGGGTGTACGAGTTGGCGCTGGAACTCGTCTCACACACGGACGGCCGGATCGACATGGAGAACCTGACCCGGTTCGTCCGGGGGTTCCAGGCGCACAGTCCGCTGACGCTGGGCGAGTTGTGGGCCGTTCCGATCATGCTGCGGCTGGCGCTGCTGGAGAACCTGCGGCGGGTCTCCTACCGGACGGCCCGTCGCCGGCGGGACCGGGACCGGGCCCTGGAATGGGTCCGCACGTTCCTCGACGCGGCCCAGACGAACCCGAAGAGCCTGATCACGAAACTGGCGGACTTCGTCCGTGAGTCGCCGACGATGAGCCAGGCGTTCATCACCGAACTCTGCACGGGCCTGCAGGGCCAGCACGCGGCCCTGGGGCTGGTGATCAGTTGGGTCGAGCAGGACCTGGCGGAGCGCGGCCACACGATTGAGGAGACGCTGCGGGCCGAAAGCCACGACCAGGCTGCCGACCGCGTCTCCATCGCCAACAGCATCACGAGTCTGCGGACGCTGTCGGCCCTGGACTGGCACGAGTTCGTCGAGGATCTGAGCGAGACCGAAGCCGCCCTGCGGCGCGACCCGGTCGGCGTGTACGACCAGATGGACTTCAACACGCGCGACCGGTACCGGCACGTGGTGGAACAACTGGCCCGGTGGTGCGACAAGGACGAGCACGAGGTGGCCGCCGCCGCCGTCCGCCTGGCCGAGGGACGACGCCGCGACGCCGACGCCGAGGCGCGCGAGCACCACGTCGGGTACTTCCTCATCCATGACGGGCGTCGGGAACTGGAACGCGCCATCGGGGCCCGGCTGCCTGTGACGTATCGGCTGGCCCGCGGCATCCGGCCGGTCCTGCCCTGGCTGTACGTCCTGGGCCAGGCCGTCGGCGCCGCCGTCGTCACGGGAGTCCTCCTGCTCCAGACGAAGAGCCTGATGGTGTACGGCTGGGCGTGGGTGGCGCCGGCGGCGGTGGTGATGCTGCTGTTCGTGTCGCAGTCGGTCATTTCGCTCATCAACTGGGTGGCGACGATGGTCGTGCCGGTGCGGACGCTGCCGCGGTTGGACTTCAAGAACGGCATTCCGGCCGAACACGCCACCGTCGTGGTCATCCCGACGCTGCTGACGGACGCGAAGGCGGTGGACTCGCTCGTCGAGGGGCTGGAACTGCGGTACCTGGCCAACCGGAGTCGGCACCTGTATTTCCTGCTGCTGACGGACTTTCCGGACGCGCCCGAGCAGGAGATGGCCGACGACGCCGACCTCCTCCGCCGGGCCGTCATGGGGGTGCGGGACCTGAACGCCACCTACGGGGAGGCGGGTCGGCCGATCTTCCACCTGCTCCATCGCCCGCGCCTCTGGAACGAGGCCGAGGGGTGCTGGATGGGCCTGGAGCGGAAGCGCGGCAAACTGATGGAACTGAACCGGGTGCTGCGCGGCAAGGCGCCGGAGGCGTTCTCGACGGTGGTCGGCGACGTCGAGGTCCTCCGCACCTGCCATTACGTCATTCCGCTGGACACCGACACCGACCTGCCGCCCGGCAGCGCGGCCGCCATGGTCGGCTCGATGGCCCATCCGCTGAACCGTCCGATCATGGACTCCAAGACCGGGTGCGTGGACGAGGGGTACGGCGTGCTCCAGCCGCGCGTCGGCATCCGCCTGACGGGGGCCGGCCGGTCGCTGTTTGCGCGGCTGTTCGCCGGTGAAGTGGGCATCGACCCGTACACGCGGGAGGTCTCGAACGTCTACCACGACCTCTTCGCCCGCGGGCAATTCATCGGCAAGGGCATCTACGACGTCGAGGCGTTCGACCAGGCGGTGGGGGAGCGGTTCCCGGCCGGCCGCATCCTCAGCCACGACCTCATCGAGGGGTGCCACGCCCATTGCGGTTTCCTGAACGACGTGGAACTCGTCGAGGACCATCCGTCCCGGTACCTGGCGGACGTGAACCGTCGGCACCGGTGGATCCGGGGCGACTGGCAGATTGCCGCCTGGCTCCTGCCTTGGGTCCCCTCGCCGGCCGGCGACCGGGTCGCGAACCCGCTGGACCGCCTGTCGCGGTGGTGGATCTTCGACAACCTTCGGCGGAGTCTGGTGCCGATTGCGCTGCTCGTGCTGCTGGTGGGCGGCTGGCTGGCCCTGCCCGGGCTCCAGCCGGCCTGGACCATCTGGATCCTCGCGATCTATCTGGCGCCGGGCACGCTGCGCACGCTGTGGGCGACGCTGGTCAAACCGCCCAAGATCCTGTGGGGGGCGCACCTGAGGCGCGAGAGCCTCGCCGCCGGACGTCAACTCGTCATCGACCTGTTCCACCTGGCCCTGTTGCCGTTCGAGGCCGTCGTCCACGTCGACGCCATTGCCCGCGTGGCCTGGCGGGTGCTGGTGAGCGGGCGGCACCTGCTGGAATGGATGACGGCCCACGCGGCCGAGGTCAAGGCCCGGACCGTCCTGGCTACGACGCTTCGCAAAATGTGGATCAGCCCGGTCCTGGCGCTGGCGACGGGGGCGCTGCTGATGGGGCTGCGGATTCCCGTCCCCCTGGCCGCCTGGCCCCTGCTCGGCCTGTGGGTGGTGGGTCCGGCGCTGGCGTGGCTGGTGAGCCGGCCGCTCAAGGGCCGGCGCATCCAGTTCAGCCGGGGCGACGCCCGGTTTCTGCGGACGGTCGCCCGGCGGACGTGGGCGTTCTTCGATCACTTCGTCGGGCCGAGCCAGAACTGGCTCCCGCCGGATAACTTCCAGGAACAGCCGCACAACCGCGTCACCGAACGCACCTCGCCCACGAACATCGGGCTGGGGCTGCTCTCGACGCTGGCGGCCCACGACTTCGGGTACCTGTCGGCGGGCGGCCTGATCGAGCGGGTCACCAAGACGTTCGCCGTCCTCGACCGGTTGCCCCGCTACCGCAGCCATTTCCTCAACTGGTACGACACCTGGACCCTGGAGCCGCTTCATCCCGAGTACATCTCGACGGTCGACAGCGGGAACCTGGCGTGCTGCATGGTGGCGCTGCGGGGCGGGCTGCTGGAACTCGGCCAGGCCCCCATCCTGCCGGCGCGCTGGCGCCAGGGGTTGGAGGACACGGCCCGGGTCCTGGCCGACGAGGCCGACCGCGCCGCCCGGCGCGCCACGGGCGAAGCGGCCGGCGAGCCGCTCGAGGTCCTCGCCCGGCGCGTCCGCGAGGACGTCGACCAGGCCACGCAGGCCGCCGAGACCCCCGCCGACGCCGTACGGGCCCTGACGCACCTGGCCGATGTGCTCGCCGCCTTGGCCCCGCGATGCCAGCGCGACGCCGGGCTCGGGTTCTGGATGGCCTCGCTCCGCCGGCAGGTGGACGATGCCCTCCGCGACGCCCGGTTCCTCTGCCCCTGGCTCGCCGACGGACGGGCCGAGACGGACGAGGCCGAACCGGCCGTCGCCGCGGCCGAAGGCGGAAATCCCGGCACGGACTCCGGCGAGGCGGTAGCGCCGGCGTCGTCGAATCCCGGCACAGGCGCAGGCGAGGCGGCGCCCGTGTCGTCGAATCCCGGCACCGGGGGCGAGGAGGCGTCGTCGAATCCCGGCACCGGGGGCGAGGAGGCGTCGGCGAATCCCGGTACCTACACCGGCTCCGACGCCGAGGGCGACGCCGACGCGAACGCCGAGGCCGACCCGGGCGCGGACGCCCCTTCCGCCGCCGACCCCGAGGCCGGGGCGCCGGCCGGCCGGACGCTGCACGAGATGCTCTCCGGCGCCGATGCCGCCGCCGCCGGCCCGCTGGCCGAGGTGCTCCGCGAACTGGCCGAGGTCCGCACCGTCCAGGACCTGGTGGGCCTGGACCGCCGCCTGGGTCCCCGTTTGGATGACCTGAGCCGCGACGCCGAGGATCCCGAGACGGCCGAGCGCCTGCGTCGGCTCCGTGGGGCGGTGACCGAGGCGACCGAGCGGGCCGCCGCCCGCGTCCGCGAACTCGACGACTTGGCCCTGAGGTGTGAGGAATTCGCCGACCTGGACTTCGACTTCCTGTACGACCCCGGTCGCAAACTCCTGTCGATCGGGTATTCGCTGGAGGGCCGGCGCCGCGATCCGGGCTACTACGACCTGTTCGCCTCGGAGGCGCGGCTGGCGTCTTTCCTGGCGGTGGCGCAGGGCAAACTGCCGCAGGAACACTGGTTCCTGCTGGGTCGGCAACTGACGCCCGGGCTGGAGGCGCCGACGCTCCTGTCGTGGAGCGGGTCGATGTTCGAGTACCTCATGCCGCTGCTCATCATGCCGCAGTACGAGGGCACGCTGCTCGACCAGGCGTGCCGGGGCGCGGTGCGCCGGCAGATCCGCTACACCCGCCGGCAGGGCATCCCGTGGGGTATCTCGGAGTCGTGCTACAATCAGGTCGACGCCGACATGAACTACCAGTATCGCGCGTTCGGCGTGCCGGAACTGGGGCTGAAGCGCGGCCTGGCCGACGACCTCGTCATCGCGCCGTACGCCTCGGTCCTGGCGCTGATGGTGGCGCCGAAGCGTGCCACGGCGAATCTGCGGACGCTGGCCCGGCAGGGCACCGTTGGACGGTTCGGCTTCTACGAGGCGGTCGATTACACCCCCAGCCGCGTCCCGGCCGACCAGGAGAGCGCCCTCGTGCGGTGCTTCATGGCCCATCACAGCGGGATGAGCATGCTGGCGCTGACCTACGCGCTGCTCGGCCAACCGATGCAGCGGCGGTTCCTGTCGGACCCGCGGGTCCGGGCCACGTCGCTCCTTCTGGAGGAGCGGATCCCCGCCGCCCGGGCCAGCGCCCGGACCGCGCATCACGAGGTGCCCGTCACGCAGCGGGAGGAGGGCGAGGAAACCCGCGGCGCCACCGTCCGGGTGTACACCGACCCCGCCCCCCGCGTACCCCAGGTCCACCTGCTCTCCAACGGACGGTACCACGTCATGGTCACCAGCGCGGGGAGCGGCTTCAGCCGGTGGCACAGCACGGCGCTCACACGATGGCGTGAGGACTTCACCCGCGACCACTGGGGCCTCTTCCTCTACCTGCACGACGTCGACGCCGACGACACCTGGTCGTGCACGCACCAGCCGCTGTGCAGGGAGGTGGAGCAGTACCGCTGCGTCTTCTCGCAGGCCCGGGCGGAGTTCCGGACCGTCCACAAGGATATTGATGCGTACCTTCAGATTATCGTCTCGCCGGAAGAGGACCTGGAACTCCGCCGCCTCCATCTGACGAACCTGTCGAACCGGACGCGGACGCTGGAACTGACGTCGTTCGGCGAGGTGGCGCTGGCGCCGCCCGGGGCCGACCGGGCCCACCCCGTCTTCAACAGCCTGTTCATCCAGACGGAGACGATTCCGGAGAAGTCGGCCGTCCTGTGCACGCGCCGGCCGCGGTCGGCGGAGGAGAAACCGCCCTGGATGTTCCACGCCATGATCGTGCACGCCGAGAAGATCATGCCGTGGGCCTCCTTCGAGACCGACCGCGCCCGCTTCCTCGGCCGGGGCCGGTCGGCGGCGGACCCGGCGGCGCTCGACCGGGCGGGGCCCCTCTCCGGCAGCGAAGGGACGGTCCTGGACCCGGCCATCGCCGCCCGTCGGCGGCTCCGCATCCCGGCGGGCGAATCCGTCATCGTCGACTGTGTGACCGGCGCCGCCGAGACCCGCGAGGAGGCCGTCGTCCTCGTCGACCGGTACCACGACCAGCGTCTGTCGGACCGGCTGTTCGAACTCGCCTGGACGCAGAGCCAGGTCTTGCTGCACCAGATTCGCGCCACCGAATCGCAGGCCCAGCGGTTTGCGCGCCTCGCCGGCTCCATCATCTACGCCAACCGGCGATACCGGACCAACGCCTCGCTCCTGGGGCGCAACCGCAAGGGGCAGGCGGACCTGTGGCGGTACGGCATCTCGGGCGACATGCCGATCGTCCTCGTGCGCGTGACGGAGGAATCCGGGCTTGAACTCGTCCGCCGGACCCTCCAGGCCCACGCCTACTGGCGGTACAAGGGGCTCCAGACGGACCTGGTGATTTGGGTCGACGCCTTCTCCGGGTATCGCCAGTCGCTGTGGGACCAGATCATGGGCATGGTGGGCGCGGGCCCCGCCGCCGGGAACCTCGACCAGGCGGGCGGCGTGTTCATCCGCAGCACCGACCAGTTGCCCGAGGACGACCGCCTCCTGATCCAGGCGGTGGCCCGGATCGTCTTTACCGACCGGGCGGGGTCCCTGGCCGAGCAGACCGAACGCCAACGCCGCGCCGCCACCCGCGTGCCGGCGCTGAGGCCCGTGCGGTACGCCGAACCCATCCCGGCCGAGGAGTACCGGCTGCCCCAGCGCGACCTCTCGTTCTTCAACGGCCTGGGCGGGTTCACCCCGGACGGCCGGGAGTACGTCGTCATCCTGGAGCCCGGGGCCACCACGCCCGCCCCGTGGGCCAACGTCCTGGCCAACCCCGAGTTCGGCACCGTGGTCACCGAATCGGGGGTGGCGTACACGTGGTTCCAGAACGCCCACGAGTACCGCCTCACGTCCTGGTACAACGATCCCGTGACCGACGCGAGCGGCGAGGCGTTCTACGTCCGCGACGAGGAGACCGGGCGGTTCTGGTCCCCCATGCCGAAACCGGCGCCCGGTCCCACGCCGTACGTCTGCCGCCACGGCCTGGGGTACTCGGTGTTCGAGCACACGCAGGAGCGGATCTTCACGGAGGTCCACCAGTACGTGGCCACCGATGCCCCGGTGAAGTTCACGAAGTTCACGGTCCGGAACCTGTCGGAGCGGGACCGTCGGCTGAGCCTGGTCGGCTTTGCGGAATGGGTCCTGGGCGAGCACCGCGAGACCAGCGCCCTGCACGTGGTGACGCGGCAGGATCCGCAGACGGGGGCGATCGTGGCCACCTCCCCCTATAGCACGGACTTCGCCGACCGCATCGCCTTCTTCGAGACCAGCGCCGCCGACCGCAGCCTGACCGGCGACCGGGCGGAGTTCATCGGGCGCAACGGGTCGCTCGCCGACCCGGCCGCCCTCGGCCGACAGCGCCTCTCCAACCGCGTCGGCGCCGGCCTGGACCCGTGCGGGGCGATCCAGGCGTTCCTGATGGTCCCGGCTGGGCAGGAGCGGCAGGTGGTCTTCATCCTCGGCGCCGCCCGCAGCGAACAGGAGATGCGCCAGACCCTGCACCGCTACGGCGGCATCGACGGCGCCCGCGTCGCCCTGGAGACCGTCTGGGATTTCTGGAAACGCCTGCTGGGCGGCGTGTACGTCGACACGCCCGACCCGGCCGTCAACCTCCTCACGAACCACTGGCTCCTGTACCAGGCGGTCGCCTCCCGGTTCTGGGGACGCAGCGGCTTCTACCAGTCCGGCGGGGCGTACGGGTTCCGCGACCAGTTGCAGGACTCGTTGGCCCTTCTTCACGAACGGGCGGACCTCGTCCGCGACCACCTCCTGCGCTGCGCTGGCCACCAGTTCCACGAGGGCGACGTCCAGCACTGGTGGCATCCGCCGACCGGCCGCGGCGTGCGGACGCGGTTCTCCGACGATTACCTCTGGCTGCCGTACGTCACCGCCCGGTACGTGGCCGCCACCGGCGACACGGGCATCCTGAACGAGCACACGTCGTTCCTGGAGGGGCGGCCCGTCGAGCCGGGCGAGGAATCCTACTACGACTTGCCGCAGACCAGCGACGATTCCGCCTCGCTCTACGAGCACTGCCTGCGGGCGATTCGGCGGAGCCTCCACTTCGGCGACCACGGGCTGCCGTTCATCGGGTGCGGCGACTGGAACGACGGCCTGAACCGCGTGGGCAAGGACGGCCGGGGCGAGAGCGTCTGGCTCGCCTTCTTCCTGTACGACGTGCTGACGCACTTCGCCGACCTGGCCCGCCGGCAGAACGACCACGCCGCCGTCGAGCAGTGCGAGCAGGCCGCCCGCACCCTCCAGGCCAACCTCGAGAAGCACGGCTGGGACGGCCGGTGGTACCGCCGGGCGTATTTCGACGACGGGCAGGCGCTCGGCTCGGCCTCCAGCCCCGAGTGCCGCATCGATGCCCTGCCGCAGTCCTGGGCCGTCCTCTCCGGCGCCGGGCAGCCGGAGCGGGCCGAGATGGCCATGCAATCGGTCCTCGAGCACCTCGTGGACTGGAACCTGGGGGTCATCCGTCTCTTCACGCCCCCGTTCGACCAAGCCCCCTGGGACCCCGGCTACATCAAGGGCTACGTGCCGGGCGTCCGCGAGAACGGCGCCCAGTACACCCACGCCGCCGTCTGGGTCACGATGGCGGCCGCGGCGCTCAGGCAGTCCGAGACCGCCTGGCGCCTCTTCGAGACGATCAACCCCATCGCCCACGGCGACACGCCCGAACGCATCGACCGCTACAAGGTGGAGCCGTACGTCGTGGCGGCCGACGTCTACACCGCCCAGGGATACGAGGGCCGCGGCGGATGGACCTGGTACACCGGCTCCGCCGCCTGGATGTACCGCATGCTGACCGACACGCTGCTGGGCCTTCGGCTGGAGGTGGACCGGCTGCGCCTCGAACCTGTCCTCCCGCCCGGCTGGAAGGGCTACACCGTCCACTACCGCTACCGCAACACGGTGTACCATATCAAGGTGAGCGTGGTGGGCCCCGCCACCTGGAACGTCCGGAGCGTCCGCGTGGACAACGAGGTCCAGGAGGAGAAGACGATCCCCCTGCTCGACGACGGCGTGGAACACGTCGTCCGCGTCCAGGTGGGATGAGAGTGAAGATATCTCGTGGTGCCCAGTCTTGGGCATTGCGCGGCGGGTCCCCGCACCCGCCGCGCCGATCACGAGGGTGGCATGGTCATCCGCTCTTGGGTGGCCACGCACGTTAACGACACTCCATGGCCACGCGGGGCGTGGCCATGCCACCCGCCTTTGTCAGACGAGACGCCCATGCCCGCCGTGACCTTCCTCCTCGCCCTCTACGCGGCCGTCGCCCTGGCGTACTGGCTGTGGTGCCTGCGTGCGGCGGTGCGGATGCGGCGGTCGGTGCCGGCGTTGGAGGCGTTCGATCCGCCGCCGGGGCCGGTGCCCCGCCTCTCGGTCATCGTGGCGGCCCGCGACGAGGCCGAGACGATCGAGCCCGCCGCCCGCACCCTCCTCGCCCAGGACGACCTGGACCTGGAGATCGTCCTCGTGGACGACCGGTCCGCCGACGGCACCGGGGCCCTGATCGACCGCCTCGCCGCCGAGGACGGGCGGGTCCGCGCCGTCCACGTGACGGACCTGCCGGAGGGATGGCTCGGCAAGGTCCACGCCCTGGCGCGGGGCGTGGCGGAGGCGACTGGCGACTTTCTCCTTTTCACCGACGCCGACATCCACTTCGCCCCGGGCGCCCTGCGACGGGCCGTCGCGTGGGGCGAGGCCCGGGGCCTGGACCACCTGGCCGCCTTGCCCAGTCTGCGTTCGTCCGGCCTGTGGGTCGACACCGTGATCGCGACCTTTCTGCGGTCGTTTCTGGCGACGATGCGGCCGTGGGCCGTCGGGGACCCCGACTCTTCCGCCTTCATCGGGGTGGGGGCGTTCAACCTCGTCCGGCGGTCCGCCTTCGAGCGGACGCCGGGTCTGGAGTGGCTGCGGATGGAGACGGCCGACGACTGCGGCCTGGGCCTCATGATGAAGGCCTCCGGGGCGCGTTGCGGCGTCGTGACGGCGTTCGACCTGGTGCACCTGACGTGGTACGGCTCGCTGGGCGACGCCGCCCGCGGGGCCGAGAAGGCCTACGCCTCGGTCGCGGGCTGCCGCCTGTGGCGGACCGTCCTCGGCGCCCTCGTCATGCTGGCGATGGGCGTCGCGCCGGCGGCCGGCGTCGTGGCGGCGGCCGTGGCGCCGGCGAACCCGGCGGCATGGGCACTGGCGGGCGTCGCCCCCCTGAGCGTCGTCACCGGCGGACTGATGGCCCGCTGGGGACGACGGACCGGCCTGCTGCGGTCCCTGCTCGGCCCGCTCGTGCTCGGCCCGCTCGTCGCGCCCATCAACGCGGCCGCGTACGTCCGGGCGGGGATCCTGGGATGGGTGCGCGGTGGGGTGCAATGGCGCGGCACGGTGTACCCGTCTGCGGCGCTGCGCGCGGGCCGGCGGGTCCGACTCCCGCCGCCACGCCGCCTGCCGGACCTCACGCCGCCGCGGCATTGAAAGCCCGTGAGGCTCGCGGTATGATGGACGACGAAGTCGCGAGTCCAAGGCCTGAAGTCGAGGAAGGGCGCGCGACGCGGTGCCTGGATGGTCGACTTTGGACTTTGGACTCGAGACTTTGGACTCTAATCCATGATCAATCGCGCAGCCATCATCGGTGACGGCGGGATGGGCACCCTGAGTGCCATCCTCCTGGCCTCCAGCGGCATCGGCGTCCGCATGTGGTCGGCGTTCGGCGAGCACGTCGCCGACATGCAGCGGACCGGCACGAACGAGCGGTTCCTGCCGGGCGTCCGCCTGCCGGAGAACCTGCTCCTCTCCACCGACGCCGCCGAGGTCACCGACGGGGCCGACCTCGTCGTCCTGGCCGTCCCGTCCCGGTACCTGCAGGACGTGCTGGCGCAGACGGCCGAGGCGCTGCCCGAGGAACCGATCTACTGCTCCGTCATCAAGGGCATCGAGACGGAGAGCCTGCTCCGGCCGAGCGAGGTGCTTGAGCGGGTGGCGGGTCCCCGCCGGACGGTCATCCTGAGCGGCCCGTGCCTGGCGCGGGAGGTGGCGGCCCAGTTGCCGGCCGCCGTCGTGGTCGCGTCGGCGGAGGCGGAGGACGCCCAGCGCGTCCGCCGGGCCTTCGCCACCGACTGGTTCCGCGTCTACACGAGCGACGACCCGGTGGGCGTTGAACTGGCCGGGGCGCTGAAGAACGTCGTCGCCATCGCCGCCGGCATCTGCCACGGTCTGGAACTCGGGACGAACGCCGTGGCGGCCCTCGTGACGCGCGGCCTGGTGGAGATGCGGCGGCTCGGGACCGCCCTGGGCGCCCGGCCGGAGACGTTCGCGGGCCTGGCGGGTCTCGGGGACCTCGTGACGACGTGCCTCAGCCCCCTGAGCCGGAACCACCGGGTGGGCGAGGCCATCGGCCGCGGACGATCGCTCGACGACATCCTGGCGGAACTCGGCCGGGCCGAACCCGAGGGCGTCCGGACCACCTGGGCCGTCCTGACGCTGGCCCAGCGCGAGGGCGTCGACATGCCCATCACCCGCGAGGTGTACGAGGTGCTCTTCAAGGGCAAACCGGCTCCCGACGCCGTGGCGGACCTGATGCAGCGCGAGATGAAGGCCGAGACGGCCGTGCGATGAGGGGGGTGGCATGGCCACGCCCCGCGTGGCCATGGGATGAACGCGGTGGGCAGTCTTGCCCACCGCGCGGTGCCCAAGACTGGGCGCCGCGCGACATCCCCATGGCCACCCGACATCGGGTGGCCATGCCACCCTCAGCCTGCCACTCTGCGAAGCACGAGTCGCTGCGAAGCGCGAGCGGCCCTCTCCTGTCAAGGAGAGGGAGACACGACACAACCTCCAGGGCACACGATGGGGCCCGAACCGATTGCGACGCCTCTTCGGGATATGCTCCCGTACTTGTTCTGGGGGGCGGTGGGCCTCGTGGTCGTCTTCGTCCTGCTTGGCCTGGCGCGGCTGTGGGGATGGCGGACGGCCCACCACGGGGGCAGTTGCGGCGACGTCGACCTCGACCATCTTCGCCGGCAGCGGATGGCCGGCGAGATCAGCGAGGCCGAATACGAGGCCGTCCGCACCCGCCTGGCCGGCGCCGCCGCAGCGGACAAGGAGGCGCCCAAAGGGCCGGCCGAGGCACCGCCCGAAACGTCACCCGAGGAGCCGTCCGACGGTCCGGATGCAGAGCCGAGCGATGAATCGTCGATAAACTCTCTCGACGCCCGCCCCCCGGGTGACGCCAGCGGGGACGACGCGTCGGAAAGGAGCCGCACCGATGGCCAAGCGCAGCAATAACCGCGGCGGGCGCGGCCGCGATGCCGTCTGCAGTTTCTGCGGAAAGAGCGGGCGCGACGCCGGGCCCCTCGTCGAGGGCCGCGACGGCGTCTTCATCTGCGCCGAATGTATCGACCTGTGTAGCAGCGTCGTCCAGGCGGACCGGCGTCGTGCGGCGGCCGTGGCGCCGGACCTCGGGCGCATCCCCGCCCCCCGGGAGATCAAGGACTTCCTCGACCTGTACGTCATCGGCCAGGACCGCGCCAAGAAGGCCGTCTCCGTCGCCGTCCACAACCATTACAAGCGGCTGAGCCTCGGCGAGATGGGCGACGACGACGAGGTCGAGATCGAGAAGTCGAACCTCCTCTTGATCGGCCCCACCGGCTGCGGCAAGACGTTGATGGCCCGGAGCCTCGCGCACATCCTGAACGTCCCGTTCGCCATCGGCGACGCCACCACCCTGACCGAGGCGGGCTACGTGGGCGAGGACGTCGAGAACCTGCTCCTGAAACTCATTCACGCCGCCGACCTCGACGTCGAGGCTGCCCAGCGCGGCATCATCTACATCGACGAGATCGACAAGATCGGCCGGACCACGCAGAACGTCTCGATCACGCGCGACGTCTCGGGCGAGGGCGTCCAGCAGGCGCTCTTGAAGATGCTGGAGGGGACGATCGCCAACGTCCCTCCCCAGGGCGGGCGGAAACACCCCGAGCAGCAATATATTCAGATCGATACGTCGCACATCCTGTTCATCTGCGGCGGGACGTTCGACCGCCTCGAGGAAATCGTCGGCCGACGCATCGGCGCCTCCTCCATCGGCTTCACGGAGGGGCAGCACCGCTCCGGCGACCGCTACCGCCGGACCTCCGAAATCCTGCCGCAGGTCACCCCGGACGACCTGATCCATTACGGCCTGATTCCGGAACTCGTGGGCCGGCTGCCGGTCATCACGGCCCTCATGCCGCTGGACGAGGACGCCCTCGTGCGGATTCTGACCGAGCCGAAGAACGCCCTCGTGAAGCAGTACCAGAAGTTCTTCGAGATGGAGGACGCCGAACTCGTCTTCTCCGACGAGGGCCTTCGCGAAGTCGCCTGCCAGGCGATGACCCGCAACACGGGGGCACGGGCCCTCAGGAGCATCGTCGAGAACCTGATGCTCGACGTGCTCTTCGAACTGCCGAACCGCCCCAAGGGGTACCGCTACACCGTGACGCCGGAGGTGGTGCGCGGCGAAGCGGACCTCTTCGCCGAGGCGGAGCCGATGAAGGAAAGCGCGTAGGGCGCGAACGGGCCCGCCGTCGCTCCCTCTCCCTTGACGGGAGAGGGATGGGGTGAGGGTGAGTCGTAGGGTGAGTGCGGCGCACCCGTCCGACATGCTTCTCCGACGTTTACGCGCCGCTTTCGGTCTTGCCCCAGTTGCCGAGGAGTTTGCTCAGGTCGGCTGAGTCGACGCGGTCGTCGTAATTGAAGTTGCCAAGCCACCACGGCATGATGTCGTCGGGGTCGGGCATGGT
>Ga0272441_10003498_pt1 | contig 29759 bp, 21 predicted proteins | sample SSMProp6N_FD_193582 | JGI IMG/M metagenome (GOLD analysis project Ga0272441, IMG submission 193582) | Marine sediment archaeal communities from Little Sippewissett salt marsh, Falmouth, MA, United States - SSM-Prop-6N | ecosystem: Environmental > Aquatic > Marine > Wetlands > Sediment ... | reverse complement strand
GCCGCCCTGCCCGACGTCGGCCACAAAGGCCACGACCTCGCAGCCGTAGGCTTCGCGAAGCCAAGGCAGGATGACCGAGGTGTCCAGACCGCCCGAATACGCAAGGACGGCTTTCTTGGCAACTTGAACTGCCATGACGTTTTCCCTTTCGCTGAAACCACGCGCCGGACAAACCCGGCCGTTACGCCTCTTAGGCCTTTCGCCTGCGGCCTCGGGCGGGCTTTGTTTTGCCGGCCTGCTTCTTGCGGCTCGGGGCTCGGCGTTTTCGCTTCGTGTTCTTCGGTTTGGCCGTGGCCTTGCCGGCAGCTTCCCGGCTGAGTGCCCGGTTAATGGCGCCCACGAACGCGCGGGCACTGCCCTCGAGCACATCCGTCGATACGCCCCGGGCCGAGACGGTTGCCCCTTTGTACAGGGCTTCGAGCCGCACCTCGCCCTGGGCTTCCTTGCCGCCCGTCACAGATCGTATCTGGTAATCCGTAAGGCGAAGCGAGACTTTCGTCAGCCGTTCGATGGCCCGGAAGATGGCATCGACCGGTCCGTCGCCCGTGGCGGCGTCTCGGACGAGCGCCCCGGTCTCGGTCTCCTTGAGCTCGACCGTGGCGGTCGGCATGCCGAGGGTTCCGGTTGCCACCTGAAGGCCGCGCAGCGACCACGTCTCCGGGACGGTCAGGATCTCGCTTTCGACGAGGGCCTCGATGTCCTCGTCGAAGATCTCCTTCTTGCGGTCGGCCAGCGCCTTGAACGGGCCGAAGAAGAGACTGTCCACGTCGTCGGCCGGCAGGCGAAACCCGAGTTCCTTCAGTCGTTGGCGGAACTGGTGGCGCCCCGAGTGTTTGCCAAGCACGAGTTTGCTCTTGGCCACGCCCACCGCTTTCGGGTTCATAATCTCATACGTGGTGCGTTCCTTAAGAACGCCGTCGGCATGGATACCGGACTCGTGCGCGAAGGCGTTCTCGCCAACGACTGCCTTGTTGCGGGACACCGCGAGGCCGGTCACACGGCTGACGAGGCGGCTCGTCGGGTACAGCCGTTCGCTCTTGATGTTCGTCCAGCAGCCGTCGAACGCATCCGCGCGGGTAGCCAGGGCCATGACGATTTCTTCGAGGGCGGCGTTTCCGGCCCGTTCGCCCAGGCCGTTGATCGTGCACTCGATTTGCCGGGCCCCCGCCTGGACGGCCAGCAGGCTATTCGCCACCGCCATGCCCAGGTCATCGTGGCAGTGGACCGCGATGACGGCTTTGGCGATGTTCGGCACGTGTTCAACAAGATGCTCGATGAGGCTCCGGAAGCCGTCGGGCGTGGCCCAGCCCACGGTGTCGGGGATGTTCACGGTCGTGGCGCCGGCGTCGATGACGGCCTCGACCACGCGAGCCAGGAAATCCGGCTCGGTGCGGGAGGCATCCTCGGGCGAAAACTGAACGTCGGCCACGGCCCGCCTCGCGCGCTCGACGCCCTTGACCGCGAGGCGGAGGATTTCGTTGCGGGCCTTCCGCAACTTGTACTCGCGATGGATGCGGCTGGTGGCCAAGAACACGTGAATGCGTGGGCGCCGGGCCTCGGCCACGGCCTCGGCCGCCCGGTCGATGTCTTTGTCCACGCACCGGGCCAGACCGGCCACGACGGCCTTCTTGACCTCACGGGAGATGGCCCGGACCGCCTCGAAGTCGTCGTCGGACGTGATGGGGAACCCCGCCTCCATAACGTCGACGCCGAGGAGTTCGAGGGCCCGGGCGACTTCCAGTTTTTCGGTCAGGTTCATGCTGGCGCCCGGCGACTGTTCGCCGTCGCGCAGGGTCGTGTCGAAAACAATCACGCGGTTGGCGTTGCGTTTGCCCATCGTCAGTCTCCTCGTGCGACACTCTCTTATAGTCGAAAGGCACGCGCGGGACAAGTCCCACGGCCAACGCGGGACACGTTCCGCGGTTCATTCTACGGCGCGGCTTCCGGCCTGGCCCTCATGACAAGGAAAGCCGGCCACGGGAACGCGTCCCGAGGCCGGCCTGAATGTCCACTCGCGCGCAGCGGCCCCGGGGCGTTACAGCCTAAGGCCCAGGGCAGAATTCTCGCTACGGCTCATCATGGTAAGGAAAGATATCGTCATCCGCGGGCTTCGTCAAGAGGAAAACGCATGCCTTGCACACGCCCCGGCCCAGCGGTATGATGGGGCGACTGGGAGAACCATGTCCGCCACGCGACCCACCAACGCGATTTTGCCCCGGCACCGGCGTCTGGTTATCGGCGTGGCTGCTATCGTCGTGCTGCTTATCATCCTCGGCCAGACGACCGAGGTCTACACCGACTACCTGTGGTTCGACGCCCTGGGCTACTCGGGCGTCTTTGCCACGGAGTTCTGGACGAAGGTCGTGGTGGGCCTGGCGGCCTTCATCGTAACGGCGGGGTGGCTGGCGGGGAACGTGGCCCTCGCGACTCGCCTGTCCCCGGGCTATCACTTTCAGGTCAAGGGCCTGAAGTGGACGGTCTCGGCTGCCGACATTCGCAAGTGGCTGTACGTGGCGGGCGGCATTTTCGGTGTGGTCATCGGATTCGGCGTTGCCCGCGGCGCCGCCGCGTATTGGTACGAGGTGCTCCAGTTTCTGCACCGTGCCCCGTTCGGGTGGGTGGACCCGGTTCTTGAGAACGATGCGGGGCTCTACGTGTTCGTTCTGCCGGTTCTCGGCGCCCTAAAGGGGTACCTCATTGCCATGGTGGTCCTCGGAAGCATCGGGGCAGCCGTCGCGTATTTTCTGAGCGGGGCCATCGGTTGGCAGTACGCGCGCATAAGCCGTCCCGCAACACTCCACTTGGCGGGCCTGGGGGCCGGGCTTCTGCTCGCGGTCGCCTTCGGCTACGCGTTGGACCGATACGCGTTGCTTCTTGCGCCGGGTGGGGCCGTATTCGGCGCAGGGTACGTGGACGCCCAGATCCGGATGCCCGTGTACCTGTTCATGATGGTCGCGACGGTGGTGGCGGCCGTGGCGGTCGTGGTCGCCGGCATCCGGACGCAACCGAAGATCGCGGCCGGGACGGTCGTCGTCCTGGTCGTGGCTCACGTGGCGGCGGCTTGGATGTACCCCGTGGTTCAGCAGCGGTTCGAGGTGGAACCCAACGAGTTGGTGCGCGAGACGCCGTTCATCGCGCACAACATCGCGGGCACACGGTTCGCCTTCGGCCTCTCGGACGTCCAGGAGCAGGCGTTCCCGGCCAAGGGGACTCTGACCTCGGCCGACCTCCGCGACGCCCGCGACACGATTGCCAACGTCCGGCTGTGGGACTACCGGGCCCTGCGCGACACGTACAACGAAATCCAGGGCCTCCGCACCTACTACGGCTTTACGAAGATCGACACCGACCGATACCGCGTCGGCGACGCGTACCGCCAGGTCAGCCTGGCCGTCCGCGAACTGCGGCCCGAAGCCCTCGAGGAAAAGAGCCAGACCTGGGTCAATCTGCACCTGCTGTACACGCACGGGTACGGCCTGTGCATGAGCCCGGTGAATGCCGTCACGGAAAGCGGGATGCCGGAGTTGTGGATTCGCGACATCCCCCCGCGGGCCACCGTCCCAATCACCGTGTCGGACGCCTCGATCTACTTCGGCGAGTGGACGTGGGACCCCGTGTACGTCCGGACCCTGCAGGACGAGTTCCACTACCCGCTCGAGGACGAGAACGTTTACACGCAATACGAGGGCGACGCCGGCATTCCCATCGGCTCGTGGCTGCGGCGGCTGCTCTTCGCCTTCTCCTTTGACGACTGGAACATCCTGCTGACCGACAGTTTCACGGCCGAGACACAGTTGCTGTGGCGGCGACAGATTGAGGAGCGCGTTCACCGCATCGCCCCCTTCCTTGCATTCGACAATGCGCCGTACCCCGTTGTGGCCGACGAGCACATCGTCTGGATCATCGACGCCTACACCTACACGACCCGCTTCCCGTACGCAACGCCGGCGCGGTTGGGCAAGCAGGGGCTGCGCGTCAACTACGTCCGCAACGCCGTCAAGGTAACCGTGGACGCCCGGACCGGCGCCGTCCGCTTTTACGTGGCCGACCCGGATGACGCCATCGTCACGGTTGCGCGGCGCATCTTTCCGGACCTTTTCCGCGACCTCAGCGAGATGCCCGAGTCGCTTCGCGACCACCTGCGGTACCCGATCGATCTCCTCGACATCCAGGCCGAGCAGTACTTCACCTATCACATGACCGACCCGCGGGTGTTCTACAACAAGGAAGACCTCTGGCAGCGACCCAGCGAGATGTACCGCGGGAACCCCCAACCGGTGAAGGCGTACTACATCATCATGCGGGTGCCGGGCCAGGCCCGACCCGAGTACCTGCTCATGCTGCCCGTCACGCCGGTTCGCAAGAACAACATGGTTGCCTGGATGGCCGGCCGCTGCGACCCGCAGCATTACGGCAAGTTGCTCGTGTACAAGTTCCCCAAGGATCGCCTCGTCCTGGGCCCGAAGCAGATTGAGGCCAACATCGACAAGAACGACGCCATCAGCCAGCAGATTACCCTCTGGGACCAAGCGGGCAGTCGGGTCCTTCGCGGCAACCTGCTCGTCATTCCCGTTGGCGACGCCATTCTGTACGTCGAGCCGCTCTACCTCGAGAGCGAGCAGACGCGATTCCCGGAACTGCGGCGCGTCATCGTGGCCACCAAAGACCGCACCGTCATGCGGAAGACCCTTGAGGAGGCCCTCGAGGCCGTCCTCGGCGATGAGCCGGCCGTGGCCGACATCGCGCCCCCGCCCGGCCACACCACGCCCGCCCCGACCACCGCCCTGGGCGCCCGCGCCCTCGAGGCGTATCAGGACGCCCAGCAGCACCTGAAGGAAGGCGATTGGACCGGCTACGGCCAGGCGATGGAGCGCCTCGAAACGCTCCTCCAGCAAATCGCGGGCCCGCGCGATACCCCCTGACGATGCGGCCGCCTGCCCCAGGCGGCCTGCCCGCGCGTGCGTGGTCCAGGGTCATGCCCGTTCGGCGCGGCGTCTTGGCACCCGTGCCCTGACGCGGAAAACCCTTTCAACCTGCCCCATACTTCTCTATAGTGTGCCGCTCGGAGAGGGGGTGAATCTCCTGGCGGCGCCTGCGTCGTCCGCGGTGCATCAGGAGATACACCGCGCGGGATCGCGCGGACGGCGCACCCCCGCACCCGTTTTCTCCCATGGAGCCGCAGGCGATGGACTTCGACGACTTCCCGCAACCCATCAAGGACGAAGCCGACCGGCAACTCTCGGCCCTTCGTCGGGGAGCGGTCGACATCTACACCGACCAGGACCTTCGCGAGAAACTCGCCCGGTCCATCCGCGACGCCCGGCCCCTGCGCATCAAACTTGGCATGGACCCCACCGCCCCGGACATTCACCTCGGGCACACCGTCGTCATGGGCAAGATGCGGCAGTTCCAGGATCTGGGGCACAAGGCCGTTCTCATCATCGGCGACTACACCGCTCGCGTAGGCGACCCCACGGGCCAGGACCACACGCGGCCGGTCCTCTCGGACGAGCAGATTCACGAGCACGCCCAGACGTACCTCGAGCAGGCCGGCAAGGTGCTCGACCTGTCGGAGGAGCGGCTCGAAATCCGCTCGAACAGCGAGTGGCTGGCCGGCCTCACGTTTGCCGACGTCCTGCGCCTCGCGGCCCACATGACCGTGGCCCGGATGCTCGAACGCGACTCGTTTGAACGGCGGCACAAGGCCGGCGACCCCATCGGCATCCACGAGTTCCTGTACCCGCTCATGCAGGCCCACGACTCGGTCGTCGTGGAGGCCGACGTGGAACTCGGCGGCACGGACCAGACGTTCAACTGCCTGGCCGGCCGCAACCTCATGCGCGACGCCGGCCAGGAACCCCAGGTCGTCCTGACGATGCCCCTGCTCGTGGGCCTCGACGGCACCGAAAAAATGTCGAAGTCCAAGGGCAACTACGTCGGCGTCACCGATTCGCCGAAAGACATGTTCGGCAAGGTCATGAGCATCCCCGACGACCTCATGGAGAACTACTTCACGCTCCTGACGACCGAGCCGCTCGAGGAGGTCCGCGCGTTGCTGCGGACCGCGCACCCACGGGACGCCAAGGAGCGGCTGGCCCGGACGATCACCGCGCGGTATCACGACGAGGCCGCCGCCGACGAGGCCGCGGAGGAGTTTCGGCGCGTTTTCGCCCACAACGCCCAGCCTGCGGACATACCCGAGACGGTTGTGCCGGCGAGCGAACTCGCGGACGGGTGTATTGGTCTCGCGCGGCTCATTGCGCTGGCCGGTTTCGCGTCGAGCAATAGCGAGGCCATGCGCCTCATCACGGGCGGCGCCGTGCGGCTGGACGATGAGCCCCTTTCCGACCCGAAGGCTATGGTCGAGGTCACTGCGGGGGCGGTTCTCCGCGTCGGCAAACGCCGCTGGACGCGCCTGGCAACCGAGTAGCGGCACGACGCGGCCGTCTGCGACGGGTTGCTTGTGAAACCGTGCGCCGGGGTTCGATGAACACGGATTGCCAGCAATCCGTGGCACCGGCGATTACGAAGGCGCGCCGCGCCAATCCGAAATCACGAATACTAAATCGAAACTCCCTCTCATGCCACTACCCAAAGTCGCCATCGTGGGCCGGCCGAACGTCGGCAAGTCGAGCCTGTTTAACACGCTCGCGCGCCGGCGCATTTCCATCGTCGAGCCGACGGCGGGCGTCACGCGCGATCGGATCAGCACGCTCATTCAGTCCGACGAGCGTTGGTTCGAACTCGTGGACACGGGCGGCATGGACTTTCGGACCGACGCCGATCTGGCGGCCGACGTGGCTGCCCAGATCGACTTTGCCGTGGCCGAGGCCGCCCTGGTCATCTTCGTGGTCGACGTCCGCGACGGCCGGCAGCCGCTCGACGAGCAAATCGCCCGCCGCCTGCGGCCCACGTCGGCCCCCGTCCTTCTGGTCGCCAACAAGGCCGATAACCCGCAACTCGAAAAAGGGACGATCGACTTCCATGCCCTCGGCTACGAGCCCGTGTTGCCCGTCAGCGCGAAACACGGTCGCGGCCGGCGCGACCTGCTGGCGGCCGTCCTCCAGCGCCTTCCCACCGATGCCGACGAAACGCCCGACGCCGTCGATATGAAGATTGCCATCGTCGGCAAACGCAATGCCGGCAAGAGCACGTTCATCAACGCCCTGACCGGCGAAGACCGGGTCATCGTCAGCGAGATTCCCGGCACCACGCGCGACGCCGTCGACATCCGGTTCGAGAAGGACGGCCTCACGTACGTCGCCATCGACACGGCCGGCGTCCGTAAACGCAAGAGCCTGAAAGACGACATCGAGTTTTACAGCCTGACGCGGGCCATGGAGTCGATTCGCCGGGCCGACGTGGTCCTCTTCCTCATCGACGCCAGCACGCCCATCAGCCAGGTCGACAAACACCTCGGCGCCGAGATTGAAAAACACATGCGCCCCGTCGTCCTCGTCGTCAACAAGTGGGACCTCGCCAAGACCCACGCCGACACCCAGACCTTTGCCGACTACCTCGGCAAGGTCATGCCGGGCCTCTCGTACGCGCCGCTGGCGTTTACGACGGCCACGGCAGGGCGGAACATCCTGGCCACCATCGACCTCGCGCGCACGCTCGTCAAACAGGCCCGCACCCGCGTCGCCACGGCCGACCTGAACCGGGTGCTCCAGGCGGCCATCGCCGAGAAGCAGCCGCCCTCGCCCACCGCCACGCTACCCAAGGTGTACTACGCCACGCAGGTGGCCGTCACGCCACCCACGTTGGTTCTGTTCGTGAACAAGCCCGACCTGTTCTCGCAAACGTACCGCCGGTTCATCGAGAACCGGATGCGCGACGCCTTGCCGTTCGCCGAGGTGCCGCTTCGGATCCTGTTTCGGGCCCACCGCCCGGAGGACGAGGCCGGCAAAGGGAGGCCGGGGCGGGGCGGGCGCCACACAAAACCGTAATGGCCACCTTACTGGACGCATTCCGGTACAGCCGCCTGCCACGTGCGGCGGCGGCTCTGCTTATCCTCGCCCTTGCGTTGGCCGGCGACGTCTGTGGCGCAGCGGCGACGTCTGAAGCGGCCCTTCTAGGACAGCCCGCCCCCGGGCCCCACATGGGGTTTCACGACGGCGCCGCCGTCCCGTCCGGGTTCGCTGCCTCCGACCCGTTCGTGGTCACGTATTACTTCTATTGGTACGACCGCGCGACAGGCAGCCACTTCGTACACGGCGATAGGATCGACGCCCTCACGGATCACCCCGCTGAGCCCAAAGGGTACAGCTACAAGAGGCCCGCGTGGCACCGGCGCGAACTTGAGGCCATGATGGATGCCGGCATCGACGTGGTGCTGCCCGTCTACTGGGGGAACCCCGCCGACGCCGCCGCGCCATCGGGCCGGATGCGATGGAGTTTTGACGGCCTCCCTCCGCTCGTTCAGGCATGGCAGGCCCTCGCCGCCGATGGAAGTAAGCCGCCGCGTCTCGGCCTCTTCTACGACACCTCCTCGCTACGTCACAATGCGGCAGGCCGGCACGTGGATCTCTCATCCGCCGCCGGCCGGGCCTGGTTCTACGTAACGATTCGCGACTTCTTCTCACTCGTCCCGCCGGCCCTGTGGGCCACCATCGAAGGCCGCCCCGTCGTGTTCCTGTACGCGTCGGCGTTCGCCCGCGGCGGCGCGAATGATCCGCGCCTCTTCGCATACGTGCGCGACCACTTCGCGAAGGACTTCGGCGGCCCCCGGCCTTTCATCGTTGCCGAGCGGTCGTGGCCGATACCCGCCGATGCCCGGTACGCCTGGGGCGGCGCGTTCGGTCTCCAGGTGCTGGACGTGGCGTCGCTCGGCCCCGGCTACGACGACTCGGCCGTCCCCGGCCGCACGACGCCCCGCCGAGATCGTTCCGGCGGGAGGTTCTATGAGCACAACTGGCGGCGCCTTCTGGCAATCGACCCGACCCACCGGCCAGCCATCGTTGCCGTCGAAACGTGGAACGAGTGGCACGAAGGGACCGACGTGGCGCCGTCGCGCGAGTACGGCCGGCAGTACGTCGCCCTGACGCGGCGCTTCGCGGACCAGTGGCGGGCCGGCCGACGGGCGCCACTCGACGGCCCGTACGCCAACGCCCCTACCGTATGGGCCGGCTTCGAGCACGGCGCTCTGCCGGGCGGGTTAACCGTTCGGACAGGCGGTGACGGCTTGGCCGAGATCGTGGAGCTGGGCGGCATCCGCTGCATCCGGGCGATCCCGAACGACGCCGGGCCGCACCGGTACCTGTACGTCCGCGTCGACGATTCGTTCGCATTTGGCGGCGGGCCGCCGCTGCGCGTCACGGTGCGTTACCGTGACGCCGGAACTGACTCCTTCAGCCTCGAGTACGATTCGCGACAGGCCTCCGCCCCGCACGCTGGGGCGTACAAGACGGCCGGAACGGTGCAGCGAACGGACACGGGTGCGTGGAACGAGGCGACCTTCGACCTGCCGGACCCGCTGTTTATCGGCCGGCAGAATCACGGGGCGGACTTTCGGTTGGCCGTCCCCAACGGGTCGCTTGAGGTGCGCCGGGTTGTCGTGACACGATCACGCCAAGTGGACTGACCTTCCGCGTGGACCTGCGGGGAAAACGATGGCGGTTCTTCCCCTTCGCGGCGGGTCTCCCGACCTGCCGCACGTCGCAGTGAAATGGCCCGGCCGTTTCCCCAAAATCCGGCACACTGGCGGCCAGCGCGGCCGTGGCACCCGGCAACGGGATCCCCGGGCGATGCCCAGGGCTGGTCTGTTCAAGCCCTTCAGGCTCGAAGGCCACCGCACGACGCACGGCGAGATCCCTCGGCTGCGCTCGGGATGACAATGGGCGGCGGCCAGCGCGGCCGTGGCACCCGGCGATTCACCCTCACCGCGGCCCGAACGGCAGCTCGCCCGGCCGGGCTCCCAGCGGCGTGCCTCGAGAACGCACGGCATTTGCGCCCATTCGGGCCGGTTGTCATTGCCACTCTCTGCGGTCTCGAGGTATAATGTACGTGGATGAGGCCTGCGTGCCCGTCCGACCCCATCGATGCGACACACCCTGTGGACTCGCACAAGCCCTGTAGCACCTCGGACGGGTGCCGGCCGCTGCCGCGGCGTAAAGGAGGCGATCATGGCTGCGTACAAGGTGTCCGGATGGCGTATCCTGCGGCAGGCCGGCCAACTCGGCCCCTGGGTCACCCTGGTGCTCCTGGCGGGCCTCGTCCCATTCTGCATGGGCAGCGGGTGCTACGTGCCCCTCACCCCTACCCCCCAGGCCGTCGCTGTCTACGACGACGAGCGCAGCAAGGAGGAGGTCGAGCAGGAACTGGCGGACCTGCGACAGAAATATGCCGACGCCAAGGAAAAGCGGCGGCAGGCGAGCGAGAATAACGCACCGTACTGGCAATACGATATGTGGAACGAGCGCTGCGAGGAACTCCACGACCAGATCATCCACAACGAAAACGTGTTGGCGGCCTGGTTCGGTGTGAAGCCGGGCAGTGACGTGGCCCGGACCACCGCACAGTCCGCCTCGCGCCCCACAGTCACGCCGGTTGGAACTCACGTGCCGACCGCCGGCCCGTGCCGCTGTCAAACGAACCGCTAGCGCGCCGCGAGAACGCTGCCCGAGGTCGTCCGGATGCGTATTCTGGCGATGGTGAAGGCGTTTAGGACAGGCGAGGGCTGAACGCCACAAGCCCCCGATTCCCCGGACCCCAGCGGCGCGGGCACCCAGCCGCGGGCGAGTTTCAACTTAGAGCGCGAAGCGGCCCACTGTGACGGTGGAGGTGGCCTACTCCAAGCATCGGCGCGACGACGTGTTGCCCCGCGCGAAACACACTGGCGGGCGAGCCGCCAGTGGCACCCAGCGATTCACCCTCACCCCACCAACGGCACGCGGCCGACTCGCACGGCGATCCCGGCGCGCCGGGACTCACGCGGGACGACATTTGGCAGGGCGGCTTGACACCCGCCGCCTGCGCGATAGAATACCTCCCTTCAGGCCATGCGGAGAGGTGGCTGAGTGGCCGAAAGCGGCGGTTTGCTAAACCGTTGAGGGGGTTCATACCTCCTCCCCGGGTTCGAATCCCGGCCTCTCCGCCAGGGGTGTTTCGTGTCTTTTTCTCCTCGCTGCTCATGGATGTCGACGACGCTGTGCCACCCGCCGCACTCTTCACTCGGCCTCCGCGGCCCCACGTCGCCTGACGAAGAGATGCCATTTTACAGAAATCTTGCGACTTGACTGGCCCGGGCCATCACGTGCGTTATCGCGTTTTGTGCTTCGCGCTTGCCTGACGTGTTTCTTAGGCTACAATAGTGAAGTAAGAGACCGCGCGACGCACGCATTTCTGAACCACCAATAGGAGCGACAGCGTGGCGAGACCTGTCCGGCATGGCGAAAACGTGTGTGTGTTCTCGAGGTGTCGGCGCAGGTGGCTGCCGGCCGTACTGCTCCTGCTCGCGGCGGCGCTGGCGGGACCGATCGGGTGCCAGCAGGCAGGGTCATATGCCGTCTGGACTCTGCAGCCGAAGTTCCTGTTGACCGAGGTTGAGCACTTACGCATGTGCGTCCACGCCGACCCCGAGAAGGCCCTCCCGGACCGCATGGCGCCGGAGACGGCAAAGGTCTTTCACGATGTCGTGAACGCGGCGTACGGGCCGTCCTACCCGGATGGCAAGGCGCCGGCGGTCGTCTTCCGGCGGGTGTGGCGGTTCTTCTTCGACACCTCCATCTACATGGTCCACTACGGGGGGCCGAAGAGTGCGCTGGTGCTCTTCTACAACCCGTATTCCGACACGGCCGCGCTGCTCCGGTGGGACGAGACGGACCAGGGTCTCCGCGTCGGCGACGCCGAGATCCTGACGGGGGACTACCTTCGTGGGCGGCAGAAGCCGCCCTACGCCCCGGCGCCGGGCTGGCGGGCGTACGAGGGTCTGGCCTCGGCGGCCATGGCAGAGACCGCCTACCGAACCGCAGAGGGGTTCGGCCGGGTCTTTGCCGCGCTCACGCCGCCCTCCAAAGAGGAAATCGAGGCCATGACCAAGGCGGAGGTCGAGGCACTGCTGGCCCGCTTGAAGGACTGGCGGTCCCATGCGCCCGGGATGGCCGGAGGCGAAACGCGGAAAGCCAACCGCGTCTCGGCCGGGATTCGGCTCCGCGTGAATCTGCTGGGCCTGGACGTGTTGAACAAGGCGAAGCAACGGCAGTCGCTGTTGGCGGCCGTCAATACGGTGTTCGGCAACTTGGCGGCCGGGCGGGCAGCGCAGGTACTCTCGCGGGCGAGGGAGACGCTGCCGGCGACGGCCCGCACCATCCGCGAGGAGGATCCCGCCGCCTGGGGCAAGCAGGCCCTCGTCTCCTGCGCGGTGGACCCGGGTGACAAGGCGGCCTACGTGTTCACCACGCGGTGGGACCGGCAGAATGCCTTCGTGTGCGTCACGTTCGCTCCGGCTGGCGCGCAACGCACATGGTCGCCGACGCGGATCGATGTCGTCAATTGCCGGGAGTATGCCCGGCTTCGGCAGAAACCAGCGGCTGAGGATGCGCGAGGGACGGCCGCACGGCGCGAACCATAGACGGTTACGGAAGGAGACAGGATCATGGACGCGAAACACAGGACGGGGTTCAGGGTTCTGGTGTCGGTCACGTGCGTCGGTTCGCTGATGTTGGCCGCGGCTCTGCCGGCGCTCGCCCTAGGTTGGGGGGGAAGTTCGGGTGCGTACACGGCGGACAGTTGGTCGGAGGTGGGGTTGGGCCCGAATCCGCCCGCCGGCGGAAATACCTCCGGCAAGGCGGGGCCGCTGCAACCGGTGTCGACGACCCCCAGGGGCGATGCGCCCGGCGAGGTCAACGGCATCAACGTCTCCAGCGTGGGCCCGTCGCCGGTCACGTACGATCTGCAGGACCCGCCGCCGGCGCAGAATACCCCCGGCCCCCGCGGACCCCTGCAGCCCATTTCAGAAGGGGACTTGAGCCCGACGGGCACGCCCCCCGGCGAGATGAACGGCATCAACGTCTCCAGCGTGGGGCCGTCGCCCGTCACGTACGACCTGCGGGACTCGGGCCCGTCCGAGCCGGGACCGTCCTTTGAGATATCCCCCGAGGCGCAGCCGGCCTTCGATGCCGTCTTCAGCCATACGGGCGCGCCTGCCGGCGAAGGCGTCCAGCGTGCCATGATCTATGTCCTGGGGCAAGAGGCCGGTCAAACATACGCCCCGTGGCTCATGGGGTTCGTTGGGGCGGGCGAGGACTTCTATGGCGAGCGGACCGGCCCCAACGCGCAGAACGACCTCGGCAGCGTGGCCATCGATACGGTTGAAATGGCCGCCAACGCCGGCACGGAAGTGGGCTCCGGCTTGGCCGCCGCGGGCGCCTATGCGTGGATCTTCGGCACCACCCCCCAGGGATGGGCCGTGCTGGGGGTCGCCATCGTGGGTTCTGCGGTCGGCAATTACGCGAACACGTACGTCGTGGACCCGATGTTTGACACCCTCGGTGAGGCGTGGGTCGAGTTCCTCAATGATGCGAACCTGACGATCGACGTCCAAACGGGGGAGATGACCCGGGGGCCGTACGATTCGCTCGGCTCAACCTCCACCACGGGCGGAACGAATTTTGACCACCTCTCGAACGTACGCACCATCCAAATCCACGTCGTCCAACCGCCGAACATCCCCATTGGGTCGCCAGTCGGTGGACCGTGCCGGCCGGGGTGTCCGGACTTCCGCCGGTAGCGATTCCGGCTCAGCTGTTGCGCGCGGCGGCCTTCCCCGGCCGCCCATGGATGCCGCTTATGCGAGGGCTTCTCGGGGACGCCGTCTCCCGCTCCGGGCACCTATTTCACAGCAGACAACAAACGCGTGGGGCAGTACAATCTCAAAGGCCAGGTATCGTGCGAGCGCGCCATCGCCGCCTGCCGCTGCCTTGGCCTTCTGCGGAAATCAGGACCCCTGCCGGCATGGGCGCCTCAAGCCATAGACGTCCAGAAGCAGCCCCGGGGTGCGCTGGCTTGTCAATGACGGTACGCCGAATCGAAAGGAAACCCTGTGAAACCCATCATCGCAATCGTTCTTGTTGCCGCCGTATGTCCGTTGAGCGTGGCAATCGCCCAGAATGCGGAAGACGCAATCGCCGCGAGCGGCGTGTCGGGTGGGTTGCTCGTCCATCTCGGTTGTGGAGACGGACGGCTTACCGCAACCCTGAAATGCAACGAGCGATTTGTCGTTCACGGCCTGGACACCGACAACGCCGCGATCGAGGCCGCTCGCAGCCGGCTCGTCTCGAAGGGGGCGTACGGGCGCGTTTCGTTCATGCGTCTTGCCGGCAACGAGCTCCCGTACGTCGACAACCTGGTGACTCTTCTGATTGTCGACGAGCCGGGGCAGATTCCCCAAGCGGAAATGATGCGGGTCCTGGCGCCCGGTGGCGTGCTGCTTCTCAAGAACACCACGGCATGGACCAAGATCGTCAAGCCCTGGCCGAAGGACATCGACGAGTGGACGCACTTCCTGCATGGTCCGGACAATAACGCCGTTGCCCAAGACCGGGTCATCCATAAGCCCAGGGCATTGCAGTGGATATCGGAGCCGGTCCACGGCCGGAGCCACGAGGAGTTGGCCAGCCTCTCGGCGGCCGTCACGTCGAACGGGCGCCTGTTCTACATTGCCGATTACGCGCCGCCGGCGTTCATCCGCTTCGATGGCCAGTGGAGACTCGTCGCTCGCGACGCATTCAACGGGCTCATTCTCTGGGAAAAGGACATCCCGCAGTGGAGCGACCATCTACGGCACTTCCGCGCCGGGCCGCTTCACCTGCCGCGCAGGCTCGTATCCGTCGGCGACAGGGTGTACGCCACGCTGGGCCTCGCGGCTCCCGTCAGCGAAATCGATGCGGCCACGGGGAAAACGTTGAGAGTCTTCACGGGCACCGAGCGGACCGAGGAGATCGCTGTTGCCGACGGCGTTGTGTACCTCGTGGTCGGCACGTCCGAAGTGCTTCGGACGGGAGGCGGCTTGCACGCCAGGCGCGAGCCTAACCCCACCACCTTCCGATACATCACGGCCATCGACATCGCCTCGGGCAGGCCGACCTGGAAGCACGTGTGCCCGGACAACGGGTTCATCCTGCCCCTGACGCTTACGGTTAAGGGGGCCAGTGTGTTTTATCAGTCGACGAAAGGCCCGACCCGACTCAACGCCTCGGACGGCACGCTGGTCTGGCAAACCCGCCGCGCCACCCCGCTGAAACGCATGTCGTTTTCCTCGCCCACGGTCGTCGCGACGGACAACGTGCTCCTTTGTGCCGACCGGGACGCCGCCGAAAGCGATGCGGCCGTCGACAAGGTGGATTGGGGCGTCCACGGCTGGGGCATCGCCAATTACCCGCGCAAAGGCAAGAGTTCGCTGCGAGCCTACTCGGTCAAGGACGGCAAGCCGCTGTGGTCGGTCCAGTGCACAGAGGGATACAATTCGCCCGTCGATCTCTTCGTCGTCGGCAACGACGTGTGGGTCGGGTCGAATTTCAAGTGCTACGATTTGGCGACCGGCAAGGAGACGAAGGCAATCAAATGGCAGGGCCCCCGCGTCGGCATGCCCCACCATCGTTGTTACCGGAACAAGGCCACGGAGCGGTTCATCTATACCGGCCGTTCCGGGATTGAGGTCGTCAGCATGGAGAAAGGCTGTGTGGGCAACAACAGTTGGATCCGCGGCACCTGCCAGTACGGGATTCTGCCGGCCAACGGGCTGCTCTATGCCCCGCCCCACGCCTGTGCGTGCTTCGCCAAGGTCAAGCTCGCGGGCTTCTGCGCCGTGGCCCATCACCGGGCGGGTCCTGCCATGCAGTTTTCCAAGACGCCGGCCCTCGAGAAGGGCCCGGCGTTCGGTAAGGCGTCCGGCACGGCCGGCGCGGAGGACTGGCCCATGTACCGTCGCGACAGCCGCCGCAGCGGCGTTGCCGGCACCAAGGCCCCCGCTTCGCTGAAGGTGCAGTGGTCGAGTCGAATCGGCGGTCGTCTGACCCAGGCCGTCGTCGCCTGTGGCCGCGTGTTTATTGCAGCCATCGACGCCCACACGCTGCACGCCCTGAATGCCGAAGACGGCAAGAACCTGTGGAGGTTCACGGCCGGCGGGCGGATTGACAGCGCGCCTACGTTCTTCCGCGGATACGTCATCTTCGGGTGCGCAGACGGATGGATTTACGCGCTGAACAGTTCGGACGGCCAACTGGCGTGGCGATTCCGCGCCGCCCCGCAGGAGCGGCTGGCGGGCGTGTTCGACCAATTGGAATCGCTATGGCCCGTTCATGGGGCCATCGAAATCCAGAACGATACGGTCTATGCCGCGGCCGGTCGCAACAGTTACCTGGACGGCGGCATGGTGCTCTACCGGCTCAACCCCGTCACCGGCGAGGAACTCTCGAGAACGCCCATCTACGACATTGACCCCACGACCGACATCCAGACCGGTGGGGAGCAGAAGTTCGACATGAAGGGCGTGAAGACCGACGTCATCTCCGGCGACGGCGAGTCGGTTTACATCAAGCAGATGGGGTTCGCCCGCGACGGCACCCGCTTGAGCCAGGGCAAACCGCACCTGATGGCGGCTGCCGGCATCCTCGATGACAAGTGGTTCGTGCGATCCTACTGGCTCATCGGCACGGACGTGGGCGTCGGCTGGGGAGGTTGGGCGAATACCGCCGCCTATGTCCCCGCGGCCAGAATCCTGTGCTTCGATGAGGCCAAGGCCTGGGGTTACGGACGCGTGACCGTCGCAAGCGGCCCCACCGGCCATAAGGCCGACGCGTACCATCTCTTCTGCAAGACGCTCACTGCCCCCGAGCCCAAACCAGCCGCCACCGCCAAGAAAAAAGGCAAGTCTCGCCCGCCGGCGCCGACCGTCCTGTGGTCCGACACGAATTCCCTGATGGTCCGAGCCATGGTCAAGGTTGACGACAGGCTGATCCTGGCGGGTCCCCCGGATCTTGGCAAAAAGGATACCCGCGTCCTGCAGTTCAGCAATGAGCCGGAGGCCCTGGCCGGTTTCATGGGGAGGAAGGGCGTCCTGCTGCGCGTGGTCTCTGCCACAGACGGAAAGAAAGTGGCCGAGTGCACGCTTAGCGCCATGCCCGTGTTCGACGGCATGTCGGCCGCCAACAGCCGCCTCTTCATCGCCCTGAATAACGGCATCCTCGAGTGCCGTGGCGAGTAACCCCTAAAGCAGACGGCCACACGGATACATCCCGAGGCACCGCGTCGCGCACGCCTGGTGCGCGTCGCCTGGGCGGGCGCACGGCCGTTAAGCCGATGCCTCGCACCGGTACACCTTTTGCCCGATGAGGCCGAGCAGGCGCGGAATGGCGCGCACCGGTTCGCGGTCGTACTCTTTGACCTCGTCGGGCAACGCATCCCAGCCCACCAGGTAGGGGCTCTGGCGTTTGTCAATGTCCTTCGCCTCGGCCCACGTCCATCCTGCGAGGCGCCGTTCGGCGCACCAGCGCCTATGTTCCATGCGTGCCATGGCATCGACCTCATCTTCGGAAAAGCGCGCCACGGCGAACCGGTCGGCCCCCGATGGCCCTGCTTCGCACCCGACGGCCCGCAGTTTGATCGGGATGTGGCCGGCCTGCTGCCGGTTCGATGATTTCAGGTCGTCTTTCAGGCGATCCCAGGCCATGACGGACGCGTCCGTGCGTGCCTCGGGCTCCCGCTGCCTGACGAAGTCCTGGTGGATAGCGCGTGCCAGGGTATCGAGTTCCTCGCGCAGAACCACGTTGCGCGAACACGCTTCGCGCGCGAGGCCGAACGCGCGTACCGGGCCCTTCACGCCCAAGTCGGCCGCGTTGCCATCGAGCAACCCCGCCAGCGCCTCCTCGTTAAACAGGTGCACCAGGACGGGTGTCCTGTCATCGGGCATCTCGGATGCCACACCCAACGCCACCGCCAGATTGTGCGCGTCGTTGTCTAAACACACCACGACCGTGGTCACGGTGTCAGGCTCACTGGCCCAGGCGCGAATTGCCTCGCGGGTCTCGACCCGGTACGGGTCGGCCGCCCGGAATGCCACGTCGCACACGTCGGCAAACCCTGGACGCTTGGCCAGAAAAGCCTCGCCGAGCCCATCGGCGGCAGGCCCGATCACCGTCAGGCGCGGTTTCTGCATGTTGCCGTACGAGCCCATCCGCGCGAATTGCAGTGCCGCACACCGCCCCATCTGCCCGAAACCCACCAGCACCAGGTGTACCGTCACGGAACTGTCCGCCCGGACCCTGCCCTGGTCAAAAGGAAAGTCGGCCAGCAACCGCCTGGCGGCGTTCTCGTACACGTTGAACACGCACGGCTGAAAACGGTCGTCGCCCGTCGTCAGACACGCGTGACGCCCGAGACGTTCGAAGAGGGCTTCGTCCGCCAGGTGAATGAAGGCCCGAAGCGCCGGCACCGTGGCGGGGCGCCATTCGTCGGCCAGCGTCCGAGCCACGACGGCCACGGTGATGTTGGCTCCGTCGGCCTCGCAGGTGGCCACCACGTGCCCGGCGAACGGCACCCGGGCCTTCTGGAGAACCGCCTCGTCGGTGGCGTCGCCGATGAGAACCATGGCCCCGAGGTCCACGCACGGCTGGATGTTGTCGTTATCGGCGTCGCGTTCAATGGCCACGACGGCGGCGCCGTTGCGACGGCAATCCTCCACCAGTTGCCGGCCCCGCTGCCCCAGCCCGCAAACCACAACGTGCCCTTTGCGGAACCGGAGCTTGAGCATCTCGACCTGCTTGCGGAACAGCATCCACAACGTCTTGACGACCGTGCCGCCCGCCACGACGAGCGCCAGATACCGCGCCACCTCAGCCTGCCACGGAAGCGGCGGTTCATACGCCCCGGACTCCAACACGAAGAGTTGCACGGACCGGTACACGATGTCCAGGACGGTCCACGGCTGACCGTGGTCGGCAGCATGTCTCGCAAATCCCCAACAGCCCAGGACCATCGTCAGGGCAATGCCCACCCCCAGGGCGGCCCACTGCCACAGGGCGAGCCAACCCTGGCCGCGATGAACCCGTTTGCCTCGGTCCGCATCCTCGTTCGGCACGTGCCGGTCCTTAGCGCGAGTCATCCGGATACCTGGCGCCGCCCACGCGGCACCCGACCGCTCATCTGCGCAACAGAGGCGGCGTTCCCCGCTGCCGGGCAGCGGGTTAGCATGCCGCGCGAGGTGGCACCTTTCAAGCCGAATCGTGACTCTGGCGGGGTATCGCCCGACCTCGCCGCCCCAGCCCGACGGACGCCGCCAGGCGTCTCCGCCCCGCTTGCGCTGTCGCAAAAACCGCGCGACCGGTTTGGCAAATCGCATAAAATGGAGTATAGTGTCGAGGTTTCACGTCCAGCGGAACACCGCCTACGGTCCAGGCCGCATGTTTACTGCGCGCGGAGCCAAGGATTCGCTTTGACGCTGCGGACCTTGTGCGGTTCATGAGGCCTTCCCGGGGGGAAAGGAAACGTCATGCGGAACTACCTCACCGGTTTGGCAACGCTGCTCGTCGCCGCCACGGCCGCCCAGGCCGCCGTCACCTTCGACATCACCGTGGAGCAGGGCCTCGGCTCATCGGCCTGCGGCTTGCCGCTGGCCCGGATTACCCTGTGGGCCCACGAGGACGCCGGCGTCATCACGGGCGTCGACGCCGCCCCGAGCGGCACGAACCCCGGCGGCGGGTTTTACGACTGCACCTGCCAGGAACCCGACGCGCTCGCCGACGCCAAGGTGTTTCACCAGGTCTGGGACTTCGCGGGCAGTCTGCCCACGCCGCTCTTGACCCAGTTCGACGGCAGCCCGGTCGCCGACCCATTGGACACACACTTTCTCTTCGGCCATGACCAGATTTTGGTGGCCACCGCTCCGGCTGAGGACAACGACCTCTCGTGCGACACCGCCGTTGGCTGGGGCACGACCCTGACGGGGGCGTTCGGCCTCCTTGAGGCGTCGCAGGCGGCCGACGTCACCATTGCCCAGTTCGTGGTGCCCGACCTCGTTGGCGCCGGCCTCGACTCGGTCCAGTGGGTGTATGCAAAGGTGCAGGTGGGTTCGACGTCGGGTGGCGGTGAGTTCGATGGCTGCATCCCGGTTCCCGAACCCGCCACGCTTGGGTTGCTGGTCACGGGCGCGCTAGCCGCCGTCGCCCGCCGCCGCCGCTAACGCGGCTCCGCCCGGGGCAACGTAACCAACCTGGCGACTCGCCTCGGCAACGCGTGCGGCGCCCATCTGAGCCGCCAGCGCCTCAGGAGCCGACGACCCATCCGTGTGTGCCTCGCTGTGGCCTTGTGAAGCCAGTTCCTTACCGCCGATGCGCGCCCTACCCTCCCTGGCGTTCAGGCAGTCCATTCCGCGAAACGGCCATGCCGCATGACGGTACTGGTGCATCGGTTCGGCACGCGTTACAATCACGGCCGGCCACTGAGAGCCCGCGTCGGGGCGGCCGAAACAGGCAAGTCCACCGGGCAAACCGGCCGACAAAGGAAATGGCCGCCGGTGCGGCCCCGAACCCGCTTGGCACCGTGGAGCAGCGGCATGGACGATCGCCCCGCCAATCCTTCGAGCCATGCCGCCGACGCGGCCGGTGGCTCCCTTCGCGACCTTGTCCGCCTGGCCCGACCCGAGCACTGGATTAAGAACGGCATCGTCGTGCTGCCGGTCGTGTTCGCCAAACGCATTGCCGACCCCACGGCCTGGCTTCAGGCGTGCATCGCGGCCGTGGCCTTCTGCATCGCGTCGAGCGCCATCTACGCCCTGAACGATCTCTTGGACCGGCAACGCGACCGCGTTCATCCGGCGAAGCGAACTCGACCGGTGGCCGCCGGCCGCGTCACGGTGCGTGCGGCCGGGATAGAATCGGCGATCCTGGCCATCGCCGCCGTTGCGTTGGCCCTGGCGGTGAACTGGTTCGTCGTGGTCGGCATCCTGGCGTTCTTCCTGCTCCAACTGGCGTATTCGCTCGGGCTGAAGCAGCGTATGCTGGTGGACGTTATCTGCATTGCCCTGGGGTTCGTGCTCCGTGCTGCCGTGGGGGCGCTTGCGATTCGCGTAGCGGTCAGCCCGTGGCTGGTCATCTGCACGTTCACGCTATGCCTGTTCATGGGATTCTCGAAGAGGCGGAACGAGATTGCGAGTATGCCGAACATGGCGGCAGCGGCCCGGCATCGGCCCACGCTCATCGGCTACACGCCGGAACTTCTGACGCATCTGATTACGCTGAGTGGCGGGCTGGCCATCGTCTCGTATTTGCTGTACGCGTCCAGCCCGCGAACCATTGCGGCATTCGGCACGCCGTACCTCATCTACACGTTACCGCTGGTCGTGTATGGCGTGTGCCGGTTTGCCATGCTGGCGATGCAGGGCAGTTACAGCGACCCGACGAACCTCATCCTGCGCGACAGGCCGTTCCAGATCAACCTGGCCCTCTGGTTCGTCCTGGTGGTCGGCATTATCTTCTGGGGCAACGCGATCACGGCCCGGCTCCTCATCGCGTACGACTGAGGTGCCAGGCCATCGTGCCGCCTACGCCCCGCTGATTGCTTGAGCGGCGCGGCTCCAGCGCTTACAATGACTATCGTGGAATGAAACCTCCGGTAGGGGAAAACCGATGCCAATTTACGAGTTCGTGTGCGACGATTGCGGCAAAGGGTTCGAGAAGTTGTTCCGCGGCATGACGACGCGCAGCCGGCCCACGTGCCCGCACTGCAAGAGCCGCAACGTTCACAAGACGTTTTCGACCTTCGCGACGCAAGGCGGCGACCCTGCCAAAGGCGGCGGCACATCCTGCGTTTCCTGTTCCTCCGGCTCGTGCAGCACGTGTGGCCAGTAGAAAGGCCGGCATGGACCGCCTCTGGGCGCCTTGGCGAATGGCCTACATCGACGGCATGGACGATAACGTGTCGACGGACGGGTGTTTTCTGTGCGCGGCGCGCGACGCCGACGACGACCGCCGGGCCCTCGTCGTGGCGCGGCGGCCGCCCGTCTTCGTCGTCTTGAACCGTTTCCCGTACAACAACGGACACACCCTCATCGCGCCGGAGGCCCACAAGGCCGCGTTGGACGAGTTGACCGATGCCGAGATGCTGGCCTTGATGACCAGTGCGCGCGAGGTGGTCGCGGCGTTCCGCGAGGCCTTTCGGCCCGACGGGTTCAACGTGGGCTTCAACCTTGGCCGGGTGGCCGGCGCCGGCCTGCCCGGGCACCTTCACCTGCACGTGGTGCCTCGCTGGAACGGCGACACGAATTTCATGCCAGTGCTTGGCCAAACGAAGGTCATCCCGCAATCGCTCGACGACTCGTATGACCGGATCGCCGAGGCGCTGCGTCAGGACACCTGAGTATGCTGACCCGCCAGGATATGGAGGCCCGCGAACGCCGCGACCTGGCCCCCTATGCCGCCAAGAGCGCCGAGAGCCGCGGCCGCCAGTATACCGAGTCCGAACACGAATACCGGACCGCCTACCAGCGCGACCGCGACCGCATCGTCCACTGCAAGGCGTTCCGCCGCCTCGAATACAAGACCCAGGTTTTCCTGACGCACGAGGGCGACTTCTTCCGAACGCGGCTCACCCACACGTTGGAAGTAACCCAGGTGGCCCGGACACTGGCACGGGCGTTGAACCTTAACGAGGACCTGACCGAGGCCGTCGGCCTGGCCCACGACCTGGGGCACACCCCGTACGGCCACGCCGGCGAAGAGGCCCTGCGCGACCTGATGGCCGACCACGGCGGCTTCGAGCACAACCGGCACGGCGTCCGCATCGTCGATCATCTGGAACACCCGTACCCGCAGTTCCCCGGCCTGAACCTGACCTTCGAGGTTCGCGAGTCGATCGCCAAGCACGCCACCCGGTACGACCAGTCGGCGGCGGAGGGCTTCGACGCCGGCCGGCCGCCGCTCGAGGGCCAGGCCGTCGATGTTGCCGACGCTATCGCCTACGACAGCCACGACCTGGACGATGCCTTGGCTATGGGCCTGATCTCGCCGCAGGACCTGGAGCACCTGGCCATCTTTCGGCAAGCGGCTACAGACTTCGCGTCGTCGCTGGCCGACCTCTCGGCCGACCAGCGGCTCCGCCGCATCGCCCGCCTGCTCATTCAGCTCATGGTGACCGACGCCATCGGGACCAGCAACGCGGCCATTCGCGAGGCCGGCGTCACGTCCGTTGACGACGTGCGGACAGCCACGGGGCGACTCATTCGGCTCTCCGACGACCTTGGCGCCAAGGTTGCCGAACTCGAGACCTTTCTCATGGCGCGCGTGTACCGGCATTACAGCGTTGTGCGCATGACCACAAAGACGCGCCGGTTCCTGCGGCGCATTTTCGAGGCCTACGAAACGAACCCCGACATGCTGCCACCCGACCTGCGCGAGCGCGCCGACGCCGATGGCCTGCACCGCATCATCGCCGACTACATCGCCGCCATGACCGACCGCTTCGCCCACGACGAGTACCAGCGGCTGTACGAGCCGTTTGAGCGGGTGTAAAGGCACCCCAGGCCGCGCGGGCTTTCCCCGCGCGAACGCTCACGGCCCTGCGATGCCTATATGGCTCGGGTTCCCCGTCACTGCCCCACTCGGCCTCGCCCTGCACGACTTTGCGCGAGGCGCCATCGGCGCAAAGAGCGGGCCGGCGCCCCCGACGGCACCGGCCTGCGTTACATAGTTGCGTATAGGCGTACGCGTCGCCTGCGAAAGCCATCGGCCGTTGGGCGGTTAAATGCGCTCGCCCTCGTGCGGCGTCCGGCTACTCAGACAACCCCTCGTCTGTGGCGGCGTCCGGGCCGCCTTCCACCGCGTCGCCGGTGCCACCGGTGTCCGATTCCGGCGCGGGTTCCCCTGCAGGGGCCTCGGCCTGATCGCCGGAGGCTTCGCCCATTCCACCGAGCGGCAGCTCTTCCTCATCGGCCTCTTCCATGTATACCTCTTCCATATCGGTCGCGTCAACACTTTTCCGCATCATAAAGTAGATGACCGTTTGGGAGCACAGGAAGAAGCTGGCCAGAAACGCCATCATGACGCCCAGGACCACCCAGGCCCAGAACAGGAACACGTAGGCGGCGGTGGCCTCGGACCAGAACTGCTCGAACCCCATCTCCGGCCACGGCATGCTGAGTGTGGGCTCTTCCCACAGGCGGGCGATCTTGTCGGTCGTATCGTCGCCGCCCCACGAGAAGACCGAGATCGACTCGTGCGTGATGCGCAGCGTCAGGAACGCCACGAACTTCACCAGGATAAACGTGGCGCAACCGTAGATGACACTGAAAAGCGTGGCAAACAGGTACTTCCACGGCCGGCTCGAGATGTACGAGATGCTCCGGCTGATGGCATCAAACGAATCGGACCCTTCGGCGGCAATCGTCGGCCACTGCAAGCCCACGCTGAACGCCCCGCCGATGAACACCAGCGCCAGCACCACCCCCATCATCAGGGCCACGAACAGCAGCAGGCCCACCATCCATTCGCCCACGTACGGGATCATGAGCGGCAACCCCGTCAGCAAGCCCACGATCAAGGCCAGGAACACCAGCACCCCGAATGGAATGAGCGGGCTCGACACGGTGCTTGGCCACTTCGACGCCGCAAACCAAAGAGCCCGTTTCATGGGGACGCTTTCTTCGCGGGCCACGCGTACGGCAGCCATCCGCGTCACCGCGCCTCCGACAAGGGCCCAGATGCCCAGCGTCAGGATCGTGTTGACCAGGGCGAACCACGGCGTGCGCTGCCAGTAGGCCACCGCCAGGGTCACGCAGTCGCGCGCCGCGCTCACCGGCCCCATCAAGAACGTGAGGAAGTCGTCCCAGGTTTTGCCGGCCACATACGGGAACGACCAGTCGCCCCAGAGAGTGGTGGTAGCAATGCGATACGTGTGCTCGAAGAAGGTGGCCCCGTATACCTTCTCGGAGGTGTGGCCGACGTAAGGCAGCTGGTCCACGACGACCGCCGCCCCGAAACTCAGCGCGAGCCCCAGGAAGCACAGCATCAGATTCGCCGGATGCACCGCCATCCGAAACGAGCGGAGAATCTCCAGAAGTTGGACGCGCCGCCGCCAGTCAAAACTCTGCATCTCCGTGCCGTCGTCGGCCATAGGACTCTCCTTTAACCGGTGTGCGGAAGGGTAGCCAGGCAGGGTACTTCCCCCCGTACCGCAGGCCGCGTTTACTAATTTCATCTTCCGACGGGGCCCGGAGGGTGTCAAGTGTTAATATCGTTTCCCGGGCCGTCGTCCGGCGCCCCCGACGGCGTGTCGGACGGTGTGGCGGCATCGTCGGCCACTTGGTCGGGCTCCCGGGAGATGACGTACCGCTCGCCGAACCAGTTCCCCAACTCCGCCAGTTGGCACCGCTCGGAGCAGAACGGCCAGAACCGGCGCACCACGGAATCGCCGCGGTCGACCGGACGGTTGCAATATCGGCACCGTTCGTCCACGGGCATCCTCACGCGTCGTTCGGGCAGGTGCCGGCTTTCTTTCGGCAACCGGTGCAGGAGGCATCGGCCTTGGCACCGCACGTTGGCTTGGCCTTCGCGTCGGTCTTGGTGTCCGTTTTGGCACCGTTGGCCTTTTTTTCGTCGCGTTTGTACGACTCGCTACGGTAATCGGTGGCGTAGAAGCCGGACCCCTTGAAAATCAGGGCCGCGCCTGTCCCCAGGAGCCGGCGGACGCTGCGTTTGCCACACTCGGGGCACGTGCGGACCGGCCGGGCTTTCATGGACTGGAACTTCTCGAACGTATGCCCGCAGGCATCGCACTCGTACTCGTACGTAGGCATAACGGTCCTTTCGTTACGGCGTGTGGTCTTCGGCCTTCCGGCCCGGGCGGTCAGGCTCGTCATCCGCCGTCTCACCGGCCTCCCTGGGCGCGCCCTCGGGCGGGGCCTCGTCGTCCGGCCCGCTCGATACAGCCACCCGGCTGGCCCGGAGGGTCCGGTCACCGTGCCGATACCCTCGCTGGACCTCGCCGATGACGTGGCCCGTGGGCATGTCGTCGCTCGGGACGTGGGCCACGGCCTCGTGATGCTCGGGGTCGAACGGCTGGCCGGCCGTCTGGATCGGCTCCACGCCATGTTTGGTCAGGGCGTCGATCCACTGGTCGTGAACCATACGGACGCCGTCGTACAGGGCCTGGGCATCGGGCTTTTCCTCGGCGGCTGCCAGTGCCCGTTCAAAGTTGTCGAGGACGGGTAACAGGTCGCGGACGAGGTTGCCGACGGCTTCGCGTCGCTCCTCGGCCAGTCGGCGCTGCATCCGTTTCTGGTAATTCGAGAAGTCGGCCGCCAGGCGTTGGAGGCGCTCGGTCAGTTGGCGGCGTTCCGCATCTGCCCCTCCGGCCTGCGCCTCGTCGGCTGCGGGCGGCGCCTGGCCGGCGTCGCCTTGAGCCTCGGCGGCGGCGTCCGTTGCCGCATCGTCTGCAGGCGGGGGCGCCTGGCCCTCGTCGGTGTCCGGCCGGGTCGTATCGTGCTCGTTAGGGCAACTCATGCGTCATCCCTCGTGTCCTCGTCGGCTCCGTCATTCGCACGGGCACGTTCCCGGCGATAGGCGTCCAGTCGCTTCAGATACCCGTTTCGCAGCGGCATGGCTCCCCGCTTGTCGGCGTCGCCGAACTCGTGGAGGAGCTCCTCCTGGCGACGCGACAGTTTTTTGGGCACCTCAACGATGACCTGGACGAGAACGTCGCCCCGCCGGCCGGTGCGTACGTCGGGCAACCCGCGGCCTTCGAGCCGGTACAGGTCGCCGCTCTGGGTGCCTCGCCCGACCTCAATCGTTTCGCCGCCTTCGAGGGTAACGACCTCAATCGTCGCCCCCAGGGCGGCCTGCGTGAAGTCAATCGGCACCTGGCACAGCAGGTCGCGGCCGTGCCGCTCGAACAGCGGATGCTCGGTAACGCGAACAACCGCCATCAGGTCGCCGGCGGGTGCCCCGGGTTCACCGGCATCGCCCTGCCCGCCGTAGCGGATTTGCTGGCCGTCCTCCAACCCGGGTGGGATGGTCACCTCGATGGTCCGCTTGCGGTTGACGAACCGGTTGCCGCCGCACGCCGGGCACGGGTCGGTCACGGTCGAGCCCGTCCCGCCACAGTGCGGGCAGGCCCGGACCACCCGAAAGAACCCGCCGCCCTGCTGAACACGTCCCTGCCCGCGGCAGGTGGGGCACGTCTGGCGTTTGCCTGAAGCGGACCCGGTGCCTCCGCACGCCTCGCACAATTCGTGCCGCGTCAGGCGGATGGTCTTGTCGATGCCCGAGAGGACCTCTTCAAGCGTCAGGTCGATCGTGCATCGGAGACTCTGCCCGGCCTTTGGGCCGGTTCGGCTGCGCCGACCGCCAAAGATGTCGCCGAAGCCGAAGACCTCCTCGAACATCGAGAAGATGTCGTGCACGTCGGCGTGGGCCCAATCGTGGACGCCGGCCCCGCGGAGCCCTTCCTTGCCGAACCGGTCGTACCGGGCCCGTTTGTCGGGGTCCGACAGCACCTCGTACGCCTCGGCGCAGGCCTTGAACCGTGCCTCGGCCTGGGCGTCGCCGGGGTTGCGGTCGGGGTGATACTGGATGGCGCACCGGCGGTAGGCTTTCTTGATGGCATCGGTGTTGGCGTTGCGGTCAACCCCGAGCACCGCATAGTAGTCGTCGTCCTGGGCCATCCGTGCGCCTTAGGCGGTTCGTCTTGCGCGCCATGCAAAGCGTATGCCGGCGTGCCGAGCCCGTTTCAGCCCATCCCGTTGGTGCCCACCTTCCGAAGCATAGGGGCGGCGCCCGTCGGGCCCGCCCCCGTTTACTGCCTCATAGGCGTGCGGCCATGTTACGCCACGGCCTCATCGTCGTCGAGGTCTTCGTCGTCGTCATCCGGCGCGTCGGTCACCATGACGTCGGTCGTCAGCATGAGCGACGCGATGGAAGCGGCGTTCTGGAGGGCCGTCCGCGACACCTTGGCGGGGTCGATCACCCCCATCTTGATCATGTCGCCGTACTCGCCGGTCTGGGCGTTGAAGCCGTGCGTCTTGGCCAAGCCGCTCACCTCTTCGACAACGACGGAACCGTCGCGTCCTCCGTTGGCGGCGATCTGCCACATCGGAGCTTCCAGGGCCCGGGCCACAATATCGACGCCGAGTTTTTCGTCGCCGCGTGCCTTCTTCCGCGCGGCTTCGAGGGCATCGACGGCCCGCAGCAGAACCACCCCGCCGCCAGGCACGATGCCTTCCTGGACGGCCGCCCGGGTGGCGTGCATGGCATCCTCGATGCGTGCCTTCTTCTCTTTAACCTCGGTCTCGGTCGCGCCGCCGGCCCGGATGATGGCCACGCCTCCGGTGAGTTTGGCGAGCCGTTCTTCGAGTTTCTCGCGGTCGTAGTCGCTCGTGGTGGTCTCGATCTGCTGCCGAATCTGGGCGATGCGTTCCTTAACGGCGCTCTTCTTGCCGCCACCGTCAATGATCGTGCAGGAGTCCTTGTCGACGATGATGCGCCCAGCAGACCCGAGTTGCGTGAGTTCGAGGTTCTCCAGGCCGGTGCCCAGGTCTTCGCTGACGAACGTGCCGCCCGTCAGGACGGCAATGTCCTGGAGGATGGCCTTGCGGCGGTCGCCGAAGCCCGGGGCCTTGACGGCGCCAATGCTGAGAACCCCTCGGAGGCGGTTGACGACCAGGGCGGCAAGCGACTCGCCCTCCACATCCTCGGCGATAATCAGGAGCGGTCTGCCACTCTGCGCCACCCGTTCGAGCAGCGGCAGCAGATCGCGCAGGTTCGACACCTTCTTCTCGTGAATCAGGATCAGGGCATCTTCGAGCACGCACCGCATCGTCTGCGGGTCGGTGATGAAGTACGGGCTCAGGTACCCTTTGTCGAACTGCATGCCCTCGGTAAAGTCGAGGACGGTGTCGGTGCCTTTGCCCTCTTCCACGGTCATGACGCCGTCGTTGCCCACCTTGTCGAGGGCATCGGCGATGAGGTTCCCGATGATCTGGTCGTTGTTGGCGCTGATGCCGGCGCACTGGGCGACCTCGTCATGGCCTTTGAGTTTGCGGCTCTGGTCGAAGATGCTGCCAACGGCGGCGTCGACGGCAAAGTCGATGCCGCGCTTCACGGCCATCGGGTTGGCGCCGGCCGTGACGTGGCGGAGACCCTGCTTAAAGATGGCCTCGGCCAGAACGATGGCGGTGGTGGTGCCGTCGCCGGCCACGTCAGCGGTCTTCGAGGCCACCTGGTTCGCCATCTTGGCGCCCATGTTCTCGAACTTATCTTCGAGTTCGATCTCTTTCGAGACGGTTACACCGTCTTTGGTCACCGTGGGGCCGCCGTACGACTTCTGGAGGATGACGTTGCGGCCGGTGGGGCCGAGCGTTACCTTGACGGCATCGGCGAGTTTCGTCAGGCCGGCCGCCATTTTCCGTTTGGCGTCGTCGGCGTACAAAAGTTGCTTGGCCATGGTTCTCTCCAGTGGTTGGGTGTTACGTGCACCGTGCGTCCCCCGACTGCCGTCGGGGGCTAGTTCTCGCGTGTGTCGCCCGACAGCCGTCGGGGGTTCGTTCTCGCGTGCGTCGCCCGACTGCCGTCGGGGGTTCGTTCTCGCGTGTGTCGCCCGACTGCCGTCGGGGGTTCGTTCTCGCGTGCGTCGCCCGACTGCCGTCGGGGGTTCGTTCTCGCGTGTGTCGCCCGACTGCCGTCGGGGGTTCGTTCTCGCGTGTGTCGCCCGACTGCCGTCGGGGGTTCGTTCTCGCGTGTGTCGCCCGACTGCCGTCGGGGGCTCGTTCTCGCGTG
>Ga0272441_10003497_pt1 | contig 29766 bp, 24 predicted proteins | sample SSMProp6N_FD_193582 | JGI IMG/M metagenome (GOLD analysis project Ga0272441, IMG submission 193582) | Marine sediment archaeal communities from Little Sippewissett salt marsh, Falmouth, MA, United States - SSM-Prop-6N | ecosystem: Environmental > Aquatic > Marine > Wetlands > Sediment ... | reverse complement strand
GCGCAGCACCATCGCCATGACGCGATTGACCGAAAAGCGCGGGTTGGCACGGCGGATCGGTGGCAGCGGGTGCGGGCGCATGGTCATGCCGGCCTATCTTGCACAGGCCCATCTTGCACAGGCCCAGCGCTCCCAGGCCCAGCGCTCCCAGACACAGCGCTCCCAGACACAGCACCGGCGCGGATGCCGGTGCCGCGGGCCACGTCCAAGAACACGTCTTCAAGCGACGCCCGGCCATAGCGCGCCAACAGCTCGGCCGGGCTGCCGCGGTCGGTAATCCGCCCGCGCATCATCATCAACACGCTGTCGGCGAGCCGCTCCACCTCGCGCATATTGTGCGAGGCGAGCAAAATGGTAGCGCCGGTGCGCGCTTTGTAGCGTTCAAAATGGCTGCGCACCCAATCCGCCGTATCCGGATCAAGAGAGGCGGTCGGCTCGTCGAGCAGCAGCAGTTCGGGTTCGTTGATAAGCGCCTTGGCTAAGCCGACGCGGGTCTTTTGGCCGGCGGATAATTTACCCGACGGCCGGTCTAAAAAGCCGGTCAGCGCAAGCGCATCGGCAATGGCGCCAACCCGGTCCGGCACGTGGTCGAGCCCGTAAAGCTTAGCGTAAACGGTGAGATTTTCGCGCACGGTCAGCCGCATCGGCATGTCGACATACGGGCTTTCAAAATTCATCAGCGCATTGGCCTCGCGGCGCCGGGTGGCCAGATCAAGCCCCAACGCCCGCATAACGCCGGCGCTTGGGGTCACCAAGCCCAAGATCATGGCAATGGTCGTGGTCTTGCCGGCGCCGTTGCCGCCGAGAAGCGCCAGCGTTTGGCCGCGCGCGACGCTAAAGCTGATGCCATCAACCGCCACCACCGGGCCGTAGGTTTTGGCCAGATCAACGACCTCAAGCGCCGGGCTTGTGGGACAGGGCATGGGCTCTCCGTCAAAAAGGGCAGCGCCATTGCGCCGTCACGCCACAGTCGTGTCTATACTCTGCATCCCGCCGCACGGTCTACTATGCCGCGGGGGCCACCGGCCCCAAGGTCTATTATTCAGGAGAGCACCCCGCGCTGCACCCAATGTCATCCGACGTGTCCCACCCCGCCGCCGCGCCCGCGCATGATTGGGCCCATGACCCCGTGCACAGCACCATGCTCGCGCACGCGGCAACGGATATTTTCGCCGCCGGCCGGCCGCGGTTGCAGACCCTCATTCTGTTGCGCTGGCTGGCCGTCGGCGGCCAGGCGGCAGCGGTCTTGTTTACCGCCTTAGTGCTGAATTTCGATCTGCCGTTGGTGGCCTGCCTAGCCACCATTGCCGCCTCGGCCTGGCTCAACATCATCTTAGCGCTGCTCCAGCCCACCCCGCGCCGGGCCAGCGAGCGCGAAGCCATCGCCTATCTTGCCTATGACATTATCCAGCTTGCCATCTTGCTGTACCTCACCGGCGGGCTGGGAAACCCGTTCGCCTTGCTGTTTTTGGTGCCGGTGACGATCTCCGCCACCACGCTGTCGCTGCGCGCAACCATCGGCCTGGCCAGCCTGGCCTTAGCGGCTATTACGTTTCTCGGCCCGTTCCACCTGCCGTTGCCGTGGTTTGCCGGTGATACGGTGGAACTGCCGTCTTTGTGGGTAGTCGGCATGTGGGCGGCGCTGGTTTTGGGGGTGTCGTTCATGGCGGCGTATGCGTTTCGGGTGGCGCGCGAAGGGCGGCGCATGGCGGCCGCCTTGTCGGCGACGCAATTGGTGCTGGCGCGCGAGCAGCGGCTTTCGGCGATCGACGGGCTGGCGGCCGCCGCCGCACACGAGCTTGGCACGCCGCTATCGACCATTTCGCTGGTCGCCAACGAATTGCGCCGCGACGCCGCCGCCACCGTCGATCCGGCGCTGCGCGATGACTTAGCCTTGCTGCACAGCCAGGCCGAGCGCTGCCGTGACATTCTTGCAACTCTGAGACGCCGAGCGGAGGAAGGCGACGACGTGCATGAACGCATGCCGCTGGCGGTTTTACTGGATGAGGCGGCAACGCCGTTTCGCGACCGCGGCCGCGCCATCGTCATCGAGCTCTCGCCCGATAGCCAGGCGCGGTCCGGCGAGCCGCCGGATTTTGTGCGTCGGATCGAAATTCTGTACGCCTTGCGCAATCTCATCGAAAACGCCGTGGCGTTTTCGCGCACGCGCATCACCATTAGCGCCCGCTGGTGGGCGGATGCGGTTGAAATCGCCATTGCCGATGACGGGCCGGGCTTTCCCGCTGAAATCATCGACCAGCTCGGCGAGCCCTATGTGTCCTCCCGCCGCCCGCATCCGGGCAGCCAGAACGGCCACTCCAGTAGGCAGACGGGCGGCAGGGAGGCGAGCGAGCGGGAGGGGGGCGGACTGGGCTTAGGCTTCTTCATTGCCAAAACGCTTGTGGAGCGCACCGGCGCGCGGCTGACCGCCGTCAATCGCCCGCGCGGCACACCCGGTGCCATCGTCCGCCTCATTTGGCCACGCCGGGTTGTGGAAGCCCCACCGCAAGGCCGTTAACCTCAAATATTGTTAACCCCTTGAAAAATAATGGTTTAATCGGCCACTACGTGCCTGTTACATTGCCTTTGGGCCGTTATAAATCATATAACCCACTAGCGACGCTTTTTGGCGATGATGGCCAAACCGTAAAAATGTGCGGCAAACGCGCGCACGCGATTCGTAGAGGCGCCACTTATGACACTACAGGACTTGCCCGAGCTGGAGCGTGACACGTTGCACATCGACGCGTTGGCGGACACGTCGCTGCTCATTGTGGATGACGATCAACCGTTCTTGGCCCGGCTCGGCCGGGCGATGGAGCGGCGCGGATTCCAGGTACGCCTGGCCACCAGCATTGCCGAAGGCTTGGCAGAGGTGCGCCACGCACCGCCGGCGTTCGCGGTGGTTGACCTGCGGCTCGAAGATGGCACCGGCCTTAACGTGGTGCGCGCCCTGCATGGCGCGCGTGAAGACGCTCGCGCCATCATCTTGACGGGCTACGGCAACATCACCACCGCCGTTGCCGCGGTGAAGCTAGGCGCCGTCGATTATCTGGCCAAGCCCGCCGACGCCGACGATGTGGTGGCGGCGTTGCTAGCACCGCGGGATGAACTGCCCGCACCGCCGGAAAACCCGATGTCGGCAGACCGCGTGCGCTGGGAGCATATTCAGCGGGTCTATGAGCTGTGCGGCCGCAACGTCTCCGAGACGGCACGCCGCCTCAACATGCACCGGCGCACCTTGCAGCGCATTTTGGCCAAACGCTCGCCGCGCTAGGCCGCGGCTTAGCGGTAAGGGGTGTCGGCGGCAAGGTAGCCGCGGACATAGTCCGCAACGCCGTCTTCCAGCGGCGTGAAGGGGGCGTCATAGCCGGCGCGGCGCAGCTTCTCCATATTGGCCTGGGTGAAATACTGATATTTGTCGCGGATTTGGGCGGGCGTATCCACATAACTGATGCGCGGCGCCTGGTTGAGCGATGCAAAGACCGCGTGCGCCAGATCCTTGAAGCTGCGCGCCTTACCGGTGCCTAAGTTGAACAGGCCGCTGACCGCCGGCGTGGCCAGCAGCCACGCCACGACACGGGCGCAATCCTTCACATAGACAAAGTCACGCACCTGGCCGCCATCTTGATAGGCAGGGTTGTGCGACTTGAAAAGCGTCACCTCCGCCCCGTCGCGCGCGGCCGGAAAGATATGCGCGATAACGCTCTTTTGGCCGCCTTTGTGGTATTCGTTCGGCCCATAGACGTTGAAGAATTTAAGCCCCGCCCATTGCGGCGGCGCCGGCGCGCCCCGCGCCAGATGCGCAGCGATGCGCCGGTCCACCACGTGTTTGGACCAGCCATAGGCGTTGAGTGGGTGCAAGCGGGCCAAGGCGGCAGGGCGGGCATCGTCGTCGAAGCCCGCCGTGCCGTCGCCATAGGTGGCAGCGGACGAGGCGTAGATCAGCCGCGTACCGGTGCGCGCGCACCAATCCCATAAGTCGTTGGTCAGCCGGATATTGGTGCGCACGATCAGGTCGACGTCGGTTTGGGTGGTGGACGAGATCGCACCCATATGGATGACCGCCTCAATATTGTCGGCGTGCTGTTGCAAAAAGCCAAACAGGGCGTCCGGCGCGATCACGTCTTCCAGGTCACACTTGGCGATGTTGCGCCACTTGTCGCCGTGCTCAAGCCAATCGCAGACGACGAGGCCCGCGTGTCCTTGCGCGCATAGCTGCGCCAAAATGTTCGAGCCTATGAACCCGGCCCCGCCGGTGACGACGATCATGCTGCTCTGCGTGTCCTACCCGGTCATGCGTTCAATGGTGCGCGAGGTGCTTTGCCCCGGCACCAGCGGCACCAGCACCACGCGCCCGCCCGCGGCCTGCACGATGTCGGCGCCGACGACGGTCTCAACCGTATAGTCCGCTCCCTTGACCAGCACATCCGGCTTCAGCGCGCCGATCAGCGCGCGTGGGGTATCGTCGGAAAACATCACCACCATATCCACGTCCTCAAGTGCTGCCAGCACCAGGGCGCGCGCCATTTCCGCCTGTAGCGGCCGGCTTTCGCCTTTAAGCCGCTTGACCGAACTATCGGAATTAAGACCGACAACCAGACGGTCGCATTCCGCCCGCGCCCGGCGCAGCAGCGACAAGTGGCCGGGGTGGATCAAGTCAAAGCAGCCATTGGTGAACCCGACGCTATGGCCGTGCGCCCGCCACCGCGCCACCGCATCGGTGGCTTCCGCCAGCGAGGAGATTTTTCTATCCGCCCGGCTGACATCGGCGGTGTGCAGGCTGCGCGATACCTCGTCCATATGCACCACCGCGGTGCCGACCTTAGATACCACCACGCCAGCCGCGGCGTTGGCGATCAACGCCGCCTGCGCCATGTCGGCGCCCGACGCGATAGCCAGGCCTAAAACCGCAAGCACCGTATCGCCGGCACCGGAAACGTCGAACACCTCCAGCGCCCGCGTCGGAAAGTGCACCGTGTCTAGCCCCGTATCGGCCCGCGTGACCAAGGTCATGCCGGCATGCGATTGGGTGATCAGCAAAGCCTGGGCGCTGGAGCGGTTCAACGCCTCATGCGCGGCATCCATGATGTCGGAATCGGTGACGCACGGCATGCCCGTGGCCAGCGACAATTCCTTGAGGTTCGGCTTGATCAAGGTGGCGCCGCTATAGCGGGAGAAATCCGATGACTTGGGATCAATGATCACCGGCAGCCCCATCTCGCACGCCGCCCCGATAATCGCCTGCAAGACATTGTCAGACAAGCAGCCCTTAGCGTAATCCGACAGCACAATGGCCCCGGCGCCGGCCATTTCCGCCCGTGCCGCCTGCACCACCGCATCGACGGAGGTTTGCGATAACGGCACCGACACTTCTTGGTCGGCCCGCAGCAATTGCTGCGCCCCGGCCACGTAGCGGGTCTTGACGGTGGTGGCGCGGCCCATATCGGTAATCAGATCGGGCTCGATGCGGGTTTCCGTTTCCAGCAGGCGCACCACTTCGCGCCCGGCATCGTCGTCGCCGATAACCGCCAACAGGCCGGCCGATCCGCCCAGCGCCGCCACGTTGCGCGCCACATTGCCGACACCACCCAGCATCATCGCTTCGCGTTCAACGGCAATGACCGGGATCGGCGCCTCCGGCGAAATACGCTCGACGCGGCCATAAATGTAGCGGTCGAGCATGATATCACCGAGGCAGACAACGCGCGCGCCGGCAAAGCGGGCGAGGATGTCGCGTTCCGCGGCGATGTCGTGGCCGGGCAGACGGTCTAAGGCTGGCATGGTCAGGCGTCACATCCCGCGCGCTGTGGCAAGAAACAAAAGCGAGTCGCAATCATAAGCCCGCAGCGCTGAGCCTGAAAGCCCAGCGCGGGCCGCCCCTGTACCGGTCATGTACCGGTCATATACCGATCAGGTTCCTATAGGGCACCCACGTGCCTATGGCACCTCAGAACGTCACCCAATACCTGCCTGCGGATCGGCCAGATGCGATAAGCGCAAGGCGCCGGCGCGGGCAATGCGCAAGGTCACAGCCTTGCGCCGCGCGGCGCTCAGCTTGTCCATCGGCGCCTCGCGCAACACCTCCGCCCCGTAGCGGTCGGCGACTAGCAGCCCGGTGGTAGCCGGCAAATGATGGCGCGGAAAATCCGCCGGCACGGCAAAAAACAGGCGGTCGCAATAGGCATGATAGTCCGGCCATTTGGCGTCGGCGCGCCAATCCGCAAGGCTGGTCTTGATTTCGACGATGGCGATCTCGCCGCCACGCCCCAGTGCTATGATATCTGCCCGCCGCCCATTGGCCAGGGTCACTTCGGTGAGCGGCGCCACACCTTGCGCGGCAAAATGCCGGCAAACGCCGCGCTGCACCTCCACCGCGCGCGCCGATTGGCGCCCATCCGCCGGCAATTGCAATTTGGTCCATGACGCCTGCTCGCTCATGACCTAAGTCTAATGATATTCGACGACGACCGCATCACGGCAGAAAGGACCCGGCAATGCTTGGCCGCCACATGACTTTGTTCCGGCTGCTCGGCTTCGAGGTAAAGCTGGATCTAAGCTGGATTTTTCTTGCCGTCTTGGTCACCTGGACACTGGCAGCGGGCTACTTTCCCGCAGCCTATCCCGGCCTTGGCGCTGCCGCTTACTGGTCCATGGCCGTGCTCGGCGCGGCAGGCCTGTTTTTGTCGATCATCCTGCACGAAATGTCACATTCGCTGGTGGCACGCCGTTACGGGCTGAAGATCTCCGGCATCACTTTGTTCATCTTCGGCGGCGTTGCTGAAATGACCGAGGAGCCGCCGGCGCCGCGCACCGAGTTCCTGATGGCAATCGCCGGGCCCATCGCCAGCCTGGCGCTGGCGGCCATATTCGCGCTAGCAGCCGGGCTGGTCGGCGGCAAGGCAACAGCCTTCGGCGTCGTGCTTGGCTATCTGGCGCTGATTAATCTGGTGCTGGCCATCTTCAACATGGTGCCCGCCTTTCCCCTCGACGGCGGCCGCGCCTTGCGCGCCGTGTTGTGGGGCTGGAAGGGAGATATGCGTTGGGCGACGCGGATCACCGCGTCGATGGGTTTTACCTTTGGCCTGTTCTTGATGGCGCTCGGTCTCATGAGCCTGTTCGGCGGCAATGTCATAAGCGGGCTCTGGTGGGGGCTGATCGGCCTGTTCCTGGCCGGCGCCGCGCGGGCATCGACGGCGCAACTGGAAGCCAAGGCGGCGTTAACCGGCGAGCGGGTGGCCGAGCGCATGACCCGCAATCCGGTCACCGTCACGCCGGATATGGAACTGCCTGCGTTCGCCCGCCTGGCGCTGGCCAAAGGCCACCGGCTTTACCCGGTTGTCGAAGGCGATCGGCTGCTCGGCCAGATCGAGACCAAGGCGCTGACCGCCATCGCCCGCGACGGATGGCCGGGCCGGACCGTGCGCGACGTCATGACCCGGCGCGACGCGGCGCCATCGGTAGCACCCGACATCACGCTGGCCGAGGCGCTGAGCGTCATGACCCGCACCGGCCACAGCCGCCTTCTGGTGGTAGCGGAAGGCGGCGCACCGCAAGTCGTTGGCATCCTCGTTCTGCGCGACATCGCCCGGCTTCTGGCGCTCAAGGCCGAGTTGCACGTGCCTGAGGGGGGCAGCAACTAAAGCGGCCCGTCGGCCCCTGCCTCCACAAGACCACACAAAATCAGCCCAGCGTCGCCAGCGCCTCAGCCGCGGCCCGGTGGGCGGCGGCCGGGTCAAGCGCCGGCAGCACGCCAAGCTGCGCTATGGCAAGCGTGCTTAAGGCATTGATAGCGAAAGCCGCGGCAAGCGGCGCAGGGCGCGCGTTTCGGTTGCAAAAATCGCTGCGCCCGAACCGATGCCGCCGGTCTATTTGACCAGCTTCAACACGGTGCCGTCGGCCAGACCGTAAACTGTGCCCCACAGCCCGCTGCTGATGTGCCGCCAGCGCGCAGGCTGGGGAAGCGGTATCGCCGCCAGCGCCGCGCATATGATCTCAGGCGGTATCATATGGCCCCCCCTAGCAGCAGGCACGCGCGCATGCAAAACGGCCCTGCGCAGGCACGCAGGGCCGCTTTATCATCTCAGCGCTTGGCAGGGTGCTGCGCCTATTCGGCGGCTACCGTTTTCAAGGCGTCCGTGCGGGTGCCGAAATTGATCGTCTGCAAGAACTTGATGCCCTCTTCGGCGATGTCGTCACCGACCATGTGGTCGCCTTCCGCTTTCAATTCCTCCATGTCCACGTAAGTGGCATAGAACGCCTTGGTGCGGTCGGTGATGATGCCAGCCTTGAGTAAGGTCTTAATCAGCACACGGAAAATATCGGTTCCGGATTTCATCCGCTCCCGGCGGTCGTCGTCGGTGAAGGCTTCGAGCATTTCCGCCTGCACCTGCTGCCAATCGAGGCCGAAGCTTTGATAGATGATTTTCTTCTGCTCCGGGTTCACCAGGTTGAAGAGCAGGGTCTGGAAGCACTCCGCCGCCCAATCTTCGATCAGGTGTTGTTCTTCTTCCGACAGGTTGGGCACCGTGCGGTCGGCCCAGATCTTGCCGAACTTGTGGTGGAAGGCTTCGTCGGTCATCACCAATTGCGTCAAGCGCACCAGCAGCGGGTCTTGCGCGTTGGTGTAGAGCATGGCGAAAGCGCCCATGGCCAGGCCTTCCACCAGCATCTGCATGCCGACGATCTTCTTGTAGACCTCCGGGGCGTTGACGATTTCGGTGAGCAGGTTCTTCAGCGTTTCACCGCACGGCAGCGGCGTCCCCCAGCGCGCCTTCACGTAGGCGGCAAAGCCGGTGACGTGGCGGGCTTCTTCACGGGTCTGGTTGGCGGCGTATTCTTGCGCGCCCGGGTCGCGCAAAATGTGGCACAGAGAGGCGGACAGCCCCAAAGCACCCGCTTCCCCGTGCAGAATGGCTGACAGGTTCCAGCGCGCGCTTTCATTGATGAAGCGGATGCGCTCTTTCTGCGGCATATCCTTGAAGCACGGCAATTGCAGTTCGGGCACCATGTCCTCCGGCATGATGGATTCGTTTTCCATGTCGAAGGGCTCGGAAAAATCGATGTATTTGGCGTCCAGCGGATCCCAGAAATGGTCATGGGTGGCTGAAATAATCTTGTCGAAGGCGGTTGAGCGGGCGCCGTAGCGGTCCACTTCGATCATCGCCGCAAAATCGTCCGGGGCGACGGCGTCATAGGCGGCATCGTGGGTAATTTGGCGCGTCATAGCTGCGGTGTCTCCTCCAACTGCCGTCCACCCATCCATCGACGGGCGCCGGCGACCATTCATCTTGACCTCTAAGCCGGCGCCTGGCGCGCGGCTCTTGCACGTCGTTCATCGCACGGCTGCCAGCTCTGCACAGCGGCACCCGTCTCCTCTAAAACTTAGGCCCGCGGCGACGCGGCGGCAAGGCAGAAAGTGACGCAGGTGTCATTTTTACCGGGTTAATGCCCTCAAGCCCGTCTTTTTGGCACATTTGCGCGGCGGTATTTAAAGGTTTTGATACCAACGCCGGCCATAGCGTGCTATCCGGCTAAGGTCAGGCGCGGCTGTGCGGTACGCATGCGCATGCAGGCCGTCACGGCGCCTGTGCCTAAAGACAAGATCTGGCCGCAAGCCAGACAAGCGAGGAGGAAGCATTGGGGAGGGATGCACGCGGAGCGTCATCCGCGTGCCGCTGGTCATAGGGCGCCAGCGCGCCAAAAGCGCGCGCCCGGCTGCAAAAACGTGATTGGCGCATGTGTCCCAAAGATTTAGGGTGATGGCAGAACCGGTGCCGGATACGGGGCACAGGCGTTTGCTTGGACTGCCGGCAGAGACGGCGGCGGTGTCGAGGACCGGGGTAAAAACAAAGGCGGGGGTCACCGCCAAAACGTAAAGGCCCGCATGCGGGTTGGGGTAAGACGTAAGCGCAGGTAGGAGCGGGGGTGGCCCCGCCCGAAAACCGGTGCGCAGGGAGCGAAACGGGACGGAACATGATTAAAAAGCTTGAAGACCTGCTATTCGGCGCAAGGCTCTTGGTTTTGGGCTTTTTCGCGCTGGTTACCATTTACTGCGCGTATTACGCCTTTCAGTTGCGCATGGACGCAGGCTTTGAAAAGCAATTGCCGACCGGCCACGAATATATCGAGACCTTCCAAGAATACCGCGACCGCCTGTTCGGCTCGAACCGGGTGATCATCGTGCTCGCGCAACGCGAGGGGACGATCTGGAACGAGGATTTTTTCCGCACCTATAAAGACGTCACCGACGAAATTTTCTATCTGCCCGGCGTTGACCGCCGCACGGTGACCTCGCTGTGGACGCCTAACACGCGGTATCTGGAAATTACCGAAGAGGGCATCAACGCCGATGACGTGATCCCCGGTACGGTGACCGTCAACAATATGACGCCGGAAGCCTTGGCGCGGATCGAGAACAACGTCATCCGCGGCAATTTTCTTGGCCGCTTGGTGGCCGAAGATTCCACCGCCGCCATGGTTGTGGCCGAATTGCTGGACATCGACCCGCAAACCCAAGAGCGCCTCGATTATTTTGACCTGGCCGACAAGCTGGAAGATACCATCCGCGGCCAATACGAAAACGACAAATACACCGTGCACATTATCGGCTTCGCCAAGCTGATTGGGGATATCGCCGATGGCGCCCGCACCGTGGTCTTGTTCTTCGTCGTCGCGTTCATCCTCACCCTCATTTCCGTGCACCTTTACGCGCAGTCGTGGCCGCTCACCTTCCTCGCCCTGTTTTGCTCGCTGACATCGCTAATCTGGCAATTCGGCGTCTTGCACATTCTTGGCTTTGGGCTCGATCCGCTAGCGATCTTGGTGCCGTTCTTAGTGTTCGCCATCGGCGTCAGTCATGGCGTGCAGCAGATCAATCTCATCACCAAGGAAATCACCTCCGGCTCGAACGGTGACCAGGCGGCGCGCGCCAGCTTTCGGTTGTTGTTCATCCCCGGCTCGATGGCCCTGATCACCGACCTGGTCGGGTTTGGTACGCTGATCCTCATTCCCATCGGCATGATCCAGGAATTGGCGATCACCGCCTCCATCGGTGTGGCGCTGAAGATCGTCACCAACCTGGTGATGCTGCCGCTGCTGGCCAGCTACCTGACCTTCGATGAAAAATTCGTCGACCGCGCCAACCGCGCCCGCGACTTCCGCTTGCGGGTCATGAGCTATGTGGGCCGGCTGGCGGAGCCGCGCATCGCAGTGGCAATCTTTTTCGGCAGCATCGTGCTGTTCGGCGTGGCGGTGTGGCAGAGCCTGGGCCGGCACGTGGGCGATCTGCACGCCGGGGCGCCGGAACTGCGGCCGGATGCGCGCTACAACCAAGACAGCCGGTTGGTGGTGGATAAATTCGCGCTTGGGCTCAATCTGCTCACCGTCATCAACGAAACCCCATCCGAAGCGTGCATCGACCACGATGTGATGGACTATCTGGCGCGCTTTAGCTGGTACATGGAAAACGTGCCCGGCGTCGCCGCTGTTATTTCATTGCCGACGGCAGCCAAGGCGTCTTCGGCCGGCTGGAATGAAGGCAACCTTAAATACCAGACGCTGCCGCGCAACAAGTTTGCGCTGGTGCAGGCGGTGGGGCCGGTGCCCACGTCTTCCGGCCTACTGGACGTGGACTGCACCACATTGCCGCTGCAAATCTTCACTGATGATTCCAAAGCCACCACCGTCGAAGGCGTGATCGCCGGGGTTAAGACGTGGCGCGAGGCAAACCCGCGCGACGATGTGACGATCCGGCTGGCCTCAGGCAATGTTGGCGTGATGGCGGCCACCAACGAGGAAATCGAAACCGCCGAATTGCCGATGATGCTCTACGTCTACGCCACCATCATTTTGCTGGTGTATCTCACTTACCGGGATTGGCGGGCGACGATCTGCTGTTGCGTGCCGCTGACGCTGGCCACGTTCTTGGGCTATTGGTTCATGAAGGAATTGCAGATCGGCCTCAAAGTGGCGACGCTGCCGGTGATGGTGCTGGCCGTGGGGCTGGGTGTCGACTACGCGTTCTACATCTACAACCGGCTGCAGTTCCATCTGGCCGAAGGCCTCAACATCACCGACAGCTTCAAGCAATCGATGTATGAAACCGGCATGGCGGTGGTGTTTACCGCCATCACGCTGGCGGTCGGTGTCAGCACCTGGACCTTCTCGCCGCTGAAGTTCCAAGCGGATATGGGCCTGCTGCTGACCTTTATGTTCCTGACCAACATGATTATGTCGATTACGGTGCTGCCGGCGATTGCGGTGGTGCTCGACATGGTGTTCCCACGCCGGGCGCCGATCAAAGCCCCGTCCGGCGTGTTGGCGCATTAGGCCGGGCGTAAACATGAACTGGGGCGTGATGGCGCGCGTGACCCCGTAAGGGGGATCGGCGCCTCCCGCCTATGCCCCCTACCAGGCGGGCACTCTGGCAAGGGAAACGACATATGCTTGATCGAATTGTTGCATTTCTTGAACGGCGTGAAGGCGCAGGCGGCGTCAGCGGTGACCCGTTTTCAGAGAAATTGGTTGCCGCCGCGGCGTTGATGGTGGAAGGCGCGCGTCTCGACAGAGAATTCGACGCCACCGAACGCGCCGCCATGGAACGCATCGTCAGCGAGCGGTTCGATTTGAACGCCGAAGACGCGCAAACCCTGATCGACATCGCCGCCGCGCGCCAGCAATCCAACTATTCCAACTGGCAGTTCACCGAAGCGGTAAAAAAACATTTCAGCGCCGACGAGCAGGCCGATATTCTATCGATGATGTGGGAAGTCGCCTACGCCGATGGCGAGTTGCACCGGTTCGAAGTCCACCAGATCCGAAGCGTCGCCACGCATCTGGGCCTGCCGGAGGCAGCGCTGGAAAAATCCCGTAAAGATGCCCAAGCCCGGCTCGGCATTGCAGACTAAGCCGCGCCGGCCGTAAGCCACACCTCAACCTGCCGTACGCCTGCAAGCGGTCGCACGCCTTTATCCGCCCATGGCCAGGCAGCCCGTATCACTTACAAGGCCAACACGGCCCCATGGGTGGGAGGGGTGCGGGCGCGCCGGCCCGCACCCGGTTATTGCGCGGCCGTCGATGCTTCCAGGTCTTCGCCGGTTTCTTGATCGACCGCCTTCATGGACAGGCGCACTTTGCCGCGGTCGTCGAAGCCCAACAGCTTAACCTTCACGCTGTCGCCCTCCTTGACCACGTCGCTGACCTTGTCCACCCGCTTAGGCGCCAATTGCGAAATGTGCACGAGGCCATCTTTGGGGCCGAAGAAATTCACGAAAGCGCCGAAATCCATCACCTTGACCACGGTGCCGGTGTAAATCTCACCGACTTCCGGTTCAGCCGTTAGCCCGCGGATCCAATCGATGGCCGCGGCAATGGATTTGGCGTCGTTGGATGCAACCGAGATCGTGCCGTCATCGGCAATGTTCACCTTAGCGCCCGTCTCCTCGACGATCTGCCGCACCACCTTGCCGCCGGTGCCGATCACGTCGCGGATCTTGTCCTTAGGCACGGTAATGACCTCGATACGCGGGGCGAACTCGCCCACGTCGGAGCGGCCTGCGGATAGGGCCTTGGCCATTTCGTCGAGGATGTGCAGGCGCCCGCCGCGTGCCTGCTCCAGCGCCGTCTTCATGATCTCTTCGGTGATGCCGGTGATCTTGATATCCATCTGCAGCGAGGTGATGCCGGCGTCGGAGCCTGCGACTTTGAAATCCATGTCGCCGAGATGATCTTCATCGCCCAAAATGTCCGACAGCACGGCGAATTTATCGCCTTCCTTGATCAGACCCATGGCGATGCCCGAGCACGGCCGCTTCAGCGGCACGCCGGCATCCATCATCGCCAGCGACGACCCGCACACCGTGGCCATAGAAGAGGAACCGTTGGATTCGGTGATCTCCGATACCAGACGGATGGTGTACGGGAATTCTTCCTTATCCGGCAAAAGCGCGCGCAAAGCCCGCCAGGCCAGCTTGCCGTGGCCCACCTCGCGGCGGCCGGTAAAGCCCACGCGCCCCGTCTCCCCGACCGAGAACGGCGGGAAGTTGTAGTGCAGCATGAAGCCTTCTTTGTAGGTGCCCGATAAGGCGTCGATCATCTGCTCGTCTTCGCCGGTGCCAAGCGTTGCCACCACCAAAGCCTGGGTCTCGCCGCGGGTGAAAAGCGCCGAGCCATGGGTGCGCGGCAGCACGGAGACCTCCGACAAAATCGAGCGCACATCGGCTAGGCCGCGGCCATCAATGCGCTGACCCGTCTCTAGAATCGAATTGCGCACGATGTCCGCTTCAATCCCCTTGAACGCGCCGCCGACCTCCTGGCCGTCGGGCGCGCCGTCCGAGCCATCGGCCAAGGCGGCAATGGCCTTGTCCTTGGCCTGGGCGATGGCTTCGTAGCGCGCCGCCTTATCGGCAATTTGGTAGGCGGTGCGCAACTCCCCTTCAACGAGCGCGCGCACTTGCGCTTCGAGGGCGGAATTGTCCGGCGGGGTGAAATCGCGCGGGTCTTTAGCAGCGTCTTCGGCCAGCTTGATGATCATATCGAGCACCGGCTGCATGTGCTGATGGCCGAACATGACGGCCCCCAGCATGGTGTCTTCGTCCAGTTCTTTGGCTTCCGATTCCACCATCAGCACCGCGTCCGCCGTGCCGGCCACGACAAGGTCAAGATCGCTGTCCGCGACCTCGTCCGTTGTCGGATTAAGCACATAGGCGCCATCTTTAAAGCCAACGCGCGCACCGCCCACGGGCCCTAAAAACGGCACGCCCGACAGCGTCAGTGCTGCCGACACCGCCACCATGGCGACAATGTCCGGGTCGTTTTCAAGGTCGTGGCTTAAAACCGTGGCGATCACTTGGGTTTCGTTCTTGAAGCCCTTGACGAATAGCGGCCGGATCGGCCGGTCGATGAGCCGCGAGGTGAGCGTTTCTTTTTCCGTCGGGCGGCCTTCGCGCTTGAAGAAGCCGCCGGGGATCTTGCCGGCGGCGTAATATTTTTCCTGGTAGTTGACGGTCAGCGGGAAGAAGTCCAAGCCCGGCTTCGGCTGCCGTTCGGCAACGACAGTGGCCAGCACCGTCGTCTCGCCATAGGTGGCCAAGACGGCGCCGTCAGCCTGGCGCGCGATACGGCCGGTTTCGAGGGTAAGCGGGCGCCCGCCCCAATCAATTTCTTGTTTATGAATATCGAACATGTGTGTTTTCCTAATCGCGTGCCGGCAGCGGCATTCGTTTGCCTCGGACTGCCGGTATACTGCCAAACGGGCCTTCCCGCGTGGCGGACCGCTTGCGCATCAAGTGCCGGGCCCTCCCGGTGATCCGCTAAACGGATTTATAACGACGCCCGCCCGGTATCACCGGAGGCGGGCGCTTAATCGTGTTAGCGGCGGATGCCCAAACGCTGGATCAAATCCTTGTAGCGCGGCTCATCCTTGGCTTTTACGTAGTCCAGCAACCGGCGGCGCTGGCTGACCATTTTCAGCAGGCCGCGGCGAGAGTGGTTGTCCTTACCGTGGCCCTTGAAATGGTCCGTTAGATTTGAAATCCGCTCGGTTAGAATGGCGACCTGTACTTCAGGTGAGCCGGTGTCGCCGTCTTTGGTGGCGTATTCCTTGATGAGCGCCTGCTTGCGCTCGGATGTAATCGACATCGGGTATCCTTTCCATTGGCTCCCGCTTGTTCAGGGGAGGTTGAACACACGCGTGGGCTGCAGCTCTCCCTTGACCGCTTCACACAAGGCAACCGGTTGCCCGTGCAACATGGCGCATATGGTGCCTGTAACGATGGGAGCGTCCCGTCCACGCGATAAAACCGCCTGGCCTTGCTTTAACCGCGCCGCGTCCTGCCCGCTTACGGCCAGCGCCGGGATGTCGTCCAGCGCGGTCTCAAGCGGCAGCAGAAAGGGCGCCTTGGGGTCCGGCGCGGGCGGACTATTGCCCAAATCGGATGCGTTTTCCACCTCAATTTGGCCGGACGGTGCCGCTAGGCCGTCCAGGAGGGTGTCGAGGGGCACCGCGGCGGCGGTGCTAAACGGCCCGACGCGCACCCGGCGCAAGGCGGAAATATGGCCATAGGTGCCCAAATCCTGCGCCAAATCCCGCGCCAGGGCGCGCACATAGGTGCCTTTGCCGCAGGTCATCTCGAACACCGCCTCATCGGCGCTGGGCTGATCGACCAATTCAAGGCTGAATATTGCAACCCGGCGTGGCTTGATCGCCACCTGTTCGCCGCCGCGCGCTAGGTCATAGGCGCGCGCGCCATGGATTTTGACGGCGGAAAATTGCGGCGGCGTTTGGCTGATATCACCGATATAGGCGCCAAGCGCGGCACGAATCGCCGCCGCCGCCGGCCGTACGGCGCTGGTCGCCGTCACCGCACCTTCGCGGTCATCGGTAGCGCGCGCCTCGCCCCAGCGGATGGTGAACCGGTACGCCTTGGCCGCATCCACCAGATACGGCACCGTCTTAGTGGCCTCGCCCAAGGCCACCGGCAAAATGCCCGAGCCCAACGGGTCCAAAGTGCCGGCGTGGCCGGCCTTTTGCGCGTTGAAGGCGCGGCGGACCTGCCCCACCACGTGGGTCGAGGTGGGGCCGACGGGTTTATCGACCACCACCCAGCCGCTGATGGGCAGCCCCTTTTTGCGGCGGGCCACGGGCCTAGTCCCCGTTCTCGTTGGTGTTCACGCGCGCGCGCGCATTGCCGTGGGCGGCGGTATCGCCGGCACCGCGCGGCGCACGCAACAAAGCGTCGATGCGCGCCCCGGTGGCGAAGCTGCTGTCGATTTCGAAGCTTAAGTCGGGCGTAAACTTGGTGGCCATGCGCTTGCCCAGCACGCCGCGTAGATATTTGCGGTTGCGCTGCAAAGCCGCCAACACCTCTTGCTCGCCTTCGCCGCCCAACGGCTCGATGGCCACGCGCGCGTGGCGCAAATCCGGCGACGGGCGCACCTGGGTGACGGTGATGCTGCGCTGTTCCAGCGCCGGGTCGTGCACCTGGCCGCGCGCTAACACGTCGCTTAAAACGTGGCGGATGAGCTCGCCAACGCGCAATTGCCGCTGCGACGGCCCGCGGGCGGCGGAGGTGTGTTTGGATCGCGGCATGATGTCAAACCGGCACTGTGTGGCACGGGCCAGGGCGGCCTTAGAGCACCCGCTGCACTTGCGTTACGTCGAAACACTCAATCGTGTCGCCGGGGCGGACGTCTTGATAATTCTCAAACGACATGCCGCATTCCTGGCCCGATTGCACCTCGCGCACATCGTCTTTGAAGCGCTTGAGCGTCGATAGCGTGCCTTCGTGGATCACCACCGCGTCGCGCACTAAGCGCACTTTGGCGCCACGCTTGACGCTGCCTTCAGACACCCGGCAGCCGGCCACCTTGCCGACCTTCGACACGTTGAAGACCTCAAGAACCTCCGCATTGCCCAAAAACGTCTCGCGCAGTTCCGGCCCCAGCACGCCGGCCATCGCCGCTTTGACGTCATCCACCAGATCGTAGATCACCGCGTAGTAGCGGATATCGACCCCTTGCTGGCGGGCGGCGTCACGCGCCGGGGCGTTGGCGCGCACGTTGAAGCCCAAAATCGCCGCGCCCGACGCAGCCGCCAACGTCACGTCGCTCTCGGTGATACCGCCGACGCCTGCGTGCAGCACGCGGGCGGCGATATCTTCCGTACCCGCCTTATCAAGGGCGCCGATAATGGCTTCGACCGACCCTTGCACATCGCCTTTGACCACAAGCGGCACTTCTTTTTTATCGGCGGTTTGCAATTGGGTGAACATTTGCTCAAGCGAGCCGCGCGCCGAGCCCGCCGCGCGCTTATCGCGCAGCACCCGCTGGCGGTACGCAGTGATTTCGCGCGCCCGCGCTTCGTCTTCGACGACGGAGAACTGGTCACCCGCTTCCGGCGTGCCGCTAAGCCCTAACACCTCTACCGGTTCCGACGGGCCTGCTTCGTCAACCTGCTCGCCGCGGTCATTAATCAGGGCCCGGACCTTGCCCCATTCGCCGCCGGCCACCAACACGTCGCCCACCCGCAGCATGCCACGCTGCACCAGCACCGTGGCAACGGGGCCGCGGCCCTTGTCCAGTTGCGCCTCGATGACGATGCCATCGCCCGGGCGGTTGGGGTTGGCCTTAAGCTCTAAAAGCTCCGCCTGTAGCAGAATGGCTTCTTCGAGCTTGTCGAGGTTGTTTTTTTCAAGCGCGGAGACTTCGATTTCCTGCACATCGCCGGACATGCTTTCGACCATGACGTCGTGCTGCAACAGGTCGGTGCGCACGCGGCTGGGGTCGGCGTCCGGTTTGTCCATCTTGTTGATGGCGACGATCATCGGCACCTGCGCCGCCTTGGCGTGGTTGATCGCTTCGACGGTCTGCGGCATGACGCCGTCATCGCCGGCGACCACCAGCACCACGATGTCGGTGGCCTTAGCACCGCGCGCGCGCATGGTGGTGAAGGCTTCGTGGCCTGGCGTATCCAAAAACGTGATGCGCCCGCCGCCGGGCATGCGCACCTGATAAGCGCCGATATGCTGGGTGATGCCACCGGCTTCGCCGGCCACCACGTCGGTCTGGCGCAGGGCATCGAGCAGCGACGTCTTGCCGTGGTCCACATGGCCCATGACTGTGACCACGGGCGCGCGCGGCTTGAGGTCCGCCTCGGCGTCCACGTCGCCTTCCAGCCCCTGTTCCACGTCCGCTTCCGATACGCGCTTGACGCTGTGGCCCATCTCCTCGGCGATGAGCTGCGCCGTGTCGCTGTCGATCACGTCGTTGATCTGCATCATCTGGCCTTGCGCCATCAACAGCTTGATCACGTCAACCGCCCGTTCGGTCATGCGGTTGGCAAGCTCTTGCACGGTGATGGTATCGGGAATGACAACTTCCCGGTGCACTTTGACCTGTTCTTGCGGGCCGCCGCGGGCGCGCTTTTCGCGCTGCTGGCGGCGGCGCATGGCGGCAAGCGACCGCTGGCGCGGCTCGTCGTCCAAGGCATTGGCGATGGTCAAACGGCCGCGGCGGCGCTCGGTCTGCGGGGTCCGTTTGGGGGTCTGCTGTTCTTCGTCGCGCTTCTTGGCAACGGGGGTCGGCGTCTTGGCCTTGCCGCTGGGCTTGGCTTCGCTCGGCCGTGCCGCCGCGCCGCCGGCATCGGCTTCTTCTTTGGCGCGCAGGGCGGCGGCTTTGTCGGCTTTGGCTTTGGCTTCCGCCTCGCGCCGCGCGCGCTCTTCTTCTTGCGCTAGGCGTTCGGCCTCTTCCAGCGCCGCGGCGCGCTTGGCCTCATCCAGCGCTTTGCGGCGTTCGGCGTCTTCTTGCGCTTTTTGCCGCTCGATCTTTTCGCGCTCGCGCGCTTCTACCAAAGCGCGGCCGCGGGCGTCTTTTTCGTCTTCCGTCAGGGTGCGCAGCACCATATTGCCGCGCGCGCGCGCTTCGCGCTCCGGCCGTTCGGCGCGCGCGGGCTTGGCTTCGTCAGGAGCGGCGGCAGCGGGGGCGGGGGCAGCGGGGGCCTTAGCCGCCGCCGGACGCGCGGGGGCAGCGGTTTTATCTTTGTCTTTGCCGGGGGCTACGCGGCGGCGCTTTTTTTCCACCAGCACGGCTTTGGAGCGGCCATGGGAGAAGTTCTGCCGCACGTGGCCGGATTCGACGGTGCGGCCCAGCGTCAGCTTGCCGCCGGACGCGCGCGGCTGCCGGGTGGCGCCGGTCTCGCCTGTCTGTGTGCCCGTATCCTTCGTCTCGCTCATGCGAACCCTTCAAAACCTTACCGTGCGGACAGGCGCCCGATCCGGCGCCAGCCCTACATACCGGGGCCACCCCCACCTCAAGCTCCGCCTAGGAACCTCTGCAATCGCCCAACCTCGCGCATAATGAGGCCGGATAAGCGGTCATCCGCCGGCGCCGTGTGGGCCGGCATCTGACCAGGCGCATCGGGCTGCGACCGATAGCGCACGCGCCCTTTCGGGCGGGTGCCGCCCGCGGCCAGGGCAGCATGTACCACATTTGCCCGCCCTAATGCCAAACCCAATTGCGCCGCTGAAAATTCCATAAAAACCGGGGCATTGGTGGCGGCGGCAAGGGTGCGGGCGTTCTTGACCCCCTCAGCACCGGCGTCCGAGGCCAAAAACAGCGCTGCCACCGGCGCCGCGCGCGCGGCATCCATGACTTTGGCATGGCCGACGGCAAGCCGGCCGGCTTTTTTGGCCAGCCCGAGCAGCGTCAAGATCCGCCGCCGCAGGCCCGCGTCCACTTGGTCGGCTAAGTCCGCCGGCGCGGCTACATCCATCTTAGCGGCGCGGGCAAATAGCCGCTTTGCCACCGCCCTTTCGACCGCTGCCCGGCGGGCAACGACCCAGATGCCGCGGCCGGGCAATTTGCCCTCGATATCGGGCACGACGCCGCCTTGCGGGGTTACCACAAAGCGCACCATGGCGGCCGGATCTGCCGTTTCGCCGGTGACGATGCAGGTGCGCGCGCGGGCATGGGGGCCTGTGCGCGTCTCAATGGCGGGCACAGGCGTAGCCGATGCGGCGGACGTGGATATGGAGGGGGCGGTGGTGGTCACCCGGCAGGCACCCCCGTGGTCTCCGCTTGGGCTTCGGTGTCCCCAGGCGTGTCCCCGGGCGCGTCTCCAGGCGCGTCTTCGGCCTCGCCCTCACCATCACCGGCGTCCCCAGCCTCATCCAGCGCCGCCGCTTCGGCTTCAGCGCGCATGGCGGCCAAGTCTTCTTCGGTGATCCAGCCGGCTTTGAGACGCGCCGCCATGATGATGTCTTCGGCATCTTGTGGCGCTATATCATGGCCTTCGAGGAAGCCGGGCTCGCGCCGACGTTCGCCGTCGACGGTTTCGTAATAGCCGGTCAAGTCGTCGGTGGCGCAGCCGGCGAGGTCTTCTAAGGTCTTCACATCGTTTTCGCCCAGCGACACCATCATCGCTGGTGTAATGCCGGCAACCGCGCCCACCTCATCGTGCACGCCTAGCTCTTTGCGCTTGGCGTCGCGCTCGGCGTCGAGCTTTTCTAGATATTCGGTGGCGCGGGCCTGGATTTCGGCGGCTGTATCTTCGTCGAAGCCTTCAATCTCAGACACTTCTTCCGGTTCCACATAGGCGATTTCTTCCACCGTCGCGAAGCCTTCAGACGCCAACAGCTGGGCGATCACCTCATCCACGTCGAGCGCCTGCTCGAACAGCTGCGAGCGCTCGGCGAATTCTGCCTGGCGCCGCTCGCTTTCTTCCGCCTCGGTTAGAATGTCGATGGTCCAACCTGAGAGTTGCGATGCCAAGCGCACGTTTTGGCCGCGTCGGCCGATGGCCAGCGATAGCTGATCGTCGGGCACCACCACCTCGATGCGCTCAGCGTCTTCGTCGAGTACCACCTTGACCACTTCCGCCGGCGCCAACCCGTTGACGATGAAGGTGGCCGGGTCGGGCGACCACTGGATGATGTCGATCTTTTCGCCCTGCAGCTCGTTGACCACCGCCTGCACGCGACTGCCGCGCATGCCGACGCAGGCACCCACCGGGTCTATGGAGCTGTCGTTAGAAATCACCGCAATCTTGGCGCGGCTGCCCGGGTCACGGGCGACGGAGCGGATTTCGATGATGCCGTCGTAGATTTCCGGCACTTCCTGCTCAAACAGTTTGGCCATGAATTGCGGGTGGGTGCGCGACAAAAAAATCTGCGGCCCGCGCGGCTCGCGCCGCACATCGACCACATAAGCGCGGATGCGGTCGCCGGTGCGGAAGGGCTCGCGTGGGATTTGCTCGTCGCGGCGGACGATGGCGTCAGCCCGGCCCAAATCGACGATGACGTGGCCATATTCCACCCGCTTCACAAGACCATGCACGATATCGCCGGTGCGGTCCTTGAATTCTTCAAATTGCCGGTCGCGCTCGGCGTCGCGGACCTTTTGCACGATCACCTGCTTGGCCGATTGCGCGGCGATGCGGCCAAAATCAATCGGCGGCAAAGGTTCGGTCAAAAAATCGCCGATAACGGCCGCCGGGTTGCGGACCTGCGCATCGGCCAGCGAAATTTCCGTGGCGTCGTTCTCGACCGTTTCCACCACTTCTTGCAGCCGGTTCAGCTTGATTTCGCCGGTGGTCGGGTCGATGGCGGCGCGGATTTCATTTTCCGCGCCATAGCGCGAGCGCGCCGCTTTTTGGATGGCGTCTTCCAGCGCTTCAATGACAATCGCCTTGTCAATAGACTTTTCGCGGGCGACAGCATCGGCGATCTGCAACAGTTCTAGCCGGTTGGCGCTAACAGCCTGGGCCATGGGTCGGGGTACTCCGTTATGTCCTTAGGGTATGTCTTCGGATGACGTCTTTGGATTGCGGGCGTCTTGGGGGGCGTGGGCGTCTTGGGGTTCGGCCTGCGGGCGGGCGGCGGCGGGCATTTGGCTTTGCTTGATCAGCGCATCGGTCAATACCAGCTTGGCGTCGCGCACATCAGCAAGCGGCAGCCCAATGACCTGCGGCTCTGAAAATCCCTCTACGTCGACGGCGATCCGAACCTCACCGTCTTGGTAGCCGTCGAGCAGGCCGCGAAAGCGCTTGCGGCCGTCAATGGGGCTGAGCATCTCCACCTTGGCGAGTTGGCCGGCCCAGGTTTCAAAATCCTTCTCGCGCGTTAACGGCCGGTCGATGCCGGGCGAGGAGACCTCCAACGTATAGGCGCCGGCGATCGGGTCGTCGATGTCCAGCGCGGCAGACACCGCGCGCGACACCTGTTCGCATCCTTCAATCGGCATGGCGCCGCCGGCGCCCTCGGCCATGATCTGCACCACCGGCGTGCCGGCGCCGCTGATCCGCACGCGGACAAGCTCATAGCCCATGCTGGCCACCAACGGGGCAATCAGCGCGGCGATCTTTTGTTCCGCCGGTGTTTTGGCCATCAGGCGCATGCGAGACACGGGGCTCCGAAAACGAAAAAGGGGCCCCCGAAGGACCCCAAAACCTACCATCGCAGCCGTTTTGCACATTGTCGGCAAAACAACCGGGGTTGCAACGTGGCGCGGACCATAGTCGCTTCGGCGGCAAATGAAAAGAGGATTATGCCCGCCGGACAAACTCCAAATAGCACGGCGTGCGCCCTTCGCGCCGGGCCTTGGCCTCATAGCGGGTGCCGGACCAGCCCGCCGGCGGCGTTTCCCAATCGCGCTTGCCGGTGGCCGTCCAGGTAAAATGGCCGTCTTTGCGGATCTCCATCAGCGTCCAGCCTATGTAATCCGGGATATCGCTGGCCACCCGCAGCACGCCGCCGGGGCGCAGGACGCGGGCGAGCAGGGCCAGCGTATCGGCGGCGATGAAGCGGCGCTTGGCGTGGCGCTGTTTGGGCCACGGGTCCGGATAGAGCAGATGCACCATATCCAGCGAGGCATCCACCAGCACCTCCAGCACGTCGCGCGCATCGCCGTGGTGCACGCGCACATTGCGCAAGTGCTTGTCCTCGATGGCGGCCAGCATCTTCGATACGCCATTGATGAAAGGCTCGCAGCCGATAAACCCGCTTGCGGGGTCCGCCGCCGCGCGGGCGGCCAAATGCTCGCCGCCGCCAAAGCCGATTTCCAGATGAACGGCTGTAGCACCGGCAAACACCGTGCGCGGATCGATAGGCTCGGAGACGGGAAACGCAACGCGCGGCAGCAGCGCGGTGAACCGTTGCTGCTGCGTTCGCGACAGCGGCTTGCCCTTAGCGCGGCCATAGATCAGAGGCCGCCGCCGCTGTGGCGCGCCGGAGGTGTGGTGGTCTGCCACCAGTGCCGTCCTTGCGCCCAAGCCCTTAGGTGAGGGCCGCTTTAAGCGGCTCGACCAGATCGGTCTTTTCCCACGAAAAGCCGCCATCGGCATCTGGTTCGCGGCCAAAATGGCCATAGGCGGCGGAGCGTTCGTAGATCGGTTTGTTGAGGCCTAAATGCTCGCGGATGCCGCGCGGGCTCAAATTCATCGCCTCTTGAATGGCGCCTTCGAGCTTGGCTTCATCGACGCTGCCGGTGCCGTGCAAATCAATATAGACGGCCAGCGGTTTGGATACGCCAATGGCGTAGGCCAGTTGCAACGTGGCTTTATCGGCAAAGCCTGCCGCCACCACGTTTTTAGCCACGTAGCGCGCTGCGTAGGCGGCGGACCGGTCGACTTTGGTCGGGTCCTTGCCGGAGAACGCACCGCCGCCATGGGGCGCGGCGCCGCCATAGGTATCGACGATGATCTTGCGGCCGGTCAGGCCCGCATCGCCATCCGGCCCACCGATAATGAACTGGCCGGTGGGGTTCACGTAGAACGCATCATCCGGGCACATCCAACCCTCCGGCAACACCGCGCGCACATGCGGCTCGACGATTTTGCGGACATCGTCTTGGCTCAGACCCTCCGCGTGCTGGGTTGAGACCACCACCGACGTGGCGGCCACCGGCTTGCCGTTTTCATAGCGCAGCGTCACCTGGCTCTTGCTGTCCGGGCCGAGGCCGGAATTGGCGTCCGCGTGGCGGGCGGCGGCCAGCGACTGCAAGATGCGGTGCGCATAAACGATCGGCGCCGGCATCAAGACATCGCTTTCGCGGCAGGCATAGCCAAACATGATGCCCTGGTCGCCGGCGCCTTCATCCTTGTTGCCGGCAGCATCCACCCCTTGGGCGATATCGGCGGATTGGGCATGGACGAAACACGCCACATCGGCGTGACGCCAATGAAAGCCCTCTTGCTCATAGCCGATATGGCGCACCGCCTGGCGGGCCACGTCTATGAGCGTATCGTGGGTGATGCTGTCCGGCCCGCGCACTTCGCCGGCCAGCACGATGCGGTTCGTGGTGGTTAGCGTTTCAACGGCGACGCGCGCCTGCGGCTCGGCGGCCAAATAGGTATCCACCACCGCATCGGAAATGCGGTCGCAGATTTTGTCCGGATGGCCTTCGGACACGGATTCGCTGGTAAAAAGATAATTCGAACGAGCCACGGCGGCATGATCTCCCGGGTTTAAAGACAGGCCTGCAATGCAAAGGGGAACGCTGAAGCGCGGCCGTGCCGGCCAGGCCTCCGCGGTGAACGGCACGGGCAAGCCACCCCCACGAGGCCGCCGCCCGCACCCTGCGCCGGCCATCGGCCAACGCGAAACGAGCGCCTTGTGGCAGGCTTGGCCGCGTTACGTCAAGGCTAGAGGGTATCTAAGACGCCGATATGCACCTAACCGTGCGTCGCCGCATCGGCTTTGGCAAGTTGCACCATCAAATCGATCAACGACCGGCGGACGGTGGCATCTTTGATGGCGAAGAACGCCCGGTTGAGCTGCGCCCCTTCAGAACTGGACACAAAGGCAAGATCGAACTCACTGCCCTCGCCTTCCGTAAAGGCCATGACGCTGGGGGCGGTGTCGCAGTCCGTCAATTCATCGTAAAAATACTGCACCGGCACCCCGAGAATGCGCGATACCTCAAACAGGCGGCTAGCGCCGACGCGGTTGGTGCCTTTCTCGTATTTTTGCACCTGCTGAAATGTCAGCCCTAATTGCTCGCCCAATTTTTCTTGGCTCATGCCCACGAGCAATCGCCGCAGGCGGACACGCCGGCCGACATGCACGTCAATGGGATTTGGTTCTTTCCTGGCCACCGTCCCACTCCAAGCTGCCATCCGCCATTGGTTCGCGGCGGTTTGTGGTTAATCGTAACCCATAGGCGTATGCACCGTCTTTTGCTTGCCAATCACAGTGTTGTCAAAGACAAATCTAGATACACCATGGCACAACCTATGGTTGTATCAACATATTATAATGTTCTTTGGGTTTTCCATTTCCGAATACTAGTTACGCCTACTAATAGAGAAAAAATACTAACCCAGAAGATAGCGTCGCCGACTTTTGAATAAATGGTACGCGGTATTTCCCCTGGTAAATTTGCATCCAATATTCCAGCTATACCTAAATCCAAGTGTGCGCGGATACGCCCATACGGGCCAATGACTGCCGATATACCCGTATTTGCAGCGCGGATAACCGGCAAACCCTCTTCTACAGCCCGCATGCGCGCCTGATACAGATGCTGGCGCGGGCCGATCGAATCACCAAACCAAGCATCGTTGGTGGCGTTCAGCAGCCACCCTGGGCGTGTTTCCCCTACAACCATGCCGGGAAAAATGACCTCATAACAAATAAGTGGCCCCATCGGCGGCGCGTTGGCCACGGCGAGCGACCGCGGGCCGGGGCCGGCGACATAGCCCCCGCGCAGGCCGGTTAATTGGGTCAGGCCCACCGCCTCTAGCAGCGCTTGCGCGGGCAGATACTCGCCAAACGGCACCAAATGGGCCTTGTCGTAGACGGCGGTGATCTGTGCTGTGTCATCCAGTACCATCACCGCGTTAAAAAACCGCACAGATGCACCCGCCGTGCCAGCCGCACGCGGGCGCCCCGCGGCATCCGCGCGCACCGACCCGGTAATCAGATGGGTGCCGCGCGGTAAGGTGTCGGCGATAAGCGCGAGGGCCTGGGGGGTTTCGGCCAGCAAAAAGGGCGGCGCGCTTTCCGGCCATATCACGTGCGAAATGCCGGTAAGACCGTCCTCACCGCGGCTTAATTGCAACAGCCGGGCGAAATTGGCAGCGCGCAAATCAGGCCGCCATTTATCCTTTTGCGCCGTATTCGGCTGGACGATGCGCAGGTTTACGCCGGCAACGTCGGCCGGCACCGGCTGCGCCAACCGCCAATGGCCAAACGCGAAGAGCGCCGCGGGCAGCCCGGCCACCACTATGGCCACCGCAAGCCCGCGCGCCGGCCGCGGTGTGATGCCCGGCCCGGCCAGCGCCGCCGGCGCCACGGCCAGCACGATCGCCACCAGCGTATGGCCATAAAGGCCCCAGACAGCAGCCGCCTGCACCATGGCATCGGATACCGCAAGCCCATAGCCAAGCGTGTTCCAGGGAAAGCCGGTGAGCACGTGGCCACGCAGCCATTCGCTCACCGCCAGCGCCAATACCAGCGCCACCACCCGCGCTACACCGCGCCGCGCCAGCGCCCGGCCGGCAATGGCGGCGCCGGCAAAAAACAACGCCAAGCCGCCGGGCAACAGCACCGCCACGAACGGGAGCATCCACGCGAATGTCTCCGCATCCACCAAAAACGCCGAGCCGATCCAATGCAAGCCGGTGAGAAAAAACCCAAATCCAAACGCCCAGCCGGTGGCACCGGTGGCGCGCCAGCCGGCAAACCGGCGCACAGCGTCCGGCTGGATGCCATCCAGCAGCCAGGCAAAAGCCGGATATGTCAGCAATAGCAGCGGCCACAGCCCAAACGGCGGCAGTGCGAGCACCGTCACCGCCCCGGCCAGCGCCGCCAGCCCCATGCGCTGCCACGGCGCGCGGGCGGCACACCACGCAGCCAGCCACGCAATCAGCCGCCCGATCAGCAGCACCGTCTCACCCCTGTTAGGGCCACACCCCATAGGGTCACGCTGTTGGGCTTTCATTCGATGCCGCATCCGCATCGCCGGCAACCGGATGCACCACTAAGCGCTTGATGCGGCGCGGGTCGGCGTCGGCAATCTCAAATTCAACGCCGCTTGGATGCACCACCACCTCTCCGCGCTGCGGCACCCGGCCTAGCATGTCGAACACAAGGCCGCCCAACGTATCCGGTTCGTCTTCACCCGCATCAGGGGTCAAGGCGAGACCGAGCATCGCTTCGAGGCCTTCGATTTCGGCGCGCGCGGCGGCGTCGATCAGCCCGTCCGGGCGGCGCACCAGCGCCGGCAGTTCGGCGGTATCGTGCTCGTCTTCAATGTCGCCGACAATCTCTTCGACCAAGTCTTCGATCGTCACCAGCCCGTCGGTGCCGCCATATTCGTCGATGACCAGGGCCATATGAACGCGGCTGGCCTGCATTTTCAGCAGCAGGTCGATCGCCGGCATGGACGGCGGCACGTAAATGAGATCGCGCTGAATGCTGGCCAGCGCGAACGCGCCGGCGGTGCCATCACCGCGCTCGGTATCGGCCATCCAGCCCAACAGATCCTTGATGTGGACCATGCCGCGCGGGTCATCCAAGGTCTCACGGTAGACCGGCAGGCGCGAATGATTGGCCGCCCGGAACGCGGCCACCAGCGCCTTCAGCGAAGTGCCTTCTTCCACCGCCACAATATCGGACCGCGGCACCATGACGTCTTCGCTGCGCAATTGGCTGAAGCCCAGCAGGTTGACGAACATATCGCGTTCGGCCGGCGACAGTTCCGGGCTGCCGGCCGCGTCATCCGCCAGCATCGCGTCGAGCGACGCGCCGAGCGAGTCGGGTTCGCCACCGCCGACCACGTAGCGCCAAGCGCGCGCCAGGCGCTGGGTCAGCGGTTGCGCGGCGTGCTTGTCCGGGTCATCGGGGGTCTGGGCATCTTGCGAAGGCCCTGCATCCGCCACGGCCATGGTGTCAGGCTCCTGTTTGCGGGCGGGGTGGGAAGCCGGCGCCGGCCCGCCGGGGGGAGGGGGGGACAGTATCACGCATATTCACGCATAGGGGTCGGCCACGCCAAGCTGCGCCAATATGCTGCGTTCGCGCGCTTCCATCGCCTCCGCCGCCGCCTCGGTGTGGTGGTCCATGCCGTGTAAGTGCAACATGCCGTGCACCACCAAATGCATAAGATGATGCGCGGGCGGAATGTTTTCGGCCTGCGCCTGCGCCATCACCGTTTCATAGGCCAGCACGATATCGCCCAAATGGCGCAGCACGCCAGGCGCCAAGATCGCAGGGTCAGGGCCTGCAAACGACAGCACGTTGGTAGGCTGATCTTTGCCGCGCCAGCGCTTGTTGAGCTGGCGCACGGTGGCATCGTTCTCCAGCGCCACGCAGACGCTGCCCGCAGCTTGCGGCGCGTGCGCTGCCGCCACCGCGGCCTTTACGCAGCTATGCGCATCGGCCACGCGCGCCCAGCGATCATCTGCTTGCACGATGTCGAGGACCGGCGCGGAAGGGCTCGGCTGGGGAGGGACCAACTGGGGGGTAGCTGGCGATGGGCGTCTAGCCGTCATGGCCACTGGACGCCTCTTGCGCTTTGGCATCGAGCAGGCTGCGTTCGCGAGCGGAATAAGCCTCGACGATGCGTGTCACCAGCGGGTGGCGCACCACATCCACGTTGGCGAATTCGGTGATGGCAACGCCGGGCACGCCTTTGAGCAGGTCGCGCGCCTCGCGCAGGCCCGACCGCGCGCCCATGGGCAAGTCGATTTGCGTCGGATCGCCGGTCACCGCCATGCGCGAATTTTCGCCCAACCGTGTCAAGAACATTTTCATCTGCACCGAGGTGCAATTTTGCGCTTCATCCAAAATGACATAGGCGTTGGACAAGGTACGCCCGCGCATAAACGCCAGCGGCGCCACTTCGATTTCACCGGATTCAAGGCTGCGCGCCACCTGCTCGGCGGGCAGCGTGTCATACAGCGCGTCATAAAGCGGCCGCAGATACGGGTCGATCTTCTCGCGCATGTCGCCGGGCAAAAACCCCAACCGCTCGCCCGCCTCAACCGCCGGGCGCGATAAGATGATGCGGTCAACTCGCCCCTGCAGGAATAGCACCACCGCGGCGGCCACCGCCAAATAGGTTTTGCCGGTGCCCGCAGGCCCTAGCCCAAACACCAATTCACGCGTTTGCAAGGCCTGCATATAGGCCGCCTGATTGGCCGAGCGCGGCTCGATAATGCGCCGCTTGGTGGCCAATTGCACGCGCTCGGCGCCCGGCTGCCCCGCCGGCACATCGCTGGCCGCCATGCGCACCGCGCCGTCCACATCGGCCATGCCCACATGCTGGCCGCGC
>Ga0272441_10003496_pt1 | contig 29772 bp, 31 predicted proteins | sample SSMProp6N_FD_193582 | JGI IMG/M metagenome (GOLD analysis project Ga0272441, IMG submission 193582) | Marine sediment archaeal communities from Little Sippewissett salt marsh, Falmouth, MA, United States - SSM-Prop-6N | ecosystem: Environmental > Aquatic > Marine > Wetlands > Sediment ... | reverse complement strand
AGCGGCAAGGCGTACTACAAGGTATTCGTTGGCCCGGGAATGGAGACGGAGTTCCTCGAGATCCTCGACCGGCTGCGGGGTGAAGGCGTCATCGAGGACGCCTTTCGCGAGGAGGGTAGCCTATCGCAGGTGATCGATCCGAACGCGAGCGAGCGCGCCACGGACGATGACCGGGCGGACGCTGGATGAGCTGCGATGCGCCGCGGATGGGAAGCCGGTGTGTTCAACGACCGATGTGTCGGGTGGTGTCGGGGATCGGAGCGCTGGCGGGTCTCTTGCGGCCGAAGCAAACCGTCGACTCGGTCAAGGACATCGACTACGAACAGCTCCGTGAGCGAGGCATCTCCGGCCTGCTCTTCGATCTCGACAACACCCTCGGACCGCGCCGGCCGTGTCGGCTGACCCCATCCGTCCTCGCGCTTCTGCAGCGCCTGGAAGTGATGGGGTTCCGCGTTGGCGTGCTCAGCAACCGGCGCGGCGTGGGGGATCCGGTGATCGATGAGCTCGCCGAGCAGTTCCCGTTGCTGCAGCGGGCCGGGAAGCCGCGGAGGGCGGGATTCCGCGCGCTGCTGGACGAGCTTGGCGTGGCGCCGCCACATGCGGCGATGATCGGGGATCGCTATCTCACCGACGTCATCGGTGCGAATCGGATGGGGATGCTCTCGATCCGCGTGCGGCGCCGGCCGGAGTAGAAGCAGCTCTGGGGTGCGTTGGTTCGGCTCTGCCGATCGGCTATCATGCGCGAAACCGGTGGCCTACGCCCTCAGGGAGGCGGATGGGCACGAGTTGCCGGCTCATGGAGGTGGTTCGGTGGGAGTGCTGCGCCATCTGGTGACCCTGTCGGAGTACACGCCGGAGGAGATCCGCGAGCTGCTGGAGGCGGCCCGGGCGTTGAAGCTTGCGTCGCGGTCCGGAGAGCGACACGACATGCTGCGAGGACGGACGCTGGCGATGGTGTTCCAGAAGCCTTCCCTGCGCACTCGAGTGTCGTTTGAGGTCGGGATGACCGAGCTTGGGGGACGGGCAATCTACCTCGGCCCCGGGGACATCGAGCTGGGGACTCGCGAGACTACGGAGGACATCGCTCTAGTGCTGTCGCGGTACGTCGACGGGATCATGGCGCGTGTATTCGCCCATGAGGACATCCTTGAATTAGCGCGGCACGCGACGGTGCCCGTCATCAACGGGCTCTGCGAGCGGTATCACCCGTGCCAGGCGCTGGCTGACGTCCTCACGATCTGGGAGAAGCGGCAGCGTCTCGAGGGGCTGACGTTGGCATTCCTTGGCGATGGGAACAACGTTGCGCACTCGTTGATCCATGCTTGCTCGAAGCTCGGGATGGCGTTCCGCATCGCATGTCCGGAGGGGTATGAGCCGAGCGCAGAGGTGGTCGACATCGCGCGGGCGATCGGAGGCGACGTGGCGATCTTCCACGATCCGCGTGAGGCGGCGACCGCGGCTGACGTGATCTACACGGATGTCTGGACAAGCATGGGGCAGGAAGACGAGGCGAATGCCAAGCGGGAAGCGTTCCGCGGGTTCACGGTGGATCGGAGCGTTCTCGATGCGGCGGCGAGCAATGTCGTCCTTCTCCACTGCCTGCCAGCGCACTACGGCGAAGAGATCACGTATGACGCGTCGCGCGATCCTCGCAGTGGGATCTTCGACCAGGCAGAAAATCGCCTTCACGCGCAGAAAGCCGTGCTTGCGCGGCTGCTGGGGTGATGTCGGATGACGAACGACGGAGGCTGGACCGGATCGGAGCATCGTGCGGACTGCCGCGTGCGTGTGACGGCCGCCGCCGGGTGGGATGTCTCCATCAAGTGTGGTCATCCGCCGCTGCTGGAGGCCGGCATTCGGAACGTGGTCGAGAAGGTGGCGCGCGCTGCCGGTGTCGCCGCTGCGAACCTCGAGATTGAGGACTTTGGGGCGCTGGACTACGTTCTGGCGGCGCGGGTCGAGGGCGCGTTGCGAGCGGCGTCGGTCGCTGTCGGTGCGATGACAGCGGCAGTCGAACGCGGACCGACACCCAGGGACCAACGGCGATGGAGCCGGCTGTATGCGCCGGGGAACAACCCGCGGCTCCTGGCAGGCATCGAGCTGCACGGTGCGGATTGCGTGCTCCTGGATCTTGAGGACGCCGTGCCCAGCGGGCAGAAGCTTGCGGCACGCCTGCTGGTCAAGCATCTGCTTGCCGCGGTCGCCTTCCCTGCGGAGGTGTGGGTGCGCATCAACCCACTGGATGACGGAGGGCGCGACGATCTGGCGGAGGTGATTCCGGCTCGGCCTCACGGGATCTGCCTTCCCAAGGCGGAAGGGGCGGAGGATGTTCGCGTTGTCGCCGAGGCGTTGACGTCAGCCGAGGCGGAGGTGGGCATCCCGGATGGGACGATCTGGTTGATGCCCATTGTGGAGACGGCGCGAGGGGTCCTCCACAGCGAGGAGATTGCCGCTGCGGATCGCCGTGTCGTCGCGCTCGCGTTCGGCGCCGAGGATTACCTCCGTGATACGGGGGCGACGCGGTCGCGAGAGACGCTGCTCTGGCCGCGGGCACAACTTGTCGCCGCCGCACGAGCTGCGGGCGTGCAGGTCTCGGATACCGTGTACGCCGACGTGGAGGACGACGAGGGGTTGGCCGAGGAGGCGCGAAGCGCTCGCGCCTTAGGCTTCGACGGCAAAGGGGCGATCCATCCGCGGCAGGTCGCGATCCTCCACGAGGCGTTCGCCCCGTCGGAGGAGGACGTCGAGAACGCGCGCCGAATCGTTGTCGCTGCGGGCGACGCAGAGGCCCGGGGGCTGGGTGCGGTCGCGGTCGACGGCCGGATGGTGGACCGTCCGGTGCTGGAACGCGCCCGTCGCACACTGCGGATGGCGCAACGTCAAGACGTGGAGGAAGCAGAATGCTGAACGCCGTGGGCCGTGAGATCCCGGAGATGGCGGGAGGGCGGACGTTGCGGCCGTTCGCGGGTGCGTTCGGCACGCACGCCTCGGGAGTGAAAGCCGCGCGGCCGCAGAAAGCGATCGATGGCCGCGAGGAGAAGCTCCTCCCGTCGCTCGAGGCCGCAATCGATGCGACCGGGCTGTCGGACGGGATGACGATCTCCTTCCACCACTCGTTCCGCGACGGGGACGCGCTTGTGAACCCCATCCTCGACGCCTGCGCGCGTCGTGGTCTGCGGGACCTGAGGCTGTTCGCCACCGCGTTGTTCCCGGTGCATAAACCAATTGTAGACCACCTTGAGGCGGGCGTGATCTCGAGGATTGAGGGATCGATGAACGGTCCTGTGGGGGCGTATGTCAGTCAGGGAGGGAAGCTCTCGGAGCCGGCGGTGCTTCGCTCCCACGGCGCACGCTGGCGGGCGGTGGAGGCGGGCGACGTGCACATCGACGTCGCGTTCATCGCTGCGCCGCAGGCTGATGCCTACGGGAATGCGACGGGAATCCGGGGGAAGACCCCATGCGGGCCGATCAGCTTTGCTGCGGTGGACGCGCAGTACGCGGACAAGACGGTGGTCGTGACGAGCGATCTTGCGCCGTACCCGGTGCATCCGTTTGAGATCCAGCAGGGATGGACGGACTACGTGGTCGAGGTCGAGGCCATCGGGGATCCAGGAAGCATCGCCTCGGGGACCCTGCAGATCACCCGCTCGCCGACGCGGCTTCGGATCGCTCGTCTCGCTGCGGACGTTGTGGTGGCGTCTCCGTACTTCTGCGACGGCTTCTCGTTTCAGGGCGGTGCTGGGGGCGTGTCCCTCGCCACGACGGCGTACCTTGGGAACGAGATGGAGCGGGCGGGGATCGTCGGGAGCTTCGCCATGGGCGGCGGAACGAGTCTTCTCGTCGACCTTCTTCACCGCGGGCTGGTGCGATCGATCCTCGACGGGCAGGCATTTGACATCGAGGCGATCCGCTCGCTGCGAGAGGACCCTGACCACATCATCATCGACCCAGGCTTCTACGCCAACTACGACGCCCGAGGCTCGGCCACCTACCGGCTGGATACCGCGTTCCTTGGAGCCACCGAGGTGGACCTCGAGTTCAACGTCAACGTGAACACGCACTCCGACGGACTCCTCCTGCACGGGATCGGCGGCCACCAGGACGTGGCCGCAGGTGCGGCGATGACGATCATCACGGTGCCTGCGCTGCGCGGGCGGCTGCCGGTGATCGTCGACAGGGTGACGACGGTGACTACGCCCGGTGAGGTGATCGATGTGGTGGTGACCGATCGCGGGATCGCGGTGAACCCAAGGCGTGAGGATCTGAAAGAACGATTCGTGTCCGCTGGGCTACCCGTTCGCAGCCTGGAGGAGATCCGATCCGAGGCGGGACGGTTGACGCAGCCTGCGGGGCGGCCGGTGTTCGGCGAGGAGATCATCGCCGTCATCGAGTGGCGGGACGGCACCACAATCGATGTTGTGCGAAAGGTGGAGGGATGGGCGTGAGAGAGGAACTGACGGCGCTTCTTCCGGAGATTGACTGGATCGAGGATACGGCGCTTCGTGATCAGGTTCTGGCCACGTGGGAGGACGCCCTCGGGCGCGGCGGCTGGACGGTGGCGGACGTGGATCGCATGCCGTTCACCCTGGCGAAGAAGGTGACGCTGAGCTTCGCCCAGCACGTGCGTAGCGTGACCCGGATCTGCGCCTCAGTCGCGGACGTCTTCGAGGAGATCTACGGAGGCGAGATGCTCTCGCTCGATCGCGAGGTGCTGCTCGCTGGGGCGCTGCTGCACGACGTCGGGAAGCTTATGGAGATGGAGGAGGCCGGCGGCGCGTTCCGCAAGAGCGCGGAGGGGAAGCTGGTACGGCACCCGTTCTCCGGAGTCGCGCTGGCCGATGCGCACGGCCTTCCAGCGGCGGTGCAGCACATCATCGGCACACACTCCAAGGAGGGTGATCCATTCAAGCGCACGGCCGAGGCGATCATCCTCCACTACGCGGATTTCATGAACTTCGAGCCGATCGAGGGGTGAGCATCGTGGGTCTCACGTTTGCCCAGAAGCTGCTGGCGAAGAAGGCGGGGCTGGATGCCGTCGAGGTCGGACAGATCGTCGAAATCGAGCCGGATATCTGCCTTTCGCACGACAACACGGCGGCGATCGCGAAGATGTTCGCGCAGATCGGTGTGGAGCGGATCAAGACTCCGGATCGGTTCGTCGTCGTCCTCGATCACACCGTGCCCGCGGCGACGGAGAAGTACGCCCAGAGTCACAAGGAGATTCGCGAGTTCGTCGGTCGCTACGGCATCCGTCGCTTCTGTGATGCCGGGGTCGGCATCTGCCATCAGGTTCTTCCCGAAAAAGGGTGGGCAATTCCCGGCACGCTAATCCTCGGAGCGGATTCCCATACCACAACCCACGGAGCGTTCGGCGCGTTTGCCGCAGGGATAGGCCGGTCGGAGATGGCCGCGCTCTACGCAACGTCGAGGATCTGGCTGAAGACACCGTCCAGTTTTCGCATGATCATCGACGGCGCCCTGCGGTCGCCGGTGTCGGCGAAAGATCTCATCCTCCATATTATCGGCTCGGTCGGTGCCGATGGCGCACTGTACGCGTCGGCGGAGTTCTCCGGTGAGGCGATCGGCGCGATGAGCGTGGCCGAGCGCATGGTGCTGACGAACATGGCGGCGGAGATGGGAGCGAAGAACGGTTTCATCGCCCCGGACGACAAGACGCTCGCGTTTCTCAAAGGCCGTACCGACGAAGCGTTCGAAGCGGTTCTTCCGGATTCGGACGCACGCTACGAGCGCACGCTGCGGTTCGACGCATCGACGCTGGAGCCGCAGGTCGCCTGTCCGCACACGGTGGACAATGTCGTGCCCGTGGGCGAGGTGGTGGGCCGGCGAATCCACCAGGCGCTGGTCGGGACGTGCACCAACGGCCGTCTGGAGGATCTGCGCGTTGCGGCCGGGATTCTCCGTGGGAAGTGCTTGGCGAAAGGGGTGCGGATGCTCGTCCTCCCGGCGTCGGGGGAAGTCCTTGTGGATGCGCTGCGCGAGGGGTTGATCGAGCCGCTGGTGGCGGCCGGCGCACAGATCCTCAACCCCGGCTGTGGTCCGTGCCTCGGCGCACACCAAGGGGTGCTCGCCCCCGGGGAGGTCTGCCTATCGACGGCGAACCGCAACTTCAAAGGGCGGATGGGCTCGCGCGAGGCGGAGACCTATCTCGCCTCGCCGGCGACCGTCGCCGCCTCTGCGATCACCGGCGTGATCACCGATCCGCGCGAGGTGTGAGAAGCACGCGCAACACGAAGGCGGACGGGAATACGGACGTTGCGGAGAAGCAGGGAGAAGCTTCCACCACGAAGCTCACGAAGGACGCGGAGCAGACTGCAGAGCATCGCCAGGGAGCCGGGGAACGGACGGCTCGCTGGATGCCAGGAAACGGAGAGGCGACAGTTCGTGACCTTTGGTGGTGCGACGCCTCCGTCTTCGCTTCCTGCAGGCCTTCGTGAGCTTCGTGTGAGAGCTTGTGGCTGAGGTGGAGCGTCAAGCCTGAACACGAGGATCACGAAGAAGGAGAGGGTCGCCGGAGCGACGCGCCAAGCGGAGGTTCCCTGGTGGGTTTCGTAGTTGAGGCGTCTGGTGCCCGTGCATGAGGAGGCTGTGATGAGCGAGGGACGCGCGTGGGTCTACGGTGACGATATCAACACCGATGTCATCTTCCCCGGCAAGTACACCTATCAGCCGCTGGAGCCGTCGGAGATGGCGCAGCATGCGTTGGAGGATCTCGATCCGTCTTTCGCGGAGGAGGTCCGAGAGGGCGATGTCATCGTTGCGGGCAAGAACTTCGGCTGTGGCTCGTCGCGTGAGCAAGCAGCGACCTGCCTGCGCGCCGCCGGCGTGTCCGCCGTCGTCGCCAAGTCGTTCGCCCGCATTTTCTTCCGCAACGCGATCAACAACGGGCTCCCCGTGATCGAGCTGGCCGAGGGGATCGACACGATCGAGAAGGGCGATGCGGTCGGAGTCGACTTCCAGCAGGGGATCCTGACGCACGGAGGGAAGGAGTACAGCTTCCCCGCGTTGCCGCCCGAGGTGCTTGCGATCCTCGAGGACGGTGGACTCATCCCGCACATCAAGAAGATCCTCGCGCGAGGAGACTAGACCGAGCGCGCGCTGGCGTCGGCAGCGCGCCACTTCCTTGCGTGTGCAGTCCTTCTTGTCCATCGCAGCACAGGCAGTACGTGCGCGCCGAACACATACACGAGGAACGGTCGAACGCGCGGCAGGAGGACCGCATGCAGGGGCGGTGTGAACACGCCGGAGGGCGGTGCTCGGCCGAACCCTTTGAGTCGCTCACGGTTTTCGTGACAGGACGAGGAAGGACTCCTCCAGATCCTTGCGTGATGGCGTCGGCCTGCTCAACGGGCTTCGGTTCAGGAGCTTGGTTGCAGAGCCTGTTCGATGAGGGGGCGGTGCTGCGCTGACGGCAGGAGGGAGCGGTATGGGGATTCGCGATCTGAGACGGGACGAGATCGAGCGTGTGCGTGAGATCGACCGCCGCGAGTTGATCGAAGGCGTCTACTACCACAAAGACGGGAGCCTGGTCCTTGTCCCGGAGCGGCACGATGTCCTGGGCTGGCCGCCGGGAGCCCTGGAGGAGCACATCTCGTCGCTACGAGCGTGTCTCGATCAGGGCGGGGTGATCTTCGGAGCGTTCTCCGAGGACGAGAGGCTGCGGGGGATTGCCGCCGTCGGAGATCGTTTCTTCGGAGCGGCGGCTGATCGACTTCAATTGGTCTTCCTCCATGTCAGCGCTGGTGCGCGTGGGCACGGCGTGGGAAGCCGGCTGTTCGCGATGGCCGCGCATCGGGCGCGGGGTCGCGGCGCGCGGGTCCTCTACGTCTCCGCGACGCCATCGGAGAACACCATCGGCTTCTACCTTGGTCGAGGCTGTCGGGTTGCCGATGAAGTGGACGCCGAGCTGTTCGCGCTGGAGCCGGAAGACATCCACTTGGAGTATGTGTTATCGTGACCATGGTGAAACCCAACTCGCGCGAGCAGCATCACGGGAACGAGCGGACGGAGGTCGCTTGAGAAAGGAAGCCGAGGTTCTGGCTCAGCTTGCGTCGTGGGGCCGGAAGAACACGTGGGTCCGAGCCGCGGTGCTCACCAGCTCGCGGGCGAATCCGCTGCGGCAAACCGACTGGCTCTCCGACTACGACGTGGAGCTGTACGTCACGGAGCTGGCACCGTTCCGCGCGGATGATGGGTGGCTCCGGGCGTTCGGCCGAATCCTCGTCCGCTGGCCGCTGCGCCCCCAGGAGACGGACTTCCAGGAGGGCTGGATCACGCGGCTCGTCCTTTTCGAGGATCACGTCCGCATCGACTTCCAGATCACCGATCGGAGCGACGTCCCGCCGGACGCGTACCGCGACGGCTATCGGATCCTGATCGACAAGGACGGGCTGCTGGCAGATCTTCCGCCGGCGACGCACGATGCCTTTCGGATTCGCCGGCCGTTGCAGGAGCAGTACTGCGACCGTGTGAACGCATTCTGGTGGGATGCCGCCTACGTACCGAAGCATCTGTGGCGTGATGAGCTTCCGTTTGCCGGGCAGATGGTGCAAGAGCTGCGCGAAGGGAAGCTACACCCGATGATCGAGTGGTGGATCGGGGTGCGGTGCAGGTGGGCGGTGAACACCGGCCTTGGTGGTCGGTGGTTCAAGCGATTCCTCGATCCGGGAACGTGGTTGGCGTACGAGGCAACGTTCGCAACGGCACAGCTGGACGACCAGTGGCGGGGTTTTTTCGCCACCGTCGACCTGTTCAGCCGCTTGGCAAGAGACGTCGGGACGCGCCTCGGATATCCCTATCCGCTCGAGGTCGAGGAGAAGGCATTGACGTTCTTTCGTGAGATCCAGGGGACCAAGCGGCCAGCCGGACAAGATGATGGGGGGCGATCCACGATGGGGCGGCCGCGGCTGCCTAGAACCACGGGAAGACGAGCGTGACGCGCTGCCAGGGTGAGATGCTGGAGGTCCGTGATCGCGGGGCGTGGCGGCAGTGGCTTCAGGCGCATCACGCCGACGTTTCGAACGTTTGGCTGGTGTTCCACAGGAAGCACGCCGGGATCGCGTCGATTCCGTACGACGACGCGGTGGAAGAGGCGCTGTGTTTCGGATGGATCGACAGCCTTGTGCGGCGCATGGATGACAACCGCTACGTCCGCAAGTTCACGCCGCGCAGGCCGAACAGCAGGTGGTCCCCGACCAACAAGGCCCGTGCGGAGAGGATGATGGCCACAGGACGGATGACGGAGGTTGGGCAGAGGCTGATCGATCACGCAAAGGCATCGGGGGAGTGGGCGCGGGAGGCATCGCGCGATCGGCCGCCTACGGACCTGCTCCCGGCGGAGCTGGAGGTGGCACTTGCGGCGAACCCCAAGGCTGCGAGCTTCTTTCATGCACTGGCTCCCAGCCACCGCCGGCGCTGCATCCTCTGGATCGCTGCCGCGAAGCGGCCGGAGACTCGTAGGCGGCGCGCACTGGAGGCGATCGACCGGCTGGCTCGCGGCGAACGATTGGGATTGAAGTGACATCGCGCGCCGGGACACGCCGAGTCGCGGACGTACGCCCGCGGAAGAGGAGGTGGCAGACGATGAGGAATCACGAGAACATCCTCTTGGAAGTGGTCCTGACAGTTGCAGCAGTGGGGCAGATCGTCCTCACCTTCCTGCTGTACAACGCCAACGGGGTGCCGGGACTCGGCATCGCCGGTTGGGTTCTGATGGGCCTCTCTGCGATCTTCGGCTGGCTACCGATCCTTACGTTTCGACGCTCGGGAGGCGTCCCCAAGGGGCGCGCCTACGTCCACACGCAGGCCGTGGTCGACCGCGGGATCTACGCCCTCGTGCGCCATCCGCAGTACCTGGCGGGAATCCTGATGGCCGCCGGTCTGGGAATGATCGCCCAGCACTGGCTTGTGGGTCTGCTCGGTGTGATCTTCGCGGCAACCTGCATCATCAGCGCGCCTCTTGAGGAGAGGGCGGACGTGGCGAAGTTCGGTGATGCATATCGACGGTATCAGCAGCGCGTTCCACGGCTGAACGCCGCGTTGGGAATTGCGCGATGGATCGCGAGAAACATCCACGGATGACCTTAGGCGCATCGCAGGTCCGCGCAGGTATCGGAGCAACAGGCTTCTCGATGTGTTATGGCGCGGACTGTGATAGCGTCCGGCGCGTGGCACAGGGGCTGGAGATGGATGGGAACGTATGAGCAACGTGTGGATCGCTCTGGGCCTGACGCTTCTTGCTGGCCTTGCGACGGGCATCGGAAGCGCAATAGCGTTCTTCGTCAAGTCGACGAACTACCGTTTCCTGTCTGTGGCCACGGGGTTCTCGGCGGGGGTGATGCTCTACGTGTCGTTCATGGAGATTCTTCCCAAGGGGCTACGCGCATTGACTCTGTCGTACGGTACGACTCGGGGAGGTTGGATCAACGCGGCTTCCTTCTTCGCGGGCATAGGGCTCATCGGCGTTATCGATTGGCTCATCCCATCGGCGAAGAATCCGCATGAGGCGCATGCCCGTCGCGAGTTCATCCCACTCCGCGATCCCGAAGGATTGCTGCCGCGCCAGGAGGCAGCTTCTCAGGATGCGACCGCCTCCGATGGTCTCCACGAACGTACCTTGCAGCAGGGCCGGCTCCTGCGCATGGGGCTATTCACGGCGCTGGCGATTGCGCTACACAATTTCCCCGAAGGGCTGGCGACGTTCCTCGCAGCGCTTGAGGATCCTGGCCTCGGTGTGGCCATCGCCACCGCGATTGCACTGCACAACATCCCAGAAGGGATCAGCGTTTCGGTGCCGATCTTCTACGCCACCGGCAACCGTCGCAGAGCGTTCCTGTATTCGTTTCTCAGTGGCCTGGCCGAGCCGGTCGGTGCGGGGATCGCGTGTATCGTGTTGGGGTTCCTCGCGGGGGGGCGCGCAGGTGTCGTGCCGACTCAGGTGATGGGCATGCTCTTCGGTGGTGTGGCGGGGATCATGGTGTACATCAGCCTAGATGAGCTGTTGCCCGCGAGTCGAGCGTACGGGGCGGGACACGACAGCCTCCTCGGGCTGCTCGCCGGCATGGGTCTCATGGCCGTGAGTCTTCTGCTGATGGCGTGAGCCGCCACACCGAATAACGGGGAGGCGACCTGAGGATCTTGCCCGGAGCTGTGACACGCTGGCGATACGAGGGGAGGTCACAGTCGCCGAACGGGCTTCGAAGGGAGAGAGTGTGGTTACCAAGAAGACGAAACCGAAGGTGCGGATGCTGCTGTTGGTGGGCGATAGGATCGGTGCGAACTGCATGATGGGGGGCAAGAAGCTCTCCATTCTCGAGAAGTTCGATCGGTTCGGTTGGAAGGTCACGCTGGCCGGGATCGGCGAGGGCGTGGAGCCATGCCCGTTCGCGGCGAAGCGTGGTGCGAAGAGGATGCAGCTCGACAGCACGGTGGACGCGGTGTCGAACCTGATGGACTACGATGGGATCTCCGTGCTCCCGGGCCCTTCACACAATGGGTTGATGGCGTCGAGCAAGGCGATGGCGTTGATCCGTGAAGGATACGCCGCCGGCCTGGTGGTGAGTGGGTGGTGCCGAGGGGTTCGGGTGCTCGCGGCGGCCGATGTGGTCCGCGGCAAGCGGATCGTCGGGCATGCTGACGACAAGGATGCGATCGAGGGCGCCGGCGGCGTGTTTGTGGGCCAGGACCATCCGCCGATCATCGACGGGACCCTGGTCACCGGTGCGAGGAGCTACTTCTACCGCGCGAAGAACGCCGAAGCGATCCGTCAGGCGATCGCGGCCCGACGGGGAGCCCAAACCGCCTCTCGTGGAGATCGCTGAATCCGGGGTCAGGTCTTGCGATCGAACACGGGAGGTGCCTTCTTCTGCGTGTTGGATTGCAGGACCTGACCCCGATGCTACGCTGCATCCGTGTCGTAGCCACGGGACTGAGCTCTGCGCGGAGTCCGCATCGGCGGTGGCTGCCGGCGGTGCGATGGACGAACATGGAGGGATCGTCGATCCGGGAATCGGAAGCCGAGATTGGCGTGGGAGGGCTATGACGGCGAGAGCGGGTGATGGTGAGCACCCCGGTACAGCAGAGGAGAATCGGCGCATCTGGGATACGAACGCCTGGTGGTGGGATGACCGCATCGGCGATGGGAACCCCTTCCAGGACCTACTGATCGAGCCGGCCACGGAGCGGCTTCTCGAGATCACCCCAGGGGATCACATCCTGGATGTCGGGTGCGGCGCGGGGCGGCTCGCGCGACGGATGGCGGAGCTTGGCGCGTACGTCGTGGCGATCGATCACAGCGCCCGCTTCATCGAACGAGCGCGGGAGCGAACCCCCGGGGATGCGGCGATCGAGTACCATGTTCTCGATGCGGCGGACCCCGACGCACTCGTATCGCTTGGTGTATCTCCGTTCGACAAGGCGGTGTGCACCATGGTGCTGATGGACATGCCTGAGATCCTCCCGCTGTTTTCCGCCCTGCCTCGCCTACTGAAGCCCAGGGGCCGCTTCGTGTTCTCTGTGACGCACCCCTGCTTCAACACCACAGGCGCTCAGCATTTCGCGGAGTCGTTCGCGAAGGAGGACGGCAGGCAGGGTACCCGTGCGGGAGTCAAAGTCTCATCGTACCTGACGCCGTCTGCGAGGAAGACCGAAGGGATTATCGGACAGCCTGAGGCGCAGTACAGCTACCACCGGCCGCTGCACCTGCTGCTGGGCTCTCTGTTCGACGTTGGCTTCTCCATGGACGGCATCGAGGAGCCCGGACTGCCGCCAAGCGATAGGCCGTCTGCCAACCTCCGCTGGGACGACACGCCGGACATCCCGCCGGTACTTGTCGTTCGCATGCGGCTCCGGGCGTGAAGGAGAGGCGACCGGCGCTGAGCACGTGAGGTTGCCCATGGCAGCGCTTTCTCCAGCGCCCATGGTTCGCGTGAGGCCCCCACGCGGTACGGCCTATCGTCAGGCGGCGGGCTTGGCTTCGCGCTCGAGGAGCCGCAGCAGCGCGTCGACGACCTTGGGCTCGAGCTCTCTGCCGCTCATGTTTCGGATCATGTTGCGCGTCTCTTCCGGCGTGTACGCCGCGCGATACGGGCGGTCGGTGGACAATGCATCGTAGATGTCTGCGGCAGCGATGACCCGGGCAAGCAGCGGGATCTTCTCGCCCTGCAGACCGTCCGGGTATCCACCCCCGTCCCACCGCTCGTGCTCGTGACGCACGGCATCAGCAACCGCGGCGTAGATCTCCAGCCCTTCGATGAGCTCAGCGCTGACCACGGGATGTCGCTTCATCACCTCCCGCTCCTCATCCGTCAATGTGCCGCTCTTCAGCAGGATGGCGTCGGGAATCGCTACCTTGCCGATGTCGTGCACGCGGGCCGCGACATCCAGCTGTTCGATTGCTAGCTGCGGAAGATCCATCTCTCTCCCCAAGCGGCAGGCAAGCTCCGCGACGTCGGCGGAGTGCTTCGCTGTGTACTTGTCACGTTCGTCGAGAAGCTGCGACATCCGCTCGAACGTCTTGCGCGCCTCTGTCTGCAGGCGAACCCATCCTCGAAACGAGATATGGACGAGTGTCAGGGGGAACAGCGCGAGGAACACGTGCCACACGGATAGGCTGTACAACACGGTGAGCAGTACCGCGGCGATGCAAAGCGCGACGTACTGCACGGCGAACTGGGCGAGGCTTCTCCAGAGGGAGTAGAGGAAGCGTTTGGATGTGGCCAGGGACGAGACGCTGGTCACCAGGCCGTGGTTGACGAGAAGATATGTGGCAAAGGCAGCGACCGCCCACAGGTACTCGCGGGGTTCGACAAGGCTCAGATGCTCATGCCCGACGAGCCGCAGCACCATCCCCGCTGCCGTCATGGTGATCATAAGCTGGCTGACGTTGAACGCGACAGGGACGACGAAGTTCTCCCATCCCTCCCTGCGTCGATCCCAGCGCAGGAAGAGTTCGGAGAACGTGGAGGTGACCAGCACGAGGAGCACGCTCAGCGGCAATCCGAAGATGAACAGCGAGGCAAGGCAGATGGCGATGGAACTGGACAGTTCCATGCGGAAGGCAGGGATGAGCGTAGCGTACAGCTCGGACAGCCCGGCGAGGACGACGAAGACGAAGAACAGGATGACCCGCGAGGAGTCGGGCACCGTCCACGAGGAGAACACAACCACGCACAGTGCAAGTGCCAGGCAGACCAGTAGGCCGACGTAGATCCGCACTGCACGCGAGAACTGCAGGACGCCCCCCCCTTCTGAGTTCCACTCCACCTGAGAACAGCGAATAGTAGCAGGAAGCGCAGCCGGAAAGGAAGGGGTCCGCTGGGATGCTCTAGGAGATGGTATGCCCCGCGCCCTGTCGCGCGGGCTGAAGCCGCCTTCCCCGAGACCCTACGGGGAGCAGAAGCCGAGGGGGCAGCGACTCAGGACCGAGATGGTCCTACGGGTTCCACTTGGCGTTACCGAGGAGGAACGCCAGGGTGCTGAGGGTCAGAAGCGCCGTGAGCACTCGCGCCGAGAAGAGCCGCTTGATGATGCTGTTGAACCGCGTTGCCGCGTCCGCGTTGTATCCGCCCCACTTCATGTCGCATCGACCTCCTGTCCTGTGTCGCGTTCCTACGGGTTCCACTTGGCGTTACCGAGGAGGAACGCCAGGGTGCTGAGGGTCAGAAGCGCCGTGAGCGCTCGCGCCGAGAAGAGCCGCTTGATGATGCTGTTGAACCGCGTTGCTGCATCCGCGTTGTATCCGCCCCACTTCATATCGTATCGACCTCCTGTTGCGTATGGTTGCTGTCTTACGGATTCCACTTGGCGTTCGCGCCGAGGATCAGACCCAGAGCGCTGAGTGTCAGGAGTGCTCCGAGGGCCTTTCCTGAGAACAGCCGCTTCATCATGCCGTTGAACCGCCGCTCCGCGTCCGCGTTGTATCCACCCCACTTCATGTCGTGCCCTCCTTCTTGGATCGCTCGATCATCCTCGGAACACCGCAGAGCCGGCAATACACACCACAACCTGCCGCCCTGAACACCGGATCGCTGGCGGCAAGCCAAGCTCTGTCGTATGACTCTTCTGCCATCTGCACGGCGTCTCAACCCCGCAGGGGATCCTGAGGCTTCCCATGATGCCACATACTCGGAGGCAGATGCAAACAGACCCGTAGGCGAGGAATGCCAAGAGGAAGGGCGCCTATCGCGCACTTCCCAACATCCATGCTCAGCGCCGCCCCTCGAGGCCTTCTTTCCATTAGAAACGTATTGTAGCGGATAGATCGGCCTCCGTCTACGTCACGAGGACCTAGCAGATCCCGGGATTGTCTCGTGGGATACGGCCAGCAGCGACGCGCGCTGTGGGCCTGGAACGCGAATGCTGCTTGGCGGGCGGGCATAGCTCCTCCCGGATTGGCTCTACGAGCGCTCAGATCGCTGTGGTCACGCCCGGCAGCTTTGGGAACAGCCGAGTGTTCTCGATGTGCTCCAGGCCTGCGATGTAGCGGGTCAGCCGTTCGATGCCGATGCCGAAGCCCGCCGAGGCAGGGATTCCCTCGCGGACGAGCTTGAGGTAGGCCGCGAACCGCTGCGGATCGAGGTTGTCGTGCTGCAACCTGTGGAGGATGTGAGACAGCGTGTGTTCCCGCTCGCCACCGGATAGCGCCTCGCCGTAGCCGTCGGGGTAGATGAGATCCATGTCGAGGAGCGTGCCCGGGCGTGTTGGATCCTCGCGATCGTAGAACTCCCGCACTTCGCGTGGGAAATCGATCACCCACGCTGGGTCGTCGAGCGACGACGACAGGGGCACGTCAAACGGGGCTCCGAAGCGCTCCACTGCCTGCTGATAAGCGATCCGTTGTAGGGGGAGCTCCGGAATCTTCAGTTCTCGACCGAGGAACTCGAGCTCCGCCTCACAGCGTGTGCGGACGGTCTCCAGCACCGCATGGAGCAATCGCTCGCCCACCCCGAGGACTTCATTACGGTCGGCATCGCGAACCTCGAGGTCGAGCTGCACGAACTCGGCCAGGTAGCGGCCATTGCCGGCTTTCTCTGCGGGCTCCATGCGCACGTTCGGCGAGAAGCAGAAGATGCGTGGCAGGGTTCGCAGCGCGATCTGCTTATGCAGGATCATGCTCTTGGTTAGCTGATAGGGAACCCCGTAGTAGTTGACGATCCCGTCGAACGTCTCGTGGTGCAATGGATCGGTGATCGGCGACAACAGCACGGGAAGGATCTCGGTGAAGCCCTCACCGCGAAGGTGGGTGCCTGCGGCGTGGACGATCTCGCTTCTGATCTTCAACACGGCAACGCGATGCTCGTGTGTCCATCCGGACATGGCTCCTCCTGGGTGTGCAACGGTCGAACAGCGGGGTTCGACAGAGGGATACGGTCGATACCAGGTCGGTCAGCGAAGCGCCCCGATCGGGGCGTCCGGATTGGCGCGAAAAGGGGGCATCGAGGTCGTGTCGACGAACTGCACAATGTGGAACACTCGAATCACCCCTTTTGCACGAGATTGGCCATCGTAGGCTGGGTGGGGGCCGGTGTCAAGTGTCGGTGTCCTGTGACGGATCGCCCGCAGACCGACCGTCGGGATTCCAAGCATGGATACGGACAGGGAGCTGTGGCGTGTATCCTATGGTTCCGCCCGAAGCTCTGAGGAGGACGACATGAACGTGCCGCGCTGCATGAGCACCCAGCATCCGGACAACGTCCAGCCGCCGTTCTTCGCCGACGAGCCGGTCCTCCAGGGCGAGGCCGAGGTGCGCGAGGCGTACTACGCCTACTCCCATCTCGGCTGCACTGAGCAGATGTGGGATTTCGAGGGCAAGGAAGTGGACGCCTTCGTGGTGAAGAAGCTGCTGTCCCGCTACGAGGGCTTCTTCCGCGAGATGCGGCTTGGGGAGGACGTCTTCCTCACGTTGCGCGTGCCCAATCCGCGGGTGGAGACGCTCGAGGCCAAGGTGCTGCTGGAGACCCTCGAGAGTATCCCGCGTTCCTGCGACATCGCCCGCCGCTTCTACGGGAATGACGCGCCGGTGCCGGTCTTCGAGGTCATCCTTCCGATGACCGCCTCCGCAGCGGAGGCGAACCGCGTCTACCACTACTATAAGGAGTTCGTCGGCGGGAAGGAGGGTCAGCGCTGCTACGACGTCACAGTGCGCGACTGGCTCGGCGACTTCCGTCCTGACACGGTGAACGTCATCCCGCTGATCGAGGAACGGCCGCATTTGCTGGGGATCGACGCCATCGTGCGCGAGTACGCGGCAGACAAGGACGTCCCCTATCTGCGCGTCTTCCTCGCTCGTAGCGACCCGGCGCTCAACTACGGGCAGGTTAGCGCGGTGCTCATGATCAAGGTCGGGCTGCAGCGTCTCGCGACACTGGAGCGTGAACTTGGGGTGCCGATCTACCCCATCCTTGGGGCGGGATCGGCGCCGTTCCGTGGGAATCTACGGCCGCCGCGCGTCGACGACGTCCTGACGGAGTACCCGTCGGTGCAGACCTTCAGCATCCAATCAGCGTTCAAGTACGACTACCCCGAACCCGATGTGGTGGCTGCGCTGGCCCGGATCAACGGAGCACCGCGTGGGACTGCCAGAACGGTGGATGAGCGCGCGTGCCTGCGGCTGATTGACAAGGTCTCGACGCGGTACGCGGAGTGCGTGACGTCACTGGCGCCGCTGATCAACGAGATCGCGCCGCTTGTGCCCCAGCGCCGAGCGCGACGACTGCACATCGGCCTGTTCGGATACTCCCGCGAACTCGACGGACACCGTGAGGTGCACCTCCCGCGCGCGATCCGCTTCTGCGCTTCCCTGTACTCCATTGGTCTCCCGCCCGAGATCCTCGGGATCAGCGCGCTTGACCGCTCCGAGCTGAAGCTGGTGCGCGAGCACTACCGAAACGTGGACGAAGACATGGCCGACAGCTTGCGCTACCTCTGCGAAGCAAACCTGTCGAAGCTCCCGCTGATCGCGCGAGAAGAAGCCGACGCTGCCTGCAGGGCCTTCTCCTTCGATTCGGACCGAGGTCACGCTGAACTCTCTGAGCGCATCCTCGCCGACCTTCAGGTCCGCGCCGGTCAAGACATCCTCAGCGAGCACATCACTCGCGCCGCCGCTCGGAGGCGGTTTCTCGGCTGATGGAACGCTCAAACATGGGAGCCGAAGACGGCCTGAGAACGTACGGGAACGCCGTGTTGAGACTGCGGAGGCGGGATCTGCCGAGGGCAGCCGCCGTGTGCGCGCGGGCGTGTCGCGAGACGCCGCATGTCCGGTACTTCTTCCCCGATGGGACACGGCGGGCGCGCGATGCCACCGCGCTGTTCGCGATGCGCATTCGCTACGCCCTGCTCTACGGCGAGGTCGACGTGACCTCGCCGGGACTGGAAGGGGTCGCCGTGTGGATCCCTTCCGAGCGGGCGAGCATGACGACATGGCGTGAGATCCGAGCCGGCGGGATCCGCCTCTACCGGGCCGTTGGCCGGGAGGCCGTCGCCCGCATGACCCACGTCGCCGAGCACAACGACCGCCTCCGCCATCAGACGATCCCCGGCGACCACTGGTTTCTCAGCATCCTCGGCGTCGACCCGAGTTGCCAGCGACAGGGCCACGCCAGACGGCTGCTTGAACCGATGCTTGCGTGTCTCGATGATGCGGGCATCCCCGCCTACGTCGAGCTCACCGATCCCGCACTGGTCCGGTTCTACGAACGCTTCGGCTTCAAGATGAAGGCGGAGTCCACCGTGCCCGGGACGGAACTGACGGTATGGACGATGGTACGAGCTCCGGCTGCCTGAGCGGACGTTGCGCGAGAGAGGAGGGAGTGATGCCCTGTCGCGTTGAGCCAATGGCCGAGCGACATCGCACAGGCGTGCTCGACATCTTCAACCATTACGTTGCCTACGGGGTCGCCGCGTATCCGGACCAGCCTGTGAGCGATGCCTTCTTCGATCGCATCCGGGAGATCACGAAAGGGTACCCCGCCCTCGTCGTCGAGGACGAGGGCGGAGACGTCATCGGCTTTGGCTTCCTGCACGCTTACCGGTCCGACACCACCTTCCGCCGGGCCGCACAGATCAGCTACTTCCTCCGCCCTGAGCACACCCGCCAAGGCCTCGGCACCCTGCTCCTGGAGCGCCTCAAAGCCGACGCCCAGAAGCAAGGCATCGAAACGCTCCTCGCGAACATCTCCTCCCTCAACGAGCCCAGCCTCCGGTTCCACCGCAAGCACCACTTCCAGGAGAGCGGCCGCCTCCGCCGCATCGGCATCAAGCACGGCCAACCGTTCGACGTCGTCTGGATGCAGCTTGAGCTCTTCGTCAACGGATAGGGCACCGCCGCCTAGAGGGTCTCACGTCAGCGCCGGTAGCGACTCCCTGACGCGATAGACAGGCGGCACCGCTCAAGGGAAATCCAGTACTCCCCCTGGGGTTCTGAGCTCCATGCCCCTCGGGTGGATTGGGAGATCCGCTAACCGAGCGCTTGGCTCAGCTGACGGCCAACTCGTGGTTGCTTGGGAGCTTCGGAGACGCTAAGGTGTAGCCAGAGGTGGCTATAGCCATCCTCGGCTACAGGGGGGGGCTTGGAGACGGCATTCAGGGTCGGAGGAATCGTTGAGCCTCCATATTTCGTTGGACGGGAAGAGGATCTGGGCACGCTGTTCGAAGGCCTTTCAGATCTTTCACAGAGCTACCTTCTTCTGGCTCCGCGGCGCTTCGGCAAGTCCTCGCTGCTCCGGAATCTCAAACTGCGGCTCGACGAACGAAAGGATCTGCTCGTCCCGTCCGTGAACTGTTTGGAGATGACCTCGTATGCCGACTTCCATCGCGCGACCGTCACGGCCCTGCTGACGGAGTTCGAACGGAAGCGACGCGTCAAGGGCTTGCTTGAGGCTCTCCGCGTCAGCATGAAGGACAAGGTCCTTGCAGCTGCCCGGCACATCGAAGAGATTGGCGGGAGCGTTGGGGATCTAGGGAAGGCCTACCTGAGGTTCCGCGAGGCGGAGATCGACGAACCGGCGCTCCTTCGCGAGGCGTTCCGGTTCTTCCGTGCCTTCGCCAGGGAGAAGAAGATCAAGATCGTCTTCCTACTCGATGAGTTCCAGGAAACCGCATCCTTCAACGGCGCGCTCTTCAGGCTACTCAAGAAAGAGATGGATGAGAATCCCCGTGTTAGATATCTCTTCTCGGGATCCTCGATTCGTATGCTGTCATCAATCTTCCTCAGGCAGGAGGCACCGCTCTACCTCATGGTCAGTCGGCGCCTGATGGGTGCGCTCGACGAAGCGACTGTCTGTACGTTCGTGTCACAGCGCCTCGCAGCTGCTGATCTGCACATCACCAGGGAGGCTGCATTGCTCACCTATACGCTGACTGGAGGCATCCCATTCTACGTTCAGAAGCTTGGGTTCTTGGCTTGGCAGCGTGCGGCTTCCGGCAAGCTGGACTCGATTGACCAGGGCGTGGTTCGGTCGGCATTCTCGGACATGTTGCGCGAACTCGAAAGCGAATTCGAAGCCAGGTGGATTGGAAGGCTCGCGCCGCTGCAGCGGCAGATCGTCAAGGCACTGGCGTTCCTTGGTTCTAGCAGCATCACGGATGTTGCCCAGGAAATGGGCGTCAGGCGAACGGATATCTCTTCATCCCTGCGACGTCTGCGAGATTCGATGGTGGTCGGCGTTGACAACGGTCAGTACTCGCTGGTCGACGTGGTGTTCGCCGCATGGATGGCACAGATGTAGCCACGTCAGGCTATAGCCAGCGCTGGCTACGCCGCGACCTGGCATCCCCGGAAGCCTCCGGGCATCAGAGGGACGCTCTGCGTTCATGACACCCGCGCTAGGCAAGAGGCCGTCAAGGCACAAGGACCCGCGTGCCGAGTTCAGGGAGAGCTTCGCGCAGGTGCGCTCCAGCCAGTCGGCCGCGGGGACTCTCACTTCTGCGCTATGGGGCGTGAAGCATGGCCCTCTGGCTGCGAGTCTTCTGGCCAGCTGACCGCAGCCGTGATGCCTACAGGCAACACCGGTTCTAGACAGCGGACCTCGGAGCTCGGGCGGCTTGTTGGCTACAATGGGGGCTGCGTCGTTGAGATGGGGGGAGTCTGTCTATGGTTCGAGTGCGGTTTGCGCCCAGTCCAACGGGGTTCTTTCACGTGGGGTCGGCCCGCGCGGCGCTGTTCAACTGGTTGTACGCGCGCCACCACAAGGGAACGTTTGTGCTGCGGATCGAGGACACGGACCGCGAGCGGTCCACCGAAGAGTCGATCGAGCACATCTACGAGTCGATGCGCTGGCTCGGCCTCGATTGGGACGAGCTCTACCGCCAGACGGATCGTACGGAGGAACACCAGAAGGCCGCGGAGTTCCTGATGGAACGGGATCTGGCGTACGAGCACGAGGGGGCGTGGTGGTTCCGCGTACCGGCGGAGGGGGAGACGGTCGTCGAGGACGCGATCCAGGGCGAGGTGCGCTTCGATCACGCGGAGTTCAAGGATCTGGTCATCCGTCGCTCTGACGGCACATTCGTCTACAACTTCGTTGTCGTCGTCGATGACGCGGACATGGGGATCACCCATGTGATCCGCGGCGACGACCATCTGGTCAACACGCCGAAGCAGATCCTTCTCTACCAGGCGCTGGAGCGGCCGCTGCCGAAGTTCGCGCACCTGCCGATGGTCCTCGGCCCCGACCGCTCGCGCCTGTCGAAGCGCCACGGCGCGGCGTCGGTCACGGAGTACCGTGAGCAGGGGATCCTTCCCGAGGCGCTCGTCAACTTCCTCGCGCGGCTGGGCTGGGCGCACGGCGATCAGGAGATCTTCGACCGCCAAGAACTCATCGACCTGTTCACCCTGGACGGGGTCGGTGCCTCCGGGGCGATCTTCGACGCCGAGAAGCTCCTGTGGGTCAACCAGCAGCAGATGAAGCGCATGGATCCGGGCGAGCTCGCGGAGCGCGTGAAGCCGTGGTGCCTCAAAGCAAGTACGGCCACCGCGGAGGGCTGGGCGGCGATCGAACCGGCGCGGCTGCAGCTTGGCATCGAGCTGCTGCGGGAGCGGTCGAAGACGCTCATCGACCTCGCGGACGTGATGGAGATCCTGTTCGCGGATGAGCTGAAGCCGGAGGAAGCGGTCGACCTCGATGCCGGAGGCCGGGCGACGATCCTTGCCCTCGCCGATGCCCTGGACGCGGTGGAACCGTTCACGCCGGAGGGTGTAGAAGGAGCGATCCGTGCAGCGCTCGACGCTCGTGACGTGAAGCTGAAGGCCGCGGCGCCGGCGCTGCGGATGGCGGTCACCGGTCGCAAGGTCGGCCCGGGCCTGTTCGAGATCATCGCCGCCGCGGGCAAGCCGCTGGCCGTGCGTCGGCTGCGTGCGGCTGCTGAGGGAGAGGAGTCCGAAGAATGACGCGGGTCTGCGTGCTGGCGCTGTTGGCGCTGCTCGTCGTGTCGCTTCCGGGGGCCGCCGAAGAGGTCGAGCTGCGCTACGTCGATCCGGTCACCGATCTCACCGGCGGTTGCTACCTCCAAGGGATGCAGCTCCAGCCCGCCCCCCCGGAAGGCGCGCTCGGCCTCGCGAACGCGGCGCGTCCGCTGTACGGCGCCCTCAAGCTCGCCGGGAGCGCCTACCCGGTGGCGGTCGACATGGGGAGCGAGCCGGCGCAGCTGTACCTGGATGCCGACCAGGACGGCGAGCTGATCCCCATCGCCTGGGAGCGATCGGAGATCGATGACCGCTATCGCGCGCAAGTGACGCTGGACATCTACTACGACGAGGACGCGCCCCGGGCGTACAGCATGTTCGTCGTGTGGAATCCGTGGATTCCGACGCTGCTGATCTACTGCCGTGGCGCCTACTACGAGGGGACGATCGATCTCGGTGGCACGGCGTACCGTCTGGCGGTCCTCGACGAGGACACCGACGGTCTCTACGACGATCTCGAAGCGGGGACGCTGTACATCGATGCCGATCTCGATGGCGAGCTGACAACGAGCGCTGACTCCCACGAGGCGTTCTCGCTCCTCGAGCCGTTCAATCTTGGGGGCGTGACCTATCAGGTGGTCGAGGTGCGCCCCGATGGCTCGTTGATTCGTATCGAGGAGAGCGACCTTTCCGTGGCGCCGAAGCATCCACTGGGCGTCGGCCATCCCGCGCCGCCGTTCGAGGCGACCACGCTGTCGGGCGATGCGCTCTCCCTCGAAGGCCTTGCGGGGTCGATCGTTGTCCTCGACTTCTGGGCGGCGTGGTGCGCCCCGTGTGTCGCCGAGCTGCCGACGATGGTCGGACTTCACGAGCTGTTCCACGAGCGCGGCGTCGAGGTCCTCGGCATCAACCTCGACCGCACGCGGGAGGCATTCGAGAACGCCGTGACCCACTACGAGCTGGAGTACACCCACGTCTACGATGGCGACGACGAGACGATCTCCACCGCCTACCGCATCGTCGGGATCCCGATGACGTACATCCTGGATCGCGACGGCACGATCGTCGCCCGCGGGCTGGGCGGAGAGGCACTGCGCGACGCGGTGGAGGCGCTCCTGGAGGAAGAGGTGGAAGGCGAGGCCTCCCCGTGAGGCACGGCCGTCGGCTTGCCTTCTTGGTCACTGTCTTCGTTGGACTCGCCGTCTTCGCGACGGCGGCCCTCTCGCAGGACGTGATCCTCAGCTTCGAGTGGACGGCGGAGCGCCTGACCGTTTCGCCCGGCGGTGAGGCGACGGTCGGTCTGATCGCGCGCAACGATGCGGTCTACGAGGCCGACGATCTCGAGCTGGAGATCGACCTTGGGGAGACGGGCTTCGAGGTCTCGGTGGAGCCCGAGCTGGTCGCGAAGATCGCCCCGTTCGGTGAGGCGACCCTCCTCGTCACCGTCCGCGCTCCGGAGGGCGGGGCCGAGGGCGAGTTCGAGCTCCGTGCCGATGCGTTGTACACATACTGCATCGAGGAGAGCTGCTTCCTCATCGCGGAGCCACTGACGCTGCGCGTGGCGGTGGTTGCGGGCGCCGAACCCGGCCTCCCTACACCGGTCGCGCGCCACGATCCGTGGTCCCCTGTGGTCGCCGGGCTGGTCCTTGGGGCCTTGGCCGTGTCCCTGGCTTTGGGGCGTCGACCGCGGTGGCGGATCCCCGCGATCCTGCTTCTGACACTGGCAGCGGGATTGGGCCTGGCGTTCGGGACGCTCCGTTCGCAGCACGAGCAGGCGAAGTCGATCGGCGCCAGCCTGTGTGTCTCCTGCGTGGGACTGGAGCCGACCACGCATCATGCCCCGGAGCTGACCGCTGGCGAGGAGCAACTTCTTGCCTGGGTCACCGAAGCCCGGGAGCTGCTCGTGTTCTCCGCGAGATGGTGCCACGCCTGCCCGATCGCCAAGGCGTTCGTCGCGGCCGTGGATGAAGCCAGTCCGGGGATCACGCACCGCGTGGTCGACGTCGAGGAAGAACCGGAACTCGCTGAGGCGTTCGGTGTGGTGCGCGGCGGGCGCACCGTCGTGCCCGCGATCGCCCGCGTCGACACCGAGGAGCTGTTCTTCGGAACGGAGGATCTGAAGGCACGACTCTTCGCGCTGCTCGACCTGCCTGCAGGCGTCGATGAGGAGGCCGACCGATGAAGCTGCGCTGGATCCGTCGCTCGACCCAGGGCGCGGGGCTCCTGTTGGGCCTGTTCGGAATCACCGGGATTGGGATGACTCACATCCTGTTTCCCGGACTGCACTGCTACGCCTGCCCGCTGGCGGTCACCGTTTGTCCGATCGGGTTGATGCAGAATCTGGTGGCGTTCGGCGTGGTGCCGTACTTCTGGCTTGGGGCGCTGTTCGTCTACGGCCTGGTGGCCGGTCGCGGCTTTTGCGGCTGGTTCTGCCCGTTCGGTACGCTGAACGACTTGCTCGCGTTCCGCAAGGTGCGCATCGGAAGGTGGACGTCGTACGGGAAGTACGTTGTCCTTGCGTTCGCCCTCGTTGGAGCGTGGCTGGCGACCGACACCCTGTTCTGCAAGCTGTGCCCCGCGGCGTCGCTCGAGGCGTCGATCCCGTTCCTCTTCCTCGGCGTGGCCAAGGTCAACACGCCACTGCTGGTGCACCTTGGGACTCTGGCGGGAACGCTCGTGGGGATGGTCCTCATCGCACGGTTCTGGTGCCGCTACCTGTGTCCGATGGGGGCGCTGCTGTCGCTGTTCAATCGCGTGAGCTTGCTTCGACTGCGACTGGACCCGGAGCGCTGCAAGCAGTGCAACGCCTGCACTTCGGAGTGCCCGATGGGAATTGAGCCGCACACCCAGCACGACAACCACAACTGCATCAAGTGCGGGGCGTGTGTTGACGGCTGCAAGTTCCATGCGCTGTCCCTGGGCTTCGGCCTCCGCCGCCGGTGATCGAGACCCTGCTCCTGGCTCTGGTGCAGGGAATCACGGAGTTCCTTCCGATCTCTTCGTCTGGACACCTGGTGCTCGGTCAGCGGCTTCTCGGGATCGAAGGCCCGGGGCTGGCGCTGCAGGCGGCGCTACACCTTGGCACGGCGCTCTCTGTTCTTATCGTCTTCCGCTGTGACGTGTGGCGGCTGTTGCGCTGCCTGGGCCCGGGGGGCATCCGACAGGATCGACGCAGCGTGCTCTGGCTGGCGCTGGCGTCGATTCCCGTCGCGGCGGCGGGTCTACTCCTCGGTCAGTGGATCGAGCCGTTGTACGGGTCACTTCTTGCCGTGGGGGTCAGCCTGCTGATCACCGGGGGGATTCTCGTGGCCAGCGGTCGCGTCGCGCGGAAGGCGAAGGGGCCCGCACCTCACGGATGGCGAGCCCTCGCTGTGGGCGTGGCGCAGGCTGCGGCGTTGCTCCCAGGCCTATCGCGAAGCGGTGCGACGATCGCGGCGGGCACGCTTCTCGGCTCGCAGCCGATGGCCGCGGCGCGGTTCTCCTTCCTGCTGTCGCTTCCCGCGGTGATCGGAGCGGGAGGGATAACGCTGTGCAAGGCGCTGCGCGCGCCCGCCTCCAGCGCGGAGCCAATCGTGCGGCTCCTGCTGGGTGGGGTGGTCGCCGCCGCGGTCGGCGTCGTCGCGCTGCGCCTGCTGCTCGCCGTCGTTGCCCGCGCTCGTCTTTCCGTCTTCGGCGCGTACTGCCTCGCCCTCGGCGCCGCCGTCCTCCTGTGGGTGGCGCTGAGCTGAAAGGACGGCAGACGCCATCACCACGAAGGTCACGAGTAGAGCCGGGGTCAGGTCTTGCAATCCAACACAAGAGTATAGATGTTTATCGTATTGGATTGCAAGACCTGACCCCGCTGCTAGGGGGAGCGGCCGATGCCGAGGACGAAGGCGAGGGCGGCCATGACAAGGATGACGCCGATGGCGGCGAGGGACTGGGCTACGGGGTCGGACTTCACCCCGACGGTGAACGAGGCGCGGGCCGAGGCGACGACCGAGCCGGGGTGCATCGGATCCTCGAGCCACACCTCCCACCACCACGTTCCCTCCGCGAGTCGATCGACCGGAAGGTCGACCCACGGCCGGGATCCGATGCCGTACGTCGTCGGCTTGGTGTGGAACGCGACCCAGTCGGTCGTCGTCTGGGAAAGAGAGACCGCGAGGCCGTCGGCCGGAAGAGGGACGAAGCGGCGCCCGCCACCCGGCGGAGCGAGTCGAACGTAGCTGCGCAGAGGCACCCGTGCATCGCGGATTTCGACGTTCAGCCGCACGACATCCCCCTGCGCGTAGCGATTGCTTCGACCGCCCGCGAGATGCAGCGAAACGGAGGGGGCGGTCACGTTGTGCTCGGGCCCGGAAACCACTGCGAAGCGATCGATTGTGTAGCGTCCGAGGACGCCGGCGTCGAGCGTCGTCCGCACCCCGTGGGGATCGGTCGTGTCGGGGTTGAACGGGTCGATGATGACGTAGGTGTCGCCGCGCTTGCCGGTGAGAACGATCCAGTGGCAATCCTCGGACCCGCGTCCGCCGCTGCAGCTGTCAGACCAATGGACGCCAGCCACGACAGGGCGGCCCGCGGCGAGCGCATTGTCGATCCGACGTTCGGCGAGGAAATCCAGGCCCTCGTCGCGCTGGTTCGACGAGAACTGCACTGACACGTCGGGTAGGCGCTCCCAGGCGAGGCAGCAGTTCCCGACGGGGTCGGAGGCACAGGCTCCGAACCCATCGTGTGCGCGCAGCCAGTCGTTGAGGATTCCCGGATCCATGCCGCTCTGCCACGATCGCAGACAGGACTCTCCTGCGGAGACGGAGAGCTCGACACCGTAGTAGTCGAGGATCGCGGCCATCGTGCTCACCAGACACCCGGTGCTCGAGATCCGGTCCGGACAGCTATCGGTACCCAGAGGGCAGTTGCCCCAAGCGTTCTCCCCGATGCGATACGCCTGATTGAACCCGAGCTGTGGAGCGGGAAGGTACGGCTGGGTCACAGCGGAGGCGGAACACAGCAGGACTATGAGCGCCACCAGCACGAGGCGGTCGAAGGGGCGGCTACGAGGCGACACGGTCGCGAATCGCCTCCCCGGCGATAATGCCGGTAAGCGCAGAGTACACGATCCCCCGGCAGTGTCCCGAGGCGTCGCCGGCGACAAACAGGCCGGGCAGCGGCGTCTCCATGAACGGCGTCACGGGGTAGCGCGTGTCGTAGAACTTGATCTCCGGGGCGTAGAGCAGGGTGTTGTCCGACGCCAGCCCGGGCATGATCTTGTCCAGCTTCTCCAGTCCTTCGAGGAGATTCACGGTCACCCGGCTGGGTAGCGCCATGGAGATGTCCCCGGGTGTTGCGTCGTCCAGCGTCGGGGCGATCGTCGCCCGGCGCAGGCGGTCGGCCGTCGAGCGGCGCCCCGCCTGCAGGTCCTTCAGCCGCTGGATCAGCGGCCGCCCGCCGCCGATCGTCGTCGCCAGCTTGGCGATCGCCCGCCCGTACTCGGTCGTGTCCTCCACGGGGTTGGTGAGGCCGATGTGCGATAGCAGGGCGACGTTCGTGTTCGACGTCTTTGTGTCGTTCTCCGCGTGGCCGTTGACGAGGGAGAACTCCTCGTACGCCTCGCGAACGACGAAGCCGCGGGGATTGGTGCAGAACGTTCGCACCATGTCATCGTAGGTCCCAGTGCGCACGCGAAACTTGGCGTCGTACATGACCTGCTCGATCGGGGCGTAGATCTCCGCCGGGAACTCGACGCGGACGCCGACATCGATTGGCCCGTATTCGGTGGCGATACCGAGCTGCGTCGCCTGTTCGCGGAACCAGTAGGCACCGGCGCGCCCCGGGGCGGCGATGACGAATCGCGCCTCGATGTCGGCATCCCCGCGCAACAGGAAGCGATCTCCCTCCGAGTGCACGGTGGTTATGCGACAGTCGAGAACGCACTGCGTCCCGTGGTCTACGAGATGGCGATAGAAGCGATCGATGATCGACCGCACGTGGGCCGTTCCCATGTGGCGCTGCCTGCCGCGGATGAACTCGATCCCATATCGTGCGGCCGCGCTGCCCAGCTTGGTGAGTGCCTCAGGATCCTCGCCGGAGTACTTCGCCGGGGCGCCGAACTGGGTGAACACGTCGTCGACGCGATCGATATACGCTTGGACCTCCACGTCACTGCGGCCGATGCTCGCCGGCTCGCCGCCGATGCTGGGTGTGAGGTTCAGCTTACCGTCGGAGAACGCGCCCGCGCCGCCGACGCCGTAGCTGATGTGCGTTCGCGTCGACGGCTCACCACCGCGGTCGATGAGCGATACGTGTAATCCGCTGTCCAGGAGTGCGTGTGCAGCGAACAGGCCGGCCGGGCCGGCGCCAAGGATGGCCACATCCGTGCGTTTCACAGCAGCACCTTCCGCAGCTCATCGAGGTCGTGGATCGTGTGGTCCGGGGCCAGCGCGGGATCCGCCGCCGGCGTCTCCCCGTTGCGCGAGATCCATACGCTTCGCAGGGAGGCTGCGTGGGCGCCAGCCACGTCCATGGCCAGCGAGTCACCGACGTACACCGCGTCGCCCGCATCCACGTGAAGTCGCTCGAGCAGCACCGCAAACGCCCGAGGATCTGGCTTGTAGACCCCGGTGTCGCCGGCGACGGCGATCGCATCGAACAGCGACTCGATCTCGTTCCCGCGGATCTTCGACCACTGCATCTCTGAGGGGCCGTTGGTCAGCAGTCCGAGGCGGAATCGGCGGCGGAGGTCGACAAGCAGCTCGCGCGCCCCGGGATACAGTCTGACCGACGGTGTGCGGATCGCCCCGTATGCTTCGGCGAGCGGCGAGGCCAGGGCGGGATCAACCTGCGGATGCTCCGCGAGGAGATGCTGCCACACTGTCGCCCGAACCCGGCCAAGCGCGTCTTGCGTGCCCTCGTGGTCCCGCCAAAGCGACGTGTATCGACCGGCGGCGGCCTGGAGATCTCCGAGGGCGTCCTCCGGAAGATGGAGACGGCGAATCGCACCGAGGATCGCGTCCGCGACGCCGACGGTGTATCGACATAACGTGCCGTCGAGATCGAACAGCACGGCGCGAAGGCGTCGAAGCTCCATAGGTTGTGTCACTCCTTCAGCTGCCGTATTCTTGATGGCAAGGGGCTTAGCTGCGTGCCAGAGGTTGATCTTAGGAACCCCTCCAGGCGCTGTCAAGGAGCGAACGTGCGGATCACCGGCGGAGCATTGCGGGGACGACGGCTTGTCCCCTGGGAACATGCGGCGATCCGTCCCGTCCGCGATCTGGTGCGCAGTGCGTTGTTCAGCATCCTCGTGGAGTTCGTGCCTGACGCGCGGGTTCTGGATTTGTTCTGTGGCACGGGTGTCGTTGGGATGGAGGCGCTGTCGC
>Ga0272441_10003495_pt1 | contig 29773 bp, 19 predicted proteins | sample SSMProp6N_FD_193582 | JGI IMG/M metagenome (GOLD analysis project Ga0272441, IMG submission 193582) | Marine sediment archaeal communities from Little Sippewissett salt marsh, Falmouth, MA, United States - SSM-Prop-6N | ecosystem: Environmental > Aquatic > Marine > Wetlands > Sediment ... | reverse complement strand
TGCGGCGAGGCCATGCCCGAGGGCGAGTTCTGTGCCAAGTGCACGGCCATCGCGACGTCGCTGGGCGAGTTCAAGTGCGCCGCGTGCGAGAAGACCGTCAAGGCGGGCACGTACTGCCCGAAGCACAACAAGTTCCGCTTCCCGGCCTCGGCGGACAAGTGCCCCAAGTGCGGGAAGGTCAAGGGGACCTGGTGCGAGAAGTGCGGCCACTACGCTTGCCTGCCGACCGTCGGCTATGACAAGGCGACGAAGAAGCCGATCAAGATCGCGTCCCAGGCAAAATGACCCGGAGACTGGGGAGGGTATCCGGGCTCTCGATCTAGCGGGCCGCCTGACGGGCCGGGTGAGGATTGGGCGGCCATACGGACAGGAAGGCCAAGCTGGCACGTTGGCCGGCAACGGGCTCTGTTCTGCCTCCTGGCCGTCTCGTCGGGCTTGCGCCGCAAGGAGTTCGCAAGCCTCGCCATCGGCCGCCTTCACCTGGACGCGGTTCCGAGGCCCTTCGTCGAACTCTAGGCCGCCGACGCCAGGAGCGCCAGACACCTGGCCACCAAGGCGGGGGTGGCCTGCGAGTGGGGGCATCCCGGCCGGGGTTCTGCTTCTTCCCAGGGAACCGGTGAACGAGTCAACCAGTGGGCCGGTTGCCAATCGCTGCTTGGGGTCTGCGGGCGTGTGCGGTACAATCGCCGTGCGGAACCGGAAGCAAGGAGAGCGGATGGCAGTGCGAGCATGGACGCCGAAGGCGCTCCGCTGGGAGGTGGCGCGGCCGTTTGACGGCGCGTCGACCGTGGCCCGGCAGTTGGGCGTTGCGCCGCTGGTGGCGCAGATGCTGGCAAACCGGGGGCTGGCCGACACGGACGCGGCGCGGAAGTTCCTCAACCCCAAGCTCACCGACCTGCATGACCCCGCGCTGCTGGGCGGGGCGCCGGCTGCGGCCGAACGGATCGCGAAGGCGGCCGCCGACGGCGAGAAGATCGTCATCTACGGCGACTACGACGTCGACGGCATGACGTCGGTTGCGATTCTCCACGCCTGTCTCCGAATGCTCGGCGCGGAGGCGGAGTTCTACGTGCCCCACCGCCTGGAGGAGGGGTACGGCGTCAACGACGAGGCCGTCGGGAAGATCGTCGCCGGCGGCGCGGGTCTGATCGTGACGGTCGACTGCGGCATCTCGGCGGCCGGGCCGCTTGAGGCCGCGACGGACGCCGGCGTGGACGTGATCGTGACCGACCACCACGGCCTGCCGGAGACTTTGCCGGACGTGACCGCCGTCGTCCACCCCAAGCTGCCGGGCAGCGCGTACCCCAATGCCGATCTGGCGGGGGCGGGGGTGGCCTTCAAGCTCGCTTGGCAGGTTGCCCGCGTCGCCTGCGGGCGCGACCGCGTCGACGAGCCGATGCGGAACTTCCTCCTGAACGCCACCTGCCTGGCCGCCCTGGGCACCATCGCGGACGTCGTGCCGCTGGTCGGCGAGAACCGGTCGCTGGCCACGTTCGGCCTCCGGGGCCTGCCCCATACGGAGCACCCGGGCCTGCGGGCCCTGCTGGAGGCCGCCAACCTCACCGGCGAGAAGCTCGACGCCTATCACGTGGGCTTCCTGCTGGCGCCCCGGCTGAACGCTTGCGGGCGAATGGGCCACGCGCGCCTGGCGGTGGAATTGCTGACCGACGCGCCGCCCGCCCGGGCGCGGTCCATCGCCGAGTACCTCAACCAACAGAACGCCGAGCGGCAGAAGGTGGAGCGGGCCATCACCGCCGAGGCCGCCGAGATGGTCGTCGAGCGGGGTCTGGACGGCCCCGACAACCGGATCATCGTGCTGGCCTCCGACGACTGGCACGGCGGGGTGATCGGGATTGTCGCCTCGCGCCTCGTGGACCGGTTTGCCCGCCCGGCGATCCTGGTGGCCTTCAACGGGGACGGCGGGCAGGGCTCGGGTCGGTCCGTGCCCGGCTTCCACATGCGCGACGCCCTGGCGGCGTGCTCGCAGCACCTGGCGAGCTTCGGCGGGCACGCGATGGCGGCGGGGATTCGCATCGAGCGGGACCGCATCGAGGCGTTCGCCGCGGCCATCGGCGAGTACGCCCGGCAGCACCTGCGCGAGGAGGACCTGGCCGCCTCGCTGCCCGTGGACGCCGAGACGACCCTCGCCTCGCTGGACTTCGGCACGGCGAGCTGCTTTGCCCGCATGGGGCCGTTCGGGCAGGGCAACCCCCGGCCGATCGTGGCCGTCCGGGGCTGCCAGGTCGTCGGCCCGCCGCGCCGGATGGGCCGGGGGGGAGGGACGGCAAGCGTGGTTCTGGCCCAGAACGGTACGCGAATGCGTGCGGTGGGCTTCGGCATGGGCGACCTGGCGGACCTGCTGGTCGGCGTCCACACCGTAGACATCGCCGGCGTGCCCATGCTGAACGAGTTTCGCGGCGTCACGTCCGTGGAGATCCAGCTCAAGGACGTGGTCTGGGAGTAGCACCGGGGGCAGCGCCTCTGGATCGTCCTCGTCCTCGCTCCTTTCCATCTCTCCTGCTGTCGGGGTCGCGTGTCCTTGCGTACGCGGCCGGTTGCGGATACGCTTCGACGCATGGTCGCCAACCTGATCCCGGAGGCCTGGTTCTCGGACCTGGCCGAGAATTCACCGCTGATGTTGTGGCTGATCGCGGCGGGGGCAATCGCTGTCCTCGTCGTCGGCGCGGATCGGGCCGTGTCGTCGGCGGTTCGCCTGGCGGCCGTGCTGGGCATGAGCAAGATCATCATCGGGGCGACGGTTGTCAGCCTGGGTACGACTTCCCCCGAGGCGTTCACCTCGGTGACGGCGGCGTTTCAGGGCAAGCCGGGTCTGGCGCTGGGCAACGGGATCGGCTCGATCATCTGCGACACGGCGCTGATCTTCGGGCTGTGCTGCTTGCTCAGGGAATTGCCGCTGGACCGGTACGTGTTGAACCGCCACGGCTGGCTGCAACTGGGATCGGGGGCGCTGCTGACGTTGATCGTCCTGCTGCTGGCCGCGGCGGCCGGCGGGATCGCCGACGTGATCATCCCGCAATGGGTGGGTTTCGGCCTCGTGGCGCTGCTGGGGGGATATATGTGGCTGTCCGTGCGATGGGCGCGAGGCGACGCCGCTCATCTGCCGGCCGAGTTGAAGATCGAGCAGGCCAAGGCCCCCGTCGCCCCGCCCTCGCGGCTGAAGAACAGCCTGTGGAACCTCGCGGTGCTGATGGCGGGGTTGGCGCTGGTGATCCTGGGCTCGAACCTGCTGGTCGGGTCGGCGTCGGCGTTGTGCCTGAAGTACGGCGTGCCGCAGAGCGTGCTGGCCGCGACGCTCGTGGCGTTCGGCACGTCGCTGCCGGAGCTGGTCACGGCGATCGCCTCGCTCCTCAAGGGCCACGCGGACCTGCTCGTGGGCAACATCGTGGGGGCGGACATTCTCAACGTCCTGTTCGTGGTGGGCGCCTCGGCCGCCGCCACGCCGCTGAAGGTGGAACGGGAGGTCTTCTACCTGCTGCTGCCGGTGATGATGTTGGTGCTGATCCTGCTGCGGACGTTCATCTTCGTCAGTCGCGACCGCTTCCGCCGGTGGCAGGGCGCGGTGCTGCTGGCGGTGTACGTCGGCTACACCATCGCCGTGGTGAAGTTCGGCCTCGGCGTGGGGCACTGAAGCGCGGTTCGGGCCTGCCTGCCGGCAGGCAGGCTTTGCCCACAACCCAAGACGGAGCCCGTAGCCCGTCGGAGGAACCGGGAATCGGGTACCGGGCATCGGGGAGACGCGCAAACAACCGCCGCGGGCAAGCTCCCGTGGGGCGGAAGGAACGCACCGAAGATACGGGCCGTTGCGTGTGCCCGACTGCCCTTGTTGCTCAAAGGCATGCCATCATCGCACAGGCTGTGGTCTTCCGCGCTTGCCATACCGGAGGAAGACAGGCAGGGGGCAGGCAGGCGCGGTTTCTCTTCTCGGTTCCCTATCGCCGAGTCGCTGAAAGTGTCTTCTGGGCAGGCGACGGATCGGCGGGTCTCTGGTAGAATGGTCCCTCGCGCAGGTGACGTGGGCGGGCCGGTGGGTCCGCAGGCTGGGTGGCGAGGAGCCGGTCGTATGGCGAGATGGATGGTTTCAGCCGGGTTGGCGTTCTGGACGGCCGTGCAGGCCGCCCCGGGCGCCGCCAAGCCGGTGGTGCTCGGCGTGGCATGGGAGTATCCCCATGCGGGCATCGCCCTGGCCGCGCCGGTGGGGTTCCAGCCTCGCAGCCTCTCGGCCCCGTATGACGTGATGCACGCGGTGGCCGTCGAGGACGGCCGGCCCGTTCAGGCCGTCACGTTGTCGGCCTTTCCCGCGGCCGAGAAGGTCACCGCCGACGAGTTCGCCGAGTTGAAGATGGCGGAGTTGAGCCGCAACCTGGCCATCCGAAACCTCAAGCCCCTCAAGAAGACGACGATGCCGATCGCCGGGACAACGGGCTCGGCGCGGCTGATGAGCTACACGTTCCGAGGCGCGAAGGCCCTGGCGGCGCAGGTGTACGTCCTGCGGGAGGTCCAGGGCGCGAAGCTTCGGATCTGCTACCTGTTGACGGTCGTCTGCTCGGCGACCCGACAGGCCCGGCTGCTGCCGACACTCGGGGCGGTGGTTCGGTCGGTGCGGCTGCTGTCCGTTCGTCACCCGGTGCTGAGCGACGAGGTCAAACTGGGCGAGCCGGTCGAGGACTACAGCCTGGGGTACTCCCTCCGCCGTCCGGTCGGCTGGTACGCGGCCAAGAGCCCCGCGGGCCTGGAGATGGGGCAGGTGGACTACCTGCTGGGCGGCGTGCCCCTGCCCTCGGCCCAACTGCTGTGCGGGCGGATGCCGGGCGACACGGCCACCGCCGAGGCCTGCGCCAAGACGTACATCAGCGAGGCCAAGCGCGAAGCCCTTCATCGCAAGCAGACCTGCACGGTGGTCTCCGAGGGGCCGGCCACGCTGGGCGGGCTGAACGCCTACCAGTTCGTGATCCTGCAAGGTCCCGATCGGGCCGGGGTCGCACCCCGATCGAAGAAGGACGCGCAGAACGAGGCCGTGGTCATGGTCCAGCGGACCGCCTGCCTGCCCGCCGGCCCGGCGGGGAAGCCCCGAGTGTTCGCGCTGGTCCTGACCGGGCGCGGCAAGGACATCAAGCCCGCCGAGGCCCTGATGAAGACCCTCGCCGCCAGCTTCCGACACGTCCAGCCGACGACGCAGCCGACGACACAGCCGAGCACCCGGCCGACGACGAAGCCGGCCGGCTGATGCAGAGGACCAAACCGCAAATCACAAAGGACAAACAGGCGCCAAGCAACAAGCCTCAAGCTCCTAACGGCCTGCCGCGGTCTCCGGCCTCCGGCGTTTGGTCGTTGGCTCTTGGCGTTTGAGGCTTGTTTGTGATTTGGTGCTTGGAGCTTGGTACTTTCGTGCGTCGAAGACGCACGTCCAAACGGAGTGACGGAGTCTGAGATGGATCTCGAACCAGATCGAGTCGTGCATGGGGATTGCATCGAGTGGCTTGGGCGGCAGGCCGAGCCGTTCGCCGACCTGATCTTCGCCGACCCGCCGTTCAACATCGGCTACCAGTACGACGTCTACGAGGACCGCATGGCCTACGACGAGTACTACCGGTGGACCCGCGACTGGATGTCCGCCTGCTGCAACGCGCTGAAGCCGACCGGCACGTTCTGGGTGGCCATCGGCGACGAGTACGCCGCGGAGGTCCGCATGATCGGCCGGGACCTCGGCCTGACGCTCCGCAACTGGGTGATCTGGTACTATACGTTCGGGCAGAACACGAAGCGCAAGTTCGCCCGCTCCCACGCGCACCTGTTCTACTTCGTCAAGGACCCCAAGGAGTTCACGTTCGAGGACCAGGCGATCCGCGTCTTCTCCGACCGCCAGCGGCAGTACCACGACAAGCGTGCGAACCCGGCCGGCAAGCTGCCCGACGACACCTGGTCGGAGTACCCGCGGGTCTGCGGCACGTACAGGGAACGCGAGGGCTGGCATCCTTGCCAGATGCCCGAGACCGTCCTGATGCGGATCATCCGCTCGTGCAGCCGCGTGGAAGACGTCGTGTTCGACCCGTTCTCCGGCAGCGGCACGACGCTGGCGTCGGCCAAGCGACTGTCGCGGCGGTTCCTCGGCACGGAGCTGTCGGAAAACTACATCGAGGGCATCCGGGACCGCCTCGAGCGAACGCCGGTCATCGCCGATTACCCCGTCGCCGCCTGCGGCGCTCCCTGGCCGGAGGAGCACGTCCGCGAGCTGCAAACGCTCTACATGGAGGAGGGCGTCCGGCCCGAGCTTCTGGAGATGTATCCCCATCTGCTGGAGGCCTTCGCCGGCCACTTCAACCGGCGGCTGGCCGGGGCGGGCGTGCAGGGCGCCTACGACGCCCAAGCCGTCTGGGGCCAGTTGGAGGACCTCCGCCGACAGGGGACGGGCCTGGCGATCATCAAGGTCCACTCCAAGGAGCCGCGGGACATTCGGCCCGTCAAGCCGGCGGCAAAGGCGGGCCGCAAGCGCCGCAAGCAGCCGGCGCCGAGCGGATCGCTATTCGGATGACTTGCCCGCCGGCTGCGTCTCGGGGCCTGGCGGCAGGACGACTTGGACGACTTGCTGGGCGGTGTGCTTCTCGCCGGTGAGGAAGTCCACGAACTCCACGCGAACGGTGAGCTCGTCGTGGACGGGGGGGGTGTCGAGGGGGCAGGTGAAGCTGTAGTGGTAGGCCAGGAAGCCGCTGGACCACTGGGCAGCGGTCTGGTCGCCGGTGTACTGCCGCTCGGCCAGGAGCGTGCCGTTCGGGTCGGCGCCGAGGTCGAACACGCGGATCGTCACGCTGCCCGGGGCCTTCAAGACCGAGCCGTGCTGGTCGATCGGCTCGAGGAAGACCTTCACCGCGTCGTGGCCGCGATGCTTGTCCTGGTCCACGCCGCCCGTGCCCTTTCCCAGGCGGATGCGCTGGACGACGTACAGTTGCTCCAGGCGCTTGTCGCCGAGCTTCATCAGCTCGGCCAGCCTTGCCTCGGCCTTGCCGAGCCGCGTGGCGAGGCGGTCGTTCTCCTGCCGGAGGCGGTCGATCTCATCGCGGGCCTTGGACAGCTCTTCGAGGGTCGGGTCGGGCTCGACCGTGCCCTCGCAGCCGCCGAGAAAGGCCGCGATCAGCAGTGCCGCCGCCGTCTGCCACGCGCCCGAACGTGTCATTTCTTCTTCTCGCTCTTCTGCCCGTCGCCGGGCGGCTCGGGCATTCGCTCCAGGATATGGTCGACGCAGCCGTACTCCACCGCCTCCTGGCTCGTGAGCCACTTGTTGCGGTCGCAGTCTCGCTCGATGGTCTCGATCGATTGCCCGGTCGCCTCGGCGAGGATTTGGTAGAGGTGCTTGCGCAGGCGGATGATCTCCTGGGCCTCGATGTCCAGCTCAGTGGCCGGCCCGGTCACCACGCCGCTGATCAGCGGCTGGTGGATCAGGACGCGGCTGTTGGGCAGGCCGTAGCGTTTGCCCTTGGCCCCGCCGGCCAGCAGCACCGCGCCCATCGACGCGGCGAGGCCCACGCAGTATGTGCAGACGTCCGGGCGGACGAAGCCCATCGTGTCCAGCACGGCCATGCCGGCCGAGACCGACCCGCCGGGCGAGTTGACGTACAGGCTGATGTCCGCGTGGGGGTCCTCGTTGCTGAGGAACAGCAGTTGGGCGACCACGACGTTGGCGAGGTTATCGGTGATCGGCCCGGCGAGGAAGATGATCCGGTCGCGGAGCAGGCGGCTGTAGATGTCGTAGCTGCGTTCCCCGCGCCCGGTCTGCTCGATAACGATCGGCACCAGTTGCTGATTCTGGATCATAGCTGTCGGTTTCCTGCGAACGGCGGACGGCTTTGCCACAGGGGCTCGGAGGGCTCAGCGGAAGGAAGAACAGGAGAGACCAGCAACCGTGAACGGCCAACGGGGCCGAGCAAAAGCGACCGCGTCCGGCCTTCACGGTTCGCTGTTCGCATTGCTGTTCTCTGAGTGCTCTGAGCCTCTGTGGTCGACCTCTCGATTACTTCTTCTCTTTCTTCGCGTCGGTCGTGTTGGTCACGATCTCGTCGACGATGCCGTATTCCTTGGCTTCCTCGGGCGTGAGGTAGCGGTCGCGCTCGGTCTCGGCCTCGATGCGCTTCACGTCTCGCCCGGTGTGCTCGGCGAGGATCTCGTTGAGCAGTCGCTTGGCCTTGAGGATTTCCTCGGCCTGGATCTGGATATCGGCAGCCTGCCCGGTCACCCCGCCCCAGGGCTGGTGAATCATAATCTTGCTGTGAGGCAGCGTGTAGCGCTTGCCCTTCGCGCCGGCGGCGAGGATCAGCGCCGCGCCGCTGGCGGCCTGGCCGACGCAGTACGTCGCCACGTCGCAACTGAGGAACTGGATCGTGTCGTACAGCGCGAGCGTGTCATCGACCGATCCGCCGGGGGAGTTGATGTAGAGGTTGACGTCGCGGTTGGGCTGCTTGGCCTGGAGTTCCAGCAGGCGCATGATCAGCCCCCCGGCCGAGGCCGGCGAGATCTCGCCCCAGAGGAACACGATCCGCTCTTCGGCCAGGCGCTCCTCCAGCGTCATCTCCCGCCGCGCGACATACTCGCGGTGGGCCTGGGTGTAGGCGTCGGGCGCGTGATTCATCGGCATGACTCCTGCGGAAACGGCTTTTGGCTCGCCGGGCGATCGGGCGACCGGCGAACCTCACCCCGCGGCGCGGGGAGTGCTTCTACTCATCGGCCTTGTCGGCTTCCTCGGCGGCCTCGGGCTCGTCGGCGGGGGCGGCTTCCGCATTCTCCGCCGGCGCGCCGGCCGCTTCCTGCTCCGCCTCCTCGTCGTCGGCGTCCTGGGAGATATCGGCCGTCGCCAGCAGCATCTCGACCGCCTTCTCCTCGATTATCGCCGTGTGAAGCTGAGAGATCGAGCCGTCGGACTCCAGTTCCTGACGCAGCCGCTCGGGCCGGCGGTCGTGGAAGGCCGCCATCCGGGCCACCCGGGCGTTGAGCTCTTCCTCGCTCACCTCGATGTCCATGCGGTCGGCGATCTTCTGGAGGATGAACGACAGCTTCATCTCGCGCTGGGCCTCCTCCGTTACGGAGGCCTGGAGCTGCGCCATGTGCTCTGTGATCTGCTCCTCGGATACGCCCGCCTGGAGCAGGTCAACGTACCGCCGCTGAAGCACGCGGGCCGCGTGCCGGTTCGCCACGCCCTCGGGCAGCTCGAAGTCCGTCCGGTCCAGGAGGTACTGATGGACCTGCTGCCGCTCGGCGCGGGCGGCCTCCATCTGCATGCGCTCTTCCATCTGGTAGGCGAGGTCCTCGCGATAGTCGGCCAGCGAGTCGTAGCCGCGCTCCTGCGCGTATGCGTCGTCGATCTCCGGCAGGATGCGCTTGCGGACCTCGGTGAGGGTCAACTCGACGGTCAACTCCTTCCCCCGCCATGCCTCGTTGGGATGCACCGCGGGGACGGTGACGGTCATGGTGGCCGCCTCGCCCACCTTCTTGCCCGCCAGGGCCTTGGGCAGCTCCACGAGCGGCAGGCCCTCGATCTGCCCCGGCGCGACGCGGAGCGTAGCGGTGGTGGTCACCTCGTCGATACCCTCGCCCGCGATCTTCGCCGCGACCACCACCCCGTCCTGCTCCGCCGCCGGCTCGTCGGTCGTCTCGTAGCGGGCCTGGCTGAGGCGGATCCGATCGAGGGCCGCGTCGATCCGCTGCTCGGTGGCCTCCGTGGAGACCCGCCGGACGGGAATGCCCTGCAGCTCCGGCAGCTCGAACTCGGGCGCGACCTCCACCTCCATGTCGTACACCAGGTCGCCCGATTCGGGCAGCTCGATGGCGTCGAGGTCCAGGTCCGGCTCGCCCAGGACGTTCAGGTCGCTGCCCTCCAGGGCCTTGCCGAGCGACTCGCCGATCAGGGCGTTGCGGACGTCGCGGCTGACCTCCCGGCCGAAGCGCTTCTCGATCAGCCGGCGGGGCGCCCGCCCCACGCGGAAGCCCGGCACATGGGCAGTGTTGCTCAGCTCGCCGAACATCTCCTTCCGCTTGGCCTCGATCATCTCCTCCGGGACGGTGACGGTGATCTTCTTCTTCAGCGTGCCGACGTCCTCGACCTGTACGCCGAAGTCTGGGCCGGCCTCTTCCTCGCTCGCTTCCCCGTCGGAGGCGTCCTGGACATCGCCGTCGCCCTCGACGGTGTCGGTCTCCTCGTCGGAGGCTTCCGCGGGTTCCGCGGCTGCTTCCTGGGGCGCTGGCTCGTCGGGCCCGGCCGGGGTATCGGCCGCTTCGGGGGTCGGCTGGGCGTCGGTGGCCTCCGCGGCCTCGGGCTGCTCGTCGTGCTGTTCCTGCGGGTCGGTGGTGTCTTCAGGCATCGTGCTCTCTTGCTGTTCGTGGTTGCGCCGCGGCCAGGTGCGTCCCCGAGACGCACCCCCGGCAGCGCGGGGCCCGTCCGGCCGGGGCGCGGACCGAAGCGCGCCGACGCGAACGGAATGGGACTTTGTACGCCAATCGCCCCCGCCGCGTCAACCCCCGGCGCGGACGGATGCCGTCAAGCGAAGTGGGCAATAGCTTTCGGCTGGGTCTCCAGGGAGTGTCAAGGTCGCGGGGGACTTCCAGGATCGTAGGTCCCCTCCGGAATAAGGTCGGCCTTCGGCCGGGATGATCTCAGAGGCTCCTCGGCCTCCACCTCCTTCGACCGAGGGGGCAGAGCCGCCGTGTACGCCAATGATGGCAAAAGCCGGGATGGACCGTCGGGCTGTCATTGGACCGTGAACTCCTTCCGGAACGCCGCCTCCAAGCGGTCCAGCCTCACCCGTCATCGGGAGCGGCGTCTGCGACGTCGGAGTAGGCACATCGGCGGGAACGGGTCGTCACGATTTGCCCGCGCGGGTGTTACACTATGGCGCCGGCCCCCGCTTCGGGAGCCGCCGTGATTGCCAGAGGAGACAGGCCCCATGGAACGTGGGTTGGTGGTGTTTGCGTGGATGCTTCTCGTCGCGGCCCCGGCCGCCCCGGCTGAGGGCGGGGAGGGAAGGGAGCGGCCTGCCGTCCGCTTCGACTTCGAGACGGGCGACCTCCAGGGGTGGCGTGTCGTGGAGGGCAAGTCCAAGTTCGTCGTCTGCAACAGGAAGACGTTCCACAACCGCTCCGGCGAGAAGTACAACAAGCAGGGCGAGTACTTCCTGACGACGCTGGAGTTGGCCGACGGCCGCAGCAACGACCGGATGACCGGCGTGATCGAGTCCCCCGTGTTCGTCCTGGACGGGCCGGAGATGACGCTGCTGGTCGGCGGCGGCCGGCACCCCGAGACGTACGTCGCCCTGTGCACGCAGGACGGCAAGGAGGCGGCCCACGCCCGGGGACGGGCGACGGAGACGATGGACCGCGTCACGTGGCGCCGGCCCGAGCTGGTGGGCAAGCGCGTCTTCCTGCGCGTGGTTGACGGGCATACCGGCGGGTGGGGGCACATCACGTTCGACGACTTCCGTGCCCCCGGGCGCATCGACGCGGAGGCCACGAAGAAGCACTTCGCGGCCCGCAAGCCCGTGCTGAAGGTCGCGAAGTCCAAACCGCGCCGGCGCAAGGCCCAGCCGCCGCGGGTCCTGCCCTCGCCCGGCTCGCCCGAGACGTTGCGGAAGGCCGTCGAGCACCTCGCCGAGGCGTTCGGCGACCGCTACCCCGCGGCGGGGTTTCTGGCGAGGCTGGCCAAGATCGAGCCCGCCCTCCAGGCCCGGACGCCGGACGTCACCGAGAAGGCCCGGGCGGACTTCCTCGGTCTCCAGCGCGAGGCCCTCCTCGCCAACCCGCTGGTCGGGGACCGGCCCATCGTTTTCGTCGTTCGCGAGCAATACCGCGGCGACCACCACAACACGGCCACGATGTTCCAGACCGGCGAGATCAACACGGGCAGCTTCCGCGGCCCGGGCGGGATCAAGACGGTGGACCTGCGGACGGGCAAGACGCGGACGCTGCTGGAGGTGCCCACCGGCGTAACGCGGGACCTGGACGTGGGTTTTGACGGCCGGCGGGTGCTGTTCGCGATGCGGCGCGACGGGCAGGACGACTACCACGTGTACGAGCTTCGCACGGGGGGGTCGGCCCCGCGGCAATTGACGTTCGGGAAGGGCGTCTCGGACTTCGATCCCCTGTACCTGCCGGACGGGCGAATCGCCTTCAGCTCGACGCGCGAGCCGAAGTTCTGCATGTGTAACCGGCACATCATGGGCAACCTGTTCCGCATGGACGCCGACGGGGCGAACCTGGAGCAGATCGGCAAGAGCACGCTCCACGAGGGGCACGGCACGCTGCTGGGTGACGGGCGGATCCTCTACGACCGGTGGGAGTACGTCGACCGCAACTTCGGCGACGCCCAGGGCGTTTGGACGTGCAACCCGGACGGCACGAACCACGCGGTGTGGTACGGCAACAACACGCCCTCGCCGGGGGGCATCCTCGACGCCCGCGTGATTCCCGGCACGGGCGGGGACCGGTTCGTCGCGACGTACTCCTCCTGCCACGATCGGCCGTGGGGGGCTATCGCTGTCGTCGACCGCAGCCGGGGCATCGACACCCCGCCCAAGCCTCAGACCCGGCCGACGGGGCCGGAACTGCACGTCTGGCCGGAGACGGCGTGGGGGCTGGTCGGCCAGGGCAACTACGACCGCTTCAAGGCCACCTGGCCGAAATACGAGGATCCCTACCCGTTGAGCGACACGTTCTTCCTGTGTTCGCGGATGACGGGCCAGGGCGAGCAGATGGGCCTGTACCTGCTGGACGTGTTCGGCAACGAGGTCCTGCTGCACGCCGAGGAGAAGCTGGGCTGTTTCGACCCCATGCCGCTGGCGCCGCGCCCGCGCCCGCCGATCATCCCGGACCGCCGGGACCTTGCCGGGCCGGACGGGGCGTTCTACGTCCACGACGTCTACGTCGGCCTGGAGATGGCGGACGTGCGGCGGGGGGCGGCGAAGCACCTTCGCGTCGTCGAGAGCCCCGAGAAACGCTTTTGGACCCGCACCAACTGGCAGGGCAGCGGCACGCAGGCGCCGGGCATGGCGTGGGACGACTTCAACAACAAGCGCATCCTCGGCACGGTGGACGTCGAGAACGACGGGTCGTGCTACTTCGCCGTCCCCGCCGACCGCTTCGTCTACTTCCAACTGCTCGACGCCAACGGCATGATGATCCAGTCGATGCGGAGTGGGACGATCGTCCGCCCGGGCGAGACCACCGGTTGCGTCGGCTGCCACGAGTCCCGCCACTCGGTCGTGGCCAACCGCCTGGCCCTCTCGCTCCGCAAGCCGCAGCAGAAGCTGCGCCCGTGGTACGGCCCGGAGCGGAAGTTCAACTACCTCGCCGAGGTCCAGCCCGTCCTCGACCGCCACTGCGTCCGATGCCACGACTACGGCAAGCCGGGAGCGAAGAAGGTCCTCCTGGCCGGTGACCTGGGGCTGATCTTCAATGCCTCCTACGCCGACCTTCGCACCAAGAAACTGGTCAAGGTGCCCGGCGCGGGACCGGCCCAGACCCTCTCCGCCTACGCGTGGGGCAGCCACGCCAGCCGGCTCATCCAAGTCCTCCGGGCTGGCCACAATAAGGTCCGCCTGAGCAAGGAGGACTTCGACCGCCTCGTCACGTGGGTCGACATCAACGCCCCGTACTACCCCGATTACGCCAGCGCGTACATGGAGAACCGCTACGGCCGCAGCCCGCTGGACAACGGCCAGCTCCGGCGGCTCAACGCGTTGGTGGGCATGAATCTCGGCGATCAGCGGAACGCCACGCAGGTCAGCTTCACCCGCCCCGAGCTCAGCCCGTGCCTGGCCAAGCTGGACAAGATGGCCCCGAAGTACGCCGAGGCCCTGGAGATCCTCCGCGCCGGGAAGGCGATGCTCGCCCAGCGTCCCCGCGCCGAGATGCCCGGCTTCCGGCTTCTCGGGATCGAGGCCGAACGCGAAACCAAGTACCAGGCCTGCCGAGACCTCCTCGGCGAGATGCGAGAGGCCATCCTCGCCGGTCGGAAGGCCTACCCGCCCGAGTCGCCGCTACGAGACGAACAGACCCCGCCGCCGGCGGGCGGGGAGTGACCCGGGGGGCGACCTCGCCCCCGGTCACCCGGCCCGCCCCGGCGCCGACAGGAGAGTACACGATGCGCATCCACGCCGCGCTGACGCTGGCCGCCGCCCTCACCGCCGGACCCGCCCACGGAGATACGAAGATGGCCCTCAGTCCCCAGCGCGTCGCCGCGCGGATCCGTCAGCACCGCACGGCCGAGGTTACACTGACCGTGACCGACGCGGCCGGCAAGCCCCTGACCCGCCGGCCCGTGACCGTCCGCCAGGTGCGCCACAAGTTCCTGTTCGGCTGCAACGCCTTCCGCATCGACACGGCCGACGCGTCCCCGCTCCAGCGGGACTACCAGCGGCGCTACGCGGACCTGCTGAACTTCGCGACCCTGCCGTTCTACTGGGGCAGCTACGAACGGCAGCCGGGGCGCACCGCCGCCCGGAAGCTCGGCATGATGGCCGACTGGTGCCGTACCCACCACATCCGCACGAAGGGCCATCCGCTCTGCTGGCACACCGTCTTCCCGCGGTGGGGGTACGAAAAGCCCGCCGACGAGATCTGGCGGATGCAACTCCACCGCATCGGCCGGGAGGTCAAGGGATTCGCCGGGCGCATCGACACCTGGGACGTGGTCAATGAGGCCGTCGTCATGCCCAACTTCCGCGAGGCCGACAACCCGCTGGTCAAGCGGTGCAAGCAGGTCGGCCGGGTGGAGCTGATCGCGGCCGCGTTCGCCGCCGCCCGGAAGGCCAACCCCGCCGCCACGCTGCTGCTGAACGACTTCGACACCTCGCCGAAGTACGCCAAGCTGATCGCCGACTGCCTCGCCGCCGGCGTGACGATCGACACGATCGGCATCCAGAGCCACATGCACGGCCGCTACCGCGGGGCCGAGTGGGCGTGGGAGACGTGCGAGCGGTTCGCGGAGTTCGACAAGCCCTTACACTTCACCGAGACGACGATCATCAGCGGGGAGAACAAGAAGCGTATCCGCTGGCACGGCCCGCGGTACGACGATTGGGCCTCCACGCCCGACGGGGAGAAACGCCAGGCCGATCAGGTCGCGGAGTTTTACACCGTCCTGTTCAGCCATCCCGCCGTCGAGGCGATCACGTGGTGGGACTTCTCCGACCACAACGCCTGGCTCGGCGCGCCGTCTGGCCTGATCCGAGCCGACATGACCCCGAAGCCCGCCTACGAGCGGCTGATGAAGCTCGTCAAGGGCACGTGGTGGACCGGCGAGCAGACCCTCACCACCGACCCCCAAGGCCGCGTTTCCTTCCGCGGCTACCTCGGCGACTACGCCGTCGAGACGGGCAAGGCAAAGGGGACCTTCCGCGTGGACTCGCCCGGCAAGGTGACCGTGACGGCGAAGGCGGAGTGAGGCCGCTGCGCTGCCGTTCCGGCCGAGCCGGAGTCTCTTGCGGGATGTCGGGACGGTTTTGGCGGCCAGAGCGCGCGGTGCCAAAGGGACCCCGATGGACACATACCGTTTCGAGCGGACGATCCCGGCCGAGGACGGCTGGGACGTCGTGGTGGCCGGTGGGGGGCCGGCGGGCGTGGCGGCGGCGATCGCGGCCGGGCGGCTGGGAGCAAAGGTGCTGCTGGTCGAGGCGACCGGGTGCCTGGGCGGGATGGGCACGTCGGGGCTGGTGACGGCGTTCGACCCGATGGCGGACGGCGAGCGGGCGCTGGTCGGCGGGATCATGCGCGAGATCGTCGAGGCGCTCTACGAGCGCGGGCAGTTGGCTCCCCACGTCACGCCGGACTTTTGGCGGAGGCGGTTCCATTGCTGGACGCCGTTCCGCCCCGAGGGCTACAAGCTGCTCCTGGACGAGCTGGTGGTAGCCGCGGGGGTGGAGGTGCGTTTCTTCACGCGGGTCATCGATGCGGATGCCGACGCCGACGCCGGCACGGTCCGCGGCGTGGTGACGAACAACGTCGAAGGCTGCCGCTTCGTCGCCGCGAGCACCTTCATCGACGCCACCGGCGACGCCGTGCTGACCGACCTCTGCGGCGCCGCCTGCCGCGAGGCCGGCCGGGATACGCCCGGCATCATGCCGCCGACGCTCTGCTCGCTGTGCGCGGGCATCGACTGGGAGACGGCCGCGCCCGTGCCCGGCTCGAACTGCCCCGCCGACCAGCAGGCCTACTTCGAGAAGGCCCTCGCCGAGGGGCACTTCAGCCACGGCGACCGTCACCTGCCCGGCATGTTCCGCATCGGCGGCGCGGTGGGCATGCTCAACGCCGGGCACGTGTTCGGCCTGGACGCCCTGCGCTGCCGCAGCCTGTCGGACGGGATGATGCGCGGGCGGCAGCTCGCCCGGGAGTACGTCTCGTTCTACCGCGAGTACGTGCCGGGCTGCGAGGGAATCGAGCACGTCACGACCGCGCCGCTGATGGGCGTGCGGGAGAATCGGCGGATCGTCGGCGAGTACGAGCTGACGTACGAGGACTACCTTGCCCGGCGGCAGTTTGCCGACCAGATCGGCGTGTTCAACAAGGCCGTGGACATCCACCCCTACGCCGACAGCGCCGCCGAGTACGAGCGGTTTCGCGAGGAGTTCCACCACACCGGGCGGTTCGAGCCCGGCGAGTGCTACGGCATCCCGTACGGCATTCTCGTGCCCCGCGGCTGGGGCAACCTGTGGGTGGCGGGGCGATGCGCGTCGAGCGACGTGCAGGTGCACGGCTCGCTGCGCGTCCAGCCCGCCGCCGCCATGATGGGCCAGGCCGCCGGCACGGCCGCCGCGCAGTCCCTCCGCAGCCCCCGGCCTGCCGGGCGCCTCGACACGCGGCAACTCGTCCAAACGCTCCGCGAGCACGGGGCCTATCTGCCGTAGCAGACGCGTGGTTGCGGGGTCACGCGCGGCCGGACGACGTGAGGTTTGGGTCGCTGTGACGCCGCCCGGGGTCTGGCTTTGGCTCTGTGCGTGCGGGGTCCGGAGACGATCTCAGTGTCTGGTCGCCTGCTTGCGCGGCGGGGCGTACAGCAGGCGTTCCACCGCGCTATCGGACAGCAGTCCGCGGGCGGCTTGGGCGTAGCGGCCCGTTGCGTCGTGGGGGGCGGCCTGAAGCAGCGACGTCAGCAGCCGGCCGGGGGCGAGCTTGCGGATCTGCTCGTGGGTCCACTTTTTCTGCCCGGTGGCGTAGGGCAGCAGGTAGTCGATGGCCTTCCGGATGCTCCGTCGGTCCGTCTCATGCGTCCAGAGGTCGACGTTCACGTTCCGCCCCAGCTCGGCCAGATGGGTGAAGTTCCGCGTGTTCGCGCAACTGTAGTCCCAGCTCTTGGTGCGGCGCAGCTCGTGCGGCTGGGACCCGTCGGGCTCGATCTGCGTGGCGATGCGTCGTTTTCCCACGGCCCGAAGGACCTCGGCGGCGATTTGCGGTTTGCCGACGAACAGGGCATACGAGACGACCTGGGCGTCGTACTGGGTGGCGTGGTTGTTCCTCGTCCGATCCTCGTCGCGCCCGTGCTTGCTGGTTCGCAGCCACTGAAGGAACTGGTCGAACCAGCCGACGAGCGCTTGCTGGTCGGTTTCCGTCCAGGCCTTCGAGCCGCGGAGCATCCCGACGGCATCGATGAGCATCGGCTGCCTGGAGGCGTCGACGATGCCGATTCCCCGCCCCTCGCATCGCCCCGGGATGGCCTGCGCGTAGTTCATGTTCGGGTTCATTCGGGTGGCCGGGGCCAGGTACCAGGCCCGAAGGAGCTTCGCGGCGTGGGCGGCGTACTCCTCGCGTTGGGTGAAGTACCAGGCCCTCGCGAGCGTGATCACGGCGTTCTGCATTTCCCCAAAGCGACCCGAGTCGCCGAGCTTGGCCCGTTCCGGGTTGACCCGTCCGTCCTTGCGGACGTAGGGCTTCCCGTCAGGGCGCTTCGGATCGGGCCACCAGTAGGGTCCGAGGCTCTGGTAGTCGTGCTTGTCGCCGCTGGGGGGCGGGGCGACCTTGTCCGTCACGGAGAAGGGACCCTTGGACAGCTTGGAGTCCGCGTCCCGGGTCAGCCGGTCCAGGGCGGCCGGGAGGCTCGAGTCGCCGGCCTGAAGCCTCCGGCGGTTTTCCAGCAGCGTTCCGCCGTCGAGGACGAACACGCGCGGAGGCAGATCGGCCGAGGCCGGGGCGGAGGCGGAGAGCGCGGAGAGCATCACGAACGGTATCATCCTCTGGGCCCTTTCGTGGCCCAGGAGGCCGGCGTCGCGTCGCCTGCCGCGGCGACCTCGTTGACGGCCTTCAGGAGTATCGGGATCTGATCGGGCTTCGCGTGGTCATCCGCGAGGCCGTGCCGCGTCTTGAGGTTCTGCGCAAGCCCGTCTGGGTCCATGGTCTCCCTGTACGCAGCCGGGGCGATGGCAGGGGAGGCAATCAGTGCCATGGTCAACAGAGCAACTCGCATGGGGCAGTCTCTCTACAGGTTTCTTCCCGCGCTCGTCGCGGGGCTTCCGCCTTGATTCTACCGGTTGCGGGGGCTCGGGCAAGCCCGGCGGTTCAGCCGTCGGCCGAGGCCGGGCGGCCTGCGTTCGTCCGCGGCCCGTTCGGACGAAGAAAAGCCTGTCGCGTCGCGGCGGCGGTTGAGACAATAGCGGCGTAGGAAGCCAATCACCGGGCGTCACAGTGGAGAACGGAGCATGGGACGGGCGATCAGTCGGCGGCGGTTGCTGAAGGCGGGAGCGGCGGGAGCGGCGGCGAGCTTGACGGCGGCGGCGTACGCGCGGGTGAAGGGGGCGAACGATCGGATCTCGATCGGCGTGATCGGGTGCGGGGGGCGCGGTTTCGGGGCGCACATGACGGGGATTCACAAGCACGACAAGGCGCAGAACGTGGAGATCAACGCCGTCTGCGACGTTTGGCGGCAGCGGCGGGAGCGGGCGGTGGCGCGGGTGAAGGACTGGTACGGCGTCGAGGCCCGCAGCTTCGTCAGCTACCGCGACCTGCTGGCGTTGAAGGACCTCGACGCGGTGACGATCGCCTCGTGCGACCATCAGCACACCACGCACCTCGAGGTCGCGGCGAGGGCGGGGCTGGACGTCTACTGCGAGAAGCCGCTGGCGATGGACATCGAGCGGCTGGAGCGGGCGTGCGACGCGGTGCGGAAGGCCAAGATCGTCTTCCAGGCCGGGACGCAGCTCCGCAGCCTGCCCTCGATGACCGGGGTCCGGGCGGTGTACAAGACAGGCATCCTGGGGACGGTCAGCCGGGTCGAGCAACGGCGGAACAGCGCCCGGCCGTACTGGTACGGGTACCTTGCCGACGCCAAGGAGAAGGACGTCGCGTGGGACGAGTTCCTGATGGACCGCCCGAAGCGGCCGTTCCGCGCGGACCTGTTCACGGGGTGGTACGGCTACCGGGAGTTCTCCGACGGCCCGCTGCCGGGCCTGGGCAGCCACTTCGTGGACCTGGTGCACTACATCACGGGCGCGACGTACCCCCGCAGCGCGGTCTGTCACGGCGGGCGATACGCCTGGAAGGACGAGCACAACTTCACCTGCCCGGACCAGATCCAGGCCCTGTGGGACTACCCCGAGGGCTTCCTCGTGTCCTACTCGACGAATTTCGGCAACAGCGGCGACTGCACGCTGCGGATCAACGGCGACCAGGGCACGCTGGACTTCGCCCACTGGAGCCTGATTCACCTGACCGCCGAGGGCGCGATCCGCAACCGCGGCAAGGTCCGCGGCAAGACACAGGTCAAGGACGTCCCCCGCCCGGACCACTTCCTGGACTGGCTCCAGTGTCTCCGCACGCGCAAGGCCCCGAACGCCAACATCGAGGCCGGCCACCAGCACGCGGTGGCGTGCCTGATGGCCATGCGGGCCTTCGACACGGGTCGGCGGCAGGTGTACGATCCGAAAAAGCGAGAGATGCGGGACGGGTGATCCCGCAAGTGCCGGATCTCCGATCTCGGATCTCAAACCATGGATTGCGGCAGCCAACGACGTGCCCCGGGCCCATTGCGGGTGTTGGGGACAGCACCCGATGCGGGAGAACGACGATGCACGGGAAGACCGGTCGGCGGGAAATGTTGGGTAGGGTCGCCGCGGCGGCGGGTGCGGGGTTCCTGGCCGCGCGGGCGCCGGCGAGCGAGACGACGAAGGAGAAGCCGGTGAAGAGCAAGTGGCAGATCGGCTGCTACACGCGGCCGTGGGATCGGTGGGAGTACCGCACCGCGCTGGACGCCATCGCCGAGGCGGGCTTCCGGCACGTGGGGATGATGACGACGAAGTCGAAGTCGCGGCTGGTGATCTCCGTGGCCACGACGCTGGAGGAAGCGCGGCAGGTTGGCGAGGAATGCCGCAAGCGGAAGCTGAGCGTCCCGAGCGTCTACGGCGGGGGGATTCCCGTGGCCCAGTCGCTGAAGGCGGGGATCGCGGGGCTTCGCAAGCTGATCGACAACTGTGCGGCCGCGGGGGCGGCGAACCTGCTGATGGGCGGGACGGGCGCCCCGAAGCTCCAGGCGGCGTACTACGAGGCGGTGGGCGCGTGCTGCGACTACGCGGCGGAGAAGGGCGTGGGCATCAGTGTTAAGCCGCACGGCGGGCTGAACTCGACGGGCCCGCAGGTGCGGAAGATCATCGAGGGCGTGGGGCACGCGAACTTCCGCATCTGGTACGATCCGGGGAACATCTACTACTACTCGAACGGCGTGCTGGACCCGGTGCAGGACGCTGCAACGGTGGACGGGCTGGTCGTGGGCATGTGCGTGAAGGACTACAAGCACCCGAAGGACGTGATGGTCACGCCGGGCACGGGCCGGGTGGACTTCGCGAAGGTCCTGGCGCGGCTGGGCAAGGGCGGGTTCACGTCCGGGGCGCTGGTGGTGGAGACCCTGGCCCGTGGAGACCGGAAGGCGACGCTGGCGGAGGCGGTCAAGGCGCGACGGTTCCTGGAAGAGCTGACGGGCCAGAAGGCGTGAGCGGCGTGGCAAAGGCCAAGTGGGTAGGGGGGCGCCCAGGACGGAATGAGGGAAGGACGGTGCGGGATGACAGCAAGAGCAATGCTGGCCGTCGGATTGGCGGCGTTGGGGAGTGCGCACGTGGCGAACGGTGAGGAACTGCGGGCCGGGGTTGCGGTGGCCGACATCACGCCGCCGGTGGGCTACCGCATGAGCGGGTACTTCCGCGAGCGTCTGAGCACGGGAGTGACCAATCCGCTGAAGGCCAAGGCGATCGTGCTGCGGCAGGGCGGCGCGCAGGCGGCGATGGTGTTCTGTGACATCATCGGGATGTCGCTGGGTGTCTCGTCGCGGGCGCGCGAGGCGGCCGAGAAGCGGACGGGCATCCCCGCCGCCCACATCCTGATCGCCGCGACGCATTCCCACACCGGCCCGCTGTATGCCGGGGCGATGCGGCAGCACTTCCACGACCTCGCCGTCGCCAAGCACGGGCGGGACCCGTGCGAGGAGACGGACTACCCCAAGCAGCTTGTCGAGCGGATCGTCGAGGCGATCGCCGAGGCCGACGCCGCCGCCGGGCCCGTGCGTCTCGCGGCCGGGTCGGCACAGCAGAAGGGCCTGAGCTTCAACCGGCGCTTCCACATGAAGGGCAAGGGGGTGCGGTTTAACCCGGGCGTGCTGAACCCGGACATCCTCCGCCCGGCCGGGCCGATCGACCCGGAAGTGGGCATCGTACTGCTTCGCGGCGTGGCCGACGGCGAGGCGAGGGCGGCCCTGGTGAACTTCGCGCTGCACCTGGACACGGTCGGCGGGACGAAGTACGCGGCGGACTATCCGTATTTCCTCGAGCGGACGCTGCGGGTCAAGCTGGGCGAATCGCTCGTGCTGCTGTTCGGCACGGGGGCGTGTGGGGACATCAACCACATCGACGTCACCCGGCGGGAGCGGCTCAAGACAGACCAGATCGGCAACACGCTGGGCGAGACGGTCGCCGCGGCGGCGGGGGCGCTCAAAGCGGTCGCCCGCCCCATGCTGGCGGTGCGTCGGGAACTCGTCCGTGCCCCGCTTCAGAAGGTCACACCCGAGCGGCTGGCGAGGGCGAAGGCGAACATCCACAAGGTCGGAACGCAGGAGCTGCCGTTCCTCGATCAGGTCGAGGCGTACAAGGTGCTGGCCATCGCGGCGCGCGGCGCGGAGACCCTTCCGCTGGAAGTCCAGGCCTTTCGCCTGGGTCCCGACACGGCCGTGGTGGGCCTGCCCGGGGAGGTCTTCGTGGAGTTGGGCTTGGCGATCAAGAAGGCCAGCCCGTTCGAGACGACGCTGGTCATCGAGCTCTGTCAAGACGCCCCGGGCTACCTGCCGACGAAGAAGGCCTTCGCCGAGGGCAGCTACGAGACGGTCAACTCCCGCATCGCCCCCGGCGGCGCGGAACGGATGGTCGAGGCGGCCGTGCGGCTGCTGAAAGACTTGGGCGACGATGCCCAAAAGGAGGCCGCGGAGTGAGGCTCGTAGCTGCTCTGTGCGTGCTTGCGGCCGTCGGCGGGGGCGTTGCGGGCCAGACGCGCGAGGAGGTGATCGCCCGCACGATGCGGCCCTACCAGGGCCGGAGCGTTCGCGGCGTGGACGTCACCACGATGACGGGCAAGGTGCTCTGTGGCTACCAGGGGTGGTTCTCCTGCCCCGGCGACGGGGCGAAGCGCGGTTGGGTACACTGGGACAAGGGGGGGCGGTTCCAGCCCGGCGCGTGCACGATCGACTTCTGGCCGGACGTCTCGGAGCTGGACCCCAACGAGCGTTTCGCCACCCCGTTCCGCCACGCCGACGGGCGGGTCGCACACGTCTACAGCCCGATGATCCGCAAGACGGTCGTGCGCCACTTCCGCTGGATGAAGGACTACGGCATCGACGGGGTGTTCGTGCAGCGGTTCGTCGGCACCGTTCGCGGGGCGAGCGGGCTGAACCAACGCAACGTCGTCCTCGCCAACTGCCGCGCCGGCGCGAACCTCCACGGGCGGGCCTACGCGGTGATGTACGACCTGTCCGGCCTGGGGCGCGGCGGAACATCGGCCCTGATCGCCGACTGGAAGCTGCTGGTCGACCGCATGCGCATCGGGCGGGACCCGAACGACAAGGCGTACCTGCGGCACCGAGGGCGGCCCGTCGTGGCCGTCTGGGGCGTGGGCTTCAGCGATCGGCGAAAGTACACCCTCGACGAGTGCGAGCGGCTGGTGGAGTTCCTCAAGACCGACCCGAAATACGGCCGCAACACCGTGATGCTCGGCGTGCCGGCGTGGTGGCGCATCCTCCGCCGCGACGCACTGCCGGACCCCAAGCTCCACGCCATCTGCGCCAAGGCCGACGTGGTCAGCCCGTGGATGGTCGGGCGGATCCGCAGGCCCGAGGACGCCGCGCGATTCGCCCGCGAGGTATGGCGGCCGGACATGGAGTGGTGCAAGAAGCGCGGCCTGGACTACCTGCCCGTGGCGTTCCCTGGGTTCAGTTGGCACAACATGAAGCCGGACAGCCCGTTGGGCAAGATCCCCCGCCGAGGGGGGCGGTTCCTGTGGCGGCAGTTCGTGGAGATGACCAAGGCCGGCGCGACGATGGCCTACGGCGCGATGTTCGACGAGGTGGACGAGGGCACGGCCCTGTTCAAATGCACCAACGACCCGCCGGTGGGCGAGTCGAAGTTCCTCACCTACGAGGGCCTGCCGTCGGACCACTATCTCTGGCTGACCGGCCAGGGCGGGCGGTTGATCCGCGGGGAGATCCCAGTGACGGAGGAACTGCCGAAGCGGGCGGAGAAATGACCGCGCCGGGATCAGTCCTGCGGCTCGTCTGACGCCGTCGCGGTCCGACGGGACTGCCGGAATCGCTCGGCCGCCTCTTCCGTCCGGCGGATCCTCTCGTTGAGGGGGAGCCCTTTCCGCTCGTCATGGTGTCGATCGCGGACCTCGCGAATCCATTTGAGGACGTCGAACCTCTCCACGGGCCATCTCCACAGGCGCATCAGCAGCGTAGCGCGCCGCCGGGAGACGATCACGGAGGGTATGGCTCGAACTGGGAGGCCCGGTCTTGACGTGGCACGGGGCGGGTCGGTCGTGCTAGGCTATCGGCGGTTCGACGAGCCGTGCCGGCCCGGCGGGTTGCCGTGGCGGCGAAAGGAGCAAGCGGATGAATCGACGAGAGTTCCTCAAGGGCGTCGGCGTGGGCGCCGTCGGGCTGCTCACGCCGGGCGGCAGGGCCGCACTTCGGGCGGCCGGGACGGGCAGGAGGCGCAAGCCGAATATCGTGTTCATCTTCGCCGACGACCTCGGCTGGAAGGACGTCAGCTACAACGGCTGCAAGTTCTACGAGACGCCCCACATCGACCGCCTGGCGGCCGAGGGGATGGTCTTCCGGCAGGCGTACGTGAATGCGGGCAACTGCGCGCCGAGCCGGGCGTGTCTGATTTCCGGCCAGTACACGCCGCGGCACAAGGTGTATGCGGTGGGGACGATCCGCCGCGGCCAGAACGCCCAGAAGCGGCTGGACGTGACCGGCATTCCCGAGGCCCACTCGCTGCCGCCGGGGGACCCGACCGTCGCCGAGGCGCTCAAGGCCGCCGGCTACGCGACGTGCTTCATCGGCAAGTGGCACCTGGGGACGAAGCCCGGGACACTGCCGCGCGACCGGGGCTTCGACAAGGCCGTCACGGGCAACAAGTCCAAGGGCAGCGAGGACCCCAAGTCCGTCAACGCCTACACCGCCGTGGCCGGGGCGTTCATGGAGGCCAACAGGAAGCGGCCGTTCTTCATCTACCTGGCCCACCACGCGATCCACACGAAGCTCGCCGCCCGGCCGGAGGTGCTGAAGAAGTACGAGGCGAAGAAGGCCGACGACCCGCACAACAACGCCCTGTACGCCGGGTGCATCGAGCATCTCGACGGCGGCGTCGGTGGGGTCATGACGAAGCTCAAGGAGTTGGGGCTGGAGCAGAACACGATCGTCGTGTTCTTCTCGGACAACGGTCCGACGGGCCAGAGCACGGCCGCCCCGCTCCGCGGGCACAAGGGCATGTACTACGAGGGCGGCATCCGCGTGCCGCTGGTAGTCCGCTGGCCGGCGGTGATCCAGGCCGGCTCGACCTGCGACGAGCCGGTGCAGGCCACGGACTTCTACCCCACGTTCCTGGCCGCCGCCGGCGCGGCTGCGCCCAAGGGCAAGGTGCTCGACGGCACCAGCCTCCTGCCGCTGTTCCGGGGGGGCAAGAAGCTGGATCGCGAGGCGGTCTTCTGGCACTTCCCGGGCTATCTCGACCGCTCGTGGCCCGGGGCGCGCAGCCCGCGTTGGCGCACGCCGCCGGTCAGCGTCGTCCGCAAGGGCGACTGGAAACTGCACCTGTTCCACGAGGAGTGGTCCCTCGACGGCGGCCGGGGGGCGCTGGCCAAGAACAAGGCCGTCGAGCTCTACAACCTCGCCGAGGACATCGGCGAATCCAAGGACCTCGCGACCGTCAACACCGCCAAGCGGGACGAATTGCTCGGTGTCCTTCTGAAGTGGATCGGGGCCACCCACGCCCCGATCGCCGCCGACAAGAACGCCAAGTACGACCCGTCGGCGAAGTCCGCAAGCACGAAGCGCGGCAGAGGCAGGAAGCAGCGGAAGAACCCGTAGTCCGAACCCGGGAGGGAGAATGCGATGAGAAGGACCGGTCTCCACCTTGTGTTGTTGGCGGCGGCTGCCTTGTCCGGCCGCGCGGGCGCCGCGCCGAGCACCACCGTGCTGATCGACGCGGACTTCAGCAGGCTCGCGGCCGGGCGGATGAGGACGCTCGACGCCAACGAGCGGATCACCGGGGCGCTTCCGGGCGCGTGGCAGGACAACTCGTCCTGGGCGCCGGTGTGGGTTTGCTATCGCCGTTTGGAGGACGAGGGCCGGGGCTTCCTCCGCATGGAGATCACCAAGATGGCCGAGGGCCGGGCGCAACTGACGCACCCGATCCCGGATTTCGAGGACAACACGCTGTTCCGGCTGCGGCTGGCGCTGAAGAGCGAGACGCAGAGCGCCGTGGAGGTCGGGATCCGCCAGCGGGGCACGCCGTACGAGTTCCGCTGGAGCCGCACCCTCTCGCCGGGCGCCAACTGGCGGGAGTACGAGTTCACGTTCACGCTCAAGCGCAACACCCAGCCGGTCGGCCTGTGGATCAACCTCGGCGCGGTCGGGTCGGTGGACATCGCCAGGGCCCATCTCGTGCGGCTGACGCGGGAGGCCTTCGCGGCCGAGCTGCGGGCCAAGTACCCCGCCGGCGGGCCGGCGAACCTGCTGCGGAACTCTCGCTTGCCGCTGGGCCTCCAGAGCGGCTGGTCGATGGACCGGGACCACTGCGATGCCGACGACGTGGTGATCGCGCCCGACCCGAGCGCGATCGGCCCCAGCGGCGCGCCGGCGCTGCGAATCAAGGCCAACAAACCCCTTCGCCTGACGGGCGAGCCGTTCGGCGTGCCGCTGGTCTTCGACCGTCACGTCGCGTCGCTCTATGCCCGCGGTACGGGCACGCTGAGCTTGAGCGTTCACGGCGGTCGGCGAACGGGCGGAAAGGGGAAGGTGACGCTCGACGCGGACAAGTGGCAGCGGCTTACGGTGCAGTTCGCTCCGCAGATGTTACGGAAGCTCTACGCGCTGCGTCTGGGCGGGGAGGGGGAGATATGGATCGACGCCCTCCTGGTCGAGCGCGGCGAGCAGGCCGGGGAATACCGAAGTCAACGGGCGTGCGAGGTTGCGCTGGCCGTCGGCTCGCCCGCCCGGGTGCAGTTCGACGACGAGCCCGCGGCCGTGCGCTACGCCGTCACCGGCGAGGCGTCCGGTGCGGTCCTGAAGGCCAAGGTGGTCACGCCGTACGGCCAGAAAGTCCTGCCCGACGTCCGCCTGCCCGGTGGGTTCCTTCGCAAAGGCGAGATCCGCTACGACGCGTTCCCGGATCGCCCGTACGGGCCGTTTCGCATCGAGGCCCGCGTGGTCGGCGCAGACGGCAAGCCGCTGAGCCCGCCGAACGAGCTGGTCGTCTATCGCCTCCGGCGCCCGCGGTATTGGATGAAGGACGCCCCGAACTCCTTGTTCGGGACGCACACGAACGCCACGCGGCGGCACATCCTGATGGCCAAGGCCGTGGGCGTCAACTGGGCCCGTCTCCACGACGCGGGCACGCCGTATATCGGCTGGTTCCACCTCGAGCCCGAGAAGGGCCAGTGGCGTTTCGCCGACGCCGAGCTGAAGCGGTACCGCCGGTACGGCATGAAGATCCTGGGCGCGTTCAGCACCGCCCCGAAGTGGGCCAGCCACTTCCGTCACGAAAAGCCCCACAACAGCTACTTCGACCGCTTCTACCAGCCGCTGCGGATGGAGGACTTCGCCCGGTACGTTCGCACCGTAACCGAGCGGTACAAGGACGGCGTGATCGACGCCTGGGACGTCTGGAACGAGCCGTGGATTCACGCCTGGTGGGGCGTGGACTACGACGAGGCCAAGCGGGACCGCGACGGCTACCTCACCAGCAAGGACGCCCCGGCGGACTTCGCGCGGCTGATGGGCGTCGCGTACAAGACGGCCAAGGCCGTCGATCCCGACTGCACCGTCTGCGGCGTGAACTCCACCACGGGCGGGGGCGGCTCGCGGAGCTACGGCGGGGACGAGTGGACGGCCGGCGTCGTCGCGGCGGGGGGGCTGGCCCACTGCGACGCGGTCGTCTATCACCACTACACCGGCGAGCTGTTCGGCTGGCCGGGCGACGGGGCGGAACGGGGCTTCGCAAAGGGAATCGGCCCCGCGGTCGCCAAGGCCGGGGGGCGGCTGAGCAAGCCCGTCTGGATGACCGAGGGCAGCCCCGACCCGCGCGGGCTGGGCGAGGGCTTCTACCACCACACGCTTCCTTACGCCAGCGAGGACGACGCCTTCGCCTCAGCCGACCGGCTGGCCCGCTACGTCGTCGGCCTGCTCGCCCAGGGCGTGCGGAAGGTCTTCCTCTACTCGATGCACACGCACGGCTACTTCGGGCACCAGAGCTGGCGGTGCCTCGTCACGCCCGAGGGATATCTGCACCCCTCCGCGGCGGGGCTGGCCGCCGCCGCCTGGCTGCTGGAAGACTCCCGGTTCGTCAAGCAAGTCCCCGCCGCCGAGGGCGTGACGGCGTACCTGTTCCAGGCCCCCGGGCGGGCCGTGGCCGTCCTGTCCCCCCAATCGCCGCACCCGCCCTATGCCCTTCCGAGCGCCCGGGGCGTGGACGTGCTGGACACGTTCGGCAACCCCGTGCCGGCGGGGGAGAAGCTCGGCCGGCGCCTCGTCTACCTGCACGCAAAGGGCAGCGCCGCCGGACTTGAGGAAGTGTTGAAGAAACGAGCGGCACCCCTGGACGGGACCACTGCTGAACGCTGATGTACGCGGAGACGGCGTGGGCCGTTGAAGGTACTGGCGTTTGCCTGCCTGCCCGGTCCGATGGCGCCAAGAACGGAGTATGCAAATGACCCGAACGCTGTCCGTGGCCCTTCTGTCCGTGGCTTCCCTCTGCGCCGCCGGCGCCGACGGGCCAGTCTATTCCGTGACAGACATCTCCCACGAGTTCACCTTCTACTTCGACGGGCGGTTCGCGAAGCAGTACCTTCCCGGGCCGGGAAACGTCGACGTGCGGAACTGGGGCGCGCTGCACAAGTTCGATTTCGACCGGGTGAACCTGGCCGTGCTGTCGACCGGGGCCTCGCCCTGCCCGTACACGCCGAAGGACGTCGCCGCCGTGCGGGCCTTCCTGGAGCAGGGCGGCGGGGCGGTCCTTCTCGGCGACCGTGCCCTCTTTCGCGACGAGAAGGCGTATCACCTCAACGGGCTGGCCCGGGCCTTCGGGGCGGCGTTCGTCGATGGCCCCGCCGCCAAGCCGCTCGCGGGGGCCGGCGAGTTGAAGGGCAAGAAAATCGAGACGTACGGCGGCAAGACGATCCGACTGGCCGAGCCGGCCGAGTGGCAGGTGCTCATCCGCGACGCGGCCGGGCAGGTCGTCGCCGCCCGCAAGGCAGTGGGCAAGGGCAGGCTGCTGGTCGCCTCGCGTGCCCTGTGTGGCCGCCGGCCCGACGCGAAGGATCCCATCAACGCCGAATGGTGGCAGCCGCTGCTGCGAACGTTGGCGGCCGGCAAGGTCGTCGATCCGAAACGCCGCCCGCGCCACCACCCGGCCGAGAACGTGGTCCACCGCGGCGGGCTCGAGATTCGCTACAGCGACTACATGCAGCCGTTCGCCGACGAGATCTTCAAGATCTACAAGCAGGTCCGTCCCGCCCAGGAGCGGATCCTCGGCGTCCCGCCGGCGAAGGGGATGCTGGCGACGCTGATCCTCCTGCCGACCGGCGGAGGCGGATTCTCCAGCGGGCGGGCGATCGGCCTGGGGACCTGGTGGGGCGGCTTCCCCCAGAAGCGGTACGGCATGGTCGAGCTGCTCGGGCACGAGGCGACGCATTCGTGGGTCCTGCCGTTCCCCGAGCCGATGTGGAACGAAGGCATTGCAACGTACGTGGGTATCCAACTTGGCCGGGAGTTGGGTCACAAGGCCGAGGCCGAGCGATCGCTGGCCGGCTGGTTCCGGTCTGCTCGCCGCGACGATCCGAAGATGACCCGGTACGACATCGCCGGCAAGGACAAGCTCCCCCACGGCGTCTTCATGGGCAAGCCGATGTGGATCTGGGAGCAGCTCCGCAAGGACAAGCCCGATATCCTCGCCCGCTACTTTCGCGCGAAGCGTCGGCTGATCGACCCCGCCGAGCGCAAGCGATACACCGCCGACGACTGCGTAGCCGTCCTGAGCAT
>Ga0272441_10003494_pt1 | contig 29780 bp, 24 predicted proteins | sample SSMProp6N_FD_193582 | JGI IMG/M metagenome (GOLD analysis project Ga0272441, IMG submission 193582) | Marine sediment archaeal communities from Little Sippewissett salt marsh, Falmouth, MA, United States - SSM-Prop-6N | ecosystem: Environmental > Aquatic > Marine > Wetlands > Sediment ... | reverse complement strand
GTTCCAGCAGATCCTCCGCCTGTCCAATCGGAATCGCGAAGCCGAACGCCGTTAGGTGGACCCCACCCTCCTGAGCAACAGCCACGTTGATTCCGATCAGGTTGCCGTACTCGTCAATGAGAGGCCCGCCGCTGCTGCCCGGAGCGATGTTGGCATCAGTCTGGTATAGATCCTCAAGATCCAGCGCATCTCGATCCAGCGCAGTGATGATGCCCGTGGACATCGTGCCTACCAGGCCCTTTGGGCTTCCGATACTCACCACGGCATAGCCCTGCCTCATCTCACGATCTACGTCAATCGGGATCGCTGGGAGATCCTCGGCATCGATCTTGATCAACGCTAGATCAAGATCCGGCTTCGCCTCGATGAAGCTGGCTTCGTAGCTCTGACCGGAGGCAAGGACGACTTCGATCGTGGTCGCGCCTTCCACAACATGGTTATTGGTGAGGATGTAGCCATCGGAACTGACGATGGCGCCTGAGCCGCTCCATCCCTGTTCTAGCGATGTGAGAAGGGATTCCGGCAGATCGAACGACTGCGCAAGGCTCGAAATCGAGGTGACGGCTACTAGACCGACGATGAGAGTGATCCTAGTGAATTGGCTCTTCATACTCCCTCCCCAGAACCAGTATGCAAAGGGCTCCGGGCCGAGTCAAAGCTGAAGATCATCGAGGATCTGGGCGGGAGACAGAAGGGATACGTGCTTCTCCGAAGCTGCGAGAGTCAACGCATCCCACCCAAGGACTGGGATGCGATATCGCAGACAGAGTCTGCCTTCCCGCGTTGGTGGGGAGATGGAAGGAGGCAACCCGGGTCGCTCTTCGGTTCCTGGTTGCTTGGGAGTTCACTTCGTGAACTCCTTCCCTTGAGATGGGACTTCTCACCGCCTCTCCCAACAGCTGAGCCCTGAGGAGGAGATCCCCAGGGCTCGGTTTTGGGAGTGGAGGATTCGAACTCAACCTGCAGATGAATTCATCTGAGTCTACGGTAGGGGGTACAAACGTCATGCTTGGCTCTGCCGAAGAAACCCTGCGAACTCGAAGAGCTCAGCATCTCTCTCTCTAGAAAGTAAATACAGGCTTCTCTATCCCATTGACCACACACTTTGGGTAACGCTCCCCAAAAGCGAAACCTCCGCGACTACGTGTCGAGAAGGCAAAGGCTAAGCTGGGGAGGACCGGGTGCGTCCCTCCCCAGCCTGTGTGGTGGCTATCCGCAAGGAGGTTTAGCGGAAGAGCGGCATCTCTGCTGCTGAATAGAGAATGCAGGGCAATTGTGTGCAAAGTGTGAAGACGACGTGTAGTTCCCGTGGGGTCGAATGGTCGGAGAGTCCATTCTGTACTGAACTTGCGGTTATCGTGGCCCGTACCCTAGTAATTAGTGAGTCTTGGTGGATTCCTGGCCGGAGCCCAACAAGGCTGACTTACTGGCGATCCCCGCCTCGAATCGTGCTGAATCGATGATGAAGCGCGTATGCGTGCAGTGTCCGATGGGCTCAACTTCGTCTTCACACTGGACATCAAACGTGAGTTGTCGCCCCTCGATGGCCTTGAGTGTGGATCGAATGGTGACTCTCATACCGAGCGGCGTTGCTGCGATGTGGGTGAGCGAAACTGCTGTACCTACGGTGTTCTGTCCCTCAGGCAAATGGGCGTCGATCATTGCCCGAGATGCTTCTTCGCAGAACCCGATCAGTACGGGTGTTGCGAGAACGTCCATGAGTCCAGATCCGAAAGCACTTGCCAAATGGTCTTTGGTGACGATCCATGACATCTCATGTGTTGAGCCAGCTCTGTACATACATACTCCTTGTGATGATCAACGATTACAGCCGATAGAGATTGGGTCGGCGGTCCCCCAGTTTGTCGTTGTGGTTTGTGATCGCTTTGTTGCGAGCCTTCGTGACATCTACCTCGACGACGGCCACCTCCACTTGGTCTTGACACAGGCGTACGAGTGCCTCGCCATTGGGGGCGATGACTTGGGACTGACCAGTATAAGTGAGTGGCTCGTCGGCACGGGCTTCGGTACCGACGCGGTTGGCGGTGGCCGTATAGACGCCATTCTCCAGTGCCCTGATAGACATGGTGCGTTGGGCCAAATCAGGCAAAACGAGATTGGCAGGGTGAGCGATGATGTCCGCCCCCTGCAGGGCAAGAGATCGAGCCGCTTCTGGGAACAGATGATCGAAGCACACCATCATCCCGACCTTGGCGCAGCCGATATCGACGACTCCAAACGGCAGATTGCCTGGTGCGAAGTTGAGCTTCTCTTCGTAGAACAAGTGGATCTTGCGATAGCGCGCCAGGAAACCTTCTGGACCGACGAGGATGGCTGAGTTGTAGACGTTGTCTCCATCGATCTCTGGTAGCCCGGCGACGACGAAGCACTCAGTTTCTGCTGCGCAGGTTATGAGTGCTTGGGTCGTCTTGCCACTGGGAACTCGCTCCGCGAGTTCCCGGACTTCATCAGGACCCAGAAATTGATATCCGGTGGCGAATAACTCGGGGAGTACCCACAGATCTGCGGAATGCGAAGACATCAGATCAAGAGCATCTGCGATGTTTCTCTCGACCTCTCCAAAGATCGGCGACGACTGAACGATTCCGATGTTCATGGGCTGATGATATCTCATCGACAGTCTCGATTGTGCATCTTGCCCTCTTCGATAGCAGAAAGCCTCGAGACGTGGGCGCAACAGCGAGGCTGGCGGTGGCAGGTGAACTGGCACGAAGACATTGAGCTGCGAGCGGGCTACTGGTTAGGTAGGCCTATTGATACCAGGCCAAGGCATGTGTGTTGCGATGATCAGTGCGTCCGTCTCTCGTGCTCGTCTTAGGACTACCTTTCGGCTCTCCATTGCACCCTCGGGATCGGTATCCATCGTCACGGGCCAGTCGGGATGCTCAATCCACACACGATTGAGGATGGCATCTCCCATGTGCAGGATGGGCGTATCGTCGGTGGCGAATTGGTAAGCGGCATGCCCGGGACGGTGCCCGGGACAGGGCACGAAGGTGATGCCTTCAGCAACCTCGCTTTCGCCCTCACAAAGGATGACACGATCCTCAATCAATTCTTTCAATCGCTGAAACAGACGGTTCAAGTGCTTGGGCAAATTGTCGTAGGTTTCCGACTTGTGGAGGTCCGTCCACAGGCCGGCGTCGATGGCGTACTTGGCATTGGGATACGTTAGCTCGCCGTCCCCGATTTGTAGCAGCAATCCGGCGACGTGGTCACGATCCACATGCGTGATGCATACCAACTCGATGTCGTCCGTTGAAATCCCAAGGTCTGCCAGTGACGACGCGACTTCGTCGCCATCGATGCCGGCATCAATCATGATGTGGCGGCCGCGATGATTCAGGTAGCAGCAGGTATAGGCGAAGCTCAGTTTCTGATCGGGCGTTTGCTGAAGCTCCTCCGGCAGTAGCTCGTTCAAGGAACGATCTGCGTCGGGAAGAATGCGAATGACGGCGCCTGTTGTTCCTCCATGATCAAACAGATGGATCTTCTCGTCTGCGTTCTTGGTTGTCTTGCCCATTCCATACTCCCTCATAGCTCGATTTCAACAGGTGTCCAGCGATACAGCTGAGCTTCGATCTTCTTCAATCGTCCGATGCCGGGGAACGGGATGTGCGTGCTCAGGACCAGCGCGCTCGAATTAGCGGCCCGTGCCACCAGCGACTTGCGGCTTGCCACCGCCTGGTCGGGAATGGAGTCGGTGACGTTGACCCAATCAGGATGTTCGGCGAACACAGGATGGAAGAAGGCGTCTCCCGTATAAATCAGCGGCTCGTTGTTGGATGCGAACTCATAGGCAGCGTGGCCGATGCGATGTCCGGGGCTGGGAATGAAGCGAATGCCGTCGAAGATTTCTGATTCTTGGTCGCAGAGTTGCATGCGCTCGTCGAACGCTCGCAGAAGCCGGCGATAGAAAGTCCGCCGCTCATCCTTGAGGGCGTCAAGGGTTGCTGGATCAGACAAGTTGTCCCATAGCTCCTTACTGATGACGTGCTGAGCATTGGGATAGGTGGGAGAGCTGTCCTGCATCAGCAATCCGGCTACGTGATCGCGGTCAGCGTGTGTCAGCAAGACGAGCTCGATGTCCTCCGGCATGACATCGATGGATTCAAGGGCCCCCGGTGTCGTATCTGGGTCGAAGCCTGCATCGATGAGGACGTGCTTGCCACGATAGTTCAGGTAACAGCACGTGTAGGAGAACTCGTATTCGTCTCCTTCATCAAGCCGGTGCTCTTCGGCCAGGAACTCGTTAAGGGAGAGGACTTCATCATCCAGGATGCGGATGACGGCTCCCTCGATGTCATTATGTTGAAACGGCTGAACTTGCGTTTTCACGGTGCTCCTTTGCTGTTGGTGCAGCGGCTGGATCTGATTCGTCTTTGTCTAGTACCCATGCTTCACTAAGGTGCCTGCGGAATCCACTGGTAGCGCTTTGCTTCTGGAGTTTCTCCCAGTTGACCGACATTGGTGACCTGGAAGTGCGACCCGACAATGAGGGCGCTTTCAGCCAAGGCACGACGAGCGATTGCTGCCCGCGTGGCACGAGCCTGCTCGGGCTTGTACTCGTCGGGAATGACCAACTCGGGACGCTCAAGAAAGATGGGATCAAAGGCGACGTCGCCGATGTGGAACAGTACGCCATCTCCAGAATCGAAGCGATAGACGGTGTGCCCGGCTCGATGCCCGAGTGCTGGGATGGCACGGATGCCTGGCCAGATCTCGCGTTCGGCCTCCATCAACGTGCTGCTGCCTTGAATAAGGTCGGCCAACCGATGCACGAAAGCGGTTTGCCCTGCGAAGTACAGTCCCGCGTCCGGGTCGCTGTTGAGCGCGCGCCAGAGGTCGATGTTGAGCACATAGTGTGCCGTCGGATAGACAAGTTCGCCGCCTTTGGTGAGAAGGCCGCAGATGTGGTCGGGATCTCCGTGCGTGAGCAAGATCGTATCGATAGACTCAGGCGTGATGCCTTCTCTCTTGAACGCCACTTCGGCGGCGTGTGTTCGTGGGCCGCGATTGGGACCGTTGCCAGCATCGATTAGAAATCGTGCGTCCGGTGTATCGACAACCATGACCCCGCCTTCCATGAAGATCTCACGTTCGACGAGGTCTTCAGGAAGGTCGTCCACCAGATCGGCCAGCCGTCGCGAGCCCCCCGTTCCGTCTTTAGCGATCACGAATTCGAACTTGCCGAGTTGAAATCTGTAGCTCTCGCTTGTCATGTGTCGGCCTCCTCGATTCGCTCTGTCCTGAAGATAGCGAGATCGGACGTATCGGTGCAACAGATGCTTGCGGTGCGTTGAGCCTTGTTCCACGGTCCTATGGCTTTGCAAAAGGCGGGATCCTTGTCGGCATGTTTGCTGAAGAAGCCGATAAGCAGTGCCCGTTTCGAGGTGGGAGCTGCGTGCATGGATGGTGACATCAGCTTCCCGTCCTTGTTAGCATGCAGTGCTGTTCTCCAATGGCTCGATGAGGAAGGTGACGGGACGAAACGCGTCGGTGCAGCACCTCACCCAGCTGTTGTCTGGCACTTGGCCCTCCAATTTCCCCTCAAACGCGGCGATGCGAACGAACGATTCGATGTCGTGCCAAGCCCACGGACAGAGCCCATCAGGGCACACGATAGGTTGGGACACAAGGAAGGAGTCTCCAACTCGCATCGAGCATGCGCTTGCCGATGCCGCTCGCTTGGGCGACATGTACTTGTCGATCAGGTCGCGATTTAGATCCTTCTTGATGGTCGTGATGCGAACGTCTTTCAATAGAGCCTCCTTGGCTACAATTCTGCGCTCACCATGGCGTCCGCGCGCTGCAGAGCAGGGTATGGCGCATGATTGGTGTCCCCTTTAACGAAGGAGACAAACCCACGAGGAAGGAGCATTCGTGAGTGATCATGGGGCAAGACTCGCGCTTATTGTATCTGGCGACCGTTGCCCAAGCGTCTCACTACGCTTGCCTCGTCAAACACGCTCGTTCTTGAGTGGACGCGCGCGTTGGTAACGTTACGGATGCATGAGTATATGGGTCCGCTAGAACTCGTCCGCATTCCCAGTGGACGGGGTGCTGACAACCCCTCGCGGATGAGGTTAATGGCTGCAAGGCGTCGACGTCGCTCTGATGAAACTCGTGGCGATGCTATTGCGGCAGGGATCAGCACACAATCGAGTCCAACCGTCAGTTTGTCTGCCGGGGCCTCTAAACGACACGATCCAGGAAATCAACGATGATCCGATAGGTCTGTGTTTTCTGACCCATATCGGACGACGCATGTCCCACGTCGGCGAATTCGACGTACTCGAAGTCCTCGCCCTCTTTGTACCCGAGCTCCAGTAGGCGGTCGCGGAAGATTCGCGACTGCTCGATCGGGCAGCGGGGATCATTTGCTCCGTGCAGGATGAGCAACTTGGCCTTGAGATTCTCAGCGAAATTGATCGCGCTTCGATCGCGCCACAGCTCTGCATTCTCTGTTGGATCACCCATCAGCGTGCGCAGGTAGTACTTGAAGTGCTCCATGCTCTTCTTGTAGAGGCGGTGCAGATCCGTGATACCGATCCAAGCGATGCCCGCCCTCCACAAGTCAGGCTTCTTCACTACAGCCATGAATGTCATGTACCCGCCGTAGGAGCCTCCGAACACCGCTATGCGCTCTGGATCAACGAGCCCCAGCGACTTGAGATACTCAACGCCAGCGGCGACGTCTTCGAGATCTCCTCCTCCCCAGTCATCTAGGTTCATGTCTCGAAATTCGACGCCATATCCTGTGCTTCCCCGAACGTTGGGCTGCAACACGACGAAGCCACGGTCAACAAGGATCTGCACGAGTGGATCGAACACGCGGAAGAATTGCGCTGTTGGACCGCCATGCACAATGACAATGGCGGGGGCGCTCGCATCTTGTGCGAGATTCCTAGGTGTGGACAGAACGGCTGGAATGGCCACCCCGTCGCTTGAGTCATACCAAACATGCTTGGAGTCAACGAAGGCGGCGGTATCTACCGATCCGTAATCAACGGGCGTCAGAATACGCTCGTTCCCAGTGGCAAGTTCGATGGTCAGTAGTTCGCGGTGTCTCGTTGGCGATGTCTTGGCAACCACGAGTGTCGTATCGTTGAGCGCGAACTCCGGCCAGATCGCAAGTCCGGAGCCGCCATCCAGGACTGTCTCGGTTGCTGCGTCGAGGTGGTGGATGACAACGGAAATCGCTGCATCTTGATTGCGAAGCGTCGCCAACTGCTTGCCGTTCTTTGAAATCGCGGCGGCCGTTTCTTCGACTCCCTTGATTCCCAGCCAACGGGGGGTCCCGCTTTCAAGATCAAGGATGCCGGGACGATTCACACCGCTGGCGTCCGAGGTAATGGCAAGGCGATTCCCGTCACGAAGCCAGCCAACATGGCGATCCTTGGACCCTTCATGCATGCGAAGCACTTGCCGGCACTGGCTGCCGTCGGCACTAACAACGTAGGTGTCTGCGTTTCGAAGATCTGCCGCCTCATTGGCGGTAACCGCGAGTTGCGAGCCGTCCGGGCTCCATCGTCCTCCGAATACCGGATTAGCAAAGTCAGTCAAGCGGACGATTTCACTGCCGTCAGCGCGCAACTTGTACAGATTCATCTGACCGTCACGGTTAGAGAGCATCGAAATCCAGTCATCATCTGGTGAGAACTCTACTGGGTAGTCCTGTGCCGTGGGGGTGTCGGTGAGCTGAGAGACGTCTCCCGAAGCGATGTCCATGCAGTAGAGGTCATGCTGCTCGTTGCCTCCAACGTCTTTGGCGAAAACGATGCGCGAGCCGTCACGTGACCAGATAAAACCAGCGCGCAGCGACTTGGGAACATTCCCGTGGCTGATCTGCCGCGGGGCTCCGTCAGGAAGATCGATGACGTAGAGCTCTATCTGGCCGCTTGTATCCCAGTAGAAGGCCAGTTGCGTCCCGTCAAACGACACGCTGGGCAGGAAGACGCTGGGCAAGTGCATGATCTCTTCAAGTCGTATGCGATGTGACGGCATGGTTCATCTCCTCTAGGATTTGTGACGCGAGCGCGTGATTGCTGGATGGGCTTAGCCGCAGGATCCGCCGCCGCAGTTCCCGACACAGAACTTGGCGATGAGGATCAGTGCGATCATGACATAAGCGAGTGCGGAAAGATCGTATTCCATAGCTTCCCCCTTTGGCACGAGTTGGCATCATTGTACCGCTTTGGATGTGGATGTGAATGCCCGCGCGGGCAGATCGACGCCAACCATCTCCCGCTGCCAGCGCTGTGAGCGCCTTTAGTGTCTTTGTCCGGGGAACCGGTGCCCACACGAGGTGTGGACCCGGGGAAGCTAGACTTGGTTAGCTGCCAGCCTGGATCTGGGCGCTTCCCGGGGCGTAGCGAAGGACGGCCTCGGGGAAGGCGAGAACGGAAACATACACCCACGTGTTGGATGCCTCTTTGTCGACGCCGACGCGAAGGCAGCCGCCAATGTCCCAGAACACGCCGTACGACACTTGATCGAGCGAGATAGGGCCGCCCCTGTAGGTCCAGTGCGCCTTGGCACCCCAATTCTGTTCGGAGGCGAATTCACCGGACAGCGCAAGGCTGTCGATGGACAGGTTTTGCAGCCGCAGATTGGCCGTGGCACTGACTGGCCCCAGCGTGCCAGTGCCCTCCAGGTTTGTACGAACGGTGAGGTCACCGTTGCGGAGCTGCGCTTCCGCGTCAAGGCTGAGCTGCTCACCGGGCATGTTGGCGGACAGCTGAATTGTGCCAAAACGAGCGTCAACAGGCTGGTAGGGAATCGCAAGAGTTAACTGCAGAACGTCGGAACTCCAGTTACCGGAGAGTTCTAGTGCAGTGAGGGTGGCATCGTCCAGTTGGTAGTTGGCTTGCAGGGACCAGTTGGCCCAAGCCTCCCAGCCCAGATCCGCCCGAATTGGATCCGCGATCCCAGCGGCGAGATCGAATCCGCTCGAAAGGTTGAGGGTTGCCCAGCCAGAACGGGAGAACGAGACCTTGATGTGATGGGTTGCGACTTCTGCATCGAATTCGAATGGGCTGCCGCCCTGAACGAACCGCAGATTGTAGACGGCACTCAGGCTGCCCAGCGACGCGCCGATGCTGGCGTGAAGGGAGCCTTGGCTTTGCCGGAATTGCTCGCCGAGGTAGCTGCTCGCTTGGAGGATCAATCTTGGCGATACGCTGACGTTACGCCAGTCTAGTGGCTGAGTGCTTAGATCAAGGCCACTACTTAGCCGAGTGGCCTCAATAGATGGATCTCCCTCATCCTGCTCGCGATATCGTCCAACTTCGAATCGAGGTTGAATGAACAAGATTCCGGCAGTCCAGGGATTACGGGACATGGAAATCTCGGGGAATCGCTCGGTGGTCTTTGTGATGTCATCGGTCTCATCCTCATTGTCCATGTTGCTCTGCTCGACTTCTCGCGACGCCAAGACATTCACGTCCCACCCGTTGCTGGAACCTTGTCCCTGTGCGCCATAGTCAAGCTCCGTCGTGTCGCCGACAACGCTGTAGTTGATGTGCCCGCTTCCCTTCCACACGCCAGCCGTCGGGAGTTGATGATTGGCGGACAACTCGAAAATCGAATCGCCGATTTGAGCAGGCAAGCTGTAGACGCGTACTTGGCCCTTTTGCTTAGCGAACGCATAGCGGACAACGAATCCGGTGCCCAGCTCATTGAACTTGGAGTAGTAGTCGAACAGGAGGCTGCCGTACAGCGATTCGCTGAGGAAAAAGGGAACGTTCCATTTGAGAAACCAGCCGCGCAGAGCGCTTCTTCCAAACGCGGGGAACAAAGGACTCTCGAGTGTGTCTTCGAGTGGCTGCACGTACACAGGAAGCCAGAGCACTGAAACCCCGCGAATCTTGCCGCTGAGTCCAAATGCAACAATCATGCGGTTGGGGTAGAACAACAGCCGATCGGCACGTACGGTGTAGGGCTGAGATTGAAACGGGAGTCCGCAGCAGTTACAGGTCGTCATCTCGGCGTTTCTCATTTCAATCAGACTCATCTCGCCCGCATCATCGAAGATCAGTTGACCGCTCTCGCTGTGGAGGTAGAGGATGTGCTGCTCGCCGGACGAGTTGGTGAACTCAGACTGGGCATGAAACCCGGAGGCTTCCAACGATTTCACGCTCGCTTCCGTTTCAGATATCAGCACTTGCGCTGCCGCGGTATCACCTGTGAGGCTGAGACTGCCGTAGTCCAGCGAGACATTGCCTGTTGCTTCCAGATGCCATTGGCTGTCGTCATTTTGTCGCATCTGAAGCGAATCGGCATGAAGCAATGATCCGGCCAACTCTGCAGTGACCATGCCTTGCTCGATGACGAGGGAGCGGTCAGCGGAGATGAACAGATCGTCGCACTCCAAATGCAAGGGAGCGTCCTGCCCGAAGCTGCTTGGCCCCATCAGTCCGACCATCAGAATGGCTGTCAGAAAAGGCAATCGGCTGCGTAGCCGGTTCCACATGTCTCGTGAAGCCAATCGATCGACGCGGATAAACAGCAGAATTCCTATCGCTCCGAACAACAAGTTCGGAATCCAAGCCGCCAGAATGGGATTGATTGCTCCGCGGCGGCCGAGAGCTTGCATCCAGAAATGGAAGCCCTGATGAATTCCGATGATCATCAAGGCGATGATAATTCCGGTAGATCGGCTCTTGGCCCCAAACATCAAACTTGCTGTGCCTCCCACAAGCACGAACAGCAGAGCAGAGAGCGGCAGGGCGAATCGTTGATGGAGCTCGACGATGGACTCGTTGGTCGGCAAGCCGCTGGCACGTGCTTGTCCGATAAGAGCGATGAGCTCTCGGATTCCCATCTCCGAGGCAGACTTGGACTGAGCCCACATTTGGTCCGCTGTATGCCCAACCGGAATCGTCAGCTCCTCAAATGTGCCGGAGTAAACAAGCATCCCGTCACGGTCAAACCCATAGGTGCGTCCGGAGGCAAGTTCCCAAGTTTCGTTGGCCCAAGTTCCAGAATCGGCTGTGATCATTGTGATGCGCGATTCCGCTTGGGGGAACAGTCGTCCTGACACATCGTAAATCAGGATATCGTGCACAGAGCCTTCGTCAGCGTCGTACTGACGAACATAGAAGTACTGATCCCTTGATCCGGTGAAGAACGTGTTAGCTGAAATGCGTGGCGCCGATTGCGAGAACAGAATCTCACGATAGGTCCGTTGTGCCGCGTTCTTGGAGGCGGGCATGGCCCAGTTGTAGACGGCAAATGTGAGGAAGCATAGTCCGAGGGAAGCGATCAACAGGGGAAGCAGAATCCTGCGCAAGGAGACGCCGATTGACTCAAGGGCCATGATTTCGCGATCGTGTGCCAGCCGACCCAAGCCAAGGAACACGGCGAACAATGCGGCCATGGGAATGGCCCAGGCAATCAGCTCCGGCATCCAGAAGATCAGCAGCTGCAGCAACTTGGCGAGCCCGATTCCCCGATCGACCATCAATTCCGACAACCGCAGGGTCAAGTTGAGAAGAATGAACAAGGCAAGCCCCGCCAACGCGAGTAGAAATGGCCCCAGCACCTGGCGCAGCAGATAGCGATCGCATCGACGAAGCCTCATGACGTACCAGTGTACGAACTGTCTGGCGTTTGAGCCAGGGCATATGTCACATTGCGCAATGGCGCTTCCTAACAGTGATTGATCACTGTTTCGGAATGAAGTATAGTCGGCGCAAATCATGGAACCGCATGTCTATATCGAAACTTGGGGCTGCCAAATGAACCTCCGTCAGTCGGAGGGAATTGCCGGTGTGTTGACTGCCGCAGGCTATGTGCTCGAGCAAGATCTGAGTCGAGCCGATGTCGTCATCTTCAACGGATGCATGGTTCGCCAAAAGGCCGAAGAGAAGGTGTTCGGCCGTGTGGGCGCCGTCGTGGAAGAGAAGAGGAAGCGTGCTGTCCTGCTGGGAGTCGGTGGATGCCTGGGGCAGATACACGGAGAGCAGCTGCTCAAGCGAGTTGCTGCCATTGACTTTGTATTCGGTTCCAGCGGGCACCGAGCGCTGCCAGCTCTCATTGAGCAGGCGCGGACTCAGCGTATCGTTGAGCTTTCGGAGCAAGTGTTTGATACGGAATGGAACGCAAGGCGTGCGAGTCAGGTTTCGGGTATGGTGACCATTGCTGAAGGGTGTTCCAACTTCTGTACTTACTGCATTGTCCCTTATGCACGTGGTCCGATGCGCAGCCGGCCGAGTGAGCTGATTCTGAGCGAAGTTGAGCAGTTGGTTGCTGGCGGCTACCGAGAAGTGCTGCTGCTCGGGCAAAACGTGAACTCGTATGGTACGGATCAAATGGATTGGGGTGACTTCAGCGAGCTACTGACAAAGGTGGCTCGGACAGGAATCTCGCGAGTTCGATTCACTACGTCCCACCCCAAGGACATGTCCGAATCAATCTTGCGCGTGATGGAGAGAGAGTCCAACGTCTGCCATCACCTACACCTGGCTTGCCAATCGGGATCCGATGACGTGCTGCGCGCCATGAATCGGGGATACGATCGGAGCCACTACCTGTCAATCATCGAGACCAGTCGCGAGGTCGTGCCGGATATCAATATCACCACGGACTTGATCGTTGGCTTCCCTGGCGAGACGGACGAAGATTTTGCGCGAACAATGGATCTGATTGAGCGAGTCCGATTTGGCTCAGTGTTTGCCGCCAAGTACTCCCCCCGCCCGTTGACACGGGGAGCGGAGCTCCAAGACGATGTGCCTACTTCCGTAAAAGAGGAGCGATTGGAACGTGTGCTCTCGCGACAGCGAGAGATTGCAGTGGAAGAGAATGCCCGTTTCATCGGGCGAGAAGTTGACGTGCTCATCGAAGGCGTCACCAGAAGAGGAGAGCTGTACGGCCGAGCGGGCGATCATCGAACCGTGATGTGCCAGGGTAACGCTGATCTTGGCGACATGGTTACTGTTCGGGCCGAGGGTAGTTCTGCATCGGCGCTCTCGGGATGTATACTTGTCCGAGAGGAATTTGGAGGACCGATATGATCGTGACAGTGACCCTGAATCCGGCTGTTGACAAGATGTATTGGGTAAATGCTCTCAAGATCTGTGACGTGACGCAGGAAGAATTCCTAACACGCGCATTGCGCAGCACGACCTCTGCTGGAGGGAAGGGTGTCAATATTTCTGTCTTTCTCTCGCGTCTTGGAGTGGAGAACATTGCGATGGGGTTTGTCGGAGGCCATACAGGCCATGTGATCGTGCGCGACCTGCGCGACGAAGGTGTGACCACGAATTTCGTGTGGACACACGGCGAGACGCGTGCCAATGTCACTTTGCTTGAAGTGGGGCGCGAGCACAGCCCTAATCTGATCAACGAGTCTGGCCAGACCATTCTTCCAGAGGAAATGGCACGCTTCATGCGCCGCTATCGAAGCATGCTCAATCGCGCTGCGTGGGTTGTGCTGGGCGGCAGCCTGCCACCGGGCGTCGATCCCGGTGTCTATGGAGAGATGGCTCGAATGGCCAAGGATGCAGGCGCGAAGGTTGTTCTCAGTACAGGGGGGGACGCGCTGACACGGGCTCTTGATGCCTGCCCGTACATCGTCAAACCGGATACGCGTGAGCACAAGACGTTCGGAGACAAGGAGCTAACATCGGTGGATGCGATCGTAGAGGCTGGCAAGGACGTGGTTGCGTGTGGTGCGGAGATCGTCATTATCTCGCATGACGTCACCGGAGACATCGCGATTACGCGAGATGCTGTCTGGGAGATCAAGGCATCAGTTCCGACGTCCAAATTCAAGAACTTGGTGGGAGCAGACGACGTGTTCTTGGGGGGCATTCTCTACAAGCTTACTCAGGATGCGCCGTTGGAGGAAGCCCTGAAATTCGGGTTGGCGGCGGGTCTCGCCAGTGCCGAATCTGACGAGAAAATTTGCCGAAACATGAGCGTCATCGAAGAAGAGATGAAAGACATCACTGTGGCTAGGCTGTGAGGAGGAAATCGTGAAGGTTCGCGAGATTATGACCAAAGATCTGACCGCAGTGGAGAAAGACATTCCCGTTCGCGAGTTGATCTTCATCCTCAACAATGCGGAAATGGCCAACGTGCCGGTAGTAGACGAGGAAGGGCGATTGACTGGGTTCATCTCCGAGAAGGATCTCATTCGGGCCGCCTTGCCGGGATACTTCGAGATGTTGCACTCGACGTCCTTCATTCCCGACATGAATCAGCTAGCAAAGAAGCTGGCGCAGATTGCTGATGAGCCCATCGAGCGGTTTACTCGAACAAGTGTGATGTCAGTGACTGAAGATGATGATGATCTTCAAGCCGCGGATCTCATCATTCGTAAGGGAGTGAAGAATGTTCCCGTGGTCGATGGGGACGGTCGCTTGGTTGGGCGCGTGCGAAGGATCGACCTGCTAAGGCACTTCCTCTAGTGCCGATCGATTTCCCCTGGAAGGATCTCGGACTCACACACGCATGGATCGACGCTTCCAACGAGTGTGTTCTGTATGATTTCGAAAAGAGCAAGCCAATCTCAGAGACTTCCCAACACCAAGTTGCGATTCGTGTAGCCTACTCAGCGGACGGTCCCACGGCATCGAGTGAGAGTACATTGGATTTGCGGTTGTTGGCGAAGGCGCTGTTGCCTACGCTCTCGGAACATGGGCCTGATGCTGTCTACGCCCACTACAATCTATCAATGAGTGGGTCGGAAGTAGACACTCTTGCGGGGCTGCTACAGGCTCTACTGACGGAGGCGCTTCGCTTGGATCGCGAGCTGGTCGCGTTGCTTGGTCGGCTGCTGCCGTCTCCGATCTCCGATGTGCTGGCGCGGATCCTTGTGTTCCCCAAGCTACCGGAGCCGGTTGCCGAACCTGTTGGCGATGTCGAGGACGCTCACGCGTTGCCGATTGTCGCATTGACGATTGATGATGCATTTTCACCAAACGGACGGATTGCGGCAGCCTTCGGTTCTTTCGAACGTCGATGTGGGCAGCTGGCGATGGCCAAGGCGGTCGAAGCCGCATTTCAGAATGGCCACGCGGCGCTGGTTGAAGCCGGTCCAGGTACGGGTAAGACATTCGCCTACCTCATTCCGGCCATCCTTCATCTTCAACAGCAGCGTTCGGATCGCGTAATCATATCAACTCGCACGCGGCAGTTGCAGGAACAGCTGTTTGGCAAGGACCTGCCCTTCTTGATCCAGCGGATAGCACCGGACTTAGAGGTGGCCCTGCTGAAAGGCCGGGAGAACTACATTTGCCTCCGCCGCTGGCATGCGCTGATTGGAGAATTGGCAGAGAGCCTGGAGAAGGATGTTCTGCTGCCTCTTCTGGCGCCACTGGCTCGATGGATGGCGGAAACAGAAACCGGAGATATTGAGGAGAACAGCGCATTTCAATCGGATCCAGAATGTCGGTCGCTGTGGCGCAGGTTGAGTGATTCTCCGCACCACTGCACCGGTGTATTCTGTCCATTCATTGAGGACTGCTTCTCGGTGCTTGCCCGGCGTCGCGCCCGTCGTGCCGATTTGGTGGTCGTCAACCACTCTCTCTTGCTGGGCGACCTTGCAGTTGGCGGCGTTGTGCTTGGCAAGTACACACACTTGGTGCTTGATGAGGCTCACACGCTTGAGGCGACCTCTCGAATGGCATTCACGCAGCAGCTGACCGAGCGCGCGTTCGTTCGATTGGCCGACGATCTAGCTCCGGAGGCTCGCAGACGAAGAGGCTGGTTGCAGCGGACGCCATTTGAGGGCGGCAAGGAGCCTGCCCGGCGAATTGAGGATCTGCTCAGTCACCTTCGAGCTCAGGTGAGGAGAGTGTTTCGTCAGTTCGCGCAGCATCTTTCTGATGAGAGACGGGCTGCGTTTACTACGCTCACCGAACTGTCCGAAGACATTGGAGAAACGCCGCTCCTGTTGTCGCAGCTGGAGGGTGCGCTCGACTCGCTGGCCGACCACATCGAGGACGAAGAGCCGCTGAAAGAACTGGAAGGCTACATCCGTATCGTTCAAGGGCTGAAGGACGTCGTATCAGCGATGTCGTCGCCGCCTGCGGAGAACACGGTTCATTGGTACGAACGCAGCCCGCATTCGCTGATGTTCCAGGCGACGCCGCTGGACGTGGCACCGTTCTTGGAGCGACTGCTCTATCCGAAATTGAAGGCGCTGGTTCTAACGTCGGCAACGCTGTCTCTGGCTGGGACGTTCGATTATCTGTGCCGATCACTCGGGTTATCTGATGATGTATTCCCGATTCAATCGATGATTGCGGATAGCCCGTTTGCCTACGAAGACCGCATGCGCATCCTGGTTCCCCGCGATATCCCTCCGGCACATGGAGAGCTGACTCCCTATGCTGAAGCTGTTGCCGGGCTGATCGCGGCGTTGTCGAATGAAGTTGGGAAGAACGGGCTTGCCTTGTTCACGTCTTACGCCATGATGCAGGCGGTGAGTGAGAAGCTCCCATCGAGTGTAAGAGCGCTTGTGCAGGGGGAACAGTCTCGTACGGCGCTGATCGATCGATTCCGGAGTGGCGAGCGCCCGATGTGGCTGCTGGGAACAGAGAGTTTCTGGGAGGGGGTCGACTTCCCGGGCGATGAGCTTGAGGTTCTGGTCATTACACGCCTGCCGTTCCCGGTGCCTACCGATCCTGTGTTGGCTGCGATGGGTGAGCGCATGATGCGTTCAGGGAGGGATCCCTTCATGGACCTGTCGCTGCCGCTGGCCGGGTTGAAGCTTCGCCAAGGTGTGGGGCGGTTGATTCGGACGACCGAAGACCGAGGCCTGGTGTTCCTGGCGGACCAGCGGATCGTGACTCGCGGCTACGGGCGGCTTCTTGCTGCGTCCTTGCCGGTGAAAATAGAAGCAGTGCCGAACTCTAGTGAGCTGATGAGCGAAGCGAACGACTGGTTTCGTCACATAGACGGGTGATCAGTTATGGAGAAACTGAGAGGCGATAGTCTGGAATTGACTTGCAGGGGCACAGTGGCTAGAATACGTCTGGTAATCGGGGGACGAAAAAAACAGCTCAACTGTTTCTAGCTGATCAAATGGGAATTTCCGTGGTGGTACCCGCATACAATGAGGCTGGGCGAATCAGTTCTGTCTTGCGTCCTGTCGTTGCCAGTGCCTTGGTCGATGACGTGATTGTCGTCGACGATGGCTCGAGCGATGGTACAGCAGACGAAGCGAGGTTGTTTCCAGTGCGAGTCGTTGTTATGCCTCGGAACCGGGGCAAGGCGGCGGCGCTTGAATACGGTGTATCGGTCGCGAAGAACGACACGTTCTTGTTCTTGGATGCTGATCTTGTCGGGCTGACAAGTGCACACGTTGACAAGCTCATTTGCCGCTATCAAGAGATGAAATTGGACATGGCGGTGGGAGTGTTCTCGAATGGTCGCAAGACCACGGATATTGCCCAGATGATCAATCCCTACGTCTCGGGACAACGAGTGTTGACTCGGAAGCAATGGGAGCGTGCCAAGCAATGTGTGCAAGAAGTGGAAGAAGTTGATTTTGGCATCGAGATCGCTCTCTCTCGCTTGGCGGCTAAAGAGAACTGGGCGCAGGAATACGTCAAGCTCGAAGGCGTTACCCACGTGCTCAAGGAAGAGAAGCGCGGATTCAAACAAGGATTGATCGACCGCCTGAAGATGTATGGGCACATGATCAAGTGGCTGTTCAAGAAGCTAAGAATCTGACTCGCTGAAGAACTCTCCATGATAGAAACGGCAGTCTTACGTCAAGCTGCCAACAAACCGCCGCACTCGAAGGTGACTATGAGAATTATACCAACAGGATGTAGATGACCTGGCACTGGCTGGTCTTCCTGCTCTCATCGACAGCGATCATCCTTGCGGGCATCCGTTTGGCTCCGTATGGTGAGGCCATTGGGCGGCGAACGGGAATCGGCCAAGGATGGATTGGGCTGTTGTTCCTGGCCACGTTGACGTCGATTCCTGAAATGACGACGACGGTGACGGGTGCCATGATCGACGTTCCAAACATGGCGTTGGGGAATGCCTTCGGCAGTAACTTGTTTAACGTCATGATCGTCGCGGTGCTCGATGTGTTACTGTTGGGCCGTGGCCCGTTCCTGTTGAAGGTGCGAACGTACCATGTGCTCAGCGGAAGTGTTGCCATCCTGCTGACGCTGGTGGCGGCATTGGGGATGGTGGTCGGCAGTTCGACGACTTGGCTGGGGATTAGCCCGTTTAGCTGGCTCATCCTGGTAGGCTACATCATCGGCGTGTTCATCCTCTTCCACGCCGAGAAGCAGCAGCTGGAGCTCGAAGAGGAAGGACATGAACCAATGTCTCTGCAGAAGGCGATTCTCGGGTTCGCGATCTGTGCGGTCGTCGTTGTCGCTTCCGGTGTGTTCTTGATCCGATCAAGCAAAGAGATCGCGCTGGCCACAGGACTGTCTGCGTCATTCATGGGGGCGATCTTGATCGCCATTGTGACCTCGTTGCCGGAACTGGCGACGTCGATCGGAGCATTGCGAATTGGAGCCTACGACATGATCGTTGGTAATCTGTTCGGATCGAACATGTTCAACATTCTGACGATCTTCTTTGCAGATGCGGCGTTCCGGTCAGGTTCGATTCTTGCGGGACTGCGAGGAGGAGAGACCGATCAGTTGATCGTGGCGATTTGTGGCGTGCTGCTGACAGCGATTGCGATGATCGCCATTGGATCCCGGTCGCGTCGGAAGGTAGTAGGCGTTGGAATTGATTCGGTCATCCTGTTGGTGGCCTATCTGATGGCAGTTGGTTTGATAATAAGCAGAGGGATTCAGCTCTAGAGGTGATGCTGTATGGAAGTACGAGAGTTGCAGGCTAAGACGATTGAAGAGCTGTTCGCGCTCGCAGAAGAGCTCGAACTGAAAAACAACAACAAGCATTCCGGAAGGGATGACGTATTGCGGGCCATCATGGCGCATGTTGCCAAGACGAACGACCTGCGCTTCTCGGAGGGTGTATTGGAGCTGCATCCGGACGGGTACGGCTTCTTGCGCGGCAAGACAAGCCTGCCTAGCCGAACCGACGTTTATATGTCTCCTTCGCAGATTAAGCGATTGGCATTGCGGGCAGGCGACTTGGTTAGCGGGGGGATTCGCGCGCCCAAGAATGACGAGCGCTATTTTGCCTTACTGAAGGCTGAGACTGTCAACGGGGACGATCCCGACAACTCTCGACGGCGCGCTCGATTTCAGGATCTGACCCCGCTGCATCCGGACGAGCATCTGCGATTAGAGCACGACCCTGACGAGATTTCCACTCGCATCATCGATTTATTTTGTCCGATTGGAAAAGGTCAGCGAGGGTTGATTGTCTCGCCGCCGATGGCGGGCAAGACGACGCTCCTAAAGCAGATCGCCAACGGTCTCAATGCGAATTATCCTGACATCAAGTTGTTTGTACTGCTGGTGGATGAACGGCCGGAAGAAGTCACTGACTTCACCAGATCGATTCGCTCGGGAGAGGTCGTTGCGGCAACGTTTGACATGGAGCCTAAGCATCACACGCGTATTGCTGAGTTGGTGACAGACCGGGCCAAGCGCCTGGTTGAATTGGGGCACGATGTTGTCATCTTGATGGACTCCATCACACGGCTGGCGCGTGCGTACAACCTTTCGATTCCAGCGTCCGGGAAGTTGCTGTCAGGTGGAATGGACCCGTCGGCACTGTACAAGCCGAAGGAGTTCTTCGGAGCGGCGCGCAACATGGAAAACGGCGGCAGTCTAACCATTATCGCTACGGCGCTGGTGGATACAGGCAGCAAGCTGGATCAAGTGGTGTTTGAAGAATTCAAGGGAACGGGGAACATGCAATTGGTATTGGATCGGAACCTCTCCAACAAGCGAATGTTCCCTGCTATTGACATCGAGCAGTCGGCCACGCGAAAAGAGAACCTGCTGCTTGGCGAGAAAGAATTGAACCGAGTGTGGATTCTACGTAAAATGATGGGTAATTTGAACGATCCCATGGCGGCCATGGAATTCGTCAAAGGGAAAATGGAGGCGACAAAGGACAACGATCAGTTCCTTGAACTGATGAAAGGTGACTAAAACCTTGAAACATCGCTATCCGAGCCAGAAGCCTATCCGAAAGGATCGAGTAGCAGTTGCCATAGCGATCCTAGCCGCAATTGTCGTGATTCCAATCCTTCTGTTCACAGGCAATGGCCCTGTTGAAAGCGAGCCACTGAACATCATTGATGATGGGGCAATCACCACTTCGACCGACGACGAGACGTCGACGGACGGTACAACCATCGATACGACGAGCGAAGACGGAGCCATCCCTCCCAGTTCTGGACGGTTCCTGACTCACACCGTGGAGGACGGCGAGACGGTCGCCGATGTCGCCACAGCGCTTGGAGTAACCGTCTCCAATCTGCTGGCCAGCAATCGATTGTTTGGTGGCGAACAACTTCAGCCTAATCAGGTTCTCTATGCATCGACCGAAGGGATTGTTCATGTGATCCAAGCCGGACAGACCCTAACGGACATCGCGCAGTCGTATGCGGTTCCGGTGCAGACTCTGTCTGAAGCGAACGATCTGACGGATGCGTCGACGATCTTTGCTGGAGATCGAGTGCTTATCCCTGGGGCGACGACGTCGTTCTGGAATAACGCTGTCGTCTTATCGAAAGGTGTTGCAACCCAATTCATCTGGCCCCTAGAAGGAGACGTCGTTTCTCAGTTTGGCTGGCGGATTCACCCGGTCCTTGGAGAGCGTCATCACCATGACGGCATCGATATTGATGTGCCTGAAGGAACGGTTGTGCACGCGGTAGCCGGGGGCGAGGTATTCTTCTACGGAGAACAACCAGGGTATGGGAACCTGTTGATCATTGAGCACGGGAACCAGTTCTTGAGCTTCTATGGCCACCTATCCGATTCGTTTGTGTTCCCCGGGCAGTACGTGGACATGGGGCAAGCTGTTGCTCGTTCAGGCAACACCGGGATCTCTTCCGGTCCGCATTTGCACTTCGAGCTTCGCAATGGCGACTACCCGATTGACCCAGAACGCTATCTTCCATAATTCATGAAGTCATTCGTAATCGAAGGCGGGGAGCCACTTTCAGGGTCCGTTCACATTAGCGGGGCCAAGAACGCTGCTTTGCCTGCCTGTATTGCTTCACTGCTCACTGAAGAGCCAGTTATCTTGCATTCGGTCCCCCAACTCCGTGACGTTAGTACCATCCTCTACACATTGGGCGCGTTGGGAAAACGGGTTGTCCGCAACGGAGCAAGCGTATCGATTGCATCGGGAGGGAACCTCATCCCTGAAGCCAATGCCTATTCCGTCGGACAGATGCGGGCGTCCTTCCTGGTGTTGGGGCCACTTGTCGCCCGACTGGGCAAGGCGATCGTTCCGCTGCCCGGAGGATGCGCGATCGGCGCGCGGCCGGTCGATCTGCATCTCGAGGGTCTGCGTGCATTGGGAGCAGCAGTGGAGGAACGGAACGCTGCGGTGGTTGTGTCCGCAGAGAACCTGATCGGAGGGACGATTCACCTCCCGTTACCGTCTGTCGGGGCAACTGAGCAGATTGCGATGGCGGCGTGTCTAGCGGATGGTGAAACGATCATCCATAACGCTTCAACCGAGCCTGAGGTCGTTGACCTGATCGACCTGCTAACCAAGATGGGGGCGGACATCTCCATTCAAGATCGCACGATCCGCATAGTGGGGCAACGTTTCTTGGGAGGAGCAGAGCACACCTTGATCCCCGATCGAATGGAGGCCGGAACGATGTTGCTGGCTGGCGCCATCACGGGAGGCAGCGTGTCCGTGTCGCCGATTCGCCACGAGCATCTGGGAGTATTCCTGGATTCGCTGCAGGCCACCGGTCTGGAGCTGGAGGTGGAAGAGTCGACAATCACGATTTGCCGAGCGGCTCGTCCGGCGCCGGTCAAGATCACGACGGCCCCGTATCCAGGATTCCCTACCGATCTTCATCCACCGATGTCGGCGTTTCTGGCAACGACTTCCGGGACGAGCACGATTGTCGAGGCGGTGTTCGAACGTCGCTTCGCCTATACTGCTGAGCTATGTCGGATGGGAGCCTCCATGGTCCAGGATGGCAACACCCTGACCATTCAAGGCGTGGATCAATTGGTTGGACGTGAAGTAGAGGCGCCGGATATCCGCGGTGGGGCGGCACTCATACTGGCTGGCTTGGCTGCACGTGGACGGACCATCATCACTGGACTGGATCACATTGATCGCGGGCACGAGAAGCTGGAGATGAAACTGCAAGCGATAGGAGCACGCATTGCGCGACGAGAAGACCCTGCCTAGAGAACAGCAGCTGACCGAAGATCGAGAGGGATTGCGGGCTCGCGTGTTCGGAACCGAGCAGGCGGTCCTGGTGGGCATTCTCTATGGGCACGAGGAACAAGAGGAATCGCTCCGAGAATTAGAGTCGTTGGCAGATACAGCCGGCATCCCAACGCTCGCTGTCATGGTTCAGAAGCGTCAACGTCCTCATCCCGCAACGTTTGTCGGTCGAGGGAAGGTGGACGAACTCAAGGCAGCGATCGTCGAGCTGGAAGCCGATGTTGTGATCTTCAACGAAGAACTTCGCCCGGCTCAGGCAAGGAACTTGGAAGCCGCGTTGAACACGAAAGTGATTGATCGAACCCAGCTAATCATGGACATCTTCGCCCAACGGGCGACGACCAAAGAGGCGAAGTTACAGGTGGAGCTGGCGCAACTGCATTATTTGCTGCCTCGGTTGAGGGGCTGGGGTACGTCGCTCACTCGCGCAGGCGGCCGCGCCGTCGGCGGCGTGGGGACGCGGGGTCCGGGTGAGACGCAACTGGAGCTGGATCGCAACAAGATCTATCGCCGGATTCACTCTCTGGAGCGTCGGCTGAAGAAGGCGGCAGGAGAGCGTGCTGTGCGGCGGCACAAGAGAGAACAAGGCGTGCTGCCTGAGATTGCACTGATCGGATACACGAACAGCGGGAAGTCGACTCTGCTTAACAGGCTTTGTGCCACCGACGCGTTTGTCGAAGACAAGCTTTTCGCGACGTTGGCTACGCGCGTTCGTCGAACAGATATTGTGCCTGGGCGAACCGTTTTGATTTCGGACACAGTGGGGTTTATCCAAGACCTGCCGCACGATCTGGTTCCCGCATTTGCGGCCACGTTGGAGGCGGCGCAAACCGCTCGCCTGCTTCTCCACGTGGTGGATGTCTCTAAGCCGTCGTGGGAAGCTGATGTGCGCGCGGTGATGGATACGCTGGAATCGGAAGTCTTCCAGGATCGCGACGAACATCCTCCGATTGTGACTGTGTTTAACAAGGTTGATTCCTGCAAAGACGGATTCTCTGTGCGCCTCGAGGGCATTCCCATTTCCGCGAAACAGGGCACGAACATCGACGAGCTACGAGCCGTTGTGGCCGAGCGGCTGTTCCCCGAGACTGTGGAACTGTCGTTCACGCTTCCTCATCAGGCGTTGTATGCATTGCACGCGTTGACCGTAGCCGGACGGGCGCGAGTTTGTGACTACGAAGAGGACGGAGCGCGTGTTGAAGCGGCACTGTCCACCGAGGAGTGGCAGGCACTGGAGGCTGTTGGAGCCAAGCTCAACGCCTCCGCTTCTTGCCGGGACGAAGAACGGTAATCTCGGATACATCGACTTCCACTCGGTCCCGGCTCTCGGTCAAGATGGTCACCGTTCTCCGGAAAATGTTGTGAGAGATCAGTTTGCCCTTCTTGTCGTTCCACTCAACCTGGGCTCCCAATTTCGGAAAGTCGGCGAGCTCTCGGCGATAGGCTTCATGCTCATAGGCCAGGCAACACATGAGCCGTCCGCAAGCGCCGGTGATGCGATCTGGAGACACAAACAACTCTTGATCGTAGGCCATCTCCATGGGAACAGGATTCGTTTCGCGCAGGAAGCGATGGCAGCAAATTTCCAATCCACAGCGGCCCAGCCCTCCCTTGATGCGAGCTTCGTCACGCGATCCCATCTGTCTCAGCTCGATGCGCGTTCCGTAGCGGCTGGCTAAATCACGTAACAAGGCTCGGAAATCAACGCGATGAGGTGCCGTGAAGTAGACACGAAGCTGCTTGCGGTCGAGCGTGTATTCTGCTGCGACAAGGTGCATGGGCAATTCGTGGCGAGCGATGATTTCGCGAGTTGAGGACATGATGCGTTCAGCGTCTGCCTGGTTGTATCGATAGGTCTCGATGTCTGAAGGGGTGGCGATTCGGACAACACGTTCGAGCTGCTCGCTCAATCCCTTCCCTGCATCAAGTTCTCCCATCATGACGCCCAGCTGCAAGCCGCTGTGCTCAACGACGCAGGAGTCACCGACTTGGACTGCCACATTGCCGACGTTGAAGTAGACAGTCTCGCGTTCCAGATTCTGAACATGAATAAGCACCACTCGCTCAGCTGGCATGATCCTCTCCTTCGGGAAGCAACAACAAGGATAGCAGAATCCCCTCCACCGGCCCATAGACAGCCAGTGATCGGTGTGCTTCGTCGAGCGCGAAGCAGAAGCTGTGCAATCTATGAATTCCGAACATCGCTTGGGTTTGATCGGCTAACGGATCTTGTAGTCGCGAAGCACGATGGGAGGACAGGGTCAGATGGAATGTGATCACCAGCAGATCGTGTAGGAACTGAGCGAGGGACTCTCTTGTCTGGGTGGCGAGAACGCGAACGCCTAGGGTCAACAGCTCCCCATCTCTTGCCACCGCCCGCGTCAGCAAGTGCAACATCCCCTGTCTGCGCAGGATGGCGTCATTGCCAAGACAGGCGCCGATGATATCTTGCACATCGGCTTGCGTTAGTGTGGCCGTTGTCTCGGCCAGTACTCGCTCGATGTCGACCGGAGTCGTTATGAACTGATCCAGTTCGCCGCCATGTAAAGCCAACTGGGTGATCCAGTAGGCAGGACCTGCCTCGTACCCGGCCCGAGTCAAGCGTGCGGCGATCTGTTCTTGTGATGCGATGGGGATTCTCATCAAACGGCTTCGCGATACGATGGTTGGCAGCAAATCGGACGGATGTTCAGCGAGCAGGACGAAACGAAGACCGCGCGGCGGCTCCTCTAGGATTTTCAGCAGAGCATTTGCTGCCTCAATCGTCAATCCCTCGGCACAAGGAACGAGGCAGACCTTGCTTGCTGATTGGACCGGAGCGAACTGGGCCGCACGGATGATGGTTCGGATCTGCCCAATGCCGATGCGCTCCTTCCCTTCGGGGGGCACAAGCTCAATGACATCGGGGTGAATGCCGCGACGGATCATCGACTCATCGGATTCGTTTCTCGATCCCATCAAGGTAGCAATGCGCCGCCCTTCGGACAGCCTGTCGACCGACTTGCTGACCAGATAGATGGTTGCGGCGGCTTGACCTGCTGAATGGGACATCGCATCAACCGAACCCACGCAATTCATAGTCGGAGGGTACCGCAGGGATCAGAGAGTCTCAATCGAGTGCTCATTGCGGGAAGAACCTCGCTTCCAGGAAGTTGGCTATCGCTTCGATATCACGAGGTGAGAAGCTGGCTGTTCCATCAGGTAGAGCGATGGCCGCATCGCTGACGACGGCGATGACATCAATTTCCCCGGCCAATGGCTCCTGAGCGACCTGTCCTGTCCGGCGGAACACCTCGATTTTAGGAAACGGCCCGTGCTTCAGACCCTCGACCAAGATGATATCACAATCCACGAACAGCCGTTGGATTTCTGGTTCCAGTGCTTCGGCGGATGGTTTCGGCCACGTAAGCATGGCCGCGTTGCTGGCTAGCAACAGTGTGCGATGGGCGCCTGCCTGGCGAAGTTGCTGCGAATCGGTACCGGGTGTTTCCGCGGTCTCAAGATGCGGAGCATGCTTCACGGCGCCCACTCGAAGACCACGTTCGCTCAGCGTTTCCACAAGGCGTGCGACCAGGCGTGTCTTTCCGGCATTGTGATGTCCAATGAAGCTGACAATGGGAATCATGCTAGCCTCGCTGAAGCTTGCCGACGCAATCGTCCATTCCCAGCTCCCGAAGCGTCTCATCGGTTGGTCCGAAGCGATCAAAACCGCGTGCTTCGTAGTACTGAGCGATCGTTCGCTTTAGAATGGCTGGATCGACTGGATGATCGGCGCTGGCTCCGGCAGGCAGTGGCTCGGCGAATCGGGCAGGCAGGCCGTCCTCTTCTATTGTGTGACCACAGCGGCCACTAAGAAGCCTCATGGCGGCGTAGGCGCGCTCCCCGATACGCAGCATCTCGGCTCCATCAACGGTGTAGCCGGTGGCCGCTTCCAGTAGAGAACGGATCAAGGGGTAGCTGTAATTCTCCCCGACCGCCTGCGCAGTGAAGCAACACAGCACAACAGAGTTGTCAAACGAGCGAAGATCCTCAAACACCTTGGCCGGTTGGGCTTTGTCTGCCAGCGTGAAGCGATCGTACGCGTGATCGACGCCAATCTCGGGACTTGGTGAGTCAGACGCCAACATCGTATCGTGCATGCCCTCCATGTGGTTGGCGCCGCGCGGTGTGGTGGCATAACTGAGACCGAGGCCTTGTTTGCCGCGTGGTTCATGCATAGGGAGTTCAACACCCTTGATGGCCATGCAGAAATCGGCGTTGATTCTATCAGCCCATTGCGGGAATCCATCTGCCGCTTCGGCAATGATGCCCTCACGATGAGCCAATTGGCTGACCAGTCGAACAATTGCGTGTGGATCTCCCCAGTTGATCTGTTCGTCGATCAACCCTTTCTCGGAGGCTTCCATGAGGAAGGCGATGATGACGCCTGCGGATATGGTGTCCACTCCGTACTCGTTGCATAACTGATTGGCAAGAGCGATCGCGTCCAGATTCTGGTTCATACACAAAGAGCCGAATGCGGCCAGCGTCTCGTATTCCGGGCCGCCAAACTCTGGCAGAACCTGCTGGTCCTCGAATGTGGTCGTGACAGCTCGCTTGCAGCGAATTGGACAGCCGGCGCACGTTTCACGGTCGGTGAGGATGGTATCGTGCATGCAAACGCCGCTGATTGCTTCAGCGTGCTCGAATACACCTTCCTGGAAGTTCTTGGTGGGAAGGATCCCCGTTTGAGAGAGGTAGGTTACCCCTCCACCGGTGCCGTACTTGCCGAAGCCCTGAAACCGTTCGCCAAGGAACTGCTTGGCATACTCCGCACGCTCGTTGGCAAAGCGCTCGGGTTCTGCCAGCGTCTTTTGCACATGCCCGCGAACGACGACTGCCTTTAATCTCTTGGAGCCCATCACTGCACCCAAGCCAGGGCGTCCGGCTGATCGGGATCGGTCGCTGATGATGCAGGCTTGCATGACCAGCGTTTCGCCGGCGATACCGATGGAACTGACGCGAGCGCCCGGGAAGCTGGCCTTGAGGGTTTCCTCAGTGGTGCTGGTTCCCGCGCCCCACAGTTCCTCGGCTGGCAGTAGCGATGCGGTGCCGTCAACCAACGCAAGGACGACTGGTGAGCTAGATGCGCCGCGGATGAGGATTCCGTCATAGCCGCTGCGACCCAATTCGTGCCCGAAGTAACCGCCAACGTAGGAATCGGCCACTCGGCCTGTCTTCGGAGATACGGCCAATACTGCATGGCGGCCACCACCGGCAACGGACGTGCCCTGGAAGGGACCGGTGGCAAATACGAGGATGTTCTCAGGGCCTAGCGGGCTGGCTGAGGCCGGAAGCTCCTCGAGTAGTAATCGAGCAGCGATTCCCTTCCCACCGATGAAGCGGGCTTGCCAGTCCTCGGGAATGTCGTAGTCTTGAGTTGTTCCCGTCGTCAAGTTCACATCGAGATATTTTCCGTACGCACCATACATAAGATCCCCCCTTACATTGAGATGCCCATTGTACGGTGTGCGAGAAGCCTCAGCCAGTTTGCGTTTCCTGAATCGCTACAGGATAATTGGGAACCCCATCAGATGAGGTGACCGCATGAGAACGCTTTCGCAGGTGCTGCGCGATACAACGGAGAAATTTGCCCATCGAAACGCCATTCTTGATCCCAGTGGGATTTCTCTGACGTACGAAGAGCTGGACAAGAAGGTCGATCAACTGGCTCGCGGAATGATCGAGCTTGGAGTGACAAAGGGTGACAAAGTCGGCCTTTGGATGCCCAACATCCCCGAGTGGGTGATCGCCTATTTCGCTATTGCTCGTGTTGGGGCCGTTGTCGTTCCGATGAATACACGCTACAAGACCCACGAAGTGGAATACATACTTGATAACTCAGAAGCGACCACACTGTTTGCCGTCGGGGCGTTCGCGGGCATCGACTACCTATCGATGATCGATGAGATCCGTGACTCGCTCTCCAAGCTCAAGCACGTGATCATCGTGGGAGAGCCGAGCGATGCGATGCATGGATTCGAGTCGATTGTTGATCAAGGAACGGAGCTTCTCAGCGATTCGAAGCTGGCGCAGAGAGAAGCCTCCTGCGAACCGTTGGACAACGTGTTTATCCTCTATACCTCAGGGACGACAGGCAACCCCAAGGGCGCGATGCTCTCGCATCACAACATCGCCAAAAACGCCGAGCAGGTCACTGAGGTGTTGCGCACGAGCGAGCAAGATGTGTTCTTGCTTGCGGTTCCTTTTTTCCACTGTTTCGGGTGCGTCATGGGAATCGCTGGATCGATTACGTGGGGGGCGGCCATGGTGCCGATGCAGATCTTCAAGCCGGTTGAGGCGTTGGAACTGGTCGAGCGATTCAGCGTGAGCGTCCTGTATGGCGTACCGACGATGTTTGTGCTTGAACTGGAAGAGTATCGCAAGGGCAAGGCCGATGGCTCAAGCTACGATGTGTCGGCATTACGAACGGGGATCATGGCCGGCGCGCCGTGCCCCGTCGAAGTGATGCGTGGCACGATGGAGGACATGCACTGTAACGTGTCCATTGCCTACGGCCTTACCGAGGCATCACCTGTGATCACAATGACTCGGTTCGACGACTCGGTTGAACGGCGTGTAGAGACCGTCGGCCGAGCGATGGAGGGCATTGAGGTCAAGATTTCCGACGATGACAAGAAGCCTCTCCCTACCGGAGAGATGGGCGAGCTGGCGTGCCGCGGCTACAACGTCATGATGGGCTACTACAAGATGCCCTCCAAGACCGCCGAGTCGATCGACGAACAAGGCTGGCTCTATTCCGGAGACTTGGCCACCATGGACAAAGATGGGTACGTGCAAATCGTCGGACGCAAGAAGGACATGCTGATCTGCGGAGGCTTCAACGTGTATCCGGCGGAGATCGAGGAATACTTGTTCACGCACCCCAAGGTTCAGAATGTATCCGTGATTGGAATGCCGGACGACGTGATGGGGGAAGTGGCCACCGCTTACGTCATACCTCGCGAGGGAGTAAGCATTGATCCCCAGGAGATCGTCGACTTCTGCGTGGGTGAGATTGCCAACTTCAAGGTGCCAAGATACGTGCAGATTGTCGATGAGTTTCCGATGACACAGTCGGGGAAGATCCAGAAATTCCGGCTACGCGAAATCGCCAATGACTCGTTGGACGCTGGGTTGATGCAGCAGCTCAGGCCATCGCGAAAGTAGCGGCCGGGCGGCAATTTGATCCCTACTCTGAGGTCTTGCGGTCAGCGCAAGACCTCGTTTCTATTGAAAGCCACAGCGAGTCTGTCTGGAACTCGATTGGCCCAGGGAAGCGATCCTGGCGCCGTCACCTAGTGGACCGATGGCGGACATCTGGATACGTCGGGGGAGGGGGTGAGACCATTATCCTTGGACTCGGCAACATGGAGAGTGAACAGGGC
>Ga0272441_10003492_pt1 | contig 29794 bp, 24 predicted proteins | sample SSMProp6N_FD_193582 | JGI IMG/M metagenome (GOLD analysis project Ga0272441, IMG submission 193582) | Marine sediment archaeal communities from Little Sippewissett salt marsh, Falmouth, MA, United States - SSM-Prop-6N | ecosystem: Environmental > Aquatic > Marine > Wetlands > Sediment ... | reverse complement strand
TTTTGGTAAATTATTTCTGCAATTTTGGTATTCACTACATCCAACAATTAGAGCATAATAGTCTGATTTATCATCTGTATCGTTTTCATTTTTTTTGCATTGAATCTGATGAACGTTTACTTGATCAACTGCGGATATAAATGGCATCATAAAAATTAAAAAAATTGATATAACACTACCAATTAGTATCTTTTTACCCATATCACTTCCCTCATCCAAAATTAAGAAGTGTAAATAACTTTATAAATGTTTTTTAGTCAATTCTTACCCAATTAGTAAATTAATATTAACAATTATTTTTATCAAATATTAACAACTTAAATTTAAAAAAAGAATGGGAATTAATTAGTATATACCTTAATTATTACTCCACTTCATGGGATTAATGTTATTTTAAAGAAACATTTATATTTTTTACTATAATATATAGGATTATTGGATTCTTCAATAAGATTTTTTTATTAGGTATATGCCATGTAAAGTTCAAACATTATATATAAGTAAATTCGTTAAATATTCAAATAGAAAACCATTTATATTAATTATTAATATTAATATTATATTAAATCTATAAGGGAGGAATTTATGAAAAAAGAATGTTTAACAATAATTTCTATAGGAATTCTATTATTTATTTTTTCAACTTTTGTGAGAATGCAAATCCATCGATTCTTTCTTTGGGTTTTAGGAATACTTTTGATATACACAGCAATAAAAATTAATGAAAGATATGATAAAAAAGAGGAAGAAAAATAAGATCCAAACTTGGAGGGGAAAATATGGAAAATATTAGACTTCTAATAGAATTTTTTTCTTCATTTTATTACCTCCACTCTATTTGCCCCCTCTAAAAGGACTTTACAGATATTTATAACAAATATCATGATAAAAATATTTCTCCCGAGATAATTTTCAAATTCCAAAATCCTTATAACTCCGGTGTACGTCTTTTGTACGTACAATGGCTCGACGAAAAGTAACCCTCAGATGTGATGAAAAAGTAATCAAAAAAGCAAAAGATGCAGGCATGAATCTTAGTTATTTTCTCGAAGTAAAACTGGTAGAATATTTATTTATGTTAAAGACGCCGAGGGAGAGATTTGAACTCTCGCTCCCTAGAAAGGGAACCGGCTCTCAAGGCCGGCGCGGTAGGCCGGACTTTGCTACCTCGGCATAGGATTAATACTAATGGTTTTGTTGGGGGTTAAAATAAAAAAATAATAGAAAAGCGTTTTGCTTTCTTTTGGTATTTAAGAACGTAACACAATTTCAATGTTTACGCCATCAGGAACCTGGATTCTCATTAATTGACGAAGCGCTCGATCACTTGCATCAAGATCAATTAATCGTTTATGCACTCTCATTTCCCAGCGATCCCATGTTTCTGTCCCTTCTCCATCGGGTGATTTTCGACAAGGTATTTGGAGATGTTTCGTGGGAAGTGGTATTGGACCACTAAGATCAACACCAGTTTTTTCAGCAATCATTTTAATTTGATTGCAAACATCATCAAGCTTTTTTGCATTTGTACTTACTAGCGATATCCGTGCTTTCTGGGCCATATCCGTAGACTCCAACTTTTACTTTTAAAGAAAGGGAAGAGAAGCGTAAATATTTACGCCTTTTCAAGAACCTCTAAACAAACACCAGCGGCAACAGTTTGTCCCATATCTCGAATAGCAAATCGACCGAGTTGTGGAATCTCTTTTGCAGATTCAATAACCATGGGTCTAACTGGAACAATTTTAACGATTGCTGCATCTCCTGTTTTAATGAAATCAGGATTTTCTTCCTTGACTTGACCACTTCGTGGATCAAGTTTTTTCTCTATTTCATCAAAACGACAAGCAACTTGTGCGGTATAGCAGTGGAACACTGGTGTATATCCTTTTGTGATAACAGATGGATGGTTTAACACCATAATTTGTGCTCTAAATGCTTTTGCAACAGTAGGTGGGTTGTTTGCAGGTCCTGCAACATCGCCTCGGCGAACTTCATTTTTTGAAATACCTCGAATGTTACAACCAACATTATCGCCTGGTTGTGCTTGAGCGATTTGTTCATGATGCATTTCAATTGTTTTGACTTCACCGGTGACTCCGCCGGGCTTGGTACTTGGTTTGAAAATGATTTGTTGACCAGGTTTCATGATACCAGTTTCAATTTTTCCAACAGGTACCGTTCCTACTCCTTTGATGGTATAAACATCTTGAATTGGCCATCGGAGTGGAAGATCAACTGGTTTCTCTGGTACTTGGAATTTATCAATCGATTGGAGAAGCGTAGATCCATCCCACCATTCAAGGCCACCTTTGTCTTTTGCACAGTTGTCTCCAACAAAAGCAGATACTGGAACGATTTGTATTTGATCGTCTTTATATCCTACACTTTTTGCAAGTTTTGTGACTTCGGTCTTTACTTCTTCATATCTTTTTTTATCGTATTTTGGTTTGGTATCATCCATTTTATTAATGGCAATGATCATCTGTTTGACACCCAGGGTTCTTGCAAGAAACATATGTTCTTTTGTTTGTGCCATAACTCCATCAGGTGCGGCAACAACAAGAATTGCTGCATCAGATTGAGAAGTACCAGTGATCATATTTTTCACAAAATCTCTGTGACCTGGTGCATCAATAATGGTGAAATAGTATTTATCCGTATCAAATTTCTTGTGTGCTACATCAATAGTAACGCCACGTTCTCGTTCTTCTTTTAAATTGTCGAAAATCCATGCGAGTGCAAAACTTTCTTTTCCCTTCGCTTTTGCTTCTTCTTTAAATTTATCAAGCATGTGTTGTGGGAATTGTCCGGTATCAAGAAGAATCCTTCCGACAAGGGTTGATTTCCCGTGATCGACATGACCAATAATTACAAGATTCATGTGTGGTTTATCCGCCATAATCTTTTACCTCCATTCATATCCTTAAATTATTTCTTTTTAGCTATCATATATCTCATTTTATTTATATGAAGTTTGATAGCGTATAAGCTTCCTGTTTATAAGATTTACTGGAATATATGTTTATATAAAAATAAGAGTGGGCTCGGCCGGATTTGAACAGGCGACCTCCGCCATGTCAAGGCGACGTCATAACCAACTAGACCACGAGCCCTTGTATGTTATGGGGGGAATAACGCTTCCTATTTTTATGATTTACTGAAAAATATGCGAACTTTTATCTACATATACTAATACATAGGTACAAGGGAAAAACATTCATAAAAGGAAATCGCTATTACTTTGATTTACTAAGTTGAGGAGGGATGTACATGGTACATCTTCATTGGATGCAACAACAAACAAGCAATGGAATTATGGCAAAAAAAGGACGAGAAGAACTTGATGAGTTTACTTTTATTGAGTGGAAGAATGAGTTACAGAGAAATCTTCCTGATTTTTGGGATTTTATGAACCAAACTTGATTTAAACCCCATCATTTTTATTTTTTTTACCTTTTTTCTTTTTGTTGAAACCTTAAAATAATGTTTTTGCATACTGAAAAACTATCATGAAGTACAAATCTCCAAAATTAACTGTCGATGGTGTTCTAATCAACGATGAAAACATACTTCTCGTTTTAAGGGGAAATCAGCCATTCAAGAATACTTGGGCGTTACCTGGTGGATTTGTTGATTACGGTGAGACAACCGAAGAAGCAGTAAAACGAGAGATGCATGAAGAAACAGGATTACACATAGAAATTACTGAACTGTTTGATGTATACTCTGATCCCTCAAGAGATCCCCGAGGCCATACAATAAGTATTGTATATATTGTAAGAAAGATACAAGGTAGATTAAAAGGAGGTGATGATGCATCTGATGCCAAATTTTTTCAAGTATCCGATCTTCCACCTCTAGCATTTGATCATAAAAAAATTATTCAGGATGTAATTCGGAGGAAAAAAGATGAAATTTTGCCCTAAGTGTAAAGCATTAATGTATCCAAAAGAGGATATACTTGTATGTAATAAATGCGGACATACGCTGAAAAAACAAGGAAGTAAGGTTCTTGTAACAGAAAGAAAAGAAAAAGAAGTAACTGTTATTGAAGATAAAAATAAGTTAAATGTATTACCAAAAACTACTATAACATGTCCGAAATGTGCTCATAATGAGGCTTTTTGGATTCTTCGTCAGATGCGAGGAAGTGATGAACCAGAAAGTCGATTTTACACATGTACCAAATGTGGGCATAAATGGCGGGAAGACTAGAATATTAGCATATATTAAAGAAGAATAGAGATACATTAAAAATTTCCGTCACAATTATAAAGTTAAAGTCCATATAGAAACCTACATCGATACAAGAATAGGTCCATTTTGGGGAGGCCGGAAAGATGTTTCATGCAAAAGTAAAAGCGAATGTATTAAAAGATTTGATTGATGTTACCTCACCGCTAGTAAATGAAGTTAAATTCAATATTTCAAAAGAAGAGATTTCCTTGCGTGCAGTCGATCCTGCGCATGTTGCAATGGTCGATTTACTTTTGAAAAAAGATGCTTTTGAAGAATATACTGCAGAAGAAATTGAAATTGGCGTTGATATGGACAAATTTGGCAGTATCATGCGACTTGCCAGCTCAGCTGATATTGTATCCCTTGATTTTGATCAAAAGCAGAACCGATTAGTCATTCAAATCGGTAATCTTGTCCGCCGTATGGCGTTAATTGATACGGCAGGGATGCCAGATCCAAAAATGCCAAATCTAGACCTTCCAGGGAAAGTTGTTATTAGAGCTTCTGAACTTAATCAAGGAGTAAAAGCATCTGAATCAATATCAGATCATCTTGCCATTACAATGAAAAAAGACAGTTTTGAATTATTTGCAGAAGGAGATACCGATACCGTAAATCTTACCCTTACAAAAGATATGTTACTTGAACTAACGGCAACCGGCAAACTGAAAAGTTTATTTTCTATTGATTATTTTAGTAATATGATTAAAACCGTGAAAAGCGATGAAGCAGTTACGATTTATTTAGGTAATGACAACCCAACAAAAGTGGAATTTAATGTCGCAAATGATCATGGACATGTCACCTATTTATTAGCACCACGCATTGAATCAGAATGAGGTTATTTTTCTTTCTTTCTGATATGAGGTGCTTATTATTGCTGTAACACATTTTCGGAGACGATATATTGCATTTAAAATACATAGTGAAAATGACGTTTCTTTTCATCGTTTACAAATAATTAAAGCCATTCAAGATACTTGTATGAAATCGCATCATACAAGTTGTAAGACCTTTGATTTTTTTTTAACCCGTTTTCAGCATAACACCGGAATTCTACGCTGTTTTCATAAAGAAAAAAATAGAGCGATTGCATTATTACAGTCCATTAAATTCATAGAGGATACTGCTATTACAATTGAAACAATAGCAACTTCAGGAACCATAAAATCATTGATAAAAAAGCATCTTAACGGAGATCAATTACAAGATTCGAAAGATTAAATAGCAAATAATTTTCGTCCGATACTTTTTATAAACCCAGCTTATTTAGCAGGATTATATGAAGATTCGAACTATTACCACCGGTTTTCATTTTCATCCTCAATTTAACGAACATGATTTTGATAACATAGCATCTTTAACAAAAAAAGCAAAAGAATGGTTTCAGCAAAAAGGGTATCAGGTCCAAACTATTCGAATAAGTACGCAACCATGGGAATCCTATGTAACTACAAAGCAAGAGCTACAGACTATCACCTCGTCATTTGAACATTGGATTTCTCAGCATACTATTGATTACTTCAATATCGGTCCATGTAAACAAAAAGAACATATTTCCTGGATTCCATATCTCTTAAAAAATTGTAAGAAAGGATTCAGTACGGTTCATATCTGTAATGATACAGAAATTTTTTATGACAATATTAAAGAAACAGCAAAAACAATGAAAACTATAGCAGATTTAGAACCCCAAGGGTTTGCCAATTTAAGATTTGCAGCATTATGTAATATTAAACCACATACGCCTTTCTACCCTGCATCTTATCATCAGGGAAAAAACCCATCATTTGGTATAGGTCTTGAAAATAGCGATCTTGTGTATAATGCATTTTCATCAGCGGGCTCTATTATTTCTGCAAAAGAAGCACTCTATCAATTACTAACTAAAATATATAAACCAATTGAAAAACATGCTTTAGGTTTTTCAGATCAATATGGATTACAATACTGTGGTCTGGATACCTCGGTGAGCACGTCCATTGATAAAAATGAAAGTATTGCATATGCCTTTGAAAAATTAATTAAAGGATACAAGTTTGGACAACAAGGAACCCTATCAATTGCACGAATTATTACCGATACCATTCAATCCATTCCAGTTCAAAAAACAGGGTATTGTGGACTAATGTTGCCGGTGTTAGAAGACGATGGGCTATCAACAAGAAATAAGGATCACCAATTTTCCATTTCAGATCTCTTACTCTATTCTGCGGTTTGTGGGACGGGACTTGATACCATTCCATTACCGGGTAATATCACAGAAAGACAACTGTATAATATCCTTTTAGATGTTGCATCACTATCAATAAAACTGCAGAAACCATTATCTGCTCGTCTCATGCCCATTCCAGGAAAAAAAGCAGGTGATATGACTGAATTTAACTTTAGTTATTTTAAAAATAGCTCAGTAATGAAATACTAGAGAATATTTGTAGATAACACTTAATGTGAAATGGTATATATGAATAATAAGCACATTGGAATGCTGGCAGTATTTATTGCTGCACTCATGTGGGCATTAGAACCTATATTTGCCAAATTATCTTTTAATACAGCTACCTTTCTTGAAACATCAATTATTCGTGCTTTTGTGGTGTTATTGATTGCATTAGGGTATTCACTCATTTCTAAAGCCAGTGTACTATCAATTAAGAAAAAAGAGTTTTCAGCACTTTTTTTTATCGCTTTATTAGGAACACTTTTTGCTGATTTACTCTATTTTTATGCGTTTTTAACCACATCTGTTCTTAACGCGGTACTCATAGGTCATCTTCAACCGATGTTTATTATTATCATATCTTTTTTTGTACTCAAATCAGATAAATTGATTAGATTGAATTACATTGGCATTATTCTAATGATGGCATCAGCGTTTCTTGTATCATTAAAAACTTTTGAAAACGCAACATCTTTTTCATTTGGATCGATTGGTGATATATTCGTATTGTGTGCAACAATTACCTGGGCAATTACAGCAATGATCATGCGAAAATATTTAATTCATATGAGTGCCAGTGTGATTACTTTTTATCGGTTTTTTATCGCTTCAATCATATTTGCTTTTCTTGTACCCTTTATTGATTTCTCGCCTATATCAATCTATCAAATAGTAGTTGGTATTACCGTAGGTATCGGAACAATCTGCTATTATGAAGGATTAAAACGATTAAAAGCAGCCCAGGTTTCGGGTATTGAACTTTCATCACCTCTTTTTGCATCAATCATCGGTTTCTTAATTCTAAGGGAATCAGTAACTCAACTACAAATAATTGGCATGTGTTTATTATTCATTGGTGTTTATTTCATATCTGCACAAGAATTTCATGTTAAAAAAATACTGATAAAAATTAAAAATGGTTTTACATAACTTTGATTCCTATGTTTGCATTTAAAAAAGAACTCAAAACATTATTCAAAGAGACTATTCAAACATCGTTAATTCTTTTTAAAATCATGATTCCTGTAAGTATTATTGTAAAACTATTGGAGATACTAGATGTCATTGATGTCATTGGAAATGGGCTTTCTCCACTGATGCAAATTTTGGGACTTCCCGGACAAACAGGTCTCGTTTGGGCTACTGCTATGATAACCAATATCTATGGTGGCATTATTGTTTTTATCTCTCTTGCATCAACCCAAGTCTTTTCCGTTGCTGAAGTAACTATTCTTTGTTCTATGATTCTTATTGCCCATAGTCTTCCTGTTGAGGTAACTATTGCTAGAAAAGCGGGAGTCCGTGTATGGTTTACCTTATGTTTCCGTATTTTATCTGCTTTTATATTTGGGTTTTTACTTCATCAGATATTTTCATTTTTTCATATCTTAGAAAATCCCTCTGTGATGACGTGGCAACCAGTATCCGCACAAGCTACATTTGAATCATGGATTCTCAGTCAATTGAGTAATTATATTATGATTTTTTTTATTATTTTTTGTTTATTAACCCTCATGAGATTCCTTAAAAAGATTGGGGTTATCGATAAGATCAATACCATATTGGAGCCTGGTTTAGAGTTTTTAGGAATGAGTAAAAATGCTGCACCTCTGACTCTTGTTGGTATAACCTTAGGTATATCATATGGGGGTGGTATTATTATCAATGAAGCACAATCAGGAGACATTACTAAAAAAGATGCATTTTTATCGGTATCATTAATGGGACTATCTCATAGTTTAATAGAAGATACATTATTGATGATGACGATAGGAGCATCATTAATAGGTATTTTATTTGGGCGAGTTTTTTTTACCATTATTGGAATGATACTTATTATTTATATTATTAATAAATTATCAAAACAAAGCTTTGAACGATATTTTTCAACATCAGTCAAATAATCAACATTTTTCTTTTGTTAGCAAAACATTCTTTATATGTCTGATAAAACCGTTTTGATATACCACATATGATATATAGATGATGGTTGCAATAATAACTGCATAATATCCTAAGGAGGGACCCCATGAACAGGGAATGGTAACATGATCATTTTTTCCAGGAATGCTAATGGATAAATCACCGGATCCAATAAAAGTACCCACACTTATCTCTGATAAACTCGACATTGCAAAGCTAAAGATACCAATAATACCAATAAGAAATATGATCACAAGAAATTGAAGTATTATGGTTTTATTTTCTAATTTGTTACTAAAAAATAAATCCACACAAAGAAGAGCTGCAGAAAGACAAACAAGAAAGATTGAACCGACAATCATGGTATCAAATATTTCGGGAAGATAATCCTGACTTCCAGCGATAACATCAGAGGATGAAATAAATGAAATTAATTCACCTGGGAGCAAATACATATCCGTTTTCGTTTCAATATCGTTTATTGATCCTTGGATAGACCACCAAGAAACAAAAAGGGAACACAACACTAGGATAATTGGGATGATTGTTAGAAGTTTCAATCCTTTTTTTCTTTTCAGTCCATACCAACTTAACATGAAAGCAAAAAGGATAATACTCAGTATACCAATGATCGGGAAAATGGGTTGATTACTGGTTATGAAATCATAGGTTCCTCCTGCAATGACGGATAAATCTCTTTTTCCAATGATTTCATCGTTTTGGATGATAATAACTTGATATATCCCTGGTGGAAGATCTAATGATAAGTGATCTAGTTCTGATTGTTTGGTAATTACTTTTCCATCCCTTTTCAATTGAATAGAAATATCAGTAAGCGGTAAGGCTCGGTTATCAAGAAACGATACATCCTGAGAAAATTCTGCCGGAAATGTAACTGCAATAGCTGTATTTTCATTTAAATCAATGTCTTTTTTATAGGTAAAGGATTTAAATGTTAACACTAGGGTATATTTCATTGGTGGAAGATTATTAAAAATATATTCTGAGTTTGATATTATTTCAGCATTGCCAATTCCTGTTCCCTCTAAATTTAGTAATATAGGTTGTAATGAGATTCCAATTGGTAAATCCCATGTATCTGTTATTGACAACTCAAGGATATAACGCTGTATATCAAATTGATAGTCATTCTTCTTAATATCTAAAAAATGAAGGATTATTGGTTCATCATAAAAACAAAATCCTTGGTACCAGACCTCAAGATGATATGCTTTTTTATCATAAGGAGTACAAAGAGTAAGGAATCCATCCTGATTGGTTGTTCCTTTTGATACATTATAACCATCTTTTGTAATTCGTACATCGACCTTATTAACTGGATGTTCATGTTGATCAATCACTTCTACTTGAATCGTTTTTTCTTTTGAACAGATAATGCTTATTGTTTCATCACTGCTTAGATCAACTGATGCATATCCAATATACTCTGGGCCAGAGGATAAAAAGAAATTATCTCGTATTATTTTGATGGTATATTGTCCTTCATAGATATCTTGAAATGTGACCTTTTTAAAAAATGAGATATTTCTTAAATCAAAGACATGCAACACAGAATATACTACCTCTTTGACATTTTCCACTTCTTGGTCTAAAGGATTCATCGGAATTCGCACGGCTGTTTCTGAAGAATGATACACGTCATTTTGATATAATTCGACGGTAATAAATGAAAAATTAATGCCCGTTAACGCAGCAAATGCAGAACCCATAGGAAATGATTCGGCTTGATGCACAAGAACGGATAACTCGTATTTATCAGCAACTTCTTCGTCGATTTCATAGGAGGTATCATTCTGCAACATTTGATCAAGTATTTGTTGATAAATTTCTGATTCTTTTTCGATAGCAGGTGTTCCCCCATTTCTGCTTGTGAAAAATTCAGCATCAAATTCAACAATTAAATCATCAGGAATTGATCGGTCATGACCGGTCTCAGGTTCATATGAATTTCTGCCGACTTGAATGGTAGCCATGTTATTTTCAAGTCCTGTAAGATGAGGATAATCCATTTGAAATGCGTTCAACTGGATTCCATCTTTTTCATCAGTGCCGCTTTTAATGACTTTATTACCATGAAAAATGACCGCATGGGCTATTCCCTCTTCGCCTTCATTAAATGATATCCAAGGATGTGATCCAATATCAATATCATCAGTAATTTCTACTACTCTAATATCTGGTTCTTCAGGGATATACTCCGGATCAAGATCCATTTTGTAAGATGAAATTTCATTATATTCATTTATGAAATTCATGTAAGGTAAAATTTCGCCGATGTTCAAATCTTTAATTGAATTACTTTTAGCACCACCGCTTTGCAGTGTTGCATAGGTGCCATCTGTATTAGAATCAATAACTGCGGTTATTGAAGCTAGCGTTTCATGTCGAACATGGACTCGGATTCTTGTTGTGTCTGTTGGACAATGATAATAGGTGTAATGAACCGTTGTTTTCATATCATCTAATTTTGATTGGGTAACAATTCCAAAAGATGTCATTAAGTTTCCATCAATAAAAATTTCTTTTGATATAATTTTTTGACTCGTGGAACTATAATCAAACAAGCCATCATCATAGCAATATTTAAAATCAAATGCGGCAAATAAATCGCCATTTTTTGGTAATACCTCTGTTGTATCAGGTAGCATTTTCGTTATATGTTGTCCTGTATTATACCCCATAAATTGTCCTTCTTTAGATACAATATAGGTGATTTTGGCATCATCAAGTAATTTGTAAAAATATGATTCTAATGGATACCCGGATATTGGTTCATAATGATAATATGCTTCCTCAATTGATATATGATCAATATACTCCGTAGCGTCTTTTTCTGAATTGCTATAATATGCAAAATACGATTCGGTTCCATCAGCATATTCTGGAATTAAAAAAATAATTCTACATGCTGTTATATATGAATCATCAGAAGGGGTTAAATTATAGATTTGAGATTCTAATACATCCCAATTGTTGTTAGATAAGCAACAAATTCGAATTGAATGGATCTTTTCATTTTTCGCCCAGCAAGATTCTTCAAATGTTATTAATTGATCAATAGGTTGATACTTTGATTCAGCTAAGCTCGTATCTATAGGGATGGTTAATAGCATTGCATATTCCCATTGATCATCCCACCAAGAATTATTTGCTGATACAGTATAGGTGGGAATTACCTGTAAGACTATTATAATAAAAAATATTATTTGAAGTAATTTTTTGAAATGGTCAATTAGAATCATATCATTCCCAAGAATCATTTTAATTTATCAAATTCATATCTTAGTATGAATAGACTTTTACCACCTAAGATATTTTAATTTTATATATTAATATATTAACATTATTTTTTATAAGAATGTTTCCCCAACTCATTTCCAATTTTATCCCAATTCATATGGAGAGGTGGCAATTAAATATAGGGAATTTCATTTTGAAAACATTTTTTATATTGCTCAATAGCTCGGGTATATCCTATCCTTTTTGTCTCAGATATGAGTTTTTGGGTGGGGCTTTGTTTTTTTTGGATTCTCTTTTTCATAATCTCTAAAAACTCGCCATCTGAAGTTTTTTCAATGATCCATTGCAAGATTTCATGAACAGGGTATTTATTCACTCCTTTCCCAAGATTCCAAAAGAGATGTGCATCCATTCCCTCTTTTATGGCTTCTTTAAAATTATTTTTCAAATAGTGCTCTGGAAGTAAGGGCACTTTTGCATTCATCAACGTTAATAGTGATTTGATATAACATTCAGATAAAGCAATATTCTCTATCATTGTTGGTTGGACAGATAGTGGGCGAAATTCTATTCTAAAATGAGGTGTCGGTGTTATTCCATATCTGATTCGAGTCCAGCCATAATAGATACCAAGCATTAAGTCAAATGCGGTTGATCCTTCTTCATCAGTAGGATAATATAATGGTTTAAATGAAAGGGCAATGTCTATATATTCATCCAATGAATGAATGTATGAGGGAAAGAATCCAACACGGGGAAAACCAGGTTTCCCATCGAATACTCCTTCACTTTTTTCAAAAATTTCAATTTGATGTTCGATATTTGTCAGCTCAAGGCCATTAGTGATACCACTATTTGCACCTAAACAAATGAAGGGTGCGGTTATGAGTTGACTGTAATTAAAAAGATTCATTAAATCTTCAATATTTAATGATTGTATTTGAACATGTAATTCATTAATAATGGTAACTCCTGTATCGCCGGGAAGTAAAAATCCATCACCATTTTTATAGGGTACAAATAAACCGTCTTTGTTGTAATCTCCAAAATAATGTGCACTTACAAGATATCTATTTTTTTGTGTAAAATTTTGATTCAAATTTTGAAATAAATCGCTTTGAATATAAAATGGAATTCCAATGGGAATAATCTCAACTTGATGTTGTTTAGCATTTTTTTCAAGAAGTGTTCTTGACTGCTGAAGCGTGTTATAAAACGAATTAAAACACCCTTTTATAAGAGGCAATGGAGGTGGATTTATTTCTATTTGATAGGATCCTAATTCTGGCACGATATAATGATCTGATATCTTTTCACTAAGTAGTTCTGAAAACATTGGTTGAAGTTTGTTTTTATTATTAATAATTGAGAATTCCACTTCAATTCCAAAAAGACGATTCGAATTTAATACATCACTCTGTTTAAGTTTATTATAAAAAGCCTCGGCATATTGTTTAACTTTATGTTCTTCCTGCTCTGAAAGTAATTTAAAACTCATAATTCAACATAGAAACTAAATGTGTGTTAATTAATATTTTTCTTAAAAAAGAAACCCAATAAAAAAGAATGGAAAGTGAAAATAAAAAGGAGTATCAAGGAAAATGAGTAACCTTTATGTTAATAAAAACTTTTTAAAAAATTCAGGCAAAAACAAAAAAACTGTATACAACAACCAAAGAAAGAATCGGGGCACTAAAACGTGGATCCTCAATCTGAATATCCCTATTTGGTAAACAAATTATAAACTATTATTGTTTTTAATACATAATATTTATATTATATTTATTGATTCATATCTGTCGGGAGTTCTATTCTTTGAATATAAAATTCAGTTACTTAAAATGGTTATGTATGCAATTATTAGTAATGATGATACTATATGTATCATGCATTTCTGTTATTGCAGAAGAACCTACTTTATTGCAAAATGTGACCTATAATTCAATTATAGAATTGGAATTTGATACAAGTGGATTAGAAAATCCAATTCCAATTGATCAAGAAGTAACAATACCCCTTGTTATTAAATATTCAACAGATTTAAAGAAAGATTCAATAAAATTACTGCCAGATCGTTTACTTTATAATTTTTATTTCGGATCTGCTGAACTTCCCAAACAAACATTAACGGTATCAGTGAATAAGATAAGTAATATTGATCTGAAGCTTAATGAAAATGAAATAACCTTTGATATTCCATTTGATAACAATACTTATGAGAAAAGCATCAATTTAATCATTTCACCAACAACAGATGCTATAGCTCAGTCTTATTATGTTCAAATGAATGTTAGTTGTGATGATATATTTCGATTAAAAGGGTCTTTTATTGAAAAAGGTTTTATTTTTTCCCCAGAGTATGTTTCTTGTCTTAAAGTATCTGGAAATAATGCAATTATCACAGAGTCTTCAGAAATAAATAGTACCTCTATTACTGTTGAAAATTGTGGTAATGATCAGGTAATAATAACACCATTGATAACATCAATAAATGATAATTTGACCGTTATCATCTGTCCGAAATACCTTGATTTATCTAAGGGGGCATCTGGATTGTTTAATATTAGCGTTATGCCTAAGGAGGCTTTTAAAGGAGTGAAAACAATTAATTTTAGTTTCACCTCGGAGCATTTTTTCCAAAACTCAGATGATTCATCAGATGTTTATGATTTTTTTATCAATTGTACGTATAAAGATACAGCCAAAGATGATTCTCAAATTAATCTTTATTTAATAATTATCATAATCGTCCTCGCTGTTTGTAATATATTTTTCCTTGGTAAATACAGAAAATATTGGTAAAAAAAAGGAATAATTTACAAATAATCTTTCTTATCATAACAGATTATTTAAAATATGTCTCTCTTATCCTATTATTAGTTCTATGATTTCTAAATCAGGTAATAATTTTGATATTGTTTTGATATCTGGTGAATACTATGACGACCATCCTTTATCACCGGTAGGAGTTATTGCTAGAGTGCTTGATGCAAAAGGGTATCATGTTGGTATTATTGAAAAGCCTAAAAAAAAATCAGATTTTGTTAAATTAGGAAAACCCACCCTTTGTTTTTGTGTCAGTTCCGGCTCTTTTGATAGTATGGTCCATAATTATACTCCTTTAAAGAGAAAAAGAATCTCTGATAAACATATCAAGGTATCTGAGATACCGGATAGGGCTATCCTTTTTTATTGCAATGAAATTAAAAGATATTTTCAAGATAGTATTATCGTTATTGGTGGCATTGAATCTTCTTTACGTCGATTTGCTCATTATGATTATTGGGATAATAAAATCAGAAGAAGTATTCTGCTTGATTCACGAGCAAATATATTGGTTTATGGCAATGGAGAGAAGCAAATAATTGAAATTGCTAAGAGATTAAAAAACAAACAGCATCTAAAAAAAATAAAAGGTACTTGTATAGTAACCAAAGACTTGCATGAATCGGTTACTCTTCTTCCTTCATACAAAGAAGTATCTGAAGAGAAACGAAAATTTTGTATCATGCAGCAAGAATTTTCAATTTCTAAAGATTTGGCTCAAGAATACACAAATAATTATGTTCTTCAGTATCAATATCCACATTATACAACAGAGGATCTTGATTGGATATATGCATTACCCTTTACAAGAAAACTACATCCAAAATCATCATTAAAAATGGCTCAATTTTCCATTGTTACTCATAGAGGCTGTATTGGCAATTGTAATTTCTGTTCTATTGCATTACATCAAGGAAACAAAATAATTTCTAGATCTGAAGAAAATATTATCAATGAAATACAAAAGATAACAAAGCATCCTGCATTTAAGGGATATGTGGATGATCTTGGTGGCCCTTCGGCAAATATGTATGGTATGGATTGTAAACGCAAACATTCATGTAATAAGAATTGCCTGCAATGTGAATCACTTGATGATAGCCATGAAAAAATTCGTGCATTACTAAAAAAAGCAAGAAACGTAAAAGGGATAAAAAAAATATTTATTAGAAGCGGAATTCGGTATGATCTTGCATTGAGAAATAAAGCATATATCAATGAGTTATCACGGTATCATTTATCGGGTTGTTTAAAAATTGCCCCGGAACATTTTAGCCAACAGGTTCTTGATTTTATGAATAAAGATAATACCCGTTTTCATGAATTTGTATCGCTGTTTAATCAAATAAATAGTAAAAACAATCAATCATTACGTTATTATTTTATGATTGGACATCCGGGGGACACAATTGAAAATGTAGAATTTCTAAGAAATACTATACAAAAATTACATTTAAAAAATATTGAGAATTTTCAATTTTTTACTCCAACACCTATGACAAACTCGACTTGTATGTATTGGACCGGTATGAATGTAGATAATTTCATACCAATTAACATCATGTATGATTATAATACAAAAAAGAAAATGAAAAGAATTTTACTCCATATGATACCATAGCATTCTTTTCGGTTATTTATTTTATTTAATATTTTATATTATATTCAACACGGCTTACTTCGGGATCTTCAGTTCTGGACATACTAAATCCTTTTTCTTTACATAGGGTAAGCATAGGAGTATTATCACGGAGTACATCACCAAATATTTTATTCACTCCTTTATTTTTGGCAATTTCTATTGTGAAGTCAAGGAAATCAGACCCTAATCCTCTTCTTTGCCATTCATCTGTTACGATAAGGGCAAATTCTGCTTCATCATTTTCACCAGGTGGTAAAATTATTCGAGTGACACCGATAAATCTTTTTTTACCATCTTTTTCTTTAAATTCTGCTACAATGCCGATTTCTCTGTCATAATCGATATTGCAATAGCGAACACGCATTGCATGAGATGCTTCTTTAATTAACCGGAAAAATCTGAACCGTACGGATTTAGCAGAAAATGAATGAAACATATCTAACCAAAGAAATTCATCTTCAGGTTTTATAGGACGTAAGAGTATTTTAGTTCCATCCTGTAAGGTAATATTTTTTTGGTAATGGGTTGGATATTTACTAATGATCATATGGGGAACAGGATTAGGATTTTTGTCAATAATAATACGTGCATCCACCGCAATGAGTTCATTATTTGAAATAATTAAAGGGTTCAGATCTATTTCATTGATTTCAGGGTGATCTTCAATAAGCTGAGAAAATTTAATCATGGTTTCTTCTACTTTTTTCATATCAACCGAAGGTAAATTTCGAAATCCTTTCAGAATTTTATATGCCTTTGTTTGCTTCATGATTCTTTGAGATAGAACTTGGTTTAATGGGGGGAATCCGACTGATTTATCTCTAAAAAGTTCTGTATAAACCCCTCCAGATCCAAAGAGGATAGTTGATCCAAAAATGGGATCTTTTTTTGACCCAAGGATGAATTCATATCCTTTTGACTCTATCATTTTTTGAATGGTTACTCCAACAATATTTGCAGATGGATACGCTTTTTTTACAGATTTCATCATGATATCATACGACTCGTTGATCGATTTATCTGAACGAATATTTAATATGACGCCGCCTGCATCACTTTTATGAGAAATATCTGGTGAGTGAATTTTCATCACGATTGGATATCCAATAGCATTGGCTTGTTTTACCGCTTCCTCTTTATTTTTTGCTATTTTTACTTGTGTTGTATTTATCCCATATAATTGAATTATTTTTTTCGATTCGCCCTCATTAAGCAGTGTTCTTTTTTCTTTTATTGCCTTATCAATAATTGTCTTTATTTGTTTTTGACTCTTTTTCGCATCTAATACGATACGTTCTTCAGGCGTTTCATATAATAATTCTAAATTTTGGGCATAATGGTAAAGATACATGTATGATTGTACTGCTTCTTCAGGGGTTTGATAGGTTGGAACATTATTTCTATTTAACATTTGACGAGCATATTGCACACTTGCTTCTCCAACAAAGGATGTTAGGATTGGTTTTGTTGTTTTTTTCGAGAGTTCAATAATAGCATCTGCAAGTTTTTTTGGATTCGCCATAACTTGAGGTACTGATATAATTAATAAGCCATCAACATTTGGATCATTCATGCATATTTCAATTGTTTTCCGATAAACTTCTTCATCGCTATCTCCGATAATATCAACTGGATTTGCATGACTCCAGTGTGTTGGTAAAAAAGTATTTAATTTTTCATAGGTCTCTTTTGAAAGTTCAGCAAGTTTTCCTCCATGTTCAATGATGGCATCTGTTGCTAGGACACCAGGTCCTCCTGCATTGGTAATAATAGCTAAGTTTCTCCCATGTGGACGAGGCTGCTTAGCAAGAATTGATGCACAGTTAAATAAATCTTTAATCTCTTTAATTCGTACGATACCTGCTCGTTGAAATGCTGCATCATAAACGTCATCCTCGCCGGCCAATGCTCCCGTATGTGATGTTGCTGCTTTTGCCCCTTCGGCATATCGCCCAGATTTTATAACAATGATTGGTTTTGATTGAGCAAAACCACGAGCAGCACTCATGAATTTTCTTGCTTCTGAAATCGATTCTACATATAGAACAATACTTCGCGTTTTAATATCTCGACCGAAGTAATCAATGAGATCACCAAAATCTACATCAATCATTGAACCAACAGATACAAATGAACTAAAACCCACTTGAGCTGACGAAGCCCAATCAAGAATAGAACCACAAATTGCTCCGCTTTGGGAAAATAATGCAATATTTCCATCTATTGGCATACTACCCGCAAAAGTAGCATTTAAATTTAATGAAGGAATGATAACTCCTACACAATTAGGACCAATAATTCGAAGATTATATTTCTTTTTAAGATTATTTAATTGTTGTTCACGTTTTTTCCCTTCTGTGCCTATTTCTTTGAATCCTGCAGAGATGATAATTATTCCCTTAATACCTTTTTTACCGCATTGCTCCACAACATTACAAACAACAGTTGATGGTGTAGCAATAATTGCTAAATCAACTATTTTTGGCACATCATTAATTGATTTATATGACTGGACACCTTGTATACTTTCTTGTTTGGGATTTATTGGATAAACAACACCTTCATACCCAGAACCAATAAGATTCCTAAATATGCGGTATCCTGCAACTTCCCTCCGATTACTTGCCCCAATAACTGCGATACTTTTTGGCTTAAATATTTTATCCAGGTTTTCTACACCCATTTTTACATCAACCTTTTTCAATCGATTGGTTGGCGGATATCAATACGGGTTATAAAAAAGTATCGTCAAATGACTAGGTTCCTTAGGATATTTTTCAACAAAATTTAAATATTATTCAAATATATTAATATTTATGGATGAAATTGATAAAAAAATATTAAATATTCTACAAGAGGATAGTACTATTTCTTATCAAAAAATTGCTTCAAAGCTAACAGTTGGATCAAGTACAATCCATTATCGAATTCAAAAATTAATTAAACAAGGTATTATCACTCATTTTTCAGCTATTGTCAATCCTGAAAAAATTGGATATAAAAACATCGCTGTTATAGGACTTAATGTAGATCCTTTAAAAATGTATGAAATTGCTGAACAACTTGCCGGTTATAAAGAAGTATTAAGTGTTGCAAGTACTACAGGTAATCATGATATCATTCTCCAAGTCATATGTAAAGATGGAAAGCATCTTTGGAAATTTATCAATGATCATATTAAAACAATTAATGGGGTAGATAAAAAGATTCATGTATCATCTTTTCTTGAAATATATAAAAGATCACACATTATTAGACTAGAAGAAAACGGAATCAAAGAGTAATAATATTTTTTGCAGTACTAATAATACGATGAAAATCATGCTCATTTGCTTTGTATTTTGCAAACTCAACAAGGCTACAAAGATTAAAAAAGGATCTAATATCATCATAGGTTTGCTTTTTATTCCTAAGATATTTAATGATTTCATCATTGGTGATTTCTTTATTTAAACCATGATAGTAACTTAGATATAGACGCAATGCTTGCCCTGCTTTTCCATATGCATCTTTGTATTTATTTTGTTTAAAGAGTTCTTCTGCTTCTTTTAATAAATGTTCTGCGTGTTTTTTATAATCAAATGCTTTGTTTATAGGGTGAATGATAGGACTAGTATCTTTTACATTTTTTATTTTTAAAAAATATAATAATAAAAGGCTGAACAGGATTAATACGATGGGAATTATCAAGAATACCAGATTTATTTGGTCCTGTTTTTCAATACTTACCGATTGTAAATCCGTATCATAAAATTCAGCATGAATGCTAGCGGTATCATTTTTTGAATTCTGATACTTCACTTGAACATCAGTTCTGTTTCCACTCTGAGAAAATTCAATGGATGTCTTGTTAAATCCTTCTTGTTCTAATTGTTCTTCGAACTGTTGAAATTGTTCATTCTGTTCTAGCTGATCTAACATATTTTCTCTATCTTCAGCAGTTTGTGTTTGCAAATCGGTAATGCTCCCATTTTCCATATTGCCCTTTACTGATGCAGTTTCCCCTTGTTTATTCTCATATGTTATATTAAAATTACCAGAATTATTGGTTTTAGCATCAAGCTGTTTTTCTTTCATTTGATATCCTTGGTCTAGCAAATCCTGTTGTTTTTGTTGAAATTTGGAATTATTAAATAGTTCTTGTTCGAATTGCTCTTGTATTGCTTGTTCTTGTTGTAATTGTTTCTGAATTTGTTCTTTTAATGCAGAGCTATCCTGGTTTAATTGACTATTTTGCAATTGTTGTTGAGGTGTTTGCTCCTGTTGATTTTGTTGATTGTTCTGATTTGTTTGTTGTCCATTGGTTACTTTTTCTGATGAACTTTGCTTTGGATCCTGTTGATTGTTCATCTGAGATTGATTGGATACAAAATAAATGGTGATATCATCTAGAGAAACTGCTCTATCATCCCCTTCAGTATAGGAAAATTGCATTGATACTCGTAAGGTTATAGGACTACCGGATGTTCCAAAATTGATACCTACGGTATGGTTGCCTTTTTGGGTGGAAAACGATTGTGATTGAGATCTTGTTGAGGAATATGTAGAACTACCTTGATTTACTTCTTGAACGATGGTATAGGAGATTGTTCCATCAATTTCTTTATCATAGCTATTATTGATTGTTAATGGAACAACTGCTTCTTGATTTAAAAGAAAGTAATACTCTGTTTGATCTACATAAAAAACGATATCCTGTGCACTTACTTCTGGAACAAAGAGTAAAGCCAATGTGATAAGGATACATATTTTTTTGTTCATTGTATTATCCGACCTTTTCCATATCTAAAATAAAACTGAATGCAAATGAATAGAATTGCAGCGACAAAAAACCAGTCTTTAATATTGGTTTCTTCCAGTTCTCTTTCAATGTTTTCACCAATATTTGCATATATTTGATCAAGAGTTGATGTGCTAACTGATTTGAAGTATTGACCTCCTGTTTGAACAGCAATGGTTTGCAATGTTTCCTCATCAAGTTCTGCATACACGGGATTTCCAAACCAATCATTCCCAAGGATGACTTTTCCATCTGATCCCATGCCAATACTGTACACTTGAATATCATTTGTTATTGCATACTCAATTGCCATATCTGGAGAGATGATCCCTGCATTATTTACGCCATCACTTAATAAAATTACTACTTTTTTTTTATTTGGAATTGATGATGCCATATCAATGCCCATGGCAAGACCATCACCAATAGCTGTTTTTCCTTCTTTTGCAACAACACTTCTTAATTTTCCTTTTACTTTTTCCTTATATGGACTTAAATAGGCCGCGGTTGTTGCTCCTGATTCAAAAGCAACTATTCCAACATGGTCTTTATCCTTTAAAGAATCAATAAGAATTTCTGCAGAATTTTTCGCTGCTTCAATTCTTGAAGGTTGATAATCTGTTGCAAGCATACTTCCAGAAATATCAAGAACCAATACAACATTCACTCCTTCTTTTGTTTGTTCAAGAGGAATATGTGGATTTGCAAGACCAATAATCATACAGGATAATGATATAAACGTTAGAAAAAGAAGCCTCAGGCCTCGCTTTGATTTTTTCTTATCTCCCAATGCTGATTTAATAAAACCAATATGGCTAAATTTTATTGCTTCCTTTCTTCTTTTTGAAACAAATTTTTTATATAAAAGGTATAAAAAAGGAATGCAAGCAAGTGCAATTAATATGAATGGATTATCAAAACCAGGCATTATCTCATTACTCTCCTTAAGCGAATTTTAAAGAATTTTTTTAATGGGACTTCAAAAGGTTCATCGGTTAGAATTCTAACAATATCAATTTTTATTTTACGAAGCGATGATGCGAGTTCCTTATCTTTTTGGTTCATAAGTTTCATATAATTATTTCTAAATTCTTCATCTGATGTGTCAACAAGAATCTGTTCGCCTGTTTCTTCATCCTCAAGTTCAATCAATCCTACATCAGGAATCACTAATTCACGCTGATCAATAATCCGTAAACAAATAACATCATGTTTTAATTTCATTATTTTTAAAGGATGAAGAAAATCTTCATCAAAAAAATCAGAAACAAGGAAGATAATACTACGCTTTTTCACAACTTTTGAAATACATTTCAATACAAATCGAAGATTGGTTGTTTTTGATGAAGGTTTAAAGGAAACAATTTTACTGATGCATTTTAATACATGTTTTCTTCCTTTTCTTGCTGGAATAAATGTTTCAATATCATCAGTAAATAAAAATGCGCCAACATTATCATTATTTTTTAATGCAGCAAACATTAAACTAGCAATGACCTCAATGGATTTATTTCTCTTTGAAATATTATTGCCAAATGCACTTGAACCTGACATATCAAGAGCAAAATAAACACAAAGATCCCGCTCTTCAATGAATTCTTTTACAAAAGGATGATCAAATCGAGCAGTGACTTTCCAATCAATTGATCGGATATCATCTCCTTCATGATATTCTCTACTTTCAGAAAATTCAACTCCTTGACCTTTAAAAATTGAATGATAATTTCCTGTAATTATACCATCTACTAATTGCTTGGTGGTAATTTCGATTTTTTTTACCTTTCTAAGGATTTCTTTTGTTTGCTGCATTATTGAATTCCATACAATTATTTACATAGGTTACAGTAAATATAAATTGATTTTATGGTACTTTTATTGTGTCAAGTATCTTTTTAATTAAATCATCGCTGGTTATTTCTTCTGCTTCTGCCTCATAGGTTAATAAAATTCTATGGCGTAATACTTCATAGGCGACTGCTTGAATGTCCTCGGGGAGTACATACCCTCGTTCATTCATTAACGCATGGGCTTTTCCAGCAAGAATCAACCAGAGAGATGCTCTTGGAGAGGCCCCATATTCAATATAACCTTCAACATCGATATTATAGGTAGAAGGATTTCTTGTAGCATCGACAATTTCGGATACATATTCCTTAATTTTTTCATCAGCATAGATCTGTTGATTAAAATCTTGTATTTCTAATATTTTTTTTGTTGTCAGAATTCTTGATGAATTCGGTGCAATTCCTTCGGTAAATCGATTAATGATTTCAATTTCCTCGTGTTTTTTTGGATGATCAATTAGCACCTTGAATACAAATCGATCTACTTGTGCTTCTGGAAGTTTATATGTCCCTTCTGATTCAATTGGATTCTGTGTGGCCATAACCAAAAAAGGTCTTTGTAATGGAAATGTTTCCCCTTGAATACTGACTTGCTTTTCTTGCATTGCTTCAAGTAATGCAGATTGTACTTTCGGCGGCGCTCGATTGATTTCATCTGCAAGGATAAAGTTTGCAAAAATAGGGCCCTTTAATGTAGTAAATGTCATATCTTTATGGTTATAAATCTTTGTACCAGTGATGTCGGCAGGGAGTAAATCTGGAGTAAATTGCATACGAGTAAAACTACAATTAATACAACTAGCTAATGTATGAATCATCAATGTTTTTGCAAGGCCTGGTAATCCTTCAAGAAGCACATGTCCTTGAATTATTAATGTAAGAATTATCTTTTCAATAGCATCATCTTGACCGACAATGATTTTTTTTATTTCTTCTTCAAGCTTTTGCAATTCCTTAGCATATTTTTGAGATTGCAAATTCAACTTCTTTATTTCAGCATTCATACATAGGTCCTCTAAACAAATTATTCATAGCTAGAAGAAATCATCAAAAAGAAACAAATTAATAAATTTTTCCCTTATAGGGCCATATTAATGAATAATAAATAAGGGGCTAGAAAATGATAAATATGATAGTTTAAATAAATTAACGAATATATCTTCGATTTTTGCTATAAAAATTATTAAAATTTAAATATAGTAAATTTATATACACTAATTGAAATAATATAAAATGCCTTATTATTCGCTAAAATCATTTTCAAAAACCGAGTTGCATATGCATGACATCATTAACATATAATAAACAAGATTATTTACGTCTCGGAGAACAACCATTATCTGGAAGCTCATTTGTAAATTGGATGAAACTACTAAGAGCTAATAGATTTGGAGTAGACTGGCAGTTTATTCCAAAAGCTATGTATGTGACTGCAATGATTTCAGCACTTACCCCTTTTCGGTATATTGAAAAAAGACAATATGCTGATAAAATAAAAAAAGTAGAAAATGTAAAACCTATTTTTATCATTGGTCACTTTCGAAGCGGAACCACTTTTCTTCATTATCTATTAGGTCAAGACCCAAATATTGGTTATGTTTCAACATTTGAAACCATGACACCCGGAATGATTATTAATAGAGAAGAATTTTTTAAAAACCTTGTGAAAAATCATCTTCCAGCAAAAAGACCCATGGATGATTTAGAAATGCATGCAAATCTTCCTTATGAAGAAGAATATGCGATTGCAAATCTTAGTCAGTTTTCTTTTTATCATGCATGGTATTTCCCAAGAAATTGGAAAAATTATTTTGATAGATATGTTCTTTTTAAAAATATGCCAAAGGATCATATTAAATCTTGGAAAAAAACTTATGATTATTTTATAAAAAAAATAGCTTTTAAAAATGATGGCAAATTTATCCTTTTAAAAAGTATTGTAAATACAGCAAAAATCAAAGAAATTCTTGAATTATATCCAAATGCTCGCTTTATTCATATTCATCGTGATCCATATAAAGTTTATTTATCAACATGGAAATTATATCAAAAAATTTTACCAATCTTTTCGTTTCAACATATTGATTCTGAGATACTTGATGAAATGATACTATACTGTTATAAAGAATTATATAAAACATATTTACAACAGAAATCCTTAATTCCAAAGAAACAACTTGTTGAAATAAGCTATCATGAATTTATAAAACAACCTGTGGAAACGATAAAACGATCCTATGAATCTCTTAATATAACTCATTTTGATACAGCAAAAACACACTTTGAAAGATATGCATATGCCCATAGAAATTATAAAGCAAGTTCATACAAATATGATGATGTGTTAAAACAGAAAATTTATACAAATTGGAAACTCATGTTTGATGCGTATCATTATCCACAGTAGAATGTATTATTACAAATTCTTAGAGAATAGCGCCAATGATAATGGCGATAATGCCAATTGCTGATGCAGTACGAAGTAAACTTATGGTTTTTTCTGTATTTCTTAAATCTTTCAATGTTTGAACGATACCATAGACACAAATCAAATCAACAATTGAAATGAATATGAGATAGCCAATTTTAAGCTGATTAAGAAGATAGGGAAACGGTGTAATGAAAATGGCTCCTATTAGAAATAATGAACCAACAATAGCTGCATTTTTTTCACCGATTTTCATCGGCAATGTTTTTCTTGATAAAGCATCTCCTTTAACATCTTGAACATCTTTTAAGGTCTCTCTTCCTGTAAATAAGAAAAAAGTGATTAATGAGAGAAGGATTGAAGCAAGAGGGTTACCCACTGCTGCCCCACCAAATGTAAATGACATAGCGGATAGAAATGCAACTAAAATATTTCCGATAAAACCTCGATTTTTAAAAAATACCTCATATAAATATAGAAATAATAAAGAAAATAGTACAATACCAAAACAGAGTAGATTGATAAAAAAAGAAATCGATAACGCTATCCCAAAAAGGATGATTGAAAAAACAAGAGCATCTACTGGTTTTATTCGTTTTGATGGAATTGGTCGTTCAGGATGAGAAATCATATCAATCTCATGATCAAAATAATCATTAAATGGCATACTTCCAGCGCCAACTAAAAAGACAACGATCATGGCTAATATCAATGGTATCGAAAAAAATGTTGATCCTGCAACAAGACCGCCAATAAACGCGCCTGCCAGACCCAATAAGGTTGTAAGTGGCCTGATTGACTCTATTAACGCAATAGTTTTAATTCTAAATGATTTGTTCATGTATTCGCCCGCTTTTCATTGAAATTTGATAGCCCCTTGGTAATAGTAATATATGCTTTTTTATTAATAAAGATTTATATATAATTATTCGAAATTGTCGAATTACTATTGCAAATTTTCTTTTTTTATTTTATAAAGTTAATTTTAATAGATTTTTCAATACTATAACAACTGATTAAATATATCATTATATAAGGGATGATCTCATAAAAATTACTTAGAATTTTTTTTTGTTTCTATTTTCTTATTCACTATATGTCCATTCACATCGATTTCATTATTTAATATTCTAGTAGAACTTATCGGTTTTTTGTCCGTGGCAAGTATATAGGGGATAGATATAATTTCTAATGGATTTTTTTGTTTCTGCATCCTTTTTTCATTGATCTCTTGAGCATTTTCTTTTGTTTCTGGTGAAACAATAATTGCGTCATATGATCCATCAATAGCTAATCCATAAATATCATAAATTGGAATTATTTCATATCTATGAAAAAGTTTTTCATTTAAATAGTCTCTAATTGCTTGTTCCCTTTGTTCGAATGGTATCAGAAATTTTTTCTTTTTTAATAATTCGCCTTTAGTAATACCAATAAATATTTTTCCAGTTTTTCCTGCTGTTTGTATTGCAGTATCAATCAACAATTTATGACCTTTATGAAATACATTAAATGTGCCAGCTACACAAACTTTCATCATGCAATACCATCTAATAAAATGTAATAAATCTTATGCTAAGTCTGCCATTCATAAATATAAAATAAATAAAACCTAAATCTACCAATTCAAAGCTTAGATTAATAGAGAATTGCATAAAAAAAAGAAAAAATGGTTTGGTATTCATAGTATTTTGTAATCCATTTCATACCTATTATTCATACTATATTTTTTTATTTATATTTATAATTCTATTTTCTATAGTTTATTTAAGGTGGGCCTAATTTTTGAACAATGAGGTATTTAACCTCAGAAGAAAACGTTATATATGTTTTATTAATATTATAATAATTGAAACAAGAAGGAATTAGGTATAATTCTATAATAAAAGTATTATCTTGTTTCTTAACAAATTATACTGGGGGCAATAAATGAAAAAATATCTCAAAACAATTTTAACAACTATTGTAGTAATCTCTTTTCTAATAACATCGTTTACCGCCTATGCATACTCAAATGATATGATAAGAGATAACAATGAAAAAGACAATCAGCAAGATATCCTTATTGATAGGGACTCAGATTGGTATTATAAACCAAGTAGTTATGCTGAATTAGTTGAATGGTATCAGGACCTAGAGGTAAATTTCTCTAATTATATTGAAGTTTTTAAAGCAAACGAATTGTATAACACAGGCCAAGCGACAGGTGGATATGATTTATATTATGTTCGAATTACAAATGAATCGTTAGGTTTTCATAAACCAGAGGTTCTTTTTTTAGGTAGTCCTCATGGCGATGAGACCGTTGGAACAATTGGGATGTATTGGTTTTTAGATTGGTTTACCCGAAAAGCCTTTACTGATGAACCCTGTGAAGAATATGATAAAGAATGGTTAAACTGGCTTGTGGACAATAGAGAGATTTATTTTGAAGTATCACATAATCCGTATGGATTTGATCATGGTCCTCAACGTTATGATGGTAACGGCTGGGATTTAAATAGAGAGGCAGATTATGATGGTCCAGGAGATAATACGGGTGGTTTATGGGCAAGTGAAAATGGTAAAACTCTATATCGATTTATCAATAATCATACTATTCGAGTAGGCTGTGATATGCATGGAGGCACTCGAATGCTTATATATCCATGGGCTTCAACCTATCATACCCTAGAAGCAACAAGTCCTATATCTGGTAATAGCTATGAAGGTTCCCCCCCTGATTTTTATTTTTATGATGCTGCAGGATTGCGCTTAGGTGCTTATATGGGTGACGGTGGAGGAGATGGTCCTTTGGATGAAAGTAATGTTGGAACCATAGATGAATACATTTGGTATGAAGTTAAAGGTGGGATATGTCCATGGGCATATGCGGCAGATGTGGTTTCCAACCCTCTTGAAGATATCTATGTTGATGATGAAACATTTGGGAATTATCCAGGTACCGGTATCCTTTGGTATTCGCCAGAAATGTCAGAAACAAAGAATCCCTCTGAATCAATGTTTGGAAATGATACAACAGATGGATGGGGCTGGGAAATACGAAGATATATTTTACATCAAACTGACATCGCCCAACCATATATCCGATGGCAACCAGCAACAATAGAAAATCATCAAGTTGTAAGAACGGATAAACCAATTACGTTACAATGGCAAATAAATGGTAGCCTTGTTGTAGATCATACTTCCATTCAATATGGTTCCAATCCTGATCCAATAACAACCTATGATTATACAACAAATGATAATGATCAATATGCAGGTCAATACATCGGTGGAACTGGTTGGGATAATGCATATGATGGCACCACGGATAGTATCACGTATGAAGAGATTTTACAGATTGATACTCCAGGTGAATATTATTTTGTTGCAAAGGCTCAAGTCGATCAAATATATGGAAATGTGTTCAGTTCAGAAACATATGGAGATGATCCCTATCTTCGACTGGTAAAAGAGCGAACAAATGCCTCATATTATGAATCCTTAACTGGAACAGATGGTTTGGAGGAAATCATAGGACAAACCTGGTGGTACAGCTCGGTCATTCATGTTACGGTTATCTATCCACCAGATCATGAAATTGTGGTAGATGAGCTAACGGTCAATGAGTATGTTGCACACAATGAAACAATCAATGTATCAGCATTAATCAAAAACGAAGGAATAAATGATGAAACAGATGTGGTAATAAACTTCTTGATTAATGGCACAATTGAAGATTCAACAATAATTTCAAGTCTCTTGAGTACTGAATCAGAACTGGTTACTTTTGCCTGGAATCCACCAATTGGTGTTTATAATGTTAGTATTCATGCAGTACCGGTCATAGGAGAAACAGAAACAAGCAATAATCAATTATTTAAAACAGTGCATGTAATACCATCTTCGAGTATCTGGTATAATCCTGATGAATATAATGTTATTACAAATGAAGGGCTACTTGAAACTCAATATTTAACTATTGGAAATTATTACTATGCAGATGAATCATTAGATTTCAATATTGCCTGTACAAACAATGGAGGGTACAACTGGTTATCTTCTAATATTACAACAGGAATAATAATGCCAGGTCAAGAATTAATCATTTCAATCAATATAGATGCCACTGGATTAGAACTCGGAAATTATCAAGAGTTCATCACTATTGAGTCTAATGATGTCGATGAATCAATGGTTATTATTCCCGTAAACCTAACCATTGTCTTAGGGGATGATGTCGGTGCAACATCTGTAAATTATCCAACTGGTTCTATTCCTGCGGGCTCCTATATGATCAATGCAACTGTTCAAAACTTTGGTTCCAATGATCAATTTGATGTGTTGGTGAATTGTTCCATTTTTGAAGGTGGTATTGGCGGTGTGATCCTTGATGAGGATTTCTCTAGTGATCCAACTGATT